>Ga0181521_10001100_pt1 | contig 33575 bp, 20 predicted proteins | sample PEATcosm2014_Bin_32_FD_119764 | JGI IMG/M metagenome (GOLD analysis project Ga0181521, IMG submission 119764) | Peatland microbial communities from MTU Mesocosm Facility, Houghton, MI, USA - PEATcosm2014_Bin02_60_metaG | ecosystem: Environmental > Terrestrial > Soil > Wetlands > Peat | place...
GCCGTCCACTGCCGGAGTTTGTCCCGCTCCACTTCCGAAAGCTGACATGACTTCCCCATGCCCCAGGATAACGCGAGCCGGGTTATCTTGTCTAGTTATTTGTTGGACACTACACTAGCGTACATTCCAAGCGAAATTTGAGCCAGTTTAACATGGCAAGGGCCTGCGGAGCAAGCAATTACGCCTGTTTTGCAGTTCGCACTAGGGGCGACCCATGGGACAGCTTCGCTTGCCATGGCAGCGATCAAGACCCCTGCGAAAAGACCCGCCGTGTAGGTCTGACCGGGCGTGCCGGCGCGTTCCTTGGCTGGCCGCTGCGCGCCGCCGGACGCGTCTTCCTACCCTGGAGACCCGCCGAGGACGTCTTCTCCAGGCGCGGATCGCGCGTCCGCGAGGAGTATGCATCTTTCCTCGTGGTTTGGCGCCGCTGGGTTGGGCCGGAATTGCGCCTAGCCTGCCGCATGCAGCCCGGCAGGCAGCGTCTGATTCCAGGACTGCCCGGCCAATGCCGCACGCGGCCCTGCGGCGGGCATTCTCCGGCGCGCCCGCCCGCGCGCCTGACAGGCCGCTCGGCAGGCGCCGATTTACGTAAAGAGATCAATCGTAATCCGCTGATTCCGTTATGCATTCGATCCCCCCTCGGGATTGACGGTAAATTAACTTGTAGGGCTGCCGCGGGCCGTCCAAGATCACGGGGAAGGGATTACCAACTTGAATCGCCGAGATTTTCTGAAAAGCGCCTCCATGGCCGCGGTCGCCGCCACCAGCGGCATAGCGGCTGCACGCGACACCCTCAAGCCGGGTCTGAACGCTTATTCGTTCAACAAGCTGCTGAACGACGCGATCCGCAAACGCGGTCCGGGAATCACGCTGGATGGCGTTATGGACTTTGCGGCCAAGTGCAAATTCGACGCCTTCGATCCCACCGGCTACTATTTCCCCGGGTACCCCAAGGTGCCGCCGGATTCCTACGTGGATGGTCTGAAAAAGCACGCCGCCGACCTGGGAATCGCGCTCAGCGGAACGGGCGTTCGGAACAACTTCACCACCGCCGACAAAGACGTTCGCGCCGAGGGCGTCAACCATATCAAGCAGTGGGTGGAAGTGGCGGCGCGGCTGGGCGTGCCGGTGATCCGGGTATTCGCCGATACGCAGATGCGGGCGGAGAACTGGCACTCGGTTTCCAAGGGCGCCACCCGCGCGGACGTGCAGGCGTGGATCGCGGAGGCGCTGCGCGAATGCGCCGACCACGGGAAGCAATTCAAGGTCAAGATCGGGGTGCAAAACCACGGCGATTTCGTGGCCACCGGCGCGCAGCAGCTCGAGCTGATCAAAGCCGTCGGCTCGGAATGGTGCGGACCGATTGTGGACACCGGCTATTACAAGACGCCCGATCCCTACGTGGACATCGCGCTGGTGGCTCCCCATGCGGTGAACTGGCAGGTGAAGCAAAGCGTCTTCGGCGAAGACAGCGAAGTGCCGACGGATATGATCCGGCTGCTGAAGATCGTGCGCCAATCGCGATACAAAGGCTACCTGCCCATCGAAACGCTGTCGCCGCAGGGCAAGCCCTACGATCCCTTCACGGTGATTCCGGCATTCCTGGCGCAGTTGCGCGACGCGATCGCGAAGACGGCATAATCCATGAAAAAACTTCTGGCGGTATTTTGTGTGGCGGCGCTGGGCGGCCTGGCGCTGGTGAGCGCGCGGGAGCAGGAACCGGCGGCGCCGGCGAAAAAGGGCGGGAAAAAAGGCGAAAAGGGCGGAGCCAAAAAGGTGGAGCTGCCGCATCCCTTTTATTGGGCCGCGCCGGACGAATTGCGCGGCGATTGGCAGGGCGAGGGCTTCGTGGCGCAGGTGATTCCCGCCATGGACAAGATTTTCTCTCGCCAGGACCTGATTCCGCAGCAGGCCGATGGCGGCCGTTACGAGGCGCATATCTTCCGCAAGTTCGACGTTGCCAACGATAAACCGGTGGCCGTGATGGAAGGCGCGCTGGCCGGCGGCACGGTGACTCTGGCGGGCGACGGCTGGACCGGAACCATCGCGGACGGCCACTTCAAAGCGGCCCATGGCGGCGATTCCTTCGACATGCGCCCCATCGCGCGCACGCCGCCCACTTTGGGCGCCCAGCCTCCGGCGGGAGCTATCGTGCTGTTCGATGGCGCCAATATGAATGCCTGGGCCAGGATGAAAGAAAAAGACTGGCTGACCGAGGACGGCCCTTCGCCCTGGCGCCTGGTTCCGGGAAGCGCCATGGAAATCGTGCCGCGCTCGGGCGGGTTGATCAGCCACAAATGGTTCGGCGACGCCAAAATTCACGTGGAGTTCCGCAACCTGGGCGGGCCCACCAACAGCGGCGTCTACATTCAGGACCGCTACGAAGCCAACATCAACGAAATGTATGGCCGGCTGGACGGCAATCCCTGCGCGCAGTTCGACAACAGCATTCCGGCGGGCGAGCATCCGGGGATCCGCGCTTCGCGGCCGCCGCTGGAATGGCAGACCATGGATATCGATTTCCACGCGCCGCGCTTCGACGCCGCCGGCAACAAAACGGCGGATGCGCGGGTTACCCTGCTGTTCAACGGAACGGTGATGTACCAGGACCACAAGCTGGGACCGGTGACGCTGAACGCGGCGCGGCTGGGCGAAGCGCCCACCGGGCCAATCCAGTTGCAGGAGCACGGTATGCCGGTGCAATTTCGCAACATCTGGGTGGTAGAGGGAAAGAAATGATGAAGCGGACCTTGATTGCGTATGTGGTGCTGAGCGCGGCCGTTGCGTCGCTCGCATGGGGGCAGGCGCCCAAGAAAAAAGGCGGCAAGAAGGGCGGCGGCGATACCAGCAATCCGGCCTCGAGGAACCCGGGCGTATCCACGGCCGCGAATCCCAGCGGCCAGCCCAACGCGCCCGCCGGTTTCGTGCATCCCGGCGTGCTGGTGAACCGCGCGCAGCTCGACGAAATCAAGCGGCGCGTGGCGGCCGGCAAGGAGCCGCAGAAGACGGCCTTCGAAGCGCTCAAGGCCAGCAAGTTCGCGGCACTGGATTATACGCCGCATCCGCGCGAGACGGTGGAGTGCGGCCCGTATTCGAATCCCGATATCGGCTGCAAGGACGAACAGGGCGATAGCGACGCGGCCTACGCGCAGGCGCTCGCCTGGTACATCACCGGGAACAAGGCTTACGCGCAAAATGCGGTGAAGATCATGAACGCGTGGTCGGGCACGTTGACCGGCGGCCACACCAATGCCAACGCGGAGGTGCAGGCGTCCTGGGCGGGAGCGGTGTGGCCGCGCGCGGCGGAAATCATCCGCTACAGCTTTCAGGATTGGTCCAGCGCGGACATCGCCAGATTCCAGAACATGCTGACCACCCAGTATCTGCCGTCGCTGATCCACGGCACCTGCGAGAACGGCAACAAAGAAGCCACCATGAGCGAGGCGATCGTCAATATCGGGGTCTTCAACGACAACCGCGAGGCGTTCGATTTCGGCATCAAGATGTGGCGCGGACGCGCGCCCGCGCTGGTTTATCTGAAGAGCGACGGTCCCACGCCGGTCGAGCCGGTGGGCTGCGGGCCGGCCATCTGGGGCAATAAGGGCTTCACGCCGGAATTGGTGGACGGCCTGGAGCAGGAGACCGCGCGCGATTCGCAGCACGCCGCCATGGCCTTTGCGGGGATGGTGGATGTGGCCGAGACGGCGCGCCAGCAGGGAATCGATCTGTATGCCGAGCAGGGCAAGCGGATCATGGCGGCCATGGAATTTCAGGCGCAATTTCTGCCGCCCAACAACGCCAAGCCGCCGGAGAATCTGGAATTCAATCTGCACCCGACGTGGGAAATCGCGTATAACCATTTCCACAACCGGCTGGGAATCAGCCTGCCGAAGATGGGCGCGGTGATCCCGGGAAATCGTCCCACGGGCGTGAATCACCACATGGCGTTCGAAACTTTGACGCATGGAGACATGGGGGCGATCGGGCTCCCGCCCGTGAAGAAATAGCTGAGCTGAGGGGCGCCTGGAAGGTGCGTTGAAGACAAAACAGCGAACGCCTGCACTCTCCTGATGTCCACGGCCCCGGCGCTGTCCGGCACGCTGCCCGCGCTGGGCTACGGCGGATATCGCGGACCCGCGCCTGCCGCTGGCACTGGCCTGGCGGGCGGACTGGTGGGGAGCCAATTCCCAACCTTATATATCACGGCGGCGATTCACCTTTACCTGGACCGGGTGCGGGAATGGCTGGCCGGACGGTGCACGCCGGCGCGGCAGCCGGGAACCCCGTGGCGCGGGGGTAGGGGCAAACTGGCCAAGTTGGCCACTTTTCCCCCTCGTCTCATTAATAACAAAGGGGGTTGCGAAACGGTTCCGGCCAACTTGACCAGAAACGGGTTGGGCCAAAGCCTTTGCGGATTCCAGACCGGTCCATGACGCGCTGCGGGCGCTTGCCGCGATTGCAACGCGAAGCGGGCCCGAAAAGCGTGGCGACGACACAGGTCCAAGCGGTCTGCTGCCTATAACCCCCGCGACGCCGCCAGCGTCACCCGCTGATTCGTCCGCCGGTCCTCAATCACGATCAGCCCGTTCTCCAGCCGTACGTCATCCACCTGGCCGAAGCCTGCCGGCGCCCGCGCGTAGAACATCAGAAAATTCGATTGGATCTTCGATTTGGCGGGCAGCCAGCGGAACATCGGCGCGTGGAACAGCGCCTCCGCTCCGATCACCTCGCGCCGCGGAACGTCGTACGGCTGCGTGGCGAACTCCAGGCCCCGCGCCAGCTTCCCCGTGGGCGGATAATTTCCCCAGCTCTGCAGCCACGGATACTCGGCGCGCTTGAAAATGTAACCCAGGATCAGCCGCCGCTTCGGGTTGAGCGCCGTCACCCACTCCAGCGCACGGGCCGGGTCCATCAGGGTGGTGGCGTGGTCGATGTAGTGCGGCGCCTCCGGGGTGGCGCGCATGTCCACCGTCCCGCCGTTCAACGCCGACGCCGCGGGCCACGTAAATTCACTCCCCGAGACCAGCCGCCGCTCGGTGATCCCGTCCCAGTTCTTCACCTGGTCGTAATTCCGCGTGCGCGAGCGCGAGCCGGAAAGATCCACCACGGTTACGCCCGATTCCAGGAACGGCGACCCGATGGTGGCATGTTCGCCCCAATTCACCGGCCGGTCGAACCCCAGCAGGCTTTCGAGCTGGCTCTCCACGTAGATCACATTCTCGCCGTCCACCATGCGCACCGTGCGGCTGAAGTTCTCCTGAACGATGGGCAGCTTTGCGGTCATGGCCACCACGGCCACGCGCCCGTCCTTGCCGGAGCGCACCTCGAAGATCTCGCGGTGCGCCTCTCCGTGCGCCGGCAGACCGGCGGCGCGTTCTTCCGCCGAGACCTGCCCGAAACCGTCGACACATACGAAATGCCCGCCCACGCCCCGCGCCTGGTCTCCCGCCGGGGCCATCAGCTCTTGCGCCATCCGGATGTTCCACAACGGGCTCATCTTCTCCCGATCGTCCGCCAGGACCAATTCGGCGAACGCGCTCCCCTGCACCAGCATGGTCAGGGTCAAGGCGCCATTGGAGATCCGGACTGCCGGCAGACCCTCGTAGGCCGTCATGACGATGGAGTCCGCCGGCTGGGCAAAGGCCCACGCCGCGCAGATGAAGAGCAACCAGATGAACTTGCGCATATCCGGAGCTTAGCGCAATTGCCTGTTCCGCATCTCCATCCTCCCCGCTAGCGCACCGGCGGCATGCGTTGCCTGTTGACCTTCGAGAAGAAGTCCAGGCGCGCCTGGTTGAGCGTCTCCACGCGTACCGGGTTCCCGATGTTCAGCGCCTGCCCGTCTTGGGAATTGTAGGCGGGCCAACGCGGCAGGCCGGCGCCATTGGGATCGCCCGTCTTGACGAAGTTCGCCCAGTACGACGACATCGTCTCGCCCACTTTTCGATCCATCTCCGTCCACGGCCAGTCTTTGTTGTGCAGGTTGTTGAACATGTAAAAGCAGTCGGTTCCATGGATCGCGCCCCTTGGCATGGGCGGAAGCGCGTCGCCCGCAAGGTAGGGCGGCGTCTGGCTGAATATATAAAGGTACGCTCCGGATTTGCCGGTTTTAGTTTGCAATTGCGCCCACGTGCGCGGGTTGGCGAAGGTAGAGTCGCGGTTGGCGTCATGAAACGCCTGCTTGACATCGGCGTCCGAGCGCACCGGGTAGAGCTTCAAAAACTCGTCCGCCAGGTCCCCGAAGTTCTTCCTGGCCGCTTCCACATAGGCAGCCACGGTGTCAGGCGACGGCCCTTGCAGGCTGCCTTCATCGTTGGTCGACCCGGTGAGAAGAGGAACGTCGTTCTGCCGGCCCGCCGAGAAGATCGTGTAAAAATCTTGCGGCAGGTACCAGCCGTCCACGATGCCAGTGGTCATCCTTCCCTGCTTGATCGCGGCGGCGGCCACATCTTCCGCCTTCATGGCGCGCAGCGCCGCCAGCGATGGCGCACCCGCCTGCTTGGCGAATGCCGCGCCCATGGCCTCGCCCCGCGCGAGGTCCGTCGTCATTGGCCCGAACCAGGCGCTGGACTGGGCAATCGCGCGCTTGAAGAGACCCTTGGCGCGCGGTGAAGCTACGTGATACTCAACGCTGGCGCTGCCCGCCGACTGGCCGGCAATGGTGACCGAAGCCGGGTCGCCGCCGAACTGCGCGATGTTATTCCTCACCCAAGTCAAGGCGGTGAATTGATCGAGGAACCCGTAGTTGCCCGAGACGTGGCGCTCGGATTCCCTGGTCAGCTCGGGATGAGCCAGGAATCCGAACACACCCAGGCGGTAGTTCATATTGACCACCACCACGCCCTTCTTGGCTAACATGCTTGGGTCGTAATACACCTCCGACGCGGCCCCTTGCCAAAGGCCGCCTCCGTGGAACCACACCATCACAGGCAACCGGGCGGACGCCGACTTGGCCGGTGTCCACACATTCAGATAGAGGCAGTCTTCGCTGCTCGGCGACATTCCATCGTTCCAGAACACGTCGTTCTGGGAGCGCGGCGGAACTTGCATGCAAGCCGCGGAGAAATGGTCCGCCGCGCGCACTCCCTCCCAGGGAATCACGGGCTGCGGCGGACGCCAGCGCAGATTTCCTACCGGTGGTGCGGCGTACGGAATTCCGCGATACGCCCGGACACCAAACGCATAAGCGGGGGTCCCGGTGATCTGGCCGCCGTCTACACGAATCGGCTCCGGAAGCGCCGCCCACACGGGCGCCGCCGCCATGGTCCCCATGATGGCCAAAATCGCGCTCTTCATATCGATCGTCTCGGTTCTTGGGAATGCGAAAAGACTCATGTTAATCCCATTGCTGTCCAAATGAGCGGGTATTCGATGTGTCCGGACGGCCAACTTCGGGCGGATGCTGGATTCCGCCCCCGGCGTTGGAGCGGCGGGGTTAGACTATCGAGTGGTGAGCAGTGCGGGGAAAACGATGAGCCGCGGTCGCAAAGCGCAGGTCTTGACGGTGGCCGTATTGGGGCTGGCATTTGCGATTGCCATCGGGCACAAGCAGCTCGCGCGCTTTTCGGCGTCCCGTTCCCAGCCGGGGGCGCAAGAAGTCATCTACACCATGCTCGACGCCGCGCGCGCAGGGGACGTCCCGGCATATCTCGCAAATTACGCCGGGGAGATGCGTTCCTCGCTCGAACAATCGGTCCGCGAAACCGGGCAAGACCGCTTCAGCCGGTACTTGAAGGAATCGAACGCGGCCATCAAAGGGGTGGTCGTTTCCGAGCCGCAGGCCGCCGGCGACGGCGAGATGAAGGTCCGGGTGGAATACATCTATCAGGAGCGCAACGAAGCGCAGACGCTATATCTCGAGGGAGCGGGCGGCAAGTGGAAGATCACCCGCGTGGACGGCAGCGAACCGGTCAAAACGCTGATTCCCTACGGCACTCCCGTGCAGTAGCTTCCCGCGCGACGCCGTGTGATATCCTGACCAGGAACGGACAAAAGGGGGCGAAATACGGTCAGTCCTCGCTTGCTCGTGTTGGTCGTGACGGCGGTGTCCGCGAGCGCGCAAGCTCCGCTCAGCATTCGCGTACTGCTGGGCGCGACCGACACGGAATCCACCTCCTGGGACGGCGGCGTACGCGCCGGAGGCGCGAGCATCGTTTCCATCGAGCCGTGGCGCTTCGAGGGAACCGATGCATTGAATGGACATCGCTGGCGCATGTCGACGCATGCGGCGCGGCGGTCCGGCTTAGGCTACCAGGCGTCCGGTTTGCCGGTGGTGGCCAACGGAGTCGTGATTACGCTGTCGGGCCAGGACCCGGCCGTGCTCGACTTTGAGACGGCTCAAGGCGCCTTTCGGATCCGCACGGATGAAATCGCGTACGGCCGCTTCGTTTCCAAGCTGAACGGGCGAGTCCTGGCGGACCGCATTCCGCCCACCACCCGCATCACGGAGACGCCCGACGAGGAAGACTTTCCGTCGGCGGTGGCCGGCCGGGAGGGAAATGTATGGATGGCTTATGTCGTATTCCGGCACCATCCGCGCCACAATGAACTGGAGCTCGCGGTGCCGGCGCCGCCGCATTTCGCGGTATTGAAGGAGGCCCCCGGCGGCGATCAGGTTATGCTGCGGAAGTATTCCGGCCAGTCCTGGGGACCGGCGCAGGCCATCACGGACCCCGGCCTGGACGTGTCTCGCACCGCCGTGGCCATCGACGGCAAGCAGCGCGTGTGGGTCGTCTGGTCGCAGAACAACCGCGGCAATTTCGACATTTTCGCGCGCAGCGTCGCCGCCGGCCGGCCCGGCCCGGTGATCCAGATCTCGAAGGAACCAGGCGCGGACATCGATCCGGCCGCCGCCACCGATGCGCAAGGAAATGTTTGGGTGGCGTGGCAGGGATGGCGTAACGGGCGCGCGCGGATCTTTGCCGCGTGGCTGGATGGCGACCGCTTCACCGCTCCCTCGGTAGTTTCGCAATCGGCGGGAAACGAGTGGAACCCGGCGATCGCGGCAGCGCCGGACGGCCGCGTCACGATCGCCTGGGATTCCTACCGCAACGGCAACTACGACGTCTTCCTGCGCACCGCATCCGGCCGCGGCTCGTGGGGAGCGGAAACCGCGGTGGCCGACACGGCGCGCTACGAAGCTTACCCGTCCCTCGCCTATGATCCCTCGGGCCGCCTGTGGGTGGCCTACGAAGAAGGCGGCCGCGGTTGGGGCAAGGATTTCGGGGCCTACGACACATCCGGCATTGCGCTCTACCAGGGCCGCAGCATCCGGCTGGCCGGCATCGAACCCGGCGGCGCGCGGGTGGAAACCGAGGCCGATCTCGGCGGCGTGCTCCTGGGCGTTCCCAACCTCCGGGTCGACGCTCCCGGCGTGCAGAGCGCATCGGAGAACTTCGATCCCGATCCGCAGGCCGCCCAAAACCGGCGGCCCTCCGCGGGAGCCCCGAACAAACGCGGGCCGCTCAACAGCTATCCGCGCCTGGCGGCGGATTCCTCCGGACGGCTATGGCTGGCATTCCGCAGCGCCCACCCGGTGACCGGGACCGAGATTGGAGCGGTGTGGACCGAGTACCTGGTCTCCTTCGACGGCGCTGCCTGGACGCGGCCCATCTACTTGCACCATTCGGACAATCTGCTGGATAACCGGCCGGCGCTGGTTTCGCGGACGGCCGGTTCGGCGACGATCATCGGATCGTCCGATGGCCGGCGCCAGTATCGGCCGGTGTGGTCGATCAACTACAGAAGCGGTTTGGCCACGTACATGGGGGCGAACGCCGGGACCGCCAGGCAAGCCGCGCAGCCCGTGCCCGATCCATATAACGACGATTTGTATTCCACGGAAATCTCTTTGGGGCCGGCATCCCGCACCGCCGCGGTGAAAGCGCTCGCGCCGGCAAGTAATGCCGCCGGTCCCGAAGCGGCGCAGGAGGCCGCGGCCGTAAAGCGAATTCGCGAATACCGCAGCGGCGGGTTGCGTATCGCGCGCGGCGAGTTCCACCGCCATAGCGAGATTTCCCTGGACGGGGGAAGCGATGGTTCGCTGCTCGACCAGTGGCGTTATATCCTCGACGCGGGAGCGCTCGATTGGGTGGGCTGCTGCGACCACGACAACGGCAACAGCCGGGAGTACACCTGGTGGCTCACGCAGAAGCTCACGGATGTCTTCTATACACCCGGTGTTTTCGCGGCCATGTTCTCCTATGAGCGAAGCGTGCCTTACCCCGAAGGCCATCGCAATGTCATTTTCGCGCAGCGCGGCATTCGACCCTTGCCGCGGCTGCCGATCACGCCGGCGGACGCTCCCCCCGGGCACGCCCCCGACACCCGGATGCTGTATGCCTATCTGAAGTACTTCGATGGCATCGTGGCGTCGCATACCAGCGGGACCAACCAGGGCACGGACTGGCGCGACAACGATCCGGGCGTCGAGCCGATCGTCGAGATCTACCAGGGCGACCGGCAGAATTACGAAATGCCGGATGCGCCGCGCTCCAATTCGGAAAAGGATTCGATCTCCGGCTGGAGGCCCAAGGGATTCGTGAACCTGGCGCTGGAGAGGGGCTACGTTATGGGCTTCGAAGCCAGCTCCGACCACGTCTCCACCCACATCAGCTACGCCAACCTCTACCTGAAGGAGATCACGCGCGAATCCGTACTCGACGCTCTCAAGAAACGCCATGTCTATGCGGCCACCGACAACATCCTCGCGGACGTGCGCAGCGGCGGCCACATCATGGGCGACGTTTTTGCCACGGCCTCGCTGCCTTCCTTGCACGTGAAGCTGGTGGGCACGGCTAAATTCGCCAAAGTGCACGTCATTAAGGACAACGCCTACGTGTACTCCACGCAGCCGGATTCCGCCGGCGTGGAATTTTCGTGGCTGGACAATGCGGCGGCGCCCGGCAAGACCAGTTACTACTACGTGCGCGGCGAACAGGAAGATGGACAAATCGTCTGGGTGTCGCCCATGTGGATTACGTATAATCCCAAACGTTGACTGAGGAGGTATTCGTGAAATCGCGAATCTGGTTCACCGCGTTGCTGGTTTTTGGCGGCGTCTGCTATTTCGCCTTCGTGCGCCAGTCCGGCTACGCCTGGCAGAACCTTCCGCCGCAAATCGAGGGCCAGCAGTTCCGCATCATTCTGGCTCTGAAGGACACCCAGCCGCGACGCTGGGAAGGAAAGATTCAGGTCGCGGGGGCCGAGATCCTGGGCCTTTCCGGCTGGCGTTTCTCCGGCCAGGACCGGGCCAACGTGGACGGCTCGTTCACTTTCCTGCCCAAGATGCAGGCGCTCGAAGACCAGCTTCAGCCGGGCAGCTACTACGGCCAGACCGGGATGTATGGACGTCCGCCGCAGCGCCTGGTGCCGGAGGGCCTGCTGTTGAAGCTGGGCGGCAGCACTTCAGCGCGGGTTTCGCTGGAGAGCGGTTCGGGCAGGCTCGCTTTCGATACCGCGGATGTCGCCTACGGCGCCCGCGTGGTCTTAATGGACGGCAATGCTTCGGTGGAAAGACTTCCCGTGGAGCGCAAGCTTTCCGATCCGGGTTCGGCCAACGATCAGCCCGCCGCGGCGGTGACGCCTGACGGCGCGCTCTGGACGGCGTGGGTGGCATACCACAACAAGTCCGACATCGTTATGGCGAGCGACGGCAGCCGCGTGTTTCCCGTGGGCGAGCGCGGCGATCTTCACGCGCCCGCCATCGCCGCCGCCGGGCGCGGTCCGGTGTACGTGGTGTGGCCGCGGAACGACAATGGAACCTTTCATTTATTCGTCTCGGCCTGGCGCGATGGTCAATGGTCGGCCCAGGAGAGACTCACCAACGAAACCGGCAACGACGTCTGGCCCCGTATGGCGAGCGACGGAAACGGCAACATCGCGCTGGTGTGGCAGGGATTCCGGGCGGGCCGATCCGTGATCCTGCTGAAGCTCTGGAATGGCAGGAACTGGAGCCGGGAGGAGACCGTGAGCGAGGGGGAAGGCAACTGCTGGACGCCCTCGGCGGCATACGGCGGAGGCCAGCTCTGGATCGCCTGGGACTCATACGCCACCGGCGCGTACCAGATCTATGCGCGGCGATGGAAGCAGCCCGTGCAGCGCGTAACGCGCGGCGATGCGTTCTCCGTGAGACCGTCGGTGGCGGTCACGGCCTCCGGCCAACCGCTGGTGGCGTGGGAGGAATCCGGCCCGCTTTGGGGGAAAGACTACGCCTTCAAGGTGGAACAGCGCGGCACCGTGGAATACAAGAACCGCCGCGTGCGGGTCGCGTACCTGGCCGGAGGCGATTGGAGCGAGATCGCCTCTCCGGTGGAACAGGCCATCCCGCCCGGGATCCGTCGCTACATCCAGCAGCCGCAACTCGCCATCGACCCGAGCGGACATCTTTATATGACGGTGCGCTGCCGCACTTCGACGCAATGGGCGCGCATCGATTTCTGGGCGAACCAGGGGCGCTGGGAGACGTTCGTTACGCACCTGGATGGCGGCCGGTGGACGGACGCCGTTTCTATGCCCGCGAGCGTGGGGCGCAACGGGATGCGGGACGCCATCGTGCTGGCCGGCGGGGCGGCCCGCATCGTGTGGGCCACCGATAATCGCGCGTGGCCGGGCGGCGCCTACAAGGAACTGGAGATCTACACGGCTGCGCTGGCCGTGACCGGCGCCCCCGCGCGGTTAGCCGACGGGAAGGCGATATCGGCCGGGCCGGCAGCCGTCAGTCCAAACCCCCACGAAAGCGAGGACGTGCGCCGCGTGCGAGCGTACAGCTTGAACGCCGGCGGGAAGCAGTATCGCATCCTGCGCGGCGACTTTCACCGGCACACGGAACTTTCCGGCGACGGCGCGGGCGATGGCTCGCTGGAAGACAATTACCGCTATACGCTGGACGCCGCCGCCATGGATATCGGCTACGTCAGCGACCACCAGATGGGGAACGGCGAGGAATATAACTGGTGGATCACCCAGAAATCGAACGACCTCTATTACATGCCGGAGCGGTTTGTGCCCATGTACGGATACGAGCGCAGCGTGCCCTACCCCAACGGGCATCGCAACCTGATCTGGGCCGAGCGCGGCAAGCCGGTGCTGAAGGTTTCCCCCCAGGAGAATCGCGGCGAAGTCAACAGCGGTTCGGTGCTCTACCCCTACGCCCGCGAGACCGATGCGGTGGTGACGTCCCACACCTCCGCCACCGAGCAGGGCACGGACTGGCGCGACAACGATCCGGCGCTCGAGCCGGTGGTCGAGATTTACCAGGGATTCGATGCCAGTTACGAGGAGCCCAACGGTCCGCGCGCCTCGACGGCTGGCGGGACGCAGCCGCACGAAGCGCACCGGCCCGACGGATTCGTGTGGAACGCGTGGGCCAAGGGGTACAAGCTGGGCGTGCAGTCCAGCTCCGATCACGTCTCCACCCACACATCGTACGCCTGCGTGATCGCCGACAAGTTCACGCGCGCGGGAATCCTGGATGCGATCCGCAAGCGGCACACCTATGCCGCGACCGACAACATCATCCTCGATTTCCGCATGGGAACGGCCCTGATGGGCGACATTATCGAAGCCGCCGCGCCGCCCAAGTTCTCGGTGCGGATCGTGGGGACCGCTCCCATCGCTCAAATCGACGTCATCAAGAACAACCAGTACGTGCACCAGCTCAAGCCCCAGAAGAACGATGTGACGTTCGAATATCTCGATAACTCGATCGAGAGGGGCGAGAGTTATTATTACGTGCGCATCGAGCAGAGCGACGGGCAACTCGCCTGGAGCTCGCCGATCTGGGTGCGATACCGCCCGCAATAAACGTCAGTGGTGTGGCGCACGCAATCCCGCGCCGCAATCCTGCGCGCCACAAAGGGCGCCGCGCTCTATTTTCCAGCCGGCGGATTGGCTTTGCGAATAATGGTCAGGTCCAGGTTGCCGTCCTTGTCCACGATCAGCTTGCGAATCCGCGGCAGAACCTGCTCCATGGTCTCCAGGTACAGGCGCCGGCCGGTCACCTGCGCCGCCTTGGTGTACTCGGCCGCGATCTGGTTGAAGCGCGCGGCATCGCCCAGCGCCTCGTTGGTCTTCTTCTCCCGGTAGGCCTGGGACTCGGACAGCATCTGCTGCGCCTGCCCGCGGGCCCTGGGAATGAGGTCGTTGGCATAACCTTCCGCCTCGCTGACGATGCGCGCGGTGTCGGCTCGCGCGCTGGCCACATCGCGGAACGCATCGGCGGCTTCCGGCGGCGGGGTCACGCTTTCGATGTTGACCGTCGAAAGCAGCACACCGGCGCGGTATTCGTTGAGACGCTTCTGCGCCGCGGCCCGGACTTCTTCCTGGATCGCCGCCTTCTCGCTGGTCAGCACCGCGTCCACGCCGCGATGGGTCACCCTGCGGGCCATCTCGGCCTCCACCGCCGCGCCCACCAACTGGGCCGGGTCTTGCGTCTGAAACAGATAGTCCGCCGGCACGCTCACCGAGTACTGCACCACCACGCGCATGTTGATGATATTCTGATCGCCCGTGAGGAATTGCGATAGCGCGGGCTGCGACCTCCCGAGCACGCTGTCCGGCAGGTCGCCGCCCACCACCAGCCGTTGCAGTTGCCGCACCTTCAGCTTGGTCACCCTCTGGATGGGCCACGGCAGGGCGTAGTGCAGCCCCGGCAGGACGCGCGGCGACACTACCCTGCCGAACAGAGTGTCCACGGCCTGCTGATCGGCCGCCACCAGATACACGCCCGAAAGCGCCCAGATCGCCAGTGCAGCCAGCGCGACCTGGCGGGCGGTCCAATTTTTCATCGCGCCGCCGATTTCTCTCATCGCGCCGCCGATTCGCCTTTCATGAACACCTTCAGCAGTTCCGAATCGGAACTGAGAATGGCCGTGGTGTTCTCGTCCAGCACTTTCTTATACGCTTCCAGCGTGCGCAGAAACTTGTAGAATCCCGGATTGCGCGAATATGCCTGGCCATAGATGCGCGTGGATTCCGCGTCGCCGTGGCCGCGGATGTCTTCCGCCTGTTTGTAGGCCAGCGAAAGAAGCTCCTCCTTCTGCCGGTCGGCATCGGCGCGGATGCTCAACGCCTGCTCCTCGCCCTCCGCCCGATATTGCCGCGCGATCCGTTCACGCTCGGCCCGCATGCGCGCATACACGCTCTGCTTGTTCTGTTCCGGCAGGTTCAGCCGCTTCATGCGCACGTCCACCACGTCGATGCCGTACTGCTCGAGCGCCGCGCGATCGGTCAAGGCCGTCAGCTCGTCGAGCATGGACGAAGCCTGCACCTTGTCCGGCTCCGTTCCCACGATGGAATCCAGGTCGTGCGTGCCCAGCGCCGCCGAGAGGCCCGACCAGACGATGTCGTGCAGCCGCATCTCGGCCGCGGTGGCGTCGCCCACCGCCTGCACGAAACGATTGGGGTCCTGGATCTTCCACAGCACGTAATTTTCGATCACGATGTTCTTCTTATCGCGCGTGAGGAACTCGGAAGGCCGCGGATTATAGATCCGCAGCCGCCGGTCGAAATACAGCGCCGTCTGGAACGGCCACTTCACGTTCAAGCCGGCTTCCGTTACCGTCCGCACGGGACGGCCAAACTGCGTGACCAGCACAAACTCGGTTTCGCGCACCGCGAAGAATGAAAGATAGCCCAGGATGACCACGATGGCCGCGCCCGCGGCCGGATAATATTTTCGATACCGTTCCGACATCGTTTATTCCTATTCCCTCGGCGGCGCGGGAATCGCCGCGCCCGGCGGCGCCACCAGGACACCGTCCTCCAGCAACATCAACTGCCGCCTTCCCTTCCCCGAATCCACGATAAACTTGCTCCTGCCCGCGAGCACCGTCTCCATCGTCTCCAGATACAACCTGGTCTCCGTGGGGCCGGGCGCCAGCCGGTATGCCTGCTCCGCCTGCGTGAAGCGCGCGGCATCGCCCGCGGCGCGGTTGGCGCGGCCCAGGGAGTACGCGTTGGCGTTCTGCACCTGCGCCTTGGAGTTGCCGCGCGCCAGCGCCACCTGTTCGTTGCGATACCCCTCGGCCTCGTTGATCATGCGGTTCTTCTCTTCGAAAGCGGCCGACACCTCGCGAAACGCATCCACCACTTCGAGCGAGGGGTGCACGTCCTCCAGCTTCACCCGCAGCACGCGGATGCCGGCGTCGTATTTGTCCATGCGGCGCTGCAGCTCCGCCAGCGCTTTCCGCTCGATCGCCTGGCGGCCGGTAGTCAGCACGTCATCGAGCGGCGTGGTGTTGACGATTCCCTGAATCGCCGACTCGGCGGCCTCGCGGATGGTCGCGTCGCCATCCATCTGCCGGAACAGAAACGCGTCGGGATGCTCCACTTCGTAGTGCACCGCCGCATTGAGTTCGATCATGTTCTGGTCGCCGGTGAGCATCAGGGATTCTTCGGGCCGGCTCTGGAATCGTCCCAGGCGATGCTGCACGTTCCACTCGTAGGCGGCCGGCTCCAGGCCGGCGGGACCGGCCTGCGAGCGGTACCCGATCTCCACCACGCGCACGCGGTGCGCCGAGATGCGCGTAAGCCGATCCACCGGCCACGGCAGCTTGTAATGCAGCCCCGGCTGGCTGAACGGGGTCACTTTGCGGCCGAAGCGCTCGATCACGCCCACTTCGTTGGGCTGCAAAGCGTAAAACCCGTTGAGCGCCACCAGGAGCGCGGCGGCGGCGAAGGCCGGTTTCGCCAGTTGCCGCCGCCGCGCGACTGCCCACTGGAACGCGTCGGCCGGTTGAAGCCCGCGAGCCCGCTCCCAGGCCGCCGGGAGCGGCGAGCGGGCCCACCATTCGGCTGCGCGGGATCGCCGCACGGAACGGTTGCCGCGTTCGACCCGCAACAGGCGCAGCGAGTTTAGCATGACGCAGAACGACGAAAGCTGGTGCGTGAACGCCGCCCCGACAGGTCCGAGCCTGCCGGTGGCGCACGCCAGCACCGCCAGCAGATTGAGCGCGCCGGCAAACAACACGATGTTCAGCCACGCCGTGTGCATGGCTTTCCGGCTCACCTCGAACAGCCGCGGCAGCTTTTCCAGCGAATGCGGCAAGTACACCACGTCGGCGGCCTCGGCGGTGATATCGGCGGCGCCGTCCACCGCGATTCCCACCGTGGCGGCGGCCAGCGCCGGGGCATCGTTGATGCCGTCTCCCACCATGGCCACCGCACGCCCCTGCGCGGTCATCTGCCGCACGCGATCCAGCTTCTGCTCGGGCAATAGTTCGGCGTGCACGGTGGGAATGCCGATTTCGGCGGCAATCGCTTCAGCCGCCGGCTTCCGGTCGCCCGTCAGCATCACCAGATTGACAATGCCCATCTCCCGCAGTTGGACCACCGCTTCGCGGATGCCGGCGCGGATGCGGTCGCGCAACAGAATGGCTCCAGCCAGGCGGTCGCCGTCCGCCACCAGCACGGCGGTTGCCCCCAGTTGGTCCGCCTCGCCGCGCAGCCAGTCCGTTTCCCCGATGCCGCACTCGGCCAGATAAGCCGCACTGCCGGCGCGGATCGCGCGCCCGCCGAGTGCGCACTCCACCCCGCGTCCCGGCAGCACGCGCGCATCGCCGGCTTCCGCGATGGGCAGCCCGCGGCGCCGCGCCTCCGCCACAATCACCCGCGCCAGGGGATGGTCCGACCCGCTTTCCGCGGCGGCCGCCAGCGCCAGCAACTCCGCTTCGCCGCCTTCCAGCGCCACCACGCGGGCGATTTCGAACTGGCCCTCCGTGACCGTCCCGGTCTTGTCGAAGACCGCCGTATCCACCTTGGCCGCATTCTGCAGCACCGCCCCGCCGCGAACCAGGATTCCCCGCCGCGCCAGTCCCCCGATGGCGGCCACCATGGCGGTAGGGGTCGCCAGAATCAGGGCGCACGGACAGGCCACGATCAGCACCGCAACGGTGCGCAGCCAGTCCCCGGTGAAGTAATAGGTGAGCGCGCCGGCCAGCAGCAGCGCCGGAAGAAAGTACCGGGAATAGCGGTCGGCCAGCCGCTCCACCGGCGCGCGCTTCCGCCGGGCCTCTTCCACCAGTTCGATCACGCGGGCCAGCGTGGTCTCCTTGCCCGACCGCGTCACGCGGATGCGCAGCAGTCCGTTGCCGTTCAGCGTCCCCGAGAAGACTTCGTCGCCCGCCTGCTTATCGCTGGGCAGGGGTTCGCCGGTGAGGGAGCTTTCATCGATCGCCGAAACGCCTTGTTCGATGACGCCGTCAGCCGCAATGCGCTCTCCAGCCCGCACCACGATGCGGTCGCCGGGAGTCAGCGCGGCGGCGTCCACCTCTTGCTCGCGCCCGTCCCGCAGCACCCGCGCCACGCGCGGCAATTGCGCGACGAACTTGCGGATGGCCGCTTGGGTGCGTCCCGCCGCGAACGATTCCAGACCCTCCCCCACCATCACGATGAACATGGCTTCAGCCGCCGCCAGGTACTGGCCCACGGCCAGCGCCGCGATCACCGCGACACACAACGCGACATCCGCCGAGATTTTCTTCTCCAGCAGCGCCGAAATGGAGTTGTAGAAGGTCTTGTAGCCCGCCAGCAGGGTGATGAAGATGGCGGTGTCCAGCCCGAAGATGCTCTTGAACGCGCCGGTCAGGTTGAGGAGGAGCAGCACCCCCACGACAGCCGCGAACCCGTATTCCGAAAGCAGCGACGAGGTAGCCTTGTTCTCCTCAGACATGTTCACACCCGTGGTCCGCTCCCTCGCAAAACTGCCCGAATCTCCGTTGAAAGGCGCGCGGCGCTGAACTCATAGACTACGTAACAGCTTCCTTCTTTGCAACCGGCAGCCTGATGGCGGCCCGGAACGCGCTTCCCGCCATCCCTATCGGAGGCTCTCAGGTTTAATTGACATGACATTAAGTTTTATTGACATATCAAGTATAGAGCAGTATTCTATCTTGAGACGATTGTTATGTCAAAGTGTACATTGAAATTGCTAAGGACAACCTGCCATGGCCACTAGCAAAATGAAATCTGCACTTCAGGCGTCCAGCCTGATCGATCGAGGATTGGCGGAGAAGGCCTACGACCTGATCCGTTCGCGGCTTTTGCGCGGCGAATTCCCCCTTGGCTCTTCGATTCCCAGGCGCGACCTGGCGGCGGAGCTGGGGATCAGCCTGCAGCCGATCGCGGATGCTTTGCAACGCCTGGAATACGACGGACTGGTTGAGAATATCAACCGTGTAGGGTCTCGGGCGCGGATACCACGCCCGCAAGAACTCCGCGGCTTATTGATTGTCCGGGAGGCCCTGGAGAGACGGGCCGCGGGGTTGTTTTCTCAAAGAGCGAGCATCCAACAAAGACAAGAGTTGGAGCAGATGGCGCGGCAAGTGGATGCCGACTATGAGGAATGCGCCGATTCCGGCCACACCGCCGAACAACTCCAGGCGGTTGGCCAGCGCTATATCGAGTTCCATGTGACGATTGCGCACTGGTCCGGCTGTCCCATGCTGCGCCAGGCGCTGGAACGGAACCTGGTCCTGATCGTCAACTACTTTTGGGTGCAGTTGGCGGAAATCTGGGATCAGATCTTCGGCCGCGTTCGCTTCCCGCCGCACTTCCATGCCGATCTGGCGGCTGCGCTGGCCGCCACCAGAGACGAGGAGGAAGCCGAGCGCGTCATGCGGGAACATCTCCGCTACCGCAGCGAGGAGACCATGGAGTGCCTGGAGGCTTATTACCTGCTGGACCACTCGCTGGTTCGCGGACAGGCGGCTGCCGCACACGCGGCCAGCGCCCAGTCGGGTTTCGCCGCAAACGCAGCCGGCAAGCCGGTCTCCCAGGCGCCGTCTCAACGCCCGCGAGTTAAGAAATGAGTCATCCGGTACCCGGCCAGGCTCCTGCCATACGAGCCCTTTCGATAGCGGCTGTGAGCCTGCTCGCGGGTGTCGTAGCGGCCTCTGGCCCGACCGCGGTTACGCCGATGTCAATCCAGGAACGGATTGCCACACGCTCTTTTCCCTCCACCTTTCAGGCCTGGGCGCCGGCGCAAAATCTGAATAATGGCCCCGGAGCAAAGGTTCCTTTGCCGTCCATGGAAAGCCAGGAACAGACCATGGCCCGCCATGACCTGATTTTCACCGGATGGCGCGCCTTTGGATTACAAACCACTGCCTCCCATGAGGGCTTGGCTAAGAACTTTACCCCCGCTTCCATCACGCGCGCCCTGGCCAGGCGCAATCGCCTGCTGTCCCTCAATCCGCACATGATTCTGCTGGCGGAAGTCAGGTATTATGATGCCCGGGATGGATATCTCCCCTCCGATTCTCCCTGGTGGAAGCGCGATCGATCCGGCAACCGCATCAGCAACACACAAGGCGCCGCTTCTTCAGGTATAGCCTACTCCTACTCTTATTTGGATTACTCCAATCCACAGCTTCAACGGCAGGTAGCCGATCAATGCCAATCTCTTGTCAAGACCGGCGTATTCGATGGCTGCATGCTGGATTGGTGGGGCCGGGAAGATGCGGATCGAATCAATTTAATTCAACTGGTACGCGCCGCTGCCGGCGGCCAGGCCATTCTGATTGTCAATACCAATGGCAACATACCCGAGCGCAGCGCCCCCTATATAAACGGTATGTTCATGGAAGGTTACGGAGCGCCTTGGTTCGGAACCTGGCAGAAGACCGTCTCGAATCTAACATGGGCACAAACGCATTTACAGGCTCCTGTAATCACCGCATTGGAGGGATGGTATAAGAATAGCCGGGACGACTATCCGATCATGCGGCAGATCACTACGATGTCGCTGGTTTTCTCCAATGGCTATGTTCTCTTTGGCGACCCCAATCCATTGCCCACCGCCGATCACCTGCATGATTTCTATCCATTTTGGAACAAGCGATTGGGGCGTCCCGCCGGCGCCATGGGGCAAGCGGGTCCAAGCGGCTCGTTCATCAGAGAATACGAGAACGGCTCGGCGGTATTCAATCCGCCGTCCAATCGATCCGTTGAGATTTCGTTTCCCGAACCACGGTTAAGAGCATCGACAGGCGAGCGCGCATCGTCTTTTCAAATTGATCCCGGCGACGGCGACCTGTTTCTCAATATCGGGAGAAGTTTGTAAAATGCCGCGGCCGGCTCCAGCTTTGCGATTCCTCTGGCTCGCCGGATTAACCTGCCTCGCCCACGGCCAAATCCGGGATAGCTTTCCTGGCGTGGAACTCTTTCACATGCATGCTTGTCCCACGGGCTACGCGATGGCGGGCTGGCATCAGGAAACCAATATTCTACTCTGCCGCAAAATGGACGGCGAAGCTCAGGATTGCTTCGTCGACTATAGTACACAGCGGCAGAATCTGCACGCATGTCCGGCTGGAACCTACATGCGGGGTAATCATTCGGGAAAGAATGCCATAACTTGCTGCTTCAATCCCAACCGCGGTTTCGAACTGTTTGAACCGGGCAGTGAGACGATTGATCTCGACTCGCAGGACCGCAGCGCGGATCCGCCTCTGCATGCCTGTCCAGGGGGCAAGGTAATGACTGGGCTCCAGGCGGACGGCAACCGGTTTTTATGCGCGTCTCCGAAGTTCAGCACCATTGCAAACTCGCTGGCGGCCCCGGAAGATGTGCAGGCCCCGCGGCACGCGCCGCTCGACGGGGACGCCAAGCAGTGGAAATTGTGGCAGGCAACAACCAGGAACTGGCTGCTGCGGATTCTGAATGTGAACCCTGCCGGCAGTTCCCCCACCTCTCCTCAATACCCGGCCGCTCCGCGCTTTTCCGTTGAAAGCGCCGAGCATTTGCCCTCGGGCGTCACCCGAGAGTTGATCGGCTATCCATCGCCGGTGGATGGCGTCAAGGAGAAGGCATATCTGCTGTTGCCGAAGGAGTATTCTCCGGCCGGCAGCTACATCGGCATACTGTTGACGCACGGCCATGGCGACACCAAAGCGGCTGCCGCCGTGGACGAGAACTCCGACAACCACGCGGTGGCATTACATTTGGCCGAACACGGCGCGATTGTGCTGGCTCCCGATACGCGCTCGTTCGGAGAGTACATAGGGGAGCACGACAGCTATAAAGCGTCGGTGGGGATCGGCACCATGCCGCAACAGTACCTGCTCGATAATCTCGTCCGGGTCTCCCTGCTGGAGAAGTTCCCAGGCGTGGACAAAAGACGTATTGAATCGGCGGGTTTGAGTCTGGGCGGCTACCAGGCCATGTGGCTGTCCGCGCTGGACACAAGAATCAGCCGTACGCTGATTGCGGGGATTTTCCTGGCTTTCGATTGTCTGGACTCTCCCGCCCGGCATTGTTATTGCCAGACAGTGCCTGCGATCTCGCGCGATTTCGAAGCGATTTCCGCCTCATCCGCCGTGGAAAGAGACTCTCTCTTTCGGACTCTCACGGTGCGTAAGGAAAGCTTACTCATAGACGCGGCGGACCTGGCCGCCCTGATTGCCCCTCGCCCTCTTCGCGCCATCTGGGGGCAGGAGGACAACTTCTTTAAGGCAGAACCAAACCGCACCTGCATGGAGTCGGCGGACCGGGATACTCGTTCGGTGTACGGGAAATTCGCAAACCCGGCAGATTACCAACATATGGAAACGCCGAATATGAAACACGAGGTGGATGTGGCGAAAGCCATTGACTTTCTGATCCGGTAGCGCGCATCATGGCCCGTTCCCCACTGCGGCATTTAAGCTGGTTTCCAACCCACTCTGTAAACTGGAGTAGTCATGACCTCACGACGCCAATTCCTTCTCGGCGCGCCGGCTGCCGTTTTCGCCGCCCAGTCGATTACCGGCGGCGCTCAGGACGGCGGTTTTGAAATCGCCGGTTCGGGGCTCGTATTCGCCTTCGAGGTGACCCAGGGCAAGTTACGCCAAAGCTATCTTCTGCCGGCTGGCATTCGTCCCGACGCACCGCTTCCAGCGCCGTCGGACGCCTCCGGACTCGAAGCCGCCATCCACTGCAGCGGCGAAAACCAGCAGGATCACCACGGGCTAAAGGTCACCGGGTCCATGCCCGGAGGACGTCTGGTGTTCGCGGAAAAGCGCGAAGAGGACACTGCCATGGGAAAGCATGTGGTGCTGACCCAGCGGGACCCCGTCCTGGGTTTGCGGGTTGAATCGCATTACGAATTCTTCCACGAGGCTCCGGCGGTGCGGCGATTTACGCGGGTGGCCAACGAGGGGGCCGCGCCGGTTGGAATCGAGTACGTCAGTTCCGCCATGGTGCACAATTTCGGCAACCTGGGGCCGCGCGCTTTGGACGACAAACTGCGCATCCATTTCGCATACAGCAGTTGGAAATCCGAGGGCCAGTGGCACTCCGTTCGGCCCTCTTCCGTTGGTTTCGTCGACAACGGGGAGTTTGACTTATCCGCCGCCTTCTTCAGCAATGTGGGCAGTTGGTCGTCCATGCGGTACCTGCCCATGGGAATGGTTGAGAATGCCGACGCGGGCGTCATCTGGTTCTGGCAGATCGAGCACTCCGGTTCGTGGCATTGGGAGATCTCCAATACCTCGAAACGGGCAACCTACCTGTACGCGGGCGGCCCGGACGAACCGCATGCGCAAGCCTGGAAGCGCCTGATGCCGGGCCAGAGCTATGACACGGTTCCGGTGGCTCTCGGCTGCGTGCGGGGAGGGTTCGAAGAGGCGGTCTCAGCGCTCACGCGTTACCGGCGCGCCGCCTGCCTCCGCCCGCACCGGGACAACCGCCAGTGTCCGGTCATCTTCAACGACTATATGAATTGCCTGACCGGCAATCCAACCACGGAAAAAGAATTGCCGCTGATCGACGCCGCGGCGGAGGCCGGGTGCGAATACTTCGTCATCGACGCCGGTTGGTATGCCGAACAAAACGAGACCTGGTGGGATTCGGTAGGCATTTGGCAGCCCTCCAAGACGCGCTGGAGCGGCGGCTTGCAAAATGTGCTGGCGCGCATCCGTTCCCGCGGGATGGTTCCCGGATTGTGGCTGGAGATCGAAGTTGCCGGCATCCGCTCGCCCTTGCGCGATAAGCCCGATGCGTGGTTCCTGCAGCGCCATGGCCGGCGGGTGATTGAGAACTCGCGGTACCTGCTGGATTTCCGGAACCCCGAGGTCAGGGCGGATGCCGATGAGGTAGTGGATCGCCTGGTGCGGAGTTACGGCGCCGGCTACCTGAAAATGGACTTCAACGTGAACGCCGGTGTGGGAACCGAATTCCGCGCGGACAGCTTCGGACAGGGGCTCCTGGAGCACCAGCGCGCCTATCTCGGCTGGCTGGATCGCGCGCATGATCGTTACGCGGAGCTGGTGATCGAGAACTGCGCGAGCGGCGGCGGCCGCATGGACTACGCGATGCTGTCGCGTTTCCAATTGCAGTCGTCCAGCGATCAGACCGACTACCGGAAGTACCCGGCCATCGTCCCGGGAGCCATGGCCGGCGTTTTGCCGGAGCAACTGGCGGTGTGGTCCTATCCCCTGTCCGAAGGCAACGCCGACGAGGCCAGTTGCAACATGGTGAACGCCATGCTATGCCGCATCCACCAGAGCGGGCACCTGGCGAAGCTCAAACCGGAGAGCCTGGCTCAGGTGAAGACCGGCATCCGCGTGTACAAGGAACGCATCCGCGGCATGATTCCCGCGGCCACTCCATTCTTCCCCTTGGGGTTGCCGGGAATTACCGATGCGGGCTCACCGATCGCGTTAGGTCTGCGCCATTCCGAGAAGACATTGCTGGCCGTCTGGAGACTCGGCGGCGGCGATGAGGTGACCGTCCGCGGTATTCCGCCAGACGCGGAATTGATCTATCCGGCGGACTTGGGTATCCGGATTCAAGCGCGCGAAGGCAATCTGACGGTGCGTTTCCCGCGCGCTCACATGGCGGCTCTCATTCAGGCGAGTCCCACGCACGCCGGCCCGCGAAAGTCAGGTTAAACGCAACCCTGCCTGCCGGAGTCGGAGTCGCCTCCTAAGGAACCGCCTGGAAGAGCGCCGCGCCGTGCCGCGGAAGCGTGGCCGTCAAGACCTCCATTTGGCCGAGATTCCGGTGCGACCACAAATCGCGGACCCGGTAGGCCGGGGCGCCGAATCCCAGATCTTTCCACGCATACTTATAAGTTTCCGGAGACTCGCCCAGATTAAAGACAGCGACGTAGTAGCCGCCTTTCGGCTCCGTCTCCGCCACCCACACCGCTTTCTGCGAGTCGGAGATTACGGGGTGGTTGCCGGTGGAGTGCTGATCGACTCGCAAAACGTCGCGGTTGGTGAGGAGAGAGAGCGTGAATACATCGTTGGCAGGCAGGTCGCCGCCCATCATCAACGGCGAGCGGAAAATCGCGTCCAGCGTCATCAACGTGTATTGTTCATCCCTGGTGAAATTGCTGTTGCGCTCATTTCCAACCTCAACCTGGGGGCTGAAATAGCCAATGGGCAGCATGTCGGCATCCGGCCATGCGCCCGGCCGAATAAACGGCGCCCACGCCCTGGTCAATTCAAACTGTGCTTTCAGCAGCTTCCAATCGTCCCAAAAATCTTTCGAGATGCGCCAGAGCTGTGCCCACCGGCGAAGGTCCTCCACCTTTGCCAGTGGCGCCGGCCCTGGAGAAAGGCTGAGTACGATGGGGCGGCCGGTCTTGCGCAAGGCTGTGTTCAAGGCCTGGATCTCCGCCGCCTGGTACGGCGAGCTCATATCGTCGGCTTTGACGTAGTCCACGCCCCAAGAGGCGTACAGCGCCGCGATGGAGTCATAGTATTCCTGCGCGCCCGGCTTGCTCATATCAATGCCGTACGTATCCGCCCTCCATGTGCAGACGTTACTTTTATCGGCAATATCGGCTGCGCGGCGGGACGACCCATAAATGGGCAAATTGTCGTCGACCGCTTTTCGCGGAATTCCTCGCATGATATGAATGCCGAATTTAAGGCCTTTGTGGTGCACATAATCCGCCAGCGGTTTGAAACCGTTGCCGTTTGCCACGGACGGAAAACGGTTCGGCACCGGCCCAAACCGGCCGAACGAGTCCAGCGTATAACTGTCCGGAACGTAAATACGTTTGTTGCCGCCTTGTATTCTGTACCAGGCAATGTCCACGACGATGTACTGCCACCCGAACGCGGCCATATGGGCCGCCATGTAATCGGTATTGGCCTTTACCTCGTCTTCCCGAACCGTGGAGCCGAACGCGTCCCAACTATTCCAACCCAGGGGAGGCGTGGCGGCGAGCGATGGATTGGAGGCAGGTTGAGTAATGCCGGTGGGCGCTACGGCCACAAGCAGAAATGCCGCAACCAGCAGGGACGGCCACAAAGCGAGACAAACAAAGTGTTTCGTACGCAAGGTGATTTCCTTTCGGTGTTATCGTATGGTCTCATGGGGACTACCTTGGGCGCGGGCAATCTTTCGCCACGCGGTCCAAGAGCGTCGCGGCGGAAGCAGTCAAACCAATACTGGCCCATCGAGGCGGCAGACCCGCTGGCCAATGCCGCCAGCATGAGCATGCGGGAAAGCGAATGGCACGGCGTAACGTTGCGTAGATCCACAGTAACTCCCCTTGCCGTGGGCAGAGTCGCTTCTTAAGGAACTGCCTGGTAGAGCGCCGCGCCGTGCGGCGGCAGCGTGACTGTCAGCATCGCCATGCGGCCGAGATTCCGGTGCGACCACAAATCCCGGACGCGGTAGGCCGGAGCGCCGAATCCCAGATCCTTCCATGGATACTTGTAAGTTTCCGGAGACTCGCCCAAGTTGAAGACAGCAACGTAGTAGCCGCCCTTCGCCTCCGTTTCCGCCACCCACAGAGCCTTCTGTGCGTCGACGAGGACGGGGCGATTGCCGGTGGAGTGTTGATTGACACGCAAAACTTCGCGATTGGTGAGGAGAGAGAGCGTGAACGCATCGTTGGCGGGCAGGTCGCCGCCCATCATCAACGGCGAGCGGAAAATCGCGTCCAGCGTCATCAACGTGTATTGTTCATCCTTGGTGAAATTGGTGTTGCGTTCTTTTCCCACCTCGACCTGGGAGGTGAAATGCCCCAACGGCAGCATGTCGGCATCCGGCCATGCACCGGCGCGAATGAACGGGGCCCACACTTTGGTCACTTCAAACTGCGGTTTGAGCGCCTTCCAGTTATCCCAAAAATCGTTCGAGATGCGCCACAGTTGCGCCCACTTACGAAGGTCCTCCACCATCGCCACTGGCGCCGGCCCGGGAGAAAGGCTGAGTACGATGGGGCGGCCGGTCTTGCGCAGCGCCGTGCTCAACGCCTGGATCTCCGCCGCCTGGTAGGGCGAGCTCATGTCGTCGGCTTTGACATAGTCCACACCCCAGGAGGCGTACAGCGCCGCAATGGAGTCGTAGTATTCCTGCGCGCCCGGCTTGCTCATGTCAATGCCGTATGTATCGGCCAGCCATTTGCAGACGTTGTTCTTATCGGCGACATCGGGCGCGCGGCTCGACGACCCATAAATGGGGAGATTGTCCGCGACCGCTTTTCGCGGAATCCCCCGCATGATGTGAATGCCGAATTTGAGGCCCTTGCGGTGCACGTAATCCGCCAGCGGCTTGAAACCGTTGCCGTTGGCCGCGGACGGAAACCGGTTCAGCCTGGGCACAAACCGGCCATACGAATCCAGCGCATAACTCTCCGGATCATAAGTCCGTACATTGTGGCCATGTGTTCTGTACCAGGCGATGTCCACCACGATGTACTGCCAGCCGAATGCCGCCATGTGGGCCGCCATGTAGTCGGCATTGGCTTTTACCTCGTCTTCCCGAACCGTGGAGCCGAACGAGTCCCAACTATTCCAACCCAAGGGAGGCGTGGCAGCGAGCGATGGATTGGAGGCAGGTTGCGTAATGCCGATGGGCGCTACGGAGACGAGCAAAAATGCCGGAACCAGCAGGGACTTCCACAGAGCGAATGGACCAAACGAGTTTTTCGTAAACAAGGGGGATCTCCTTACAATGTTACGGTACGGTTTGATTGGCGCCCAGTGCGTAATACTTCCTCATGATTTCGTCGAGCATCGCGCCTTGGCCGGTCAGGCGCGGGTCTTGCGTTTCGATCAGATAAACGCCCCGCCAGGGTTGCGGAGCGCGGCGCCTTCACCGCGGCTGAAGGCCAGGCAGCCAGCCCGGAAATCCAGGCCAAAGCACTACGGCGTCCCGTGATCATACTTTACTCCTCGACTCGCACACCCGATCGGCGGTCAGAACTTGCCGGGGATCACCCGCCTGTGCTCCAGCCAGTTACCGCCTCCCGAAAGCGCCAGGCTCCTGCCGTCTTTGTAGGTGAACGTTCCCTTGAAATCATAGATGGGGTAATTGACGTAGCCCTTGCCTTCAGGCACGTTCATCGCTTTCCCCTCCAGCGTTCCAAACAACTCCAGCCGGCCTCCGTCCGTATCCATCACGATATGCGCTTGCGCCGGCCACTCGTCCGCTTCACCCGTAAGCTCAATCTTGATCTTGCCGGGATCGCTCACATACCAATATTGGCCGTCGATGGATACGGCTCCGGACCGGAACTCCTGGCCGTAAATGTCCTTCCCCCGGTCTACCAGAACATACCCCCGATCCAGATTGATCGGAAACCAATCATTCTTCGTGACCACCGGCGGGATTGTTATGTCCAGAGGGATGCCCACCCAACTCCAACGCACGCGCTCCTGGACTCCCGTACCGGACAGTTGAATCTTGGTGTTGTTGGAATACAGAGCGCCCTCGACAAGCGACAAGTCCTCGAAGCCGGATTCGAACACGTTCCCCTTCACGCTGCCCACCTGCGGGTAGCAGTAGGGAGTGCCTCTGCTGCGGAATCGCAGCTCCAGCTTGAAGCCATGGTTCAGCTCCGCGGTGACATCCATGCCCTCGGGAGCGAATATTTCCGTCCGCACCTGCTGTCCCTGACCGTCCGAATACACGAACGTGACTCGCTTGGACGCCAAATCCACTTCGAACTTCTCCTTCGTCAATTGGGCCCTGTACAAAGGCGGCGGCAGGGGTTTATCGGGCGCACCCAACTCGCTGAACATAAAGTGCAAGCCCATGACGCGCGAGTGATCGAAATTGTACACCAGCACGTACTCCTTGCCATCGCTCCCCTTCAGGGAGGCGTTATACCACCAATTCTCGATGACTCCCTTGTCCACCAGCTCGCTGATGGGCAGCATCGGCAGCATATCTTCAAACCGCGTTTTTCTCGGCAGAGGCTCTTTGAAATTGAAGGGCTGGAACTCGGACAACGCATGCTGGTCCACGCCGTTGGGAATCGTCCACGGCGTTTGCGCCCGTGCTCCCCTCGGGAATATGAGCAAAAGAGCGATCAGAGAAGACAGAACGCAGACTATCCTAGCCGACCTTCTATTCATGGTAAAGTCCCTTCCTCTTCTCCGATCAGCGAATGCCGGCCTGCAACCTATAGCCGAACACTTCCGGATCATAGGCGAGAATGATCTCGCCCCCTGCCTCTTGCAAGGGCACACTCCGGATCACCTGCCCGCTTTCGTCCAGGGCTTCCGCCTGTTTCGGTTGGGTTAACTTCCACGGCAGATCCTTCCACACCAGCCGTACCTGGAAGGCGGAACCGGTTGGCAGAGCCGTCACCGTCACGGTGTCGCCTTCGCGCGCCAGCCGGAATCCGCCGTCGGTGGTCAAGGGGCCGAACGCGATTGCCTTCTTCTCCAGATTCATGCGCGCCAGCCGGGGATCAGTCCCAGACAACGCCGGCGGCAGTACAAAAACCTCAGACCCCAGTTCGTCCAATTGGCGCGGATTCACCGGACGGGCATTCACATACCACAGGGAGGGTGACCTGGACCATTCCACGATCACGCCGCCGAGCCTCTCTACGGCACTTTCCACCGTTGTTCCCCGGTCTTGCACCCGCGCGTAGTAACCGTATTCGGGCAGCACATGCCCCGCCACGTTCCACTCGCTCGACCCCCGGTTCACCCAAACCTCGCTTCCGCCCTCCCAACGCACAAGCTGCCGGTGCAGATTGCCGCCGGCATATTCCACCCCATCGATTCGCTTCAGCGCCAGGGCTCGCATCAAGTCGTGCAACAGCCAGTATTTCCGCACTACATCCCGCCCAAACGGCTGAGTTACCAGCGCCGGATGCCCGGCCAGAACCTCCGTCGCGATGTAATCGTCGCTGTAAGGACCGTGGGATCGCGGATCCAGCCCGGGCGCGTAACGGTCGGTGTAACCGGCTCCATGCAGGATAAAGCGGTCGTGGTGCGCCGCGTCAAACCACGGCGTCCTTTCCGAATCGGCGCATTTCATCGTCCAGCCGCGGTATGCCGGCAGTCCCGCTTGCAGCCCCTGGAACTGGCAATCGCCCCCATCGAAATAACCAATGTATTGGTCATGCCCGGCCTCGGAGATGGCCGGCGCATTATTGCCCAGGTAGTTCCGAACCCAGGCGAAGGCTTCACCTATATCCTTACGCGTAGTGGTCCGGTCGTGGAACTCGCCATCCTTGGTCCAGTAATCGTAAGGGCCGATGGCAGTCCAGTCGTCTATGAAGTAAGCTGTCGGCGCGAAGCTCTCCCGCAGTATGGCCAGGTTGCGTTGCATAAACGGCAGCACCTTATCCGCGCGGAACATGTAAGACTGATGCGTCACTTCCCGGCCCCCGAGCGCTCCCTTCCGCGGTCTTCCATCCGCAAGAAAGGCTATGTCGTCGAACGTAAACCCGTCTGCATCGGGGTAGAAGTTTATGTAGTTGTCGTGAGGCGCAAAAAGCACGCCGGCTCTTCTGCAGGTATTCACCAGGTTCTGGAACTCTTCCACCGTCCCGAGAAAAGGATTAGGCGGGTATTCGTCGGGAAGGCGGTCTGCCGCGCCCCGGCGCTGCCAATTGTGATGCACCACGATGGCATCGGTCAAACCGTAGTGGAACGCCCGCGTCAGATTTCTCGCGCACTCCGCATACGTTCCGCCGTTCACCCAGAAATCGAACACGAAACGCCCCGCCTTGGTGGCAACTCCGCCCGCCGCCTTGAGACCATTCACGTCGTGCCACACCCGCACCCCATCCCAGACGTTGGCTGCCGGTATGAACGTCAGGGTCGGGTTGTCCGCCGTGTGAATCGTGTAGGTCCGCGACCCGGGATCCACTTCCGCGTTGTTCGGCGCCACATCCACGCCCTGCACCAACGAGAGGCCATTACTGAAGTCGATACCGATGAATGACGTGGACAGGTCATATCCGCCGAACCTCAGGCTGAAAGCCGCCGGATCGCGCAAAACGTTGCCGTCCCCCATGTACACCTGGGTGGCCCGCTCGTTCCACGGCCCCGCCGCTACGTCTTCCAGATACATGTGAAACCAGGGGCGCGGCGCCGGCGCGTTCTCCAGCCAGAAGTGCGTCCACAGCGCGCCTTTTTCCGTCCACATCTCACCCACCAGGTCGAACGGTCCCGCCCAACTGGCGAAGCGATGCCGCACCCGGTAGCGCGGGCGGGCGGCCGTCTCTTCCCGCGCTTCCAACAGCGTGCTCACCGAATTCCAGGTTCCCAATTCATCGCCCAATATGCGGATCCGAAAACCATGGAACATGAGATGCTCCTGGGCGCTCTTGACATCTACTGCCGCATCCAGCATTCCTCGCTGACCCGGCCAAACGCGGACCTCGTATTGCTTCCCTTGGCGTTCGATGGTCCCCAGCAGGCGCGAAGGCGCATTCGCCGGCGGCGGAAACGCAGCCGCAGCCGGCGGCGCGTCCGTTACCACGGTAGGCTCGGCCCAATCGGCCTGCCTGCCGGCGCGGCTCTCCGGCAGGCTCCCCGCTTCCAATTGCAGCCGAATCCTCTGGCCGGCGAACGGGCTCAGGTCGGCCACCGCGTCCTGCCATACCTTGGCGTCCGTGCGCCGCTCGAACACCACTCTCCCCGAACTATCGGGTGGGGCATCGAACGGAAGCGCGCGCACGCGAAACGTCACGTCTTCAGGCGACGCCGGCCCGCCCTTGGGGTTCGGGTCCCTCACCGCGATGGCAAAGCGCAACTGGATCGAGTGCGTTTTCGGCAGCTCGAGAGGATACTCGGCTATGACTTTGTCCACCCTCGTGCTGAACGACGGCGCCTTCATGCCGAGCCCCATGCTCACGCACTCGCGCGATGTGCCGCGCTGAACCCGCACGCCATAGTCGACATTGTCGCCGATGACGTGGGTTTCCGGAGTTCGGACAACCGCCGGCAGACCCTCGGCTATCTCCGCCTTGTCCCGATGCACCGGCAGGCGCCACAGGGCCATCCCTCCCTTGCCGGGAACTGCTACAGGCTTCCATTCAATCGGTGACGCCAGCCGGGGACGATCTGGGAACCGGGTTTCCACAACCAGCACCGGATGCACGACCTCCCGCCGGCCTTTATATTCAAATTCCACGTAGGCGTGAATGGGATAGTCGGCGTCGTACGCACCTTCGGGGATGGTAACCATGAACCTCATTACCTTTTTGTTCTTACTCTCCAGCAGGTAATCGTAGTACGTACCTTCGTATCCCTTTTCCGGGTCCGCTTCATTTTTTTCGAGCGTGAACGGTTGCGGCGCCGAGGGCTCGACCCGCCAGCCGTCGACCCCATAAACCCGCAGCGTCCCCCGCAGTGGAGTATCGCCTGTGTTCCGCAGCAGCACGCCCACGATCCAGGGAAGCCCCGGGCTGAGCTCCGGGAACCCCTGCTGTCCCGCATGAACCGAAAGTTCACGAATGCCGACGGTGAGCGGGCCAACCGTTTCGCTGGCCGGATCCGGTAAGTCTTTGGCCAGCGCACCCGTAGCGAGCACCGCCCACGTCACCGCTATCCACAATCCATTGCTTTTCATGGGAACTCTCTTTTCGGACTTTCGATGAGGCCCTGCATCGTCTGCGACTAGCGAACGCCGGTCTGCAATCTATAGCCGAACACTTGCCGGTCATAGTTGAGAATGACTTCGCCGCCGGCCTCTTCCAGCGGCACACTGCGGATCACCTGGCCGCTTTCATCGAGGGCTTCCGCCCGTTGCGGTTGGCTTAACTTCCACGGCAGATCCTTCCACGCCAGCCTTACCTGGAAGGCGGAACTGCTGGGCAGAGCCGTCACCGTCACGGTGTCCCCTTCACGCGTCAGCCGGAATCCGCCGTTGGTCGTCAAAGCGCCGAAGGCGACCGGCTTCTTCTCCGGGTTCATGCGCGCCAGCCGGGGATCGGTCCCGGCAAACGCCGGCGGCACCAGCGCAACCTCGTTCACCGGTTCGAGTTGGCCGGCATCCACCGGACGGGCGTTCACATACCACAGGGAGGGTGACCTGGACCATTCCACGATCACTCCGCCGAGCCTCTCCACGGCGCTTTCCACCGTTCCTTCATGCCCTTGCACCCGCGCGTAGTAACCGTATTCGGGCAGCACATGCCCCGCCACGTTCCAATCGCTCGTCCCCCGGTTGACCCAAACCTCGCTGCCGCCCTCCCAACGCACAAGCTGGCGGTGCAGATTGCCGCCGGCATATTCCACCCCATCGATTCGTTTCAGCGCCAGGGCTCGCATCAGGTCGTGCAGCAGCCAGTATTTCCGCACTACATCGCGGCCAAACGGTTGACTTACCAGCGCCGGATGCCCGGACAAAACCTCCGTCGCGATGTAATCGTCGCTGTAAGGACC
>Ga0181521_10001103_pt1 | contig 33505 bp, 25 predicted proteins | sample PEATcosm2014_Bin_32_FD_119764 | JGI IMG/M metagenome (GOLD analysis project Ga0181521, IMG submission 119764) | Peatland microbial communities from MTU Mesocosm Facility, Houghton, MI, USA - PEATcosm2014_Bin02_60_metaG | ecosystem: Environmental > Terrestrial > Soil > Wetlands > Peat | place...
AGGCTCCAGGTCAGTTGCACGCCGGCGATCCAGCCGTGCTTTTCATAGCTAAGATCCTGGCTGAGCATGGAGTTGTGGGCGTCGTAGCCGCCAAAGGCCTCGACGGAGGGTTTGTAGGGCGCTTTGGCGTTGACGATGTCCTCGTTCCGCAAGGCTTGGGTCTTGCGGAGCGCGCCCAGCTCCGTGCGGCGTTCGAGCGCCAGGGCAATCGCGCGGGGCAGCTCGATCTGGTAAGGCTCGGCCTGGAGCTTGCCCGCCAGCGTCAACGGTATGTCTTCAAAGGTTTCCTTGGGCACGCTGAAGCCGAGCTGGTTGACGAGGTTGTTTTTGGCGATGCGATAGCTGTTGCGGGCGCGAATCAACCTGGGCCGCGCGTTGGCCAGCTCGACTTCGGCGCGGAGCACATTGAAGCGCGGGACAGTGCCGGCGTCGTACCGCCGCGTGGTATCCGCCAGCTCGCGGGTCAGCAGCTCGACGGAGGCTTCCTGGACGGTGATTTGTTGCAGGGCGAGCAACACATCGTAGTAGGCGACTTGCACCTCGACAACCGTGTCGGCTACTGCCGTTTGGTAATCCAGCAAAGATCGCTCCTTCGTCAGCCGGGCGACGCGGAGGGCCGAGAGAATGCGTCCGCCCTCGTAAAGGGATTGCACCAGCTTGAGCTGCGTCGCCCAGTTCTGGTCGGTGCCGAAGGTAATGCCGGGGACGGTGAGCATGTCCACGTCGCTGGATTGGGCCGCGGAGAAGTTGCCGGAGGCGTTGACCTTGGGAATGGCGATGGCGCGAGTCTGAATGACGACCCCCTGCGCCACTTCCAGGTCCTTTTGGGCGCGCAGGATGTTCGGATTCCGCTGCAACGCCAGGTTGACCGCATCGGCAAGCGAGAGCGGCTGGGGGATGAAGGCGTTAGTTGCGGATGAGGAGGGGGACGCGTGGAGCGGCGGGACTGACGCCAACAGACACGCCAAGGCGAGGGACAGCAGGGCAGGGCGCGAAAGGCTTCCAGACATAACCCCACCGCGCCCGCCCGGCGGGAGCGTTCCAGTCAGGTCCAGGCACAGTTTAACCGGCTCCGGCTCTTCCACTGCTTTGGTTTTTGCGTTGTCGCTCATCGGAATTACAGGTGATGGTTTAGCATTTTATGGATTGGCGGCATATACTAAAATTTGAGCATGGTCCAGTTGCTCGAAAGACTTGAACGGCGTTCGCAACCCTTTCTGATTCTCACCGGGTTGGTGGTGCTGGTGGTGATCGGCGCCATTGATTACCTGACGGGGTTTGAGATGCTGTTCTCCGTGTTCTATCTGCTGGAGGTTGGGCTGGCGGCCTGGTTCATCGGGAAGGGCTTCGGCCTGCTGATGTCGGTGTTGAGTGTCCTCGTCTGGATTGGCGGCGACCTGGCCGCCGGCGCCCACTACTCGAATCCCATTATTCCGGTCTGGAACGCACTGATTCTGATGGTGTTCTACTTTGTGGTGGTTTGGCTCCTGACCAGCCTGCGGTCGCTCCACCGGGAGTTGGAGGCCCGAGTCCGCCAGCGAACCGCGGCTCTGGTGCGGGAGATGGCGGAGCGCCAGCGGTTGGAGGAGGAGATTCTCAGGGTCAGCGAGCGGGAACAGCGCCGGATTGGGCACGATCTGCATGACAGCCTGTGCCAGCACCTGACAGGCACGGCGCTGGCCGGCCAGGTGCTGGGCGAACGCCTGGCAGCCAAATCGCTGCCTGAAGCCGCCGATGCCGGCAAAGTGGTGGAGTTGGTCGAGGAGGGAATAACGCTGGCGCGCAACCTGGCCCGGGGGCTTTACCCGGTGGAAATGGAAGCCGAGGGTCTGATGGCCGCCTTCCAGGACCTGGCCGGCAACATCACCAAAGGGGCCAGGGTCCGCTGTGTTTTTGAGTGTGATGCGCCGGTGCTGATCCACGACGATGCCGCGGCGACGCACCTTTATCGCATCGCGCAGGAAGCGGTCCGCAATGCGATCCAGCACGGCAAACCAAAGCGCATCGGCCTCACCTTGTCGGAACGCAACGGGCTGGTGACGCTGACGGTGGAGGATGATGGTGTGGGAGTGCCGGAGACGGCGCAGAGGAGCGAAGGGCTGGGCATTCGGATCATGGCGCATCGGGCCGCTATGATCGGAGGTTCGTTTGCGATTGAGCCGGCGCCAACGGGCGGAACCATCGTGACCTGCTCGATCCCCAAAGCCCCCGCCACCTCAGGAACACAACCAGCCGCACCCCCATGACACCCGATACTGCCACCCAGCCCAAGCGCATTTTTCTCGTGGACGACCACCCGCTGGTGCGGGAATGGCTGACCAATCTCATCAATCAACAGTCGGGCCTCCGGGTCTGCGGAGAAGCCGAGAGCGGGCCGCAGGCCAGGGAGAAGATCCTTGCGCTCAGGCCCGATGTCGCGATCGTGGACATAGCGTTGAAGGATTCCTCCGGCATCGAACTGATCAAAGACCTCAAGGAGTGCTGTCCGGCGGTCGCCGTGCTGGTCCTCTCCATGCATGAAGAATCGCATTACGCGGAACGCGCGCTGCGGGCGGGCGCCCGGGGTTACATCATGAAGCGGGAGACGGCGAAAAAGGTTGTCACGGCCATTCGCCAGGTCTTGCAAGGCAAGCTCTATATGAGTGAGAGTCTGACCGCCGCGATGGCCGCCCAATTCGTCGCCGGCAAGGCGCTGGCCACCGGTTCCCTGGTCGAGCAACTCAGCGACCGAGAACTGGAGGTGTTCGAGCTTCTCGGTGACGGACGGGGAACGCGCCAGATTGCCGAGGCGCTGGGCGTCAGCATCAAGACCGTCCAGGCCTACTGTGCGCGCATCAAGGAGAAACTGAACCTTGCAAGCGCCACAGAACTGGTCCGCGAAGCAGTGCGTTGGCGCGAGAGTGCCAATCAATAGACCCAGATTCGCATCCCCTTCCAAGACCCTGGCGGGCATCGGCTTACAAAAGAATTAGGCGATGCCTGACATGAGAATTATACCTTGCCCAATAGACGGGAATTTGCCCGTCGCTATCGTAAAGGTGGGAAAACGAAAGCCTGATGAATCGCTCGTCTCATGCGAGTGCAAAGTCGGCTCGGGACCGGCCTCGGGGTTGGCCACCCTGGTCGTCGCGCGCTACAGGCGGCACGAGACCAGAATCGCTTGAATTTACGATGAAAAGTCCATTACAGCTTGGCACGAGAGCAACCGCAGCGGTTGTGACGGTTGCGGCGATTGTTTGCGCAACCGTCCTGATGAAATCCGGGTCGGGCCAGCGCGCCCACGCGAACCCCCCGCCGGGGCCGGCTGCGGCTTCCAACGCCTCCCCATCCGAAGCGACTGTGGATTTGTCACCGGGCCAACTGAATGCGATCAAAATCGAGCCGGTGGGAACTGGCCTTTTCCCTGTCGAGAGAGCGGCCATCGGCAGCATTGACTACGATGAAGACCTTTCGGTCCAGGTCTTCCCGCCTTACCAGGGGAAGATCATCACGGCCTTGGCCAGCCTCGGAGACGACGTTCAAAAGGGACAGCCGCTCTTTACGATTGACAGCCCGGACCTCATCCAGGCCGAATCAACCCTGATCGGGGCCGCGGCGACGTTCGCTCTGACCAGCAAAGAGCTGGCGCGCGCCAAGGGCCTTTACGGAACCAACGGCGTTTCCGAACGAGAGTTCGAGCAGGCGACTTCCGATCAACAGACGGCGGAAGGGGCCCTCAAGGCGGCGCGGGACGCCGTTCGCTTGTTCGGCAAGACCGAGGCCGAGATTGACCAGATTGCCGCCACCCGCAAGATTGACCCCGCCCTGGTCGTGCTCAGCCCGCTCACTGGCCGGGTCACGGCGCGCAACGCACAGCCGGGCCTCTTGGTGCAGCCGGGCAACGCGCCGGCGCCTTACTCGGTCGCCGATCTCTCGACCAAGTGGATGGTGGCGAATGTCACCGAAAGCGACAGCCCGCTCTTCCAGGTGGGCCAACCGGTCCAGGCCAAGGTGATGGCCTATCCGGGTCGCGTTTTCGCAGGCAGGATTTCCACGTTGGGCGCGGCCGTTGATCCTAACACCCACCGGGTCATGGTGCGCTGTGAGATAGCCGACCTCAAACATGAGTTGCGTCCTGGAATGCTCGCCAGCTTCGTGATTCGAGTTCAGGACCCGGTCGAGTCGGTCGCCATCCCGATGAATGGCGTGGTTCGAAATGGCGATAGCACGATGGCGGCCTGGGTGACCACCGACCGCCACCGCTTTTCACAACGAATCATCAGGCTTGGCCTGCAAACCGATGGCCAATATCAGGTTCTCGAAGGCTTGCAGCGCGGAGAACTGGTCGTGGCCGATGGGGCCGTATTCCTCAGCAACATCCTCTACGCCCCGCCGGCTGACTGAGTGACTCAATAAGGGCCGATCATGCTCAAGTCTCTCATTGCCTTCTGCCTCAGCCGCCGTGCGATCCTTGTGTTCGGCTTGCTGGCGTTTGCCGGGGCCGGGTTTTTCGCCTTCAAGAAGCTCAACATCGAAGCGTATCCGAACCCCACGCCGGTCATTCTGGAAATCACCGCGCAGGCGGCGGGCCTTTCCGCCGAGGAGATGGAGCGTTACTACACGCTCCCCATCGAGATTGGACTCTACACGACGCCCGGCATCGAGGTCATCCGCTCCACTTCCTTCTATGGCTTGTCCTTTGTCCGGGTCGTGTTCAAGTATGGGGTTGACTACCACTTTGCCTACAGCCAGGCGGCGATAGCGATGCAACAAAACGTTACCCTTCCCGGGGGGCAGACACCACAAATCCAACAGAACAGCTCGACCGGGGAAATCTATCGCTACCAGGTGGTCGGCCCGAAGCATTTTGGGCTGACCAATCTCCGCACCGTTCAGGACTGGATCGTGAGGCGCCGCCTGTTGACCATTCCCGGCATCGTTCAGATCAACAGTTGGGGCGGCACCACCAAGGAATTCGATGTCGAAGTGGACCCTCAGAAACTCGAAGCCTACAACATCACCGTGCCCCAAGTGCTGACCGCCCTGGGCAACGCCAACATCAACGTCGGCGGGCGCGAAATCCGCATCGGCCAGCAGTCCATCAACATCCGCGGCGTCGGCCTGATTGATGACGGCGGCGCGGATAATCTGACCCAAGGCTGCAAGATTGATGACATTGAGAACGTAGTCCTGACCCAATTGAATGGCGTTCCCGTGCTGGTGAAGGATGTCGCCAAGGTGAAAGTGGGCTATGTGCCGAGGCTGGGAATTTGCGGCCGGGACCAGGAGGACGATGTGGCGGCTGCCATCGTGGTGATGAGCCGGGTGGGACAAACCGCCGATATGCTGCCCAAGGTCAAAGCCGAAATCGCCAAGCTGAACCGCGACGGCAGCCTGCCATCGGGAGTCCAGGTGGTTCCCTTTTATGATCGCGGTTCGCTGATCGCGGTCACCACGCACACTGTTCTGCACAATCTCATTTTCGGGTGCCTCTTAGTGTTCCTCATCCAATGGATTTTCCTGGGGGACCTCCGCAGCGCCATCATCGTGGGGATCAATATCCCGTTTGCCTTGTTCTTTGCCATCCTGCTGCTGGTATTGCAGGGTGAAAGCGCCAATCTGTTGTCCGTCGGCGCGGTTGATTTCGGCATCATTGTGGATTCGGCGGTGATCCTCGTCGAGAATATCTTCCGCAATTTCCAAAGGCCCGCGGAGGAAAGGCGGGGCCTGCTGGCGCGTCTTAAGGACGGCTTTTATGGGCCGGACCCGACGAACACCTTGCATTCTTCGCCCAGCCACGGCTGGACCGACCGCTTGCGGATGATTCTGATCAGTGCAGTGCAGGTGGACAAGGCGATCTTCTTCTCCGCGCTCATCACCGTGGCCGGCTTCGTGCCGCTGTTCACCATGCAGGGAGTCGAGGGCCAGATCTTCGGCCCCATGGCCCGCACCTATGGCTACGCGCTGGCGGGGGCCTTGATCGCCACCTTCACGATCACGCCCGTGCTCGCCTCCTTCTTCCTTCCCGAGCACGTGAAGGAAGCTGAGACGATGGTCGTCCGTCTGTTGCACCGCCTTTACAATCCCGCGTTGCGTTTTGCGCTGGCCAACCGCGCACTCACGGTCGGGATTGGAATTGTCTTTCTCGCCGCGTCTGCGTTCCTGGGGCTGCGGCTCGGCAGCGAGTTTCTTCCGCACCTGGAAGAAGGCAATTTCTGGATTCGCGCCTCAATGCCGATGACGCTCTCTCTGGAAGACGGTGAGGCGGCGACGAGGAAAATGCGCCTGATTCTCCTGAAGCATCCGGAAGTCATTACCGTGGTTTCCCAGCATGGCCGGCCCGATGACGGCAGCGACGCCTCGCCGTTCTCCAATGTCGAACTCTTCGTGCCGCTGAAGCCGATGGACGAATGGCCGAAAGGCTTGACCAAGGAGAAATTGACTGAGGAGGTCCAAGCGGAGTTCCAGAGCGAACTGCCGGGAGTCACCTTCAACTTCTCTCAATACATCCAGGATAACATCGAGGAGGCCATCTCGGGGGTCAAAGGCGCCAATTCGGTCAAGATCGTCGGCCCCAATCTCGAAATGCTGGAGAAGCTGGCTGCGCAAGTCAGGGACGAAATGAGCCATGTTCGCGGAATCGCCGACCTGGGCATCTTCCCGGTCCTGGGGCAGCCGAACTTGAACATCACGGTGGATCGCGCCAAAGCGGCGCGCTACGGCCTCAATTCCGGCGACGTGAACACCGTGGTCCAGGCGGCAATGGGCGGGGCAGTGGCCACCACCGTTCTGGAAGGCGATCGCCAGTTCAACTTGGCCGTGCGTTTTGCGCCCGAATACCGGGACAGCGTCGAAAAGATTCGCAACCTCAAGGTGGCCTATCAGACGAGCAGCGGCGCCAATGCCTGCATCCCCTTGAGCGAACTGGCGACGATCACCCTGCACACCGGGGCGGCCTGGATTTATCACGAAAGCACTCAACGCTTCATCCCGATCAAGTTCAGCGTGCGCGGGCGCGACCTCGGGAGCACCGTCGCCGATGCCCAGGCGCGCATCACTAAAACTGTAAAACTTCCCAGCGGCTATCGTATGGTCTGGGCCGGCGAGTTCGGAGACCTTCAGGAAGCCAAGGAGCGCCTGGCACTCGTTGTGCCGGTCAGCCTCGCGCTCATCCTCGTGTTGCTCTACTGCCTGTTCAATTCGCTGCTGGAGTGCCTCCTGACGCTTTCGGGGATTCCCTTCGCGATCGCCGGCGGCGTGTTGGCGCTCTATGTCTCCGGTCTCAACTTCAGCATCTCCGCCGCCATCGGCTTTGTCTCGTTGTTTGGCGTCTCGGTCATGAATGGCATTCTGTTGATCACCTACTACAACCAGGCGAGGCTTCGCGGCGGGACACCCCTGGATGCAATGTTTCATGCCGCCTCGACTCGTATGCGACCGCTGCTGATGACAAGCCTCTCGGCCTGCATCGGCCTGTTTCCCGCGGCGATTTCCACCGGCATCGGAAGTCAGGTGCAGCGTCCGCTGGCCACCGTGATCGTGGGCGGCATGTTGGTCGGACCCTTCATGCTGCTCGTCGTCGTGCCGGCGCTCAAAATGGTGTTTCTGGGCGGTGGCGACGATCACCACAAACCTAAAGTTCAATCCGCCTAGAATTAATATGAAGACGGCGCGCTTCCTTTTCACCATAGCTGGCTTTGGCGCCTTAACGCTTGGGCTGACTTTTGCCGGCGAACCGTCCCGGCAACCATCCGGACCAGCGGCCTCCGAGAATCATACAGCCAGTGATTGTCCTGCCGACCCAGTCAAACGCACCTCGGCAAATGATCTTCATCAACCTGGGTTGAACAAGGCTGCCACCCCCGCAAAGGATGGATTGATAATGAACAAAACGGGAAACCCTCGCGAACAACTTGCCAGGTTGCCGCTTGGCACGAGGCCCGCCACGCCATTGCCCGGCGTTGTTCGTGGCCGAGTTGCCGCCACGGCGAGCATCGGTGGATTGGCGGCCTCCAGCGCCAAAACCTCGGCGGCGGTGATCAATGGCACCGGGATGAAGCCCAAGCCTTAGCTAATTTGACAAGATGACACTATCTCACAAGTCGCACGTAATAGGTTTGCTGGCACTCGCGGCATTGACCCTTCTTGCCAGTTGCGCGGTGGGGCCGAACTTCAAAAAGCCTGCCGCGCCTACGGTCCATGATTATACACCGACTCCGGTTTCGACCACGAGCAGCTCGACCAACGTAGTGGGTGGAGAAGCCCAACGCTTTGTCACGGGCCAGGACATTGCGGGAGATTGGTGGACCCTGTTTCACTCCCAGCCGCTCAACGCCCTGATTGAGCGCTCGCTCACCAACAATCCCAGCCTCAAGGCGGCGCAAGCGGCCTTGGCGGTGGCGCGGGAGACGAGGCTGGCTCAGAAAGGCGCCTATTATCCCAGTATCTTTGGAAGTTTCTCCGCCTCCCGCCAGGCGACCCCGGCGGATATTTCATCCACGCCCAGTTCCGGGGCGTTGAACTTCAGTCTTTATACTCCCCAGGTCAGCGTGTCGTACGCGCCGGACGTGTTTGGCCTCAACCGGCGAACCGTCGAGTCCCTCAAGGCACAGGAGGAACAAGCGCGCTTCGCGTGGGTGGCGACGGATATCACGCTGAGCGCCAATGTGGTGGCCGCCGCCGTCCAGGAGGCCTCCTTGCGGGAGCAGGTGGCCGCGACCCATCACCTCATCGAAATCAACACCAACATGCTTCGAATCTTGCGCACCCAGTTTGCCAAGGGTCGTGTCAGCCGGCTCGATGTCGCGGCGCAGGAATCGCAACTCGCGCAGATCGCCGCCACACTGCCGCCGCTGCTCAAACAACTGGCTCAACAACGCGATCTGTTGGCGGTGCTCTCCGGGGGCTTTCCCAGCGAGGGTCCGGCCGAGAGGTTTGAGCTTTCCGCTCTGCAACTGCCCTCGGAGTTGCCGTTGAGCCTTCCGTCGCAGCTTGTGGCGCAGCGCCCGGACGTGCGCCAGGCCGAGGAGAACTTGCACGCTGCCAGCGCCCAGGTGGGCATCGCCGTCGCCAACCGGCTGCCGAATTTTATGCTGAGCGCGGATGCCGGCTCGATGGCGCTGGAGGCCGGCCAAATGTTCTCTTCCGGCACGGGCTTCTGGGGCTTGGCCGGCTCTGTGACACAACCCATTTTCCAGGGTGGTGCCTTGCTGCATCGCGAGCGCGCCGCCCAGGCGGCCTATACTGAGGCCGCGGAACAATATCGCAGCGCCGTCCTGACCGCCTTTCAGAATGTAGCCGACACGTTGAATGCGCTCGAACAGGATGCCAATGCTCTGCAAGCCGCCGCTGCCGCCAGAGATGCCGCCAAAATCACCCTTGATCTGTCCATCCAGCAATGGCAGTCCGGCTACGCCAGTTACCTGGCGCTGTTAAGCGCGGAACAAGCCTACGCCCAAGCCGTGATTAACCTCATTCAAGCCCAGGCCAACCGCTATGCCGATACCGCCGCTCTCTTTCAGGCCCTCGGCGGCGGATGGTGGAACCGCGCGAATCTGACCAGCAACTAATCAAAAAGGCGGGCCCTGGAGGCACAACCATGACACCAGACGCGCACAGCCAGAAAAGAAGGGTCTTCCTTGTGGATGATCACCCACTGGTCCGGGAGTGGTTGACCACCCTGATCAACCAGCAACCAGACTTGGCCGTGTGCGGGGAAGCCGCAACGGCTGCGGAGGCAATGCAGGCGGTCGGGGCCTCGAAACCCGAGGTGGCAATTGTGGATATTGCGCTGAAAGATTCCTCCGGCATTGAACTGATCAAGGACCTGACGAAGGTCTGCCCCAGTCTCGTGGTGCTGGTCCTCTCGATGCACGAAGAATCCCATTACGCCGAGCGCGCCTTGCGAGCCGGGGCCCAGGGCTACATCATGAAACGCGAGACGACCAAAAAGGTGATCGAGGCGATTCGGCGGGTTTTGGAGGGCAAATTCTACCTCAGCGAGGCTGTGGCCCAGGCCATCACGACCCAATTTGTTGAAGGCAAGACGCTCGCCATCCGCTCTCCAGTCGAACAACTCAGCGACCGTGAATTAGCGGTCTTCGACCTCCTCGGGCAGGGCCTTGCAACGCGCCAGATAGCCGAAAGACTCCGGGTCAGCGTCAAGACCGTCCAGGCCTACTGCGCGAGGACTAAAGAGAAGCTGAATCTCGCCAGCGCAAACGAACTGGTCCGGGAAGCAGTGCGTTGGCGCGAAAGCACTCACAAAGGCTGATTGCGGAGTGTAGTACTTCGCCCTACATAGAATTTAGGCTTGGCCTGATGGACAAGCAAGAGCGCTTGGCTATGCTCATCTATACGTAACGACAGAAGTCCCGCCGCGTGAGGGCACGCGGCCTACAACACCCTGTAGCGCAGGGACTTATGACGTTCAGCATAGAGAGATTTCAGGCTTGATAAAGCGCTTTCTCGGTTTCATACGAAAACAGGGCGGCCTTTGGGCAGCGGTGTGTTTCGCGGGTCTGGTTGTGGCGCACGCTCAGCAACCGACCGACACCTCCCCCAGCGCCACCCTCAGCAACGACCGGTTCCAGCGGCTCTCGCTCGCTGACGCCCAGCGCCTTGCTTTTGAGAAGAACTGGGACTTGCTGGCCGCCGCTGCCGGTGTCGATGCCGCCACCGCCCAGAAAATCGTCGTCCACGAGTTCCCGAATCCTACGCTGTCCCAATACAGCTCCTTGATCAACGTGGATAACCACCCCAGCTCGACGTCCGAGGGCAACGGCTTGTGGGACCGGAGCTACGACACCATCTTCGCCATCAACCAGCTCTTCGAGATCGGGGGCAAACGCCGCAGCCGGAAGGTCTCCGCCCAGGCGGGGTTCGAAGGGGCCAAGGCCCAGCTCTTTGACGCCCGGCGCACGCTGGACCTCGCGGTGGCCAAAGCCTACGTCGCCGCGGCGCAGGCGGAGGAAAACGTCCGCGTGCTCCTGCAATCAGCCGGGACGTTGCGCGAGGAAGCCAAAATTGCGGAGGTGCGGCTCCGGGCGGGTGAGATTTCCAGTTCCGACAAGAGCCAGATCGAAATCACCGCCGAGCAGTACGAGTTGAATGCGCAATCCGCCAAGTCGGCTGCCGCCCAGGCACGCGTCGCCCTCGAGGTCCTGTTGGGCGTGCCCCATCCCAATGCCGACTGCGAACTCAGCGACCGGCTGGAAACGCTCTGCGCGTCGGCCACGCCGCTCAACACCAATTCCGTCGGCACCTGGCGCCCGGATGTCATCGCCGCCGAAGCGGCCCTGCGGAAGGCCGAAGCCGATTTGCGCCTCCAGAAAGCCATGCGGGTCCCGGACCCCACCCTCTTGGCTCAATTCGAGCATGAACCGCCTGATAACCCCAACAGCGTCGGTTTCGGCGTCAGCTTCCCCGTACCGCTCTGGAACCGGAACCGGGGCAACATCCTCGCCGCCCAAGCGGCGCGGGAACAGACCCGCCTGGCGTTTGAAAAGGCCAAGGCCGGGGCGGTGGCGGACATCGCGGTCGCCCGCCTTGCCTATGAGGATGCCCTGAAGCGGTGGCGCAGCTACCGCGACAGCATCCGGCCCAAGTCCGAGCAAATCCGCCAGACGATGGCCTACGCCTATCAGAAAGGCGGCGCGTCGCTGCTCGACCTGTTGCTGGCCGAGCGTAACGACAACGACATCCGGCTGGCGTCCGCCCAGGCCGCCAGCGACACAGCCTCCGCTGGCGCCGCGTTCAAGGCCGCCACGCAGGAAATACAACCATCGCAGGTGAAACAATGACCTTCCGAACTCCGATTACCTTCTTAGCCCTATGCCTCCTGCTGACCGGCTGCAACCCGGGCAAGAACGAGGCGGAGCTTCCCGAGGCCAAAGTCAATGGGGACACCGTGATCATGGCCACCAACTCGCCGCAGTTGGCCGCGCTGACCGTCGAGCCGGTCGGGGCCGAGCAGCCGGCGTTTGTGGCCCTGACCGGGCGGCTGGTATGGGATGAGGACGCGACGGTGCGAGTGTTCACGCCCTTCGCCGGCATCGTGCGGAAGCTCTTCGTGGACCTCAACCAGCCGGTCGCCAAGGGCATGCCGCTGGCCGAGATTCAGTCCCCGGACTTTGCCCAGGCCCAGTCCGACGCGCGCAAAGCCGCCAGCGATCTGCGGCGCGCCGACCAAGCCCTTACCCGCCTGCGCGACCTCTTCCAGCACGGCGCCGCGCCGCGCAAGGACCTGGAATCGGCGGAGGCCGATTACGCCAGCGCCCAGGCCGAGAAAGACCGCGCCGAGACGCGGCTGGCGATCTACGGCGCGACGGCGGCCTCGACCAACCAGAGTTTCCTGCTGCCCAGCCCGTTGGCGGGCATCCTGGTGGAACGGAACGTCACACCCGGTCAGGAAGTCCGGCCCGACCAGATGCTGGCCAACGTGCCGCAGTTCACCGCGCCGCTGTTTGTGGTGACCGAGCCCACCCGGCTTTGGGTCTGGCTGGACGTGACGGAAATGCACCTGCCCCTGGTGCACAAAGGGATGGAACTCACGATCCGCTCCAAGGCCTTTCCCGGGCAGACTTTCCGCGGGCGGCTGGATTTGATTGGCGACTCCCTTGACCCGACGACGCGCACGGTCCGGGCGCGCGGCTCCGTGGAAGATGCCTCGAAGCTGCTGAAGGCCGAACTCTACGTCACGGTGGAAATCCCGGACCCCGTCCCCATGAGCTTGCAGGTGCCCTCCAAAGCGGTCTTTCTACGCGAGAACCAGTATTACCTCTTCCTCGAAACCGGCGCCGGCCAGTTCCAGCGTCACGCGGTCAAAGTCGGCTCGGAACGCGAGGGCAAGGTCGCGATTCTCGAGGGCCTCAAGACCGGCCAGCGGCTGGTCACCGAAGGCTGCCTGCTGCTGCAATCCCTGATGGACAACGCGCCCAAGTCATGATCGGCCGGATCACCTCCTACACCCTGCGGCACCGGGCGATCGTCCTGGCCGTGCTGTTGCTGTTCGTCCTGGCGGGCATCAATGCCTTCCAGCGTTTGCCGGTCGAGGCCTTCCCGGATGTCTCCAACATGTCGGTTCAGGTCATCACCTTGTTCCCCGGGCACGCCGCCGAGGAGGTCGAGCGGCTGGTCACGATCCCCATCGAAAACCAGATGAACAGCGTCCCCAAGCTGGTCTCGCTCCGTTCCATCAGCCTGTTCGGCCTGTCGCAGGTCACACTGGTCTTTGAGGATGGCGCTGACCCGGACTATGTCCGCAACCAGGTCAACCAGTACCTCTCCGTGGTGACTTTGCCGCCGGGCGCCCAGGCCAGCCTCTCCCCCAACGCGACGCCCATCGGCGAAATCTATCGCTACACGCTCAAAGCTCCCCAAGGCTATTCCGCGGAGGAATTGAAGGCGCTGGAAGACTGGGTGGTCGAACGCAAGCTGCGCACCGTCCCGGGCGTGGTGGACGTGGTGGGCTTTGGCGGGCCGACCAAGCAATACCAGGTGCAGGTCGATCCGCTCAAGCTCAAGTCCTATAATCTCTCGCTCCAGCAAGTGTTCACCGCCCTCGCCAATGGCAACCGCAACGCCGGCGGCTCCTATGTCGAGCATGGCTCGGAAATGTACGTCGTGCGCGGGCTGGGCTTCGTGCGGGACACCGCGGACATCGGCGCCATCTCGGTGGACAGCCGCGGCGGCACCCCCATCCGCATCAGCGACATCGGCACCGTCACCATCGGGCACGCCGTCCGCCTGGGCCAGGTGGGCATGCTCTTCAAGACCTCCGGCGGCGTCAGCGATGACGACGATGCCGTGCAGGGCATCGTCATCATGCGGCGCGGCGAAAACCCCCGCACCGTCCTCGACGGCATCCACGCCAAGGTCCGGGAAATCAACGCCCATTATCTGCCCCCCGGCATCCGGATGGTGACCCACTACGATCGCACCGAGCTGATTCACCGCACCCTGCACACGGTGCGCCAGAACATGATCGAAGGCATCGCTCTGGTCGTGCTGGTCCTGGTGGTGTTTCTCGGGCTGGGCAACTACCGCACCGCCCTGGTCGTGGCCCTGGCCGTGCCGGTTTCGCTGCTGGGCGCCTACCTGCTGCTGGACTTGCGCGGCATTCCCGCCAACCTCATCTCCATGGGCGCGATTGACTTCGGCATCATTGTCGATTCCGCCGTCGTCATCGCCGAGAACCTGATTCGCATCCTGCATGAACGGAAAGACAAGCCACAATCCCTCCCGGGCGCGATTGTGGAGGCCGTCCGCCAGATGGGCCGGCCCATCCTCTTCTCGAAGGCCATCCTCCTGACCGCCTTCATTCCCGTTTATACCTTGCAGCGCGTCGAGGGGCGCATCTTCCGTCCTATGGCCCTGACGCTGACCTATGCCCTGGTGACCGGCACGATCTTCGCCGTGTTCGTCGTGCCCCCCCTGCTCAGCTTCGCCGTCCGGCACGGGACGCAGCCGGGCGACTCATGGGTCGTGCGCAAACTCATCCAGCTTTACCGCCCGCTGTTGAACTTCGCCTTGGGCTGGCGCACACTCATCTTCGCCGGCGCCGCCGTTCTGCTCGGCTGCGGCGCCCTGGCCTACTGCTTCCTCGGCTCCGAATTTCTGCCCAAGCTGGACGAAGGCGCTCTCTGGGTCCGCATCTTCATGCCCAAGTCCATTTCACCCTCCGAGGCGGCCAACATCGTCCGCAATGTCCGCCAGCGCCTCGCCTCGTTCCCGGAGGCCGAGAACGTGCTCAGCCAACTGGGCCGCCCGGATGACGGCACCGACATCAACGGCTTCGATGTCTGCGAGTTCAACGTGAACCTCAAACCGCGCTCTGAATGGAAGACCGCCTCCAACCGCGAGGCCCTCGCCGACGCCATGGCCCGGAACCTGGCCGCCCTCCCGGGCGTCAGTTCCCAGTTCAGCCAATACATCGAGGACAACGTCAACGAAGCCGTCTCCGGCATCAAAAGCGAACTCGCCATCAAACTCTATGGCGAGGACCCCGAAAAGCTCCAGCAATACGCCGATAAGATCGCCGACGTGATCGCCACAGTGCCCGGCGCGAAGGACGTGGGCACCGACCAGTTCACCGGCCAGCCGCAAATCCAGATCACCGTGGACCGCGCCGCCATCGCCCGCTTCGGTGTCAGCGTGTCCGACATCCAATCGGTGATTGAAACCGCCCTCGGCGGATCGGTCGCCACCCAGGTGCTCGAAGGCGAGCGCACCTTCGACCTGGTCGTCAAGGTTGCCCCCAAGGCCGTCTCCGATTTGGACTCCATCCGCAACATCCCTGTCTTTGGCGCCAATGGCGAGCGGCTGACCCTCGGCGCCCTCACCAAAGTCGAAGTCCGCGCCGGGCTGGCCCGGATCATGCGTGAGGGCAACGAGCGGCGCATCGCCATCAAACTCTCCGTCCGCGGCCGCGACCTCGGTTCGCTCGTCCGCGAGGCCGAAGCCAGGACCAGCGCCGCGGTCCGGCTCCCGCCCGGCTATCAGACGGTCTGGACCGGCGCCTTCGAAAACGAGCAGCGCGCCGTTCACCGCCTGACCCTCGTCGTGCCCGTCACCATCATCGCCATCTTCTTCCTCCTCTTTACCGCGTTCGACTCGGGCAAACTCGCCACCTTGATCCTCCTGAACGTGCCCTTCGCCGCCGTCGGCGGCCTGCTGGCCCTGCTCCTCGCGCGGCTGGACTTATCCGTCTCGGCGATGGTCGGGCTGATCGCGCTGTTCGGCGTTTCCATCCAAAGCGGTGTGTTGCTGGTCGAACGCGTGCGCGAATTGCGCCGCCTCGGCAGCCCCCTCCGCGAGGCGATTATCGAAGGCGCGGTCTCGCGCGTGCGCCCCGTGATGATGACTTCCCTCATGGCGGCGCTCGGCTTGCTGCCCGCCGCCCTGTCCACCGGCGTCGGCGCCGAAACCACCCGGCCCTTTGCCGTCGTCATCATCGGCGGGCTGGTGACTGCTACTTTATTGACCCTGTTGCTCTTGCCGATATTGTATCCGAGCTTTGAATCTGAGAAACCTGAGTATTGAGTATGAAATACCTGCTCGCCTTCGTCCCCCCCGACTTGGTGCACCGGGTCAAGGATGCCCTGATCGGCAAACATATCCACGGCATGAGCGTTTCGGACGCCCGCGGCTTCGGCCAAGAGCACGATACCGCTCACCCGGAACACCGCGAGTTCATGGGCCTGGAAATGACCAAGCGCGTCCGCCTCGAAATCATCTGCCATGACGAGGAAGTGGACCGTGCCCTCGAGGCGATTTACGCCGCCGGCCACACCGGCCACGCCGGCGATGGCAAAGTCTTCGTCCTGCCCGTCCTCGACGCCCTCCGCCTCAAGACCGGCGAGCGCGGCCCCTCCGCCCTCGGACCCCCGTTCAAGAATGGGTGAGTCTTCCCCGGCCCTGCTAATGGGGCAAAACCAGACCCGTTCGACCGGCGGGCGCGTCCAGTCGCGCGCGAATGGCGTCAGGGCCGTCGTGCGGTTGCGCCGTCACATTCGCGATCACCGGCACCGCCGGCGGCATGAGGGTCAAGCGCGCCAGTTCGGCTTCGAGTTTGGGCTGGGCGCTGGCCATCAGCGGCGAATGATACGCGCCCGCCACGGGCAGCGGCAGCGCGCGCATGGCCCCTTTGGCCTTGGCCAGCGCGCAGGCCGGCGCCAGTTTGTCATTGGCGCCGGAAATCACCAGTTGACCGGGGCAGTTCAGGTTCGCCAGCGCTACCCCGCTTCCGCGCAAACCTCGCGCGTGGCCGCTTCACCGAGGCCGATAATGGCCGCCATGCCCCCCTGCGTCGCCGCGCACGCTTCCTGCATGAACCGCCCGCGCTGGCGCACCACCTTCAAGCCCTCCTCAAAACTCAGCGCCCCCGCTGCTGTGAGAGCCGTGAATTCCCCCAGCGACAAGCCCGCCGTCGCCTGGAAGTTTAAGGCGGGCGCGCGCTCCTTAAGCAACTCGAAGGCGGCCCAGCTTACCAGAAAGATGCCCGGTTGCGCGTGCTCCGTCTTCGTCAGTTCCGGCTCGGGGCCGCTGAAGCAAATCGAGGCCAGGTCATAACCGAGCGCCGCGTTGGCGCGGTCGAACCAGGCCCTGGCGTTGGGAGAATGGGTCGCCAGTTCTTTGCCCATACCCATCGTCTGGGCCCCCTGCCCTGCAAATAACAATGCCGTCTTGCTCATAGTCCGTGCGACTTAACACGAAACGCCGCCCGGAGGAAAGCAGAGATAGTGAGAGAAGGAAGAAGGCAGAATGAAGAATGCAGAAGGCGGAATGGGCCAGCGAGACAATTCAGGATCGGTGGCCCGCACCGGCGGGTTAAAGAGTAAAAGAGCAGAATCTAAGACCCCTTTGCTCCGAGTCGGCCCCCACTTCCCGGACAGCCCGCTATGGGGTGAACACCCCATAGCGGAAAGAGCAAAACGAGCCGAGACTTCTGCTATATTGAACACCAAAACCATGGGAGGAGAAACTTCCCCGAACACGCCGGCCACGCTCATTCTTGCCTTTGTTGTATTCCTCGTGCTTGTCCTTGGCAGCAACACCGCCCGCGCCACCGTCATCACCTGGACCAACGCGGGCGGCGGCAATTGGAGTGTGTACAGCAACTGGAGCCCGAACCTGGTGCCTGGTTCGACGGACGATGCCTACATAGGCAACTACACGGTCTCGCTCGATGAGAGCGCCATCGTTGCCGGGTTCACCTTGGACGGCGGAACTCTCAACGGCTCCAGCAGCTTCAGTTTGACGGTCAACAGTTCCTTTACTTGGAGCGGTGGCTTAATAAATACTGCGGGCGGGGTGATGCTCAGCGACACGTGCACGAGCCTCCTCAATGGTGTGGGCAACAATTCCATGATATTGGGTGACAATTATGGTGGCTGGCTGATCAATGCAGGCTCGCTGACCTGGAGTGGGAGCGGCGCCAACCTTTATATCAGCGCTCTCAGAAACACAATTACCAATCTGGCGTCCGGCACGATCAACATCATGGCCGACGTTTCCAGCTCCGGTGGCGGCATAATCGTGAATGCGGGCCTGTTGACCAAGACCGGCGGCACTAACACCACAACGATCAACGCGGAGTTCATTAACTCCAGCAACGGCACGGTCGAGGTGCAGAGCGGCACTGTGAGCATGAACGGCGGCGGCACGGAGGCGGGCATCGTTACTATCGCCGATGGGGCCACGTTGAATTTCGGCGGACTTACGCATTCGGTGGTGGCTGGTTTCAGCGCAACTGGACCGGGCATCCTGGGGATCAGCGCCGGAGAGGTTGATTTTAACGAACCAGACGGGAGCACGGTGTCCAATTTGGTCGTAACCGGCGGGACTTTGGGTGGCACTGATTCGCTGACGGTCGGCAACTCGTTCACATGCAGCGGCGGCACGATAGATAATTCGGGCGGGGTGACGCTCAACGGCACGAGCAGCCTCAATGGCGTGGGCAACGACTCCATGACATTGTCTGGGAATGCACTGCTGATCAATGCGGGTGAACTGACTTGGAGCGGGAGCGGCACCAACCTTTATTTCTACGGTAGCGAATCGAAAACATTCACCAATCTGGCGTCAGGCACGATCACCATCACCGCTGATGTCTCCAGCGACAATAGTTGGAACGGTGGCCATATTGGAAATGCGGGTCTATTGATCAAGTCCGGCACCCCCGGCACCTCGACTCTCTACGCGAATTTCGTGAACACCGGCACGGTGGAGGTGCAGAGCGGCACCATCAACCTGGCCGGGACCTACGGCGACAGCACGGAGGCGGGCATTATCACCAACGCCAGCGGAGCCACGTTCAACTTCAGCGGAGCAACTCACACGGTGCTGGCTGGTTTCAGCGCGACCGGACCGGGCACCCTGATGATCAGCGGCGGGGAGGTCGATTTTAACTCCCTGACCGCGAGTCCGGTGTCTAATTTGACGTTAACCGGCACGGGCACTTTGGGCGGGAGCGGCTTGTTGGCCGTGAACGGCCCTTTCACCTGGAGCGGCGGTACGATCAATAATTCGGGCGGGGTAACGCTCAACGGCACGAGCAGCCTCAATGGCGTGGGCAACGACGCCATGACATTGTCTGGGAATGCACTGCTGATCAATGCGGGTGAACTGACTTGGAGCGGGAGCGGCAGCAACCTTGAATTCTACGGTAGCGAATCGAGAACATTCACCAATCTGGCGTCAGGCACGATCACCATCACCGCCGATGTCTCCAGCGACTATGCTTACACCAGCGGCACCATTGGCAATGCGGGCCTGATGACGAAGACCGGCACCACCGGCACCACGACTCTCAACTCAGGTTTCGTGAACACCGGCACTTTGAACGTCCAAAGCGGCACCATCAGCCTCACCGGGGGTTATTACAGTTATACCAGCATCAAGGGCACCTTGGCTTTTGGCATCAGCGGCGCGACCAACTATGGCAAGATCAACTTTTCCGTCGCGCCCTCACCCTCGTTCAAGAGCAGCCTCGGCGTCAATCTCAACGGCTCCTACTGGCCGACGGTTGGCAGTTCCTTTAATCTGCTCACCTACCCTTCCGGATCCGGTGTGCTGTTCACCAACACGGCCCTGCCGCCGTTCATCACCTGGCAAACCAATTACAACTCCACCGTGTTCACCCTGACCGTGAGCGCGCGCCAGACCAATGCCGCTCCGACCAATCTCACCATGTCCCTTGGCGGCAATACCAGCCTCAGCCTGGCCTGGCCGGGCGACCACACCGGCTGGCAGCTTGAAGCCCAAACCAACTCGAATCCAGCCGGCCTGAGCACCAACTGGGTAATCGTGCCCGGCTCCGGCCTGACCAACGAGGTGACATTCCCCATCAGCTTGGCCAACGGTTCGGTCTTTTTCCGGCTGCTCTATCCGTGAGGAGCGGCCCACCGCCGCGCCTGAAAAACAACAGAACGGGAGTCGCTCGCGGGGTCTGTAAACAGGTCACCGCTAACGGGGTTTGGGGCCTGTTAATACCACTTCGCAATGGAACTCGGTAGGAATGAGTGGAAGCCCCTGCCCCTGAACCCCCAGGCAAAGACGGACCCCCCCAGCCCTCTCCCCTTCAGAAGGGGAGAGGGTGGTCGCAGGCCGGGGGAGGGGAACATACCGCCCGCTTGACCCCCGGGTTGGACCGGACTAGAGTTTAGCTGTTACAGGGGAGCCAACCAGTCGTCCCGCGTTGCGGGACGCGAAGGCTGAGAGTGCTGCGCGGGAGTGCGGCAGACCCGTTGAACCTGCTCCAGATAATGCTGGCGAAGGGAACACCGCAGGTTTTCCCACCCAGCTTTCGCCGGCAGGAATGCGAGAGACTATATGCAGTCACAGACGACCAACTTTGGCCAGGCCGCCCTAACTGGCGCTGTGCCATCAACTATCCACTCTCCTAACCATCAACCAATTGAGCCGCAGAGCGGAGAGCCATTGCCCAACTCCCGCCGGGTGTGGGTCCCGGGCAAAATTCACCCGGACATCCGCGTGCCGTTCCGCGAGATCAATCTTAGCCCGACCAAATCTTTTAACGGCCAGCTTGAGGCCAATGCGCCGGTGTGCGTTTATGACTGCTCCGGCCCGTGGGGCGACCCCGCGTTCGCCGGCCACGTCGAGCAAGGGCTGCCGCCATTGCGCCGGACGTGGATCCTCGCCCGCGGCGACGTTGAGCAGAGTGCCTCGTCCTACAAACCCATTCCCGGGCGGAGCGATGCTGCGATTCCGCCCACGCTTCGGCGCACACCGTTGCGCGCGAAGGCGGGCCAGGCGGTCACGCAATTGCGCTACGCGCGCCAGGGCATCATCACCCCGGAAATGGAGTTCATTGCCATCCGCGAGAACCTGGGAAGGGAGAGTCTTGAGTCTAAAGTCTCGGGTCTAAAGTCGGGCCACCGTGAACTCGGCGGGGAATCCTTCGGGGCAAAGATGCCAGACCACATCACCCCGGAGTTCGTCCGGTCCGAAGTGGCCCGGGGCCGCGCGATCATCCCGGCCAACATCAACCACCCGGAGAGTGAGCCGATGATCATCGGGCGGAACTTCCTCGTGAAGATCAACGCCAACATCGGCAACAGCGCCGTCGCCTCGAGCATCGAGGAGGAAGTCGAGAAGATGCGCTGGGCCGCCAAGTGGGGCGCGGACACGGTGATGGACCTCTCCACCGGCAAGAACATCCACGAAACCCGGGAATGGATCATCCGCAACTCGCCGGTGCCCATCGGCACGGTGCCGATTTACCAGGCGCTCGAAAAGGTGGAGGGCAACGCGGAGGAGCTGACGTGGGAGGTCTATCGCGACACGCTCATCGAGCAGTGCGAGCAGGGAGTGGATTACTTCACCGTTCATGCCGGGGTGTTGCTGCGCTACATCCCGCTCACCGCGAATCGTGTCACCGGCATTGTGTCGCGCGGCGGCTCGATCATGGCCAAGTGGTGTCTCGCGCATCATCAGGAGAGTTTCCTCTACACGCGGTTCCGCGAGATTTGCGAGATCATGCGGGCCTACGACGTGGCGTTCAGCCTCGGCGACGGCCTGCGCCCCGGCTCGATTGCGGACGCGAATGATGAAGCCCAGTTTGCCGAGCTGCGCACGCAGGGCGAGCTGACGAAGATCGCCTGGGAGATGGACTGCCAGGTGATGAACGAAGGCCCCGGCCACATCCCCATGCACCTCATCAAGGAGAACATGGACAAGCAGCTCGAGTGGTGCGATGAAGCGCCGTTCTACACCCTTGGCCCGCTCACCACCGACATCGCGCCCGGCTACGACCACATCACCAGCGCCATCGGCGCGGCGATGATTGGCTGGTACGGCTGCGCGATGCTCTGCTACGTCACGCCTAAGGAGCACCTTGGCCTGCCGAACAAGAAGGACGTGAAAGACGGCGTCATCGCCTACAAGATCGCCGCCCATGCCGCGGACCTGGCCAAGGGCCATCCCTCAGCCCGCCAGCGCGACGACGCGCTCAGCAAAGCCCGTTTCGAGTTCCGCTGGGAGGACCAGTTCAACCTGGGTTTCGACCCGACAACCGCGCGCGAGTTCCACGACGAGACCCTGCCGCAAGAAGGCTCGAAGCTGGCCCATTTCTGCTCGATGTGCGGCCCGCACTTCTGCGCGATGAAGATCACCGAAGACGTCCGCAAATACGCCGCTGAACAGGGCGTCAGCGAGGCCGAGGCCCTCCAGCAGGGGATGGCGGAAAAGGCCCGTGAGTTCGTGCGGAAAGGGGCGCAGGTTTACGCGAAGGCGTGAGCCGGCGCAGGACTTACCCGAAAAACCGCAGGAAGCCCCTCACCCCGACCCTCTCCCCATCTGATGGGGAGAGGGAGAGCCGTCACACGTGCCGACTGTGGCGTATCCTACGGACTCCTCCGTAATCAGGCCTTTTCTTCGATCAATTCGCGGCGGGCGCCGCTGAGAAGCTGTTCGACAAAAGCGGTGGAATAGACGCCGCGGCGAAAATTGGGGTCCTGCAAGATTGCTTGCTGGAACGAGATGGTCGTCTTCACGCCGGTGATCATGTATTCGCTCAACGCGCGGCTCATCTTGTCCATCGCTTCGCGGCGGTCGTGGCCATAGGTGATGAGCTTGCCGATCATCGAGTCGTAAGCCGACGGGATGGTATAGCCGGCATAGGCATGGGTATCCACGCGCACGCCGCGCCCGCCGGGCTGGTAATACATCTCGATCCGCCCGGGGCTGGGCCGGAATTCATCGAAGGGGTCTTCGGCATTGATGCGGCATTCGATGGCGTGGCCGCGGAGCTGGATGTCGCTTTGGGAATGGCGCAAGGACTCGCCCATGGCCAGCATGATCTGGTAGCGCACCAGATCAATGCCGGTCACCTCCTCGGTGACCGGGTGCTCGACCTGAATGCGCTTGTTCATTTCGAGGAAATAGTACCGGCCCAGGCTATCGACGATGAACTCGACCGTTCCGGCGTTGGTATAATTGGCTGCCTCGGCAATCTTGATGGCCGCTTTCCCCATTTTCTCCCGCAGCTTTCTGAACTTCTGGCTCTCCAGAAGCGGGGAAGGGCATTCTTCGACCACTTTCTGGTTGCGGCGCTGGATGGAACAATCCCGTTCGCCCAGGTGGATGATATGGCCTCGGTTGTCGCCCAGGATTTGGAATTCGATGTGGTGCGGGTTCTCGATGAACTTCTCCACATAGACCCCGGAGTTGCCGAAGGCCTTTTCCGCTTCGCCGCGCGCCGTGTGATAGCCCTTGACCAGCGAAATGTCGTTGTGGGCCGCGCGCATGCCCTTGCCGCCGCCGCCCGCAATGGCCTTGATCATGACCGGGTAGCCGATGCGCTTGGCCACCATCAAAGCGTCCTGCTCGTTGTCCACGACGCCCTCCGAGCCCGGCGGGGTCGGCACATCGGCTTTCTTAGCCAATGCCCGGCTGACGGCTTTATCCTCCAGCGAATTCATGGCGCGGGAGTTCGGTCCGATAAAGCGGATGTTGCAGCTTTCGCAAACATCGGCGAAGTGGGCATTCTCGGCGAGGAACCCGTAGCCGGGGTGAATGGCGTCCACGTCAGTGATCTCGGCGGCACTTACGATCCGATCGATTCGCAGATAGCTCTCGCTGGCGGCTGCTTTGCCGATGCAGATGGCCTCGTCGGCCAATTGGACGTGCATCGAGTTGGCGTCCGCTTCCGAATAGATCGCTACCGTGCGGATGTTAAGTTCCTTGCAGGCGCGAATGATGCGAACGGCAATCTCCCCTCGATTCGCCACCAGAATTTTCTCAAACATGCCTAAAGACGTTGAAGGGTTAGAGCGTTAAAGCGAGCCCCCTGGCATGACATACGCAAGCCGGGTCAGGACGGGCGGATCTTGAAGAGGGGTTGGCCGAATTCCACCGGTTTGGCGTTCTCGACCATCACTTGGGTGACGACGCCCTTGGCCTCGGCCTTGATCTCGTTCATCACCTTCATCGCCTCGATGATGCACACGACAGTCTCGGGACTGACCTCGGTGCCGACTTCAACATAAGCGGCTGATTCGGGAGAGGGGGCCCGGTAGAAAGTGCCAATCATGGGAGATTTGATCTCAAGTTCGTTGCTCGTGGGCACTGGGGGCGAGGGTGCCGGGGCCGGGGCAAGGGCAGGGCCTGTCGGCGGCGGGGCATAAGTCACGGCGGGAGGATCCTCGTAGGCTGCCGCAGCGCCACCCCCATTTGCCCCACGCTTGAGTCTGATCTTGAAATCCTGCTTCTCGAGCTCGAACTCCGTAACGGAGTTTTTCCGCATCAGGTCAATAATGGCTTTGATGTCTTTTAGGTCCACAGCCGTGTATCGTTAGAGTTAATTGCCGTTCTTATTTCCTGCCAGTTCCGATGCAACAAGCCAAAGGAGCAGCAGCCGCACTTCCACTCTGACCGACTCGCCATCTCAATTGCCGGCGAGGATAATCAAGCCGCCGCAGGCCGTCAACAAGCAAATCTTCGCAAATCTTCGCCTGTTTCCGGCACTGAAACGGAGCGAAATTCAGGCCAAAATCCTCTCCTTGAGGCCATTTCTCATCTCTCGTTAACGTTAACCGCCGCCTCAACCGCCAAAACGTAGGAATTCACCCCAAAGCCGACAATCTGACCCCGGCAGACGGGCGCGATGAGCGACTTATGCCGGAACTCCTCCCGCGCGTGGATGTTCGACAGGTGGATTTCAATGGTAGGCACCCCAACCGCCGCAATCGCGTCACGGAGGGCGACGCTGGTATGCGTGTAGGCGGCGGCGTTCAGGACGATCACATCGAACTTCCCCCTGGCCTGCTGAATCCAGGCCACCAACTCACCCTCCAGGTTGGACTGCCGGAACTCCACGGTAACCTTCAGTTTCCTGGCCCGGGCGCGGACTTTGGCCTCGATGTCTGCTAAAGTCGTCCGCCCATAGACTTCCGGCTCCCGCTGGCCGAGCAGGTTCAAATTCGGGCCGTTTAGAAACAGGATTTTCATTCCGTGAGCTAAAACTAGCAAGGTTGCCGGGGTTTGTCGAATGAATTTCTATAGGTTTGGGGTTTGTTGGTTGGTGAGAAGTGAATAGTGATTGGGGCCGTGGTTTCGGGGCGCCTCGGTTGATTCCGGCCCATGAGCCAGCCCAGAAAGGTGAAGGCCGGCCAGGCCACGGCAGGAATATAGAGCCCGAATTCAACGAAGCTTTGCAAACTCCATCCCAGCACCCCAAGCCAAACTGAGAACGCCAGCCAATCATCGGACCCTGTGGCCAGAGTTTTGCCTGGTTTTGGGAAGCTGCGCGCCACCGCACAGACAATAAACAGCGCGTAGGCCAGCAACCCCACCACCCCCGAGTCGGACGCTTGTTCCAGGTAATCGTTGTGCACCAACCGCGCCATCTCGGACTCAGGCCGTTTAACTTTCTGATAAGCGATGGCGAACGTCCCCGGCCCGGTGCCAAAGGCCGGCCTCTCTTTGGCCGTCTGGACGGCTGCCTGCCAGTAATCGAACCGGGCGCTGACGCTGGTTGCCCCCTTCCGGAAGAACGCTGCATGCTTCCAAAAGAACCCAGCCAGCCCGGCCAGCAACACCCCGGTCACCAGGGCAATCTTGAGCCGCTGGCTGAACGGCACCCGCAGCAGCGCAACCAGGCCGGCCAGCAGCATCAACAGCCACCCGCCCTTCGACCCGGACCAGTAGAGACAGGCCAGCCCGGCCGTCCCGGCCACCCCCATCAGGAACCACCTCGCGGCCGCCGTGAGCAGCCTGCGCAGTTGCCATAGCGCGGCCAAGGCGGCGGGCAGCAGGAGTATCAGGACCCCGGCCAGGGCGTTGGGATAGAAGAGCGTCGAGAATATGCGGTCGCTGGAGATCTTCTTCAGATACTCCGGCGGGACTACCTTCAGATGGGGATACACATAGACGAAGAAGTAGCCGCGCGACTCCTTCAGGCCGCCGAGCTGTTGTTCCCAGCCGACGGCCAGGACCAGCAGGAAACCGCCCAGCAAACCGAGCCAAAACGGCCAGAGGCGCATGGCCCGGCTCAGCGAAAAGTAGCCGAGATAGAAGCAAAGCACGCAGGCGGCGAAGTGCTTCAGAGTGGGTGTGGTCAACTCGGGCGCGACCGACTGCGTGCCGGCGATCAATTGCCAGACCAGCCAGACCAACGGCAGCGCGATCAGCCACCCGGGCGCGGCCGATCTCCAGCGCGCGACCGCTATCCCGGCTACCCCGACCAGAATCAGCAGCCCATAAGCCCAGGCGATAGGCCAGGGGTAACCGAGCAGGAACTCCCAAAACCCCTCGGGGGCGTTGACCCATTTCTCCGTGATGGGCGGGTTGCCGAACTTCAGCAGCGACAACCCCAGCAGGGCGCCAAACAGCCCCGCAAAAATGGACGGGAGCAGCGCATCCTTTTGCATTCCCACGCGTTGCGGTTCGGGCTTCATGGGTGGGGCAGGGGACCTCCCGATGGTGGGAATGCTACATCACAGCCGCAGTTTGAGCAGCCCGACCTCCAGGGCCAGCGCTTCCTGGACGTTGGTGCTCAGCCAACGCTGAAGCTGCTCCATGATCCGCAGATTCTCCCTGGCCTCCTTCGGCGAGATCCTCTGGGCCACGCGTTTCGTTCCGGCCATCTGCGGAAAAACCAAAAGCACCTCTGGAGAGTGGATAGTGGAGGGTTGATGGTTGATCGTCTCCGACCCCGCACCGCCTGTTTCGACCCTGGACTTTGGGCTCTGGACTTTAGACTCAGGACTTTGGACTTGCGAAAGCGTCTGCACCCACACATCCCGCAGCCACCATTGCAGCGCCAGCAGAAAATCCGCCCGCTGCCGGCGATACTCCGCTTCGATGGCCGCTTTGAGTTCCTCCTCCCATTTGTCGCGCAGTTGCTCTTCGGCATCTTCGTATTTTTCCAAAGGCGAGCGCGCCGTGAGGGCCTCCTCGATGCTCGCCCTCACCCCATTCAGCTTCCGCAACAGCACATCCATGAGGCGATAGCGCCCCAACAGACTCTTCTGCTCCGCCGCCGCCATCTCGCTGAACGTCCCCAGCCACTCCAGTTGCGCCGGCGCCAACTGCTGCGGCCCTTCACCGGCGAAGTTCAACCGCAGGCAGCGGGAGAGAATCGTCTCGAGCAGCCGCTGCGGCTCAGTCGTTAAGAGAATCAGCACGGACCGCGGCGGCGGCTCCTCCAGCGTCTTGAGAAAGGCGTTGGCCGCCTCCTCATTCATCCGGTCGGCGGCGACGATGATGGCAACCTTGTATTGGCTCTCAGTGGGTTTGAGATTGACCGCGTCCAGCAGGACCCGCGGCGGGCTCTTCTCGCGCCGGACGATCTGGACGATTCTGATCTGGCGCAATTTCGACTCCGGCCGCACCCAGAACACATCCGCGTGATTGCCGTGCTCGATCTTCTGGCAACTGAGGCACCGGTCGCAGCAGTCCACCGCCACACCGCCCTTTTTGACCGGGTGAAGGCAATTGAGGGTCTTGGCCAGTGTGCGGGCAAGCCCTTCCAGTGGGTCGAGTTGGTGGCCGGTGAACAGGTAGCCGTGGGCCAGCCGCCCGCGTTCCAGCGAGCGCTGCAGCAACTGCACGCCCTGCTCTTGTTCTGGAAAGTCTTTGAATGCCATCGCGATTCTTATAGTTCCCCGGCCCAAAGAAGGGAAGAAGTCATTTCACAGTCCGGAGCGCGGGCGGGGTGGGCGCGAAGACCTTCAGCGTCAGGCCATCGACATTCGCACTGCCGGCATAGACGGTGAAATAGAAGTATTGCGCGACCTTGTCAAAGGCGGGCAAGAGCGAGAAATCCATCCACTCGCTGAGATTCTTTTCCGGCCCGGTTAGGCCCGGCAGGCCGGGGAAGAGGCTGGGGCCGATGCCGTTGGTGGAGGCCCCCGGTTCATTCTTCGCCGCCTCGAAGGCCGCGCGCAGGGTGTCCGCCTCGTTTTCGTAACTGAACAGGCCCGTGCCCATGCCGCCGACTTTCTGGGCGGCCTCCAGCAGGCCGGGCTTTTCGCGCAGGGCTTTGGCCTGGCTCTCACTGCTGCGCAAAAACTCCTCCAGCAGGGAAGCGTCGGTGGACATCGCGACGTAACCACCGCTGGCCGCGCAGCTTAATGTGCGCGCGGGCGTCGGGCGGGAAGGACCGGTCATAAGGAGGGGCAGGGGGGGCAGCGGGACGGAGAAAATCTTTCGGCCCAGAAACTCCCTTTCCGCCGGCGCGTCGCCTTGCGGGAAGATGACAAAGAGACGCTTCAGCGCGACGGCCAATTGCTCCGGGTTGGGCGAGCCGAGCAGGAACAAGGAGGGTGGCGACTGCAATTCCGCCGGCGCATTGTCGCGCGGGGCGCGTTCATAACTGATGATGTCGTCGCCGAGATTGCCGATCAGGGTCTTCTTAAGATCGAATCCAGGGTCGTCCTGTTTGGCCCGGGCGCTGGCGGTGTCGAGGATCAGGTTCACCGCGCTGAGGGCTTGCGGGGAGAGGTCGTTGAGCATCTTCTCGATCGTGGCCCAGGCCCTTGGGCCGTCCATGCGCCAGCGCAGGAATTCCACGGCATCCGCGGGGACAAATGGCGGCGGACCGGCCTCTTTGGCGGCGCTGGCGAGGATGGGGAAGATGCCCTGACGAGTGGTTTCCGGCACGCTGAGGAAGAGCTCGAGCAGGGAGCCTTCGTTGGAGTCCTGGAGGTTGAACGCGAGCGCTTTGCAACCCGCCAATCCGGTGCCGTTGATGAGTTTGTCCGGCTTGAGAGGCTCAAGCGGGTCGGCCGGGTCGGTCTCCTTATTCTCGGACGGCTTGCGGCCCAGGGTATCCACGAAGGCCTTCACATTCACCCAGCCATAGAACGGGGCGTCGCGAAAGAGGCCCTGCTGGCTGGCTTGATAGGCGGCCAGGTCGCCCACGACGGGCACGGCGCCGCCGGTGAGACGAATGACAACCTTTTCCACACCCTTCGTCGAGTTGCCGGCTACGAGCAGCGAGTCCACCTGGCCAATCACCAGTTCCTTGCTGGCGGTCAGGAGGACGGCGAGCGTGTCGAGCAGCAGATCCCCCTTGCCGGTCGGGCTGACGGGCGCTTGTTTGATGTCGGGGCCGCTGCCGGAGACTTGCGGGAACACCGGTGGGTGCCAGAGGAACTTGCTTAGGGTCTTCGGAGCGTCGTTGGTGGTGACGGGAAAGACGGAGAACTCCAGGTTGCGGATTCTCTCCGTCTTGAGAATCTTGCCCGAGCCGACCCATTTCTTGCGGAGGTCGGCGAGGTTGGTCTTGAGCAGATCGGTCTTGTCCCTCGTGTCGAGCAGGAGCAGAAAGCCGAGCGGCTGGTCGTCGGTGCCTTGCCAGGCATTCTTGGTCACGGCAAACGTCAGTTGACCCTGCGGCAGGCTGGCATAGGTGTCGAGGCTCACGTTCAGGTCCCGTTCCAGCGGCTTGACGACTTCCTCCCGCCAGCGCGCGAGGAACTTGTCCTTAAGCGGCTTCATGGCGAGATCGTTCCAGAGCTGGCCCTTGGGCGACCTTTGGCAGATCTGGCGCAGCTTGGCGAAGTCCGGCGCAGTCAACAGGATGAGCGTGTCGTCGGGCAGCAATTGTTCCGGCGCGGGAACCGCGCCGCCGGCGGCCAGGACCAGCGAGAACAGAGCCGCCAACATCGCCAGAGAGCAGCCGACGATTCCCCGTCCCCATGAACCTTGATTCGCCAGAAATCTGCCGACGGTTCCCCCTCTCCCCATCGGATGAGGAGAGGGCCGGGGTGAGGGGTCCGCCTTGGCCTTGCGGTTCAGGTGTTGCGTCGCGGGGCCTGGCTCCCAGCGCGGCGACGGGTTGTCAGGGTTCATCAATCAGGCTTACTCCTCCGCCCGGTTTTGCCGTGCGTGGCTGGGCGGTTCGAGGTAGCGATAGGGATTGCCGGGGTTCTCGTTCGAATAGGCAAACGCGTCGCGATGATCGAGGAAGAACTTGACCGACTCGACCGGGATGGCAAAGCCCAGTCCCTCACCGGCGGTAACCTTCATGTTCGTCACGCCGATCACTTCACCGCTCAGGTTGAAGAGCGGCCCGCCGCTGTTGCCGGGATTGATCTGCGCCGTCGTCTGCAAATAAAGCAGCCCCCCCACTTCGCGCGTCCGGGTGCTGAGAATGCCTTCGGTGACCGTGCGCTCCAGCCCCAGCGGGCTGCCGATCGCGAACACCCGCTCCCCCACCGACAGCGCGTCGGCGTTGCCCAGGGGCAGGAACTTGAACCTGGGAGCCTCTTTGTCCTCGACTTTCAGCAACGCCAGGTCGGCAAACTTGTTCAGGGCGATGATGCCAACCTGCTTGTAGGTCTTGCGCTCGAGCTGGCCGTCCTTCTGGTGATAGACCTCGACTGAAATCTGGGTCTCATTCTCGGTGACGTGGAAATTGGTGATCAGGAAACCGTCTTCGTTGAGGAAGTAACCCGAGCCGAGGCCGCTCGGCGTGCGCACCTGGACGACGGCTTCCCCGATTTGGTTCACCAGCTCCCGCACGGTGCGGATGGGAGCCGGCTTGTTGGGGGCCGAGTAGAAACCGGGTTTGGCTTCAGCCACCTCGGCGGGACCGCTGGCGGCGGCGCCCTTTTGCCGGCGCGGCGGCTTGGCGGCGGGCGCGCCAGCCTCGTCCTTGAGAATCTTCACCACCTGATTGCGCGGGACGACCAGCACCGTATAGCCAACATCCACGACCACCTGGTCGGGCTTCTCCGCGAGGACTTTGCCGGTAAGGGCGGCCTTATCTTTCAACTGGACGGTGTCCGCCCGTGCGGAGGGCACGCCGCACGCAACCAGCGCTGAAAGAAACACACACGATCTTAGCATCACCAGACACTACTCACGGGGAGCCGCTTTGACAAGCCAGCAGCCCGGCGGGCCGGGGGCTGAAATCCGAAATCCGAGAACCGAAAGCCGAAGGGAATCCGAACCCCGGGAATCAGCGTGACCAAAAGAGATGTCGCCTCGCGAATCGGCGAGGAGCAGCAGCATCTTCATTCCTTCGGCTGCGCATAGCCCCGATTGGGAAGATGAGTTCCAGTGTAAAGTTTCGCCCGCGCCAAAAGTCGCTTTTCTCTCTCGCATCTGCCCGTCAACGGCGGTAACTTAACCGCAGATTATGACGCTTAGAGTCCATTTTGACGGCAAAGTTCTGGTTCCAGACGAGCCGGTAAACCTGCCAGTGAATTGCGCCCTGGAAGTCCAAGTGACACCCGTCGGCCCGCCGTCCACAGCCGGCAAGCCGCTCGCGCGGTTGCTCGCCTTGGCCCGCAAGTTTCCCGTGACCGACGGGCCGGCGGACGGCGCGGCGCAGCACGACCACTATCTTTACGGACTTCCCAAAAGGCCATGATCCTGCTCGACACGAGCTATTTCATCGCGCTCTTTACGCCGGACGACCACCTCTACAAACGCGCGGTTGCCTGGTCGCTGCATTTGAACGAACCGCTGCTCGTCACCGAATACGTCCTTCTGGAGTGCGTGAATTCCTTTTCCAGGCCCAAGGATCGCCCATCGGCCCACGCGCTGATCGAGCATGTCCGGTCCGACCCGGTTTGCGAGTTGGTCTATGCTTCCCCCGAACTCTTTGAAGCCGGACTGCGGTTGCACCGCGAGCGACCCGACAAGGAATGGTCGCTGACCGACTGCATCTCCTTCGCGCTCATGGGCCACCCAAAATGAAACTGAAACGTCATCAGCGCGTGCGCTGAAGCAATAGACGGCTGCTTCCGATGCTCAATAAAGGCGATGTGAAAGCGCATAGCAGTTACAGAAACCCAGTGCTGCCGAAAGTGCCCATGCCGCCCAAACGCGGAGCGGTATCGGCTTCTGAAGAACCGTAGGATCATCCCGGAACATCACAAAGAGAACAGCGAACACCAGAGCAAGAGGTGCGACAAACGCAATCTTCTTGTCGTAGTAACCTGAGTAGTGAACCGTGTGCCAATTCCAAGCGAAAGCTGCCACCGAGAGAGCCAATAAAGCGCAGACCGCGACAACTCTCCTACGCTGGACGACAGAAAGTGGTGCTGGCTGTGGCAGAAGTGGTCTTCCAGCCTCGGGCGAAGATACCGTGCTCTGATGCAGGCGTTCCGAGTCCTCTCGCTTCTTGGCACGACGCATCGCGATGAACAGGCCAACATTGCCGGCGAGCATGAGAACGGCGATCAGAATCAACGCACTTGGCTCGTCCTTCGGATTGCCCTTGCCACGAAGATGATCCCAGAAAATGCCGAGACATGCGACGCTCAAAATCGCAAGCGTGATGAGATTGTTGCGATAATACTTGTAGCCGAGTTTCATGGCGTGCCGTGCAGTCTGCCCATTTAATTACATGGAAACCTTTCCAACCATGTTGATAACAGGCTCAAAATATGGAATCGCTGCCATGCGCCGGCATTAACGCGCGGGCCGGGCGGCGCGGCAAGCTTTTTCGCCGGAGGGCGGCGGCCTGGCGTCAGGTTATGGCTGGTGGTTGTGCGCGTAGGCGCACAAGGCGCGGAGGTTCTCAGCGGGCGTGTCGCGTGGCACTTCGCAGCCGGCCCCGACGATGAACGGCGCCCCGGCCTGGCGATGACATTCGGCGATGGCGGCAGTGACTCCCGCCGGGTCGCCATTGCGCAGCACCGTCACCGGGTTCAGGTTGCCCAGCAGGATCGTGTGGGGGCCCATCTTCTGCCGCGCTTCCGCGATGGGCGCCAGGGAGTCCAGGTCCACAATGTCGCAACCGAGTTTGCCCATCCCCTCCAGGATGCGGCGGGTGTTGCCGCAGATATGCAGGCGCACTTTTCCGCCCAGGGCGTGAATCCCGTCCACCAGCTTCTTCTCGTACGGCCAGACCAAGTCGTCGTAGATGGCCGGGCCGACCAAAGAGGCGGCGGCATCGCCGACGCCGATCACATCCGCGCCCGCCTTCAATTGCTCGTGCGCGAAGCGCAGTTCCATCTCGATCACGAAGGCGAACAGGTCGCGAACAAATGCGGGGTCGTCGAAGAAATCCGTCATCAGGGTGTTGATGCCCCGCAGGTCCGCCCCTTCCGCAATGGGGCCTTCGACCCAGCCCTCGATTATCTTGTCTTTGCCGACGCGCTCCTTGAAAAGGCCCAGCCCCTTGAGGCTGTTGGACATGCGGCCGCCGCCGAGGGGGTTGGGGATTTTAAGCGACGCGAGCCTGGTTTTATCAGCCAGCAGCGCCTGGTCTTCGACGATGGCGACGGGCTGGTGGTCGAAATACTCCACCACCGCGCCGCAATCCGCCGCCTCGCGGGCGGGGTCGGACATGGTGTTGACGTAGTCGAAGCCAAAGGCCTCCGCCGTGCGCATCTGCCCCTCGACCAGCACGCGGTAATCGGTGCAATAATCGCGGTAGCGCGCGCCGATTTGGACGCAGGCGAACATCATGGTGATCGGCATGAGCGGCAGCCGATCCACCGGGCGGCCTGCCAAATGACCGAGCACTCGTTCTCGACTCGTCATTGGACTACGGGGCTAGAACTTACGTTACTTGGGAGGGCGAGCGTCCCCGCGAGCCCAAACT
>Ga0181521_10001104_pt1 | contig 33492 bp, 21 predicted proteins | sample PEATcosm2014_Bin_32_FD_119764 | JGI IMG/M metagenome (GOLD analysis project Ga0181521, IMG submission 119764) | Peatland microbial communities from MTU Mesocosm Facility, Houghton, MI, USA - PEATcosm2014_Bin02_60_metaG | ecosystem: Environmental > Terrestrial > Soil > Wetlands > Peat | place...
CGACACGATGATGGCGCGCGTCGCGCCCCGCGCGGGGCGCGTGGATTGAAACAACTGCTCCAGCACGCGACAGAACGTCCCGCGACGTCGCGCCCCGCGCGGGGCGCGTGGATTGAAACAGAAGACATCCTCTACTGTGCAGTAAGAAGGAAGCGTCGCGCCCCGCGCGGGGCGCGTGGATTGAAACGTCATCCTGGTCCGCGGCGGCCACGGCACGAAGGTCGCGCCCCGCGCGGGGCGCGTGGATTGAAACCCAGGAAACGAACCGCTTCCCGTTCCAGCAGCCGTCGCGCCCCGCGCGGGGCGCGTGGATTGAAACAACGCCATGTCGCCGAGCGACACGATGATGGCGCGCGTCGCGCCCCGCGCGGGGCGCGTGGATTGAAACAACTGCTCCAGCACGCGACAGAACGTCCCGCGACGTCGCGCCCCGCGCGGGGCGCGTGGATTGAAACGCCATCGAGACGTTGACCGGCCAGAGTTTGCAGCGTCGCGCCCCGCGCGGGGCGCGTGGATTGAAACGGCGTCGCAGTCAACAATCAAGCCCAGGGCGACTCGTCGCGCCCCGCGCGGGGCGCGTGGATTGAAACAGAATCCGCTACAGGGAGCGCAATCGGCGGCGTCGTCGCGCCCCGCGCGGGGCGCGTGGATTGAAACACGTGCGCCGCCACGCGCGCATCCAGGATCAGAGTCGCGCCCCGCGCGGGGCGCGTGGATTGAAACATGACCGCATCCGTCGTGAAGCTGCCCTGTGCGGGTCGCGCCCCGCGCGGGGCGCGTGGATTGAAACGGAGTATTACGTCATCGACCACGTGGAGAAGCCGGCGGAGAATTAGCGTCTGCGCCGGAGGGCGGCGAGTCCGATGAGACCCGCGCCAAGCAGGGCGAGGGACCCGGGTTCAGGCGCCGATTCTCCCTGTTGCGTCAAAAAGACGCCGGAGGCGGAAGTAAAAGTGTCTCCGACGGGCAGGATCAGGCCGGCTTGCGCCGTATTGAACGCTTCGGCCTCGCCATCCACAGCGTTGACATTCAGAACCATCGTAAACGAGAACGACGAGTCTGAAGCATCGATCCCGATGGGCAACTGAAGCGCGAGCTGGCACTGCTCATAAGTGGGTAGCGTTGCCGGGACGGTACCGACGACACAAGTGCCGACTACGGGCGTCAGGTTGATCCCGTTTTGTACCGCGTAGATCGTGGCTTGGATGGAGGCCTGGCTCCCTAAGTCGCCGCCATCTGCCCCCAGGCTGCTGTCGTCTAAGGTCAGGGTCAGCATTGCAGAGCCGGATATGAGGCTCCCCGCGCCAATGGGAATCATATTGAGGTCGTCGCTGAATTCGGCATAGGCACCGCCGCCGCCGCTAGGTGGATCTGCACTGGTGACCCCTAAAGCATAAGCCTGGAGCTGTCCCGTGGCGAGATTGGCTGCCGACATGGCTGCCGAAATCTCAGAAGCGCCGTCGTTGGCCGGGTCACCGCATCCAACGACGTCGCCGTAAGATCCGCTGATCGATGCCATTGCGCTTGCCGATGTCGGGTTTGTGACCGACTGCGCGTTTACACCGACGCAAGTTGCCGACGCAGTGGCGGATGCCGTGGCGCTAAATGAGGATGCTCCAGCAGGTAAGGCACACATCGCGATTAACCCCAACGCTTTCGCGATCGCAGGCGATGCATTCAGTCGCATAGGAACATCCTCCGGTGTCGGGCCGTAATTTCGGCCATAGTCGCCGCGTTCTGATGTAGAATTACGAACAAAGGCGGCCCACGTTAGGCCTGACGAGGAGTGACTATGAATCATCCCGGCAGAAAAATCCTGCGGGGCGGTTGAAATCCGGATGATATCTCTATGAAGAGCGGATCAAAGGGTTCTCAAATCGAAGAATCAGAGGTTTACGAGTTCGGACCCTACCGCCTCGACGCCGGCGAACGCATTCTTCTGCTGGACGGCCGGACAGTCGCGCTGACTCCGAAGGCGCTCGATACGCTGATCGTGCTGGTGCGCAACCAGCCTAAGGTGGTTTCCAAGGAAGAATTGCTCCAGGCGGTGTGGCCTGGCACCTTCGTCGAAGAAGGTATCCTGGCGCAGAACATCATGACCCTGCGGAAGGCGCTGCAGCATCCGGAATGGATTGAAACGGTGCCGAAGCGGGGATACCGATTTTCGCATAAGGTCTCCGCGGTGGCTCCCGAAGTCCCCGTTTCGGCGCCCGTACGCTGGCGATTTCCCTGGTGGTGGCCCACGACAGCCGCGGTGCTGTTGATGGGCGCTGTTGCGGTTGTGCTGGCGATGCGATGGGAGCGGCCGAAACCGCGAATCTCGAGTCTGGCCGTTCTGCCGCTGCGGTCAATTGACGAGGAGCCCCCGCACCTGGGCCTGGGCCTCGCCGACGTGCTGATCAACCGGCTGGGTATGCTATCGGAGCTGACGGTGCGGCCGACCAGCGCGGTTCGGAAATTTTCCGACGGCGCCGCGCCGGACCCTTTGGCCGCGGGCCGGGAACTGGGTGTGGACGCGGTGCTGGAAGGTAATATTCAGCGCGATGGCGAGCGAGTTCGCGTGACGGTGCAGTTGCTGCGGGTCTCCGACGGCACCTCGCTGTGGAGCGGAAAATTCGATCAGCCGTACTGCGATCTGTTCACGCTGGAGGACGCCATCGGCGGGCAGATCGCGCAAGGGCTGCTGCTGGATTTGTCGGCTCCGGAGCGCGAGCGCTTGCGGCGGAGGTACACCGAAAACCCGGAGGCCTGGCAGGCCTATCTTCGGGGCAGGTATTTGTGGAGCCGGCGTACAGCCGAGGGGTACACCAAGGCCATCGCCGAGTTCGAAGAGGCCGCGCGCATCGATCCGAATTACGCTCTTGCATACGCGGGTCTGGCCGACGCGTACGCGCTGCTGGGTTCCAATCCGAATCAGGCGCTGCCGCGGGCCGAGGCGATGGAGAAGGCGCGGGCGGCGGCACTGAAGTCGATCGCGCTCGATGCCGATCTGGCGGAGGCGCACACGGCGTTGGCCTTCATCCTGATGCACTACGACTGGAAGTGCTGGGACGCGGAGAAAGAATACCGGCGCGCCCTCAGCCTGAACCCGAGCTATGCGACGGCGCACCAGTGGCGCGCAGTGAATCTTCTGGTAACCGGTCACGCCGACGAAGGCCTTCAGGAATTGAAGAGCGCGCAGGCGCTGGATCCGGCGTCCCTGATCATTATGGCGGATACGGTGGAGATGGACGTGTTCACGGGCCGTCTTCAAGACGCGGTAGCGCAGGGCAAGCGGGCGCTGGACATCGATCCGTCGTTCGCGCTGGCCCAGAGTTATTTGTCGTGGGCGTACACCGGACAACACCTTTTTAAGGAGGCCGCTGCTGTTTTGGGCCGGGACACGGAGGTGCTCAACCCATTCCATATGGACGCGCTGGTGTACGCCTACGCTACGGAGGGTCGACAGGGCGATGCACGCCTGCTGCTGAGCAGGCTTGTCGAGAGGGCACGCCAGGAACATGGACTGGAGTTCATGGTGGCGTCGTCCTATGCGGCTCTGGGCGATGCCGACGGGATGATCCCATGGATGGAGAAGGCGTTCTCCGAACGGAGCGGCGCGCTGCTTCTGCTGCGCCTGCATCCGAAGTTCGCGCCCGTGCGCGACGATCCGCGCTACAAGTCGTTCGTTTCGCGGGTAGGGCTTTAGAGAGCAGTTTAAACACGTCGCCGCAACGTGATTCTGTGTTTAAATGTGGGGCCGGCTGTCAGCCGTCCTTTAGGCGGCTCCGTTTTGTAGTCGCGGTCACGCAAAGCCGCCTCGGAGGCGGCTGCCGGCTGATGGCCCGCCCCACCTCCGGCTTGCTGTCCAGCTGCGAAAATGCCGAGTGTGCAAGCAACGGCGCAAATGATGCGCAATCGCTTATGCCGCCTTGTCTAATTTAGAACCCGTACAGCCGCGCAGGATTCTCAACCAGGATCTTTCTGCGCAGCTGCGGGTCGGGTACCCAAAGCGCGAACTGGTTGAACAGCCGGCCGTCGTCGATGGGAAGAGCCGGCGTGACCTCGGTTGGATGGGCGGACCGTGCGGAGTTCGGATGAGGCCAGTCCGTTCCCCACAAAACGCGATCTGCATTGGCTACGACCAGTCCTTTGGCGAAGGGCGCCACGTCCGGGTAGTCGGGGGCCCCGGTGGAGGCTCGATAAGCTCCGGAAATCTTGACATACGCGTTGCCCATTCGCAGCAGATCGACCAGAGCCGCAAATCCGGGCTGGTCCGGTCCGAGGGCGGTTTGGATGCCTCCAAAATGATCGAACACCACGGGCACGGGCGAGGACAATACCAGGTCCTTAATGCCTGGAATCAGGGCCGCGCCGGTGTAGATTTGCAGATGCCAGCCGCGATCCTTGATGCGGTCGATCGCGGATGTAATACGCTGCCGCGCGGCGGATAAATCCGGCTGCCCGCCGGTTGCGAGATTTAGACGGACGCCGCGAATTCCGGCCGACGTCATTTGATTCAACTCCTGTTCGGACGTTTTTTCGCCGATCACCGCGATTCCGCGCGCGTTTGGCCCTCGCGCCTTCATCCCGTAGATCGTGGCGGAATTGTCGGTTCCATAAACGCTCGGCGTGACGATAACCACGCGCTGTATGTGAAGTTTCCGATGGAGCGCGGCCATTTCCTCCGGCAACGCCACCGGCGGCGTGTAAACCCTGCCCGGGAAAAATGGAAATTGCCGCGGATCGCCGATGATGTGCGTGTGGCAGTCGCATGCGCCGGCCGGGACGGCGAAGTTCACCGGCGTGATCGGATGCGCCGTTTTGGCAAAAGCAGCGGAGAGCGTCTTCACCATGGCCCGGCGCGTCAACATGGGCTCCTCCTTAACGCAGATATTGCTCGAACCATTTCACGGTGCGCTCCATCACGTCGCGCTTGTGATCCGAATCGCGGAACATGTGCCCTTCGCCGGGATAGACGACGAACTCAGTCGGCGTGCCCTGCGCTTTGAGGGCGTGCCAGAATTCATAGGATTGCGGCGCCGGGCACTCGCCGTCGCGTTCGCCCACCACGATCAGCGTGGGCGTCTTCACATTCCTGATGAACGTGATGGGCGAACTTTTCGCGTACACCGCGGGATCGTCGTAGACAGAAGCCCCGAAATACGGGATCATCCACGTCGCGCCCCGCGCGGGGCGCGTGGATTGAAACACCAGCGCCTTGCGTAGCACGCGCCGAGTGCGCGCGTCGCGCCCCGCGCGGGGCGCGTGGATTGAAACCACTGCAAGCACAGATGGCGGCCGCACCAGCGACGTCGCGCCCCGCGCGGGGCGCGTGGATTGAAACATCACGCCAATAATCCCTTGCAATGCGCTGGCGTCCGTCGGGCCCCGCGCGGGGCGCGTGGATTTTATCTACTAATTCGTTAGTCGATTCTACGAACAAGTTACGAACAATACGCGCTTCACACCGGGGTCTAACATGCCCGTAAGCCCTCGTGCGTCACTGTGGAATCATCAGGTTGGCGTCCGGGTTGATAATTATGTATTATGCGCAGTTTGCCGGTTCTGTTGTTGCTGCTGGCGCAGCCTTTTTGGGAGGCCAAACCGCCGGAGCAGTGGTCGGAAGCCGAGATCGATGCCGTGCGCCATACCAGTCCGTGGGTGCAAACCGTGGGGCCGCCGCCGAACGTTCTGGTCTGGCTGGACACCGCCGAACCGCTGATGGAAGCCGAGGTGCAGGCGCGCTTGCGCACCCGGCGCACCGAGAAAGAGCCCGATTCGGATTACGCCGCCTACCTCGCGGAGAACCGCGAGAACGCCTTCGTACTGGCGATCGCCTATCCAACCCTCAAGGATCTGGGACGGGCGGAGGAAGACCGGCGCATGGAGCGGGAGTGCCGGATGATCGTGGGGCGGAAGACCTACCCGATCATCGGCCACTTTCCGCCGACGCCATCCGACCCGGTATTGCGGCTGGTGTTCCCGCGCGTAGTCAAAGCGGCCGACAAAACCATCACCTTTCGCCTGTACCTGGCCGGGCTGAATTTTCCCGAGCGGGAGCTGGAGTTCCGGGTGAGGGACCTGCTGTACCACGGCAAGCTGGCGATGTAAGGCGTGCCGGCGCCACGCGGCGTTGCGTTAGCCGCGGCCGGACGCCCACGGGCCGAGGCTCATTGCCATTTGCGACAGCATCCCTTGGACCTGTCGAACCGCGACTGCAAAAAGAAGAGAGGATATGGTGCTGGGCATCCCGGTTCACCCTTCGAGCGAGGTCCGCCGCCTGCCCGGCATTCGGGCGCCGTGGCCCGGCGAAAAGTAGCCACCGGTGATGGTGGCCAGGACTCGCAGCCAGCCCGCGTAATAGTGAGAAGCGCTGGATAGCAGGCGCCCGGCGCGGCGAATCCCGGTTTGGAGCCGCGAGGCCTCTATCCCGGCTCGTCTACCTCCGGCCGGACACACGGGCACGCATGCAGGAGTACGTGGCGCAGGGCGGCGAAACGGCGCGCGATCGGGAGCCGTCGGCGGCGAGATAAAGGTATCCGCTAGCCTTGGCCTTGCTGAGCGGGAAAGGGTGTCTCTTTGACTAAAGGTCCGGCGGAATTGCGGCCGTTTTATTCTTGCGTAAACAATTGCTCACCATGGAGCGCTTGATCGGGGCGGGGCGTTCCCGCATAAGCCGTTCAGCCCGGAGGAACTAGCAACGAAGGTTCGAGCAGTGCTCGCCGATCCTTCAAAGCCGATAGTCGGATCGTGAGCGGCTACAAAATCAATCGGACGCACCGACCGAACCTCTGGTTCCCAGCACCTCGTCCACGACCAAGAGCAGCGAGTCGGGAGAGAAGGGTTTCGCCAGTGTTGCAACCGCACCATGCAGTCTCGCAGCCGGAAGCATCGATCCAACCATGAATCCAGATATAACGATGATCTTGAGCTTTGGCGCCTCGACACGAACAGTCTGCAAAAACTCAAAGCCGTCCTTGTCGGGCATACACAGGTCGAGCACGATCAGATCAAAAGCCGTTTCCTTAATTGCCGCCAGCGCTTCCTTGCCGTTACTCGCTTCGCTCACGACGTAGTCGGTTTCCTCCAGAGTCGCCCTGCATAGCGCCCGGATCTGTGGGTCATCATCGACGAGCAGGATGGTTTGGTGCATACCGGTTGGGTAAACCTCAACCAGGCTCAGCGTACCATGGCCACTAACGACAGTCAAAGTCTTGTCTCAAGTGTTAACGCAAAATAGAAATGTCCTATTCTCTGCAAAGTAGAAATGTCCGGTTTTGACGAGGCGGGGAGAAGGTGCGTGGTAGTTTGGGCGTGCCGGTGAAGCGGAGACGGGCAATGCTGGCGAGCAACCCGATCGAGGGTCAACAACGTCTCCAGCCCATTGGAATCCGGCAGGGAGAGATCGACCAGCGCCGCGTCAAATTTGCCGTGCACCAGCGAGTCTAGGGCGCCCACCAGGCAGTCGGCGGTGTGAACCCGAAACGAATTGGCTGCTGCGTCCGCCAGCATCTCCTGCACCAATCGGGCATCGCCGGGATTATCTTCTATGAGCAGAACCTTGCATTCCTGTATAAGTCGCCTGATCCTTCTCCGCTACGTGGACAGGCGCACAACAGAAAACCAGAACTCACTGATCGCTCCCACGACCGTCATGAACTGGTCTAAGTCGACGGGCTTAGTGATGAAACAGTTCGCGTGCATATTGTATGTGCGCAAAATGTCCTCCTCGGCGCGCGATGCCGTCAGGACCACCACGGGTATGCGCCGCAGATCGGCATCGACCTTGATCTCGGCCAGCACCTCACGGCCATCCTTCTTTGGAAGATTCAGGTCCAAGAGAATGAGATCGGGGCGCGGTGCCCCCTCGTACGCGCCCTGTTTCCGAAGAAATGCGAGCGCCTCTTCCCCGTCCGGCACAACGCTGAGATTGACGAGCACCTTGCTTTCTCGCATGGCCTCCATCGTCAAACGAACATCGCCCGGATTGTCTTCCGCCAACAGGACCTCAATGGGCCTCGCCGTCTGGGTGTTCACCATATCTGTTCTCCGTTCTTCCAATCGTGAAATGGAATGTGGCGCCTGGCCCGGCTGGGACGCTACCCATATCCGACCGCCGTGACGCTCCGCGATTTTCTTGCAGATCGTCAGGCCAATTTCCCGTGCCCGGGTAATCTTTCCTGGTGTGCAGGCGCTGGAAGACCTGAAAAACCCGATCCGCATGCTTCGGGTCAATCCCGATACCGTTGAGGGAGGAGGCAGGCATACCAGGGTCCAACGTCCTCCACGGCAATCGCGGCTCATATCCTCGCCCGGCCATGGCTAACCTACAACCTCTGTCTTGTGTTGCATCATGCCCGACGCGGTGACCAGAGCCAGCGTACTTCCACGTCGGTCAAGCGTTCGGCCAAGAGTCGTCAACTTGAATGGACGGCAAGCCCCGGACGGGCCCTTGACGAGGGGCGCGTCCACGGCACCCACTTCTTCAGAGCTCCAATCATGTCGCCCAGCCGCATCGGCTTCGCGATGTAGTCGTCCATCCCTGCCGTGATGCAGCGCTCCCTGGCGCCCTCCATCACGTCTGCCGTCATCGCGATAATCGCCACCCGACCATCTGGCCCTTGCCGCTTCCGAATCTCCGCCGTCGCCTCGTAGCCGTCCATCTCCGGCATCTTACAATCCATGAAGATCACGGCGTATGGCAGCGTCGCACACAATTCCACCGCCTCACGCCCGTTGCTCGCCACGTCCGGACGCAGTCCCAGCCGCTCCAGCATGCGCACCGCCACCTTCTGGTTCACCACGTTGTCTTCGGCCACCAGTACCCGCACCGGCGCCCCGGCGAATATTCCCGCCAACTCCGATTTCAGCGCCGCGAACTCCTGCACCGCCTTCGTCCGCGTCGCAAACCCACTCTGCAATCTCTTCGACCACGCCGTCGCCAGCGTGTTCTGCAACTGCGATTGCCGCACCGGCTTCACCAGGCAGGCGTCGATGCTGGCTCCCTGCATGTGCCGCACTTCCCTCCAGTGGCCCACCGACGTGAGCATGATCACCAGCGTATCGCTCAACAACGGGTCCGCCTTAATCGACGCCGCTAGCGCCGCTCCGTTCATCTCCGGCATTTCGTAATCGAGCAATACCACTTGGTACGGATCTCCCGCCGCCCTTGCCTCGCGCAACGCCTGGAACGCCTGCCTCGCCTCCGCAAAGCCGCCGTCGCGCATTTTCCAACTGCTGACCTGCTCGTGCAGCACGCGCCGGTTCACGTCGCTGTCGTCCAGGATCAGCACGTGCAAGCCCTGCAGGTCGGCCGCCGGCGCCGGTTCCGCGTGCGGCTGCGCATCCAGTTGCAAAGGCAATGTGAACCAGAAAGTGGAGCCCTTGCCCAACTGGCTGGTCACTCCTATCTCGCCCCCCATCAGGTTCACCAGTCGTTTGGAAATCGCCAGCCCCAGCCCCGGGACCCCGGACTTCTGCGTAGTCGAGGCGTCCACTTGGCGGAGCTTCTCGAACAGTCCGCCCACCTCCTCCGCCGGAATACCCGGACCCGTATCCTCGACCGCAACCCAGATCTGTGCCTTCGCCCCGCCCTGCGACTCACATCTCACCGCGATCAGCACGTGGCCGTCCGGTGTGAACTTCACGGCATTGCCCACCAGGTTAGCCACCACCTGCCGGATTCGCCCCGCGTCTCCGATGAAATGCCGCGGCACATCCGGCGGATACTCCAGCACCAGGTCGAGCTTACGGTCTTCGATCCTCAGCGCCACCATTTCGTCGATTTCTTCGATCACGAGCCGCAGGTCGAACGCGAACGATTCGAACACCAACTTCCTTGCTTCGATCTTGGCGAAGTCCAAAACGTCGTCGATCACGCTCAGCAGGCACTCGCCCGACCGGCGCACCATCTCCGCGTAGTCACGTTGCTCTTGCGAAAGCTCCGTATCCAGCAGCAGCCCCGTCATCCCGATGACGCCGGTCATTGGCGTGCGGATCTCGTGGCTCAGGTTGGCCAGGAACTCACTCTTGGCCTGAGTTGCTTTGTCCGCCACATCCTTCGCGGCAAGGAGTTCCCGCTCCATGCGCTTCCGGTCAGTGATATCCAGCGAGAGACCAAACGTACCGACAATCGCGCCGTCCGGGTCGCGAAACGGCAGCTTGGTGGTGAGCATCCAAGTCTCACGGCCATCGGGCCCGATTTCCTTCTGCTCTTTGGATACAACCGCTACGCGCTCCTGTATGAGGGCCTGCTCATCGTCGCAGGCTTGTTGTGCAAGTTCCGCAGGAATAAGGTCGAAATCGGTCCTGCCAACGATCTGCGACGGATCGCTGCACCCGAGAACCTCGGCGTGCGCCCTGTTGCTCTGAATGAAGCGCCCTTCGCAATCCTTGAAGTAGACGGCGTGCGGCAACTGATTCATCAGGGCGTCCAGGCCATGCCGTTCCTGTTCCAGCAGGACTCGCAGTCTGCGGCTCGCGGTGACGTCCTGAAATCCCCATACCCATCCGATAATTGCCCCACGACGTAGCTGCGGCTCAGCGTGTCGCTTGAACACACGGCCGTCCCGTAGTTCGAGTTCATCGTCGCCGTGTGCCTTCCAGTCTCGATCGAGCTTCTTAGTGAGCGCGAGGAAGGCGGCCTGTTTGACGAGCGAGACGAAGGCGGCCGGATCCTTGAGCTGGGGCAGAATATGAGCAAGCACTTTTTCTCTATCGCGCGGAAGCATAATGGAGTCGCGGATGGACCACATTTGGGCGAACCTTTTGCTGCAGGCAACCATCCGTCCCGCGGCATCGATGGCGAGGATTCCGTCCGCCACCGAATCGAGCCTCGCAAGTAGCACCCGTCTTTGACCCTCGGCGCGGCGCCACAGGACGGTGAGCCAGACCCCTCCGGCAAGCAGAAGGGTGATACTCGCCAACAGAAAACGCGCGTTTATCGATCCTGTGAGCATATCGTATCAACGGTCATTCAAGCGGTCTACAGCGCCAAGAGACACTCACTCACCTCAGCTTTAATGGCGGCGCTGAACTGACGGCTGAGCCACTCAGGCAAATACGTCTTCATGGCCTCGAAACCCCAGGGGCGAGGGCCAACGGCGGACAACCGAGCTCGAGTCTCTCCAGCAGCTCGAGAATCCTGCAGCCCGCGCGCAGACGGGCCCTTAGTTCGGCGGATTTGAACGGTTTGGCAACATAATCGTCGGCGCCGGCCTCCATGGCAGCGACGAGATCTTCGCTTCCCGTCTTGGCAGTTAGAATGAGGATATAGGTATACCGGAGGCGCGTGCTGGCGCGGACGCGGCGGCACACCTCGATGCCATCCAAACCCGGCATCACCCAATCTAGAATCGCCAGCCAGGAAACCTCTTCGTGTTGCAGGCGGGACCATGCCTCCTCTCCGTCGCTCGCCACGACCACGTCGTAGCCCCATTGCGTCAGCATAGACTGCAGCACCATTCGAAAGACCAAGTTGTCTTCTGCCACCAGGATGCGCATGATAGGTCCCGCGCGCCTGACTCCTCAACGAAGTCATGCCGACCCGTTGCATAGAAGCCACGTTTGGAGCTTAGATCAACCCAAGGAGGTCCGATACCGCCGCAGGCAACGAGGAGCGGCACCACGGGTACCGTTGCCAGGCACCAGGCGAGCTGGCCTCAAAGCGGTGTAAGAACTCCCAAAACCATATGTCCTGCGTTCGCCAAACTGTTCAGACGGTGCTCGCCTCGGTGTGGGCAGGTACGCCTGCCAGTACGGCGTCAAGCGCCGCCGTTTGAATCGGCTTGGCGATATACGAGTCCAAGCCGGCCTGCAAGCATTTTTCGCGATCTCCCTTCATGGCATGGGCAGTCAACGCGATGATTGGGATGTGCGCTCCATTTCCCGACTCCTCGGCCCGGATAATGCGGGTGGCTTCGAATCCGTCCATCTCCGGCATCTGAATGTCCATCAGAATGCAGTCGAAATGATCCTGGCGCCATGCCGCCAGTGCGGCGGCTCCATTTGCAACCACGGCCACGCGATGACCGCGCCGCTCGAGGAGCGTCCGCATGAGGAGCTGATTGACAACGTTATCTTCCGCGACCAAGATGGAGAGGGGCTGGTGCGATGGCTGCTCCGGAGGCGATGGGCTCCCGGCTGCGACGACGGGTTTCTCGTTTCCAGCCGGGGTCTTCCCTGGCGGAAGCGGCGCGGTGAAGAAGAGAGTGCTGCCCTGGCCCTCGGCGCTTTCCAGCCACATTCTTCCTCCCATCAAGGTGACGAGGTTCCGAGAGATGGCCAAGCCGAGCCCGGAGCCCCCAAAACGCCGGGTGACGGACCCGTCAGCCTGCCGGAAAGGTTGGAAGATCAGCTCCCGTTGTGACTCGGGGACGCCAATGCCGGTGTCGGAAACGGCAAACTGGATCTGCCGCGGCGCCGGGGCGCCAGCCGCAGCAGCGTCCTGTTCCGGAGCCAGCGACACACGCACCCCGATGCCGCCGGCCACGGTGAACTTCACTGCGTTGCCTAACAGATTAAGAAGGATCTGGCGCAGCCGGTAGGGGTCTCCCTTGATCCAGTCCGGCACGTCATCGTCGATCTGAACTGAGGTCGCGAGGCCCTTTTCGGAGAGGAGCGGCTGGACGGTAGCCACCGCGGCCCGGACGCACTTACGGATCGAGAAATCCAACGATTCCAGTTCGATCCGGCCCGATTCCACGCGAGAGAAATCCAGAATATTGTTGACGACAGCAAGCAGGCTCTCGGCCGACGAGCGCAAGGCTTCGTTTTGTTCCCGCTGGGAACCGGTAAGCTCGCTTTCCGCCATCAGCCCGGCGAACCCCAGGATGCCGTTCAGGGGCGTGCGGATCTCATGACTCATGTTGGCCAGAAACTCGCTTTTGGTCCGGTTGGCCTGCTCCGCGGCTTGCTTGAGCAGTTCTTGCTGCTGCAGTTCCTCGCGGATCACCGCGGTCTGCAAGGCGACCTTGCGCCGCAGCACGACCACCCAAAACACAACGGCGAGCAGTAAAACCACCACGGAGCCAAGCACGGCCAGCAGCCGGGTGGCGGTCCACCAGGACGCCGACCGGATTACGGTGATGTCGCCGGCGCTGCGCAGCACAAGGCCGAACGACTTTGGGATGCGATAAGCGAGATTGGCCTCGGCTGCAACGGCGCAGACACCGGTCGCACGGACGATACTGCCCTGGCCGAGCGGTGGTATCATCCCGTGATCGAGGGTCGCGTCGAACGACTTGCCGCCCGCCTGAAGCATCACGCCGTTCTGGCCAGGACCTCTGATCTGGTCCACGACGGCGGCATCGATGCTCACCAGCTTGGAATCGTAGGTGCCTTCCAGGGCTTCGTCCACGGTGATGGACGGCGACGATGGCGCGGGTCCCCGTTCGACGAGCGAGATCTGCGCGTCCTGCATTTCCGGGCTGAAGGAGCCCGAGTGCCCGAAGCCGAGTACGTCGACCACATCGCCGGGGCGGAGATCGATGCGGGCATGAGTAACGATCTTGATGCCCGCTCCGCTATCTTGGACGTACGACGGGCCGGAAGGGCTGGTCAGGGTGACCACGCCCCGAATTCGCCTGCGGTGTCCCGGCGAATCGGCAAAGGAGAAACGGAGGAGTTCATCAATCGGGCGCGGCCGCAGCGAGGCCGGATCCGGACCGGGCTCCAGCAGGCGCACAAACTCGGGTGAGGGCACGTAGATCTGAATGCCGACGATCTGCCGCCTGGCGTTGAATATCGACCCGCAAACACCCTGGACGCGGACGCGGCTATCCGGCGGCGGCAGGGGGCGTGCGTTTGGATTGTGGACGAGCAGGAAGTACTGCTGATTTCCCCACTGCACCGAAACGCTGTCTTCCAAGGTGGGGCGCTGGGCATCAACGCTTTGCAGGATGCCTTCGGCCTGCACCCAGGCGCTGTCCATTTTCCCGGAAAACAGTTCCTCGAAAGCCACCGGCGCCGGCGGTGGCATGGACGAGGAGGAGACGAATTCCACCGCAGAAGCGGAAACGATCGGTGCGAATTGACCCGGCGCAGTAACGCCGGTCAGATCCACCAGATCCCCCGCCTTCGCTTTCACTTGCCGGATCATCCGGGTAGCGTTGACGTAGGTAGGACCGGTCTGGTCCTGCACAAAAAAGGTGCTGGTTTCGGGATTGATGTACGTCACTGTGGCCCGGACGTGGACAGGTATGGCACCGGCTGCCTGTTCGGGGCTGAGGGCATGAACTTCAGCCACGGAGGTGATGATGTGGTGCTGATCGGCGGGATGGGACTGCGGATTCGCCTCCGCCAATCTGGCGTCGGTAATCTTCAGTTCGCCACCATCGAGTTCGCCAAAGCCGAACACGTCGACCACCTCGCCGAGTGGCAACGCTGCCGTGGGGGCCCCGCGGATGCGGATGGAGCCACTGCCGTCGGCAAATCGCAGATCCTTGCGCACGTCGTCGGATAGGACGGTGCCATGGAGGTGAAGCATGCGCTCGGCCAGCGAATTCCGGGGCATCGCAGCCGCCTCGCGACTGGTCTGAACGGGAATGCTTTGGGGAGCCGGCAGGAGGACTTCGACGCCCGTACTTTGGGGGATCAACACCTGAACACGGGCCGTGTGGCCGAAAATATCGCGGCTCAAATTGGCCACGGCGCGCAACCGGATGTGAGCGCCGATCTTACCGCTGAGATCCGGCGTGTCATTTGGCGCGAAGTCAGCCTCGAAGACCGTTGCGCCCGAACCAATTCGGACAACCGTGTTACCCGCGCGGTCCTGGTGCCGGGAGCGAAGAACTCCTTCCACTGCAACGTAGCGAAAACCGGTGCGGCCGGCGGTGAGGTCCGCGACTTGGATGGGGACCGCGCGCAGTTCGTGGGTGCCTTCCAAGAGCCTGGCTTCGCTGGCGGAAATCGTGGGCGCGGTCCCTCCTTCGATTACTTCCCCGATCACCTCCACTAGGTTGCCCGGCCTGGGGTCGAGGTGGGCAAAAGGAAGAGCGACGCGGGCGGCGCCAGTGCCGTCTTCCATGAACATGAGGTTGGTGGCTGGATCCGAGAAAGTGACCCAGCCCCTCAAGTGAACGGGCACGCTATTGTCCACGACACGAAAGGGCAAGGCCGCGATCTTGTCGATGCGTTCGATCGGGCTGGCGGCGCGGTGGCCGATGCAAGAACTGGCAACGAGCAGGACGACGGCGATCAGACCGGCTTCGAGACGTTTTGTCCGCTTCGACCCTAGGTGCCGCTCAATCTGACCGTGCGGGGGACGTAACGTCTTCGGCAGCAGCAGATACGGGTTCACAATCCCCCTCGGCGTACCGTATCCGCACTGGAAAACACCAATTCTGACGACGCAGAACGGTACAACTCAAGTCCACCATAGCCTATTGGCCAGACAGACCCCCAAGTCAATACTGACAACGGCATGAGAGGTAATGAATAGCCTAGTTGTACTGGTACCCGGTAACCCGCCACCTGCAGTTAGTTAACTGAAGCCAATATTGCCGCGCGTTGGCCCGGGTCTGACAGTTGAAACCGGAGCCTCAGGTGTAACTCTGAGATTAGGAGGATGCGCGATGATCCCTCCCCGGCCATCGTACTCAACCCGGCAAGCCTGGTCGCCACCAGCAGTGCTACTGGAAGCCGCAGGCGAAGAAGACGATGGTTTGATAGTAAGCCTGATCGACGCTTTTAGCACAGACACCGATGCTCGCATTGAGCAAATGCGCAAAGCATTGGCAGCCTCCGATTTCCCGAGCATCCGTGCTGAAGCCCACACAGTTAAAGGCGGCGCCAGGCAGATGGGGGCTGACGCGGTAGACAAGGCTTGTCAAGAACTCGAGATTGCGTGCGACACAAAGGAGGCGTCGCTCATCGCGGCTCGGCTGAACCGTGTTCAAGATCTCTTTGATGAGATACGCGGAGCGATGGTCGCCTACTCCAGCTCTCGGTGAATATCCAAGCCGGCCATACATGATCCGGAAAGGGTCTCCCGCAGGCTGCCTCCTCCGGCCCTTTCCCGGTGTTACTTCCGGACGCCTCACGCCCGACTCTCGATCATGTGATTCTTCAGGACAACTTCGCGGCTGCCGCGGTGCTGTGCTTGCAGAGTCTTGAAATGTTTGATACTGTGTCTCTGGCCTGTGGAGGACAATCTTAAGGACTATCTTCGAATCAAGGAAGCGGCTCGCCTCCTTGGAACGCGTGGACCTGTTCGGCGGGATTGAGCTGGCGGAACTGCATGGACGAAAAGATCGCGCAAGCGCTTTTGCAGAGCCTCTTGGCGCGTCTCGATGTGGACGCGCGGCGTGAGAACCCTCAGTTCGAGAGCGTCATTTCGGGCTTGGAGCGTCAGGCGCTGAGATCCATTTTGAAGCTGTCGGGCGGGGAGCCGAAGCCCGTTGAGGTCAGGGCCATTCCTCCGCCTCGGGCTCCCGAAGTTCCGGTTGAGGAAGTCGAAGAGCCGCATGCCTGCGTGGAAACGGTTGAAGAGTCCTCTCCGGTCGAGAAACCCGAACCCGTGCTGCTGACGCCAGGGCCACCAGCGGCCGGGTTTACCCTGGACGAGACCGCCCTCTCGACTGGTGAGCCTGCGCTTCCCGGGCACGTTCTGTGCTTGGATTTCGGCACCGCAAAATCCAAGGCGATGGCGGCCACCGTTGGCGACGAAGGGCAAGATCCACAACTGCTCGACATCGGGCTCGGGCGGCGAGACGACGATATAGATCGTTCGGCGTATACCGTAACGTCGTCTGTCTGGATTTCGGATGAGGGGTTGGTTTTCGTGGGGTCTGAAGCCCTCTACCAGAGCATTGGGTCCTATTACGGCGGCAGCCGCCGGCGCCGGTTGGATTCCCTCAAACAGCAGTTGACGCTGGTTGGCAGCCAGCAGAATCTGGCGATGCGGCGGCTAGAACCCGAGGCAAACCCAACCAACGTGGATTTGACTTACGAGGATATAGTCACCTTCTTTCTGGGCTATGTGACCGACCTTGCGTTGTCGGACCTTACCGGTGGGCCCGTTCGAAATGTCAAACGCCGGTTCACGATCCCTGCCTGGCAACCCAGCCAGCGCTCCTGGGCCGCCTCGGCTTTGGCGCGTTATGTGGCACGAGCCCAGTTGCTGGCCGACACGTTCAGAGGCCATTGGAAAAACGGGATTCCGGCTGACCAGGTTAAGGCCATGGCCCGTGCTGCGGCGCGCCACGACAATGAGCTGAAATACCTGCTGGATGGTTCCGAATGGACTCGATCGTTCCCGATTGGGTTGCTCGAACCGCTGGCCGCGGGTTCGGGCAGAGTCTGGGCTGACAAAGCCGTGCAAAACTTGGTCCTCCTTGTGGATGTGGGCGCTGGGACTACTGACTTCTCCCTCTTTTGGGTGGCACAGAACCCCGCCACCGGAACCCGGCGGGCGATCCCCATTTCCCCGGGTGGCGATGCTGTCCGTATGGCCGGCGACATGATCGACGGTGTTTTGCTGGACAATCTGTTGTCTCGAGTTCAAGGTGGGGTGACGAGTTCGATGCGCAGCAATATCGAAATCGACTTGAGGCTGCGCGGTCTCCGGCGGCTGAAGGAACAGATGTTTAGCAACGGAAGGCTGGAACTCTCGTTGATCAACGATCAGGCCGTGGCAATCGAACTGGAGGAGTTTCTGCGTGACGACCGGGTCAAAGCCGTCGGCCAGGAAATCGAAAAGGCTGTGTCCCAGTTCCTTGCTTCAGTGGATGTAACCTGGCGAGGAGCAACCGATGACGCGCTCATAGTGCTGACCGGCGGCAGCGCAAGGTTGCCCATGATCCAGGCGATGCAGGATCGGCCTTGGAAGATTGCAGGCCGGCCAACGGTGTTCAAGCCGACTCGGGAGGTTCCGGAATTCATCGCTAGCACCTTCGATACCGATTTCCAGCGTGAATACCCCCAACTCGCGGTGGCGATCGGCGGGGCCTTACCGATCATCGACGAGAAAGACATGCTCGTGCAGTGGAAGGGGGGAGCGTCGTCTCCGGGGCCCCCGAAGCCGCTCCCGGGGACGGGCGTATGACATTTGGATTGGTCACTCAACGGCGCCAGAATGTCCGGCGGTAGGCTCTGACCCCGGCCGACGAGACGTGGTGTGTACAGCCAACTCGCCGCGTTCACCGACGTGGACTACTCCATGATAGGACCGCGCTCTTTCCGATGAAGCCGGGTACGCCCGGCCCGATGCCATTAACTTCAATCCGCCACATCGGACAAACAGTCCTGTTTGTTATGGAATTGCGAGTTCTATTATGTAATAATGAGTTAGTTTTCCCCGGCCCCGTAGCTTGGGGCCCGCTCAGGCGCGGCCATGCATGGCGCCGGTGACGAAGGCTCCGGCGCATTAGGAGTTAGGAGCATGGGCACCGAACGCGCGAACCGCCCGGTCGCGCCGCTGAAACTCGCGGCACGGCTGTTGACTGTCCTCGCGGCGGCCATAGGCATCCTGGTCCTCGCCGGCTGGGCTTTCAATATTGCCGCGTTCAAAAGCGTCCTGCCGGGCTGGGTTGCGACGAAACCGAATGCCGCGTTCGCCATCGTCCTGATGGGCTACGCGATGCTGTCTTCTTCCTTCCCTCGCTCCGCTCTTTCCCCTCGGCTCTCCACTTTACGTTGTCGCCTCGCCCGGTTTTGCGGCTTGCTGGCGGGGCTGGCCGGTTTGCTGACGCTGGCGGAATATATCTTCGGTTGGAATCCCGGCATCGACCAATGGCTGTTCCGCGAGGCGGCCGGCGCCGCAGGCACATCGCATCCGGCCCGTATGGCGCCGGAAGCCGCGGTGTGTCTCGTATTGCTGGCTGCGGCGCTGGAAATCGCGGCCGATAAGCGGCAGACCGGGAGGACCTTGCTCGCTCGGGCGGTGCTTGGCTGGCTGGTGACGACTTTCGCGCTGGTCACTTTGCTATCCGCCTTCATAATGGCCAGCGCCACATTCGGCTGGTGGGGCTTGACGCTGATGTCCGTCCCGGCCGCGGCGGCGCTCGCGCTCCTGGGTACGGCGGTCGTTCTAGCCGCGTGGCAGGAGATGGACGCAGTATGGCTCCTGGATGTAAGGACTACGGCGGCTTTCGCCTGCGGGCTCGCGCTGCTGGTGTTCATCGGTCTCACCTCAAGCCGGAGCGTAAACCGGGTTGTGGCAACCGGCCACACTAGGGTCAGCGCCGAACAGATATTGGCGGTGACGACACGCATTTCCAGCGAAGTGGCCAGGGCGCGGGCCAGCTCACGCGGCTACAGCATCGCCGGCGATGAGAAGTTCGTGAAGTCGTATCTTGCCGCCGCCGCCCGCTGCAATGAGGAGTTGGCCGCGTTACGCCAACTCACAGCCGGCAATCCGCGGAGGCAGCGGCAGTTCCTGCGGATCGAATCGCTGACCGCCGCGGCTCTCGAGTGGTGGCAGAAGTCTAACGACGCTCGCCGCGCGGGTCCGGTAGCCGCCGCCGGCGAGCTTGCCATCACTATCCGCGGTCAGGCTCTCGTGGACGATGTCATCGAGGCTCTCGGCCAGATGGAAGACGACGAACGCCGGTCGCTTTCGGAGTTCCAGCGGGCATCGGACCACTCGACCAGGGTGACGCAGGCGACCATCGTCATCGGCTCGGCCGCCGGCTTGCTCGTTTTCCTGACGGCGATGCTGGGGTTGAACCGCGTCGAGTCCCGGCGGAGGCAGGTCGAAGTCTCGCTGCGGAGCGAGGAAGAGCGGTTCCGCGCCATCTTCGAGCAGGCCGCGGTCGGCATGGCGGAAGTCGGCCTGGGCGGGCGCTGGCTGCTCGTGAACGGGAAGCTCTGCGACATCGTCGGCTATACAGGCGAGGAGCTTCTCGCTCATACCTTCCAGGACGTCACGCACCCGGACGACCTGAGCACCGAGTTCGACTACAAACGGCGGGTCGTGGCGGGAGAGATCGACGACTACTCGATGGAAAAACGCTACATCCGGAAAGACGGGTCGGTGGTCTGGATTAACCTCACGGTCCGCCTGGTGCGCGACGGCGCCGGCGCCCCGGCATATTTCGTCTCGGTGGTGGAAGACATCTCGCTCCGCAAGCGGGCGGAGGAGGCGCTGCGCTCGAGCGAGGTCCGCTTCCGGAGACTTCTCGAGTTGGCGCCCTTGCCCATGTGCCACGTGGACAGGGAAGGGGTGATCGACTTCAGGAACCGGCGATTCATGCAGCTTCTGGGTTATACGGAGGAGGACGTTCCCACCCTCGCCGAATGGTGGCTCCGAGCCTATCCCGACGCCCAGTACCGCCAGTGGGTAATCGAGACTTGGGGTGAGGTGGTGAAGCGCTCCGCGGGGCAAGGTCGGGATATCGACCCCATCGAGTATCGGGTCACCTGCAACAGCGGCGAAGAACGCATCATGGAGGTCTCCGGGGTCACCCTGGACGAGGAGGACCTGCTGGCGACGTTCATCGACCACACCCAGCGCAAGCGGGCCGAGGAGGGGTTGGCGAGAAGCCAGAATCTGCTCGCGGAAGTCGAGAGGATCGGGAACGTCGGCGGCTGGGAGATTGATCTGGCTAAGCAGGAGCTGGTATGGACGGAAGAGGTCTACCGCATCCACGAAGTGGAAACGTCCTACCAGCCAACAGTGAACCGGGGAGTCGATTTCTACACACCCGCGTCCCGGCCGATCATTGCACGGGCCGTCGAGCGCGCCATCGAGCACGGCGAGCCGTTCGATGTGGAATTGGAAATCGTCACCGCCAAAGGCAATCTGCGATGGGTGCATGCAATCGGGCGCGCCGATCCGAATCGCGGCCGGGTCTTCGGCTTCCTCCAGGACATCACCGAGCGCAAACGCCGTGACGAAGAGCTGAAACTGAGAGACGACGAAGTGACGCGCTTCACCTACGCCGTATCGCACGATCTGAAGAGCCCGCTGGTTACCATTCGAACCTTCCTCGGCTACCTGGAGGTAGACGCCCGGAATCAGGACGGGGAACGGACAGCCAAGGACATGGCCTATATCCGCGGGGCGGCGGACAAGATGGCCCAACTGCTGGACGAACTGCTGAACCTCTCGCGCGTGGGACGCATGGTGAACCCCTTCGTGGACGAGCCGCTGGCTGACATCGTGCAGGAGGCGCTGACTCTGGTGGCCGGGCAGATAGCCCAACGGGGCGTGACGGTCCAGGTCACCGGCGAACCGGTCTTGCTCCATGGCGACCATCCGCGCCTGGTGGAGGCTTTCCAGAACCTGTTGGACAACGCGGTGAAGTTCATGGGCGATCAGCCGGCGCCTCGCGTGGAGATTGGAGTGGACTCGAGCGACGGCGGGTATGAAATCTACGTCCGCGATAACGGTATCGGAATCGATCCGCGGCATCGGCACAAGCTGTTTGGCTTATTCGAAAAACTCGACCCCCGCACGGAGGGCACCGGCATCGGCCTGGCTCTGGTGCGGCGAATCGTCGAAGAACACGGCGGCAAGATCCGGGTGGAATCGGCCGGCCCCGGCCTGGGAACCACGTTCCGCTTCACCCTGGCGAAGACCAGCCGGCAACCAACCTGAGGAGAAGACGTTATGGTGCAAGGCGAACCCATTATCATTCTGCTGGTGGAAGACGACCCCGCGCACGCCGAGATCGTGCGACGCAACCTGAGAGACTTCCGCGTGGCCAACCGCATCGTCCACGTGGAAGACGGACAGGCGGCGCTGGACTATCTGTTCCACCAGGGTGCCTACGCCGGCGCGCAGTCCGGTGCCCGGCCGAACCTGATTCTGCTGGACCTGCGCCTGCCCAAGGTGGACGGCCTGGAGGTGCTGCGCCGGATCAAAGCCGATGACGGTCTGAAGAGGATCCCGACCGTCGTGCTCACCACGTCCGACGCCGAATCGGACATGGTGAATGCTTACACTAACGGCGCCGGGAGCTATCTGGTGAAACCGGTGAATTTCGAGAAGTTCACCGGCCTCATGGAGGCCTTCGAATTCTACTGGCTGGCGTGGAATCGCTTCCCGGATTGAACCATGCAACCTGCCACGACGCCGGATACTTACCGGTACATATTGGTTGTGGATGACGAACCGGCGCATGCCGAAGCCGTTCGACGCTCCTTCGATGCCGCGGACAAGGACTTTATGGTGCGGGAGGTCGGCACCCTTCGCGAGTACCGCAACCTGGTGGCCGCGGGCCCGCCGGAAATCGTGATCGTCGATCTGAACCTGCCGGACGGCAAAGCCATCGAAGTGCTGGTGTCGCCGCCGGAAGACGGCGATTACCCCTTCGTCGTGATGACCAGTTTCGGCAGCGAGCAAGTCGCCGTGGCAGCGATGAAGGCGGGCGCGCTGGACTACATCGTCAAGTCACCGGAAGCTTTCGCGGCTATGCCGCGCATCGTGGAACGCGCGCTGCGTCAGTGGTGCGCGCTTCAGGAGCGCAAGCGGGCGGAACAGTCGCTGCGGGAAAGCGAGGAACGCTACCGCGTGCTGGTAGCCACCAGCCTGGACGCCGTGCTGCTGTCGACGGCGGAGGGCGAAATTCTCGCCGCCAACGCGGCAGCCTGCCGGATGTTCGGATACGCCGAAGAAGAACTGGTGCGACGAGGGCGAAATTCGGTAGTGGATAACACGGATCCGCGTCTACAGGCGGCATTCGAGGAGCGCACCCGGACGGGCAAGTTCCATGGGGAAGTGACCATGGTGCGCAGCGACGGCGCCAAGTTTCCGGCGGAAATCTCAACCACGTTCTTCAGCCTGGAAGGCCAATTGTGCGGCAGTTGGGTGATTCGCGATATTACCGGGCGCAAGCAGGCGGAGAGCCGCGAACGGCTCGCTCGCGAAACGCTCGAACTTCTGAACCGCTCGGGAAATGGCGAGGAGACCATTCGCGACATGTTGGGGGCGATCAAGAACACCATGGGCATCGAAGCCGTAGCCATCCGTTTGCACGAGGGCGACGACTTTCCTTATTACGCGCCCCAGGGCTTTCCCGAAAAGTTCGTGCTCTCCGAGCGGTTTCTGTGCGCGCGGGACCGGGCGGGAGAAATCCTGCGGGACGGAGAGGGGAACCCGGTGCTTGAATGCATGTGCGGGAACGTCCTCCGCGGACGGACCAACCCGGCGATGCCGTTCTTCACCGAGGGGGGCAGTTTCTGGTCCAACGGCACCACTCAAATGCTTGCCTCCGCTAGCGAGACGGAGCGCCAGACATTCACACGCAACCGCTGCAATAGCGAGGGATACGAATCGGTTGCGCTGATTCCGCTGCTGGCGGGCGCGGACATCATCGGACTGTTGCAGCTCAACGACCACCGGCCGAACCAATTTACGCTGGAGACGATCCATTTCTTCGAAGGGTTGGGCGCCAGCATCGGGGTCGCACTGGCCCGCAAGCGGGAGGCGATAGCGCGCGAGAAGCTTCAGGCGCAGTTCATGCAAGCGCAGAAGATGGAGTCGGTGGGCCGGCTGGCAGGAGGGGTGGCGCACGATTTCAACAACCTGCTCACCGTGATCAACGGATATAGCCAGATGCTGCTTCGCAAAATGCGAGCGGACGATCCATTACGGACAATGGCCGAGGAGGTCCATAAGGCTGGACGCCGGGCCGCGGCGTTGACTCAACAATTGTTAGCCTACAGCCGCAAGCAGGTGTTGCAACCCCGCACGCTCGATCTGGACGCCATCTTGCGTGAGATGGAGCCGATGCTGACGCGACTGGTGGGCGAAGATGTGGAGGTGAGTGTCAACTTCCGTGCGGGGGGCGTGAAAATCCACGCCGACCGGCATCAGTTGGAGCAGGTTGTCATGAACCTCGCGGTGAATTCGCGGGACGCGATGCCGGGCGGAGGCAAGTTATCGATAGAGACGGATGTTGTCGAGTGGGGTCCAAGCCAAGCCCAATCGCACCTTGGCGCGCCCGAGGGGCACTATGTAATGCTCGCGGTGAGCGACACCGGCATGGGGATGAGCAAAGAGACGCTGGAACACATCTTTGAACCGTTCTTCACTACCAAGGGATCGGGCCAGGGCACCGGGCTGGGGCTGTCGATGATCCAAGGCATCGTGGCGCAGAGCGGCGGCTACATCGAGGTCGGCAGCCAACCGGAGCACGGAACCACATTTGAGATCTACCTGCCGACGGTGGAAGGTACGGAGACCGAAACTCGCCGGACGGCAACGGCTTTGGCGACGGGGGGCAAGGAGACGCTGTTGGTGGTCGACGATCAGGCCGAAGTTCGGGCATTTGCGGCCGCGACGCTGGGGGATCACGGCTACCGAGTGATCGTGGCGCCGGATGCCGCCGGGGCGCTCCGGCTCGGCGAGCGGGAGCATGTCCACTTGCTTCTGACCGACGTGGTGATGCCGAACATGAGTGGCCGGGCACTGGCGGAACGGCTGGAGAAACTCCGGCCCGGCATGAAGGTGCTGTTCATGTCGGGCTACACGGCCGATTTCATGGCGTCACATGGGGCGCTGGCGGAGGGTGTGGAACTGATCGAGAAGCCGTTCGACGCGGAGCAGTTGGCCACCAGGGTTCGCGAAGTGCTGGGACCGGCGAAAGCGGAGCGGGCGGCGGTATTGGTGGCAGAAAACTCCATGCCGGTTCGAAAGATGTTATCGACGACTCTGAGCGAGGCGGGGTATGCGGTAGTCGAGGCTTGTGACGGCGTGCAGGCGCTGGAGTGCCTGCGGGAGAGCCCGGCGCAGTTGGCATTAATAAACGTCAACATGCCCATACAGGGAGGCTTCGATACAGCCCGGGCAATACGGGAGGAGCGCCCCGAGGTCAAAATCATTCTTATGTCGGCGGCATTGGGAAAGACCCATCCCTTGGACCCGGCGGGCCTAGGTGTCGATGGGCTGCTCTCCATACCAGTCGCGCCGGAACTGCTGCTCGATGCGGTGCGGCACCTGCTGCCCATCGATCAACAGTGACCGGCATCTTGTTCGCGGGCTATGGCTTTCACTTTCCCATCGGGACGGCACGGACCGCGATGGGGTGCTCGTAGCGACGTGCCAAGTGCGTTACCGCGTCATCAGGATTTCCCGGACTTTGATGTCGAGTTGGTCGGGACTGAATGGCTTCGGGATAAAATTGGCGCCCCTGTCCAGAACCCCTTGACGCATCATGGCGTCGTCGTCGGCATAGGCCGACATAAACAACACTTTGAATCCGGGCCGGTCTTTCGCCAGCCGATCGGCCAGTTCCCAGCCGCTCATGATCGGCATCACCACGTCGGTCAACACCAGGTCCACGCGTCCTCCCGGAGGAGTGTAGAGATGCGAAAGACCAGCGTCCCCATTTTCGTTGCCTGCCTCGCACTCTCGGCTGGCGCTTACGCGCAGGAGACTCAGTTGGGCTCCGATTTCCGCCGTGAGGGCGCGGCGATCGAGCAGGATTGCTCAAGCTTCAACTTCAAATCATTGGGCAGTTGGGCCTACACCCTGTTTACGGACCACCCCATGCACATCGCCGGAGCGCACGGAGCGTTTTCCCCGAGATCAGTTCCGGCTTCCGCCAATAAAGCAAGGCCGCGTCCTTGTCTGTATTAAGAGGGGGCTTGGCTGGTGCAACCTGATGCCTTAAAGCTAATTCGACACGTTCGAGGTTCCTCAGTTGGTCAGGATCTCCCCACCAAGCTTTCTTCAGCCCATCGACCTGCATAATCTCAACCCCGAACCCGTAGTCTTCCATGCCCAAGTGTGCAGGCCAATTAGAATCTATTTCGCAAAAGGACCCAAGCTCATAAGGCTCAAGGGTCAAGTTCTTTCCGCCGTGAAGGAATTCCGGGGCTACAGAGACGCGCTCAGCCGATATGCCGGGATCAAGTCTTTGGGTCGTGAACATCCATTAACGTGGCCCTCAACAGATACCGTTTCTTCGATGGCCGGTCGATCGTGATTCGATAATCGCCGCTCAATGGAAACACGTTCATCCACCAAAAGGACAGCGCATCTGAGGGCAAACGCGAGGGTAGAACCTGGGGATGCGCTGCATTGGCAGACGCAACACTAATCCTGTCGGAACGATCGTTTTCCATTCTTGCGCAATAAGGGCAACAGGGATTCAGCTCCAACACCAATGTTTGGCCCTTGGTTGCACTAATGTTGAAGATATCCTGACCCTTCGCGGGTACTCGGTCGATCATGGTCGTGAAACCAGCCGTTAGCCGAAGTGCGAGGGCGGAGTCGTTCGATGGGCCGCCCATAGCCACGACCGAACAGACTGCGCCGAGCGCCACGAGGAATACCTGCTTCACGGTTTTTACCGGAAGGTCTCTCCTCTCGGCTTTACCTTATCAGGCTTTCAGCTTGCAATCGGACTGGATAATCACGTGCAGCCCGCCCTCGCCAGCGTACGGGAATGCAAAACGGGGTTTCTGGAAAGTGGATCGGCGACGTCCACAACAAAACCTCTCTGCCGGAGCTAGCTTGAATTCTTCGAGAATTGCTTTCGAAGTTCGGCAATTTCTTCACTGGATGGAGTCCAGTCCGTGTCGCATGTATTACAGTGGAATACCAACGCGTCGGATTTCAACGCCGCGTCGAATTCTTCCGGGCTAAATCTAACTGTCTGGTTGTGATTGTTGGGACAGACAATATCAAACTCCACGCGGTCGCTCATGAATCCTCCGGCTGGCTGCAATTCTCGTCGAATTGCTTGCGCCGGCCCTGCATTGTGCTGCCGGGCACTAAAGTGAAGCCTGCTGCTCGGGCGATCCGGTGCAGCGCCTGCTCGGGCGATCCGGTGCAGCGCCTGCTCGGCCAGGCTTGTCAATTCCCGATGGTAGCGCAAACCGGCGTCTGCAGACCTACGCACCCAGAACCTTCGGGAAGATCGCCGGCTGAGGGGATGTTGGACATCCGATGCGGGCTTGTGGGCGAAAGACGGGGTTAGCGGACTTCATCTAAGCGGCGTCGCCCCGCGACCTGGGGTTCTGTCCGCAAACCACTTACCGATCCCGAAGCGGGCCGGCTTTTTGAGGCCTTTCAGCGTCAAAGTTACTTGGGACGCATTGGCCAGTTCGTTCGCCGACCCATCCTCGGGATTCTCTTGTTCTGGGGGTTGGAAGCGGCTGTTTGGTCTTGGAGCCTCAGCCAACACGGCTGCACGAATCTTAGGCCGACCATCATGTGGCTTGTTGTCGTTCCGGGAATGGCTGGCGCTGCCTGTAACGCCGCCCCTGGTCTCGTAACGCTCGTGTTGAGCCTACCCGTAGCCATGACGCCCGGGATGTTCGACCTCCGTTGGGCCGCGACTGAGCTGCTGGTTGAATATCTTGCCCTGTACCTGAGCCTTTTTGGACCAGTGTTGGCCGGGTGGGGAGTGCGGAGAACGTTCATCTCGCCCCTGATCGCCTGCTTGCGGCGACCTCATTAGAGCCTCGCGCGACTGCCCGTCACTGTTGAGCCGCGAACCTGGCCGAAAAACGGGTTAGCGGAAAGTAGGAGCCGTCCCAAGGGAACTTTCGCGGGACACGCCGGGCAGTCGGCCTTGCCTACCGCAAGCTACCGATATGAGGTGATAACGCTCGCCAAGCCATGAAGCTGACGGATCACAATATCTCGACCCATGGTTGGGCGCACTTTCCGCGACGACGAGGACCATCCAGGAGCGCCCAAAGTCGCGCTGATCAGCGAGGGTTCTTGGCGGCGCCGGTTCGGCGCGTGCTCCAGACCGCTGTCGGCGAATGGAACGTGGATGGCCTCCCCGGAGGATTGCATCACGCAACGACTGCCGTGGGAGGCGCCATACCTCACGGAGGACTGGAGCCTACCGTTAGCACGGGTGCTGGACGCCCTTGGCCTTGGCGTTTCCAGGTACGCTTCGTTCACGGTGGACTTAGCGTTTCGGGGCCAGGACAGCCAGGACAAACACCTGTTGTTCAAGACTTGGGCTCGTGATATGCTAAGCGGCAATCGGGGAGGGGAATGTGAGATCCACTTGTGTCGTTGCACTCTGCGCTTTGTTCCTGACTTGGCGCCTGTTCGGTCAGGTCGGGCTTCATCCGCCGCCATCTGGGGGCTCATGCGGTAGCGGAGCTGGCTGGGACTTCGAAGATGGCAGCTTGCAGGGTTGGACTCCCTCGGGAACGGCCTTCCAACAGCAGCCGCTTCAAGGCGATATCAGCGTAGTCCGCGTGCAGCCCGCGGGTTTCCGCGCGGAGATCGCCTCGGACATAGGGGGCAACTATTGGAGTGGTTATGGTTGGCCCAATGGCCACGGAGGTGACTTTTGGATTGGCAGCCGCGACTACTCCACCGGTACGCCAGTTCCGGTCGACCGCGGCGACGCATCGACGGGCGTCCTCACCTCGCCCGTGTTCATCGTCGGCAGCAACTTTGTATCGTTCCTGATGGGCGGCGGCAGAACCACGCAGGAGCGCGTGGAATTGCAGATTCTAGCGCGGGACGCTGCGGAGGCGTTAGCGCTTGCCCGCGCGCCGGTTACTTACACCGAGTCGCCTGCGCCGCCCGGCCCCGCGTTTGTGCGCCAGGACGGTCTTTGGGTCACCATGTTTGCGGGAGTCTCCCGCCAGGTTGGTGAGGTGCTCGAGCGACAGGCATTTCTGGTGACGGCATATCGCGGCCGGACGGCCCGGGTGCGCGTGGTAGACGAGTCCTCCATCGCGCACATTAACGCCGATGATTTCACGTGCGCAGATCGAGTTCCCCCTCCGCCCGACCCCATTCCCTTATGGGGTTTTGCCGACTTGCACTCCCATCCAAGGTCGGACCTGGGTTTCGGGGGCCTATTCTGGGGCAAACCAACAGGTCCCATCGAGTCTCTCCTCTCCTGCCCGGGACCTACGCATGGCGGCCATCTGGTGCTGACAGGCGCACTAGGGGGCATAGTGCAAGGCGTCACAGGGAGCCAGAATGCCAGCGCGCTTGTGGTAGACCAAATGCTGGAGATGAACCGTTCTTCAAACGATATCCACGACAAGCAGGGCTTCCCGAGCTTCAAGGGCTGGCCCTATTACGACACGGCGATCCATCAGCAGATGCACGTCGATTGGATCAAGCGAGCATGGCAAGGCGGACTGCGTGTCTTGTTTGCGGACGTAGTCAATAACCGCCTGCTCGCGCTGGGAATGGGCGCTGAGCAACTGGACGACGATGCGTTCCAGCAGGAAATAGCGGGCATCCGGGAACTGGTTCAGAGCCAACCTTGGATGCAGATTGCCAACACTCCGGCTCAGGCGCGCCAGATCATCCAACAGGGCAGGCTCGCGGTGGTACTCGGCGTGGAGCTGGACCAGTTGGAATTGCTATTAAAGTCGCAACTCCAGAAAAACAAACCCCGGAATGAAGCCACCGCATGCGCCGTGGGCATGGTCGGCAGCGTAGTCGCGCCGCTTGCGGCAGGAGGTGCCGCCGGCATTGCAGGCGCTGGCGCCATTCCGGTTGAGGCCGGCGCAACCGCGGCCCTGGCTCCCCTCTTGCCGGGCATCGCCGAACTGGTGGGAATCACTGCAACCAGCACCACGGCGGTGGCGACTGTCTCCGCGATCACAGCGTCGGCGACGGCATCGCTCGCCGCGGCCGCGCTCGCCCCGTCCGCTTCTCAGGTTTGCCCCTACGCCAACCGGGATGTGTATACCCTGCCGCCGGGAGTCAATCTACAAACCTTTACAAGGCAACTCGTGGATAAGCTGGTGCAGAACGGCGTGCGCCACGTGATTCCAATCCATCTCGTCAATAACTCTTTTGGCGGCACAGCCGTCTATATGGATGCTCTGAACCTTTTGAACTTCTACGAGAATGACAAGTGGTTCGAGGGTGCAACTCCGTCGGGATCCGCCGGTGACGTCGATAGAGTAATCTCCAGCGTAGCGCTGCCGCCCGGATGTTCTGGGGCGCTTTGCGTAACGCTTCAATCCTACCCACAAGCCGCGCAAGTGAATCGGATTGGCCTGACCGCGGCAGGGGCGCAATTAATCGCCGAGTTGGAGCATCGAGGAATGATCCTAGATGTTTCGCACATGTCCGACAGGTCTCTCAACGACACCCTGCACATTGTGGCGCCGGGCTGCACCGCTCCGGGCAGTCCAGCCTGTGCGGGGGGGTACCCGGTGATGTCCAGCCACACTGGTGTGCGGGAGACCGAGCACGCCCCGGTCGCTTTGTCAGCGCAGGGAACATTTCGGACCGAGCGGGACTTAGGCCGCCCGGAGGCGCAGATGATTCGGGACATGGGCGGGATGGTGGGTATGGGTGTCGCTCCGACCACGGTCCCCAGCGACTGCATGGGCAGCACGCGCTCGTTCGGAGTCGAGTTCGGAGAACTGCTGAACGACATGCGGCCGGCTGCGTTGCGAAGTCATCCGCTGGGAGTCGGCCCGGCAAGCACAGCGGAATTGGCCCAGGTCCGAGGCGTCGCACTCGGAACCGACGGAAATGGCATGAACGGCATGACCATACCGCGCTTCGGCGACTTTGCCTGCGGACGGAGGCCGTCCTATGTCGTCGTGGCCGGACCGAATACTCCTCCATTTTCTGGGGTGGGAGCGCCGCAGGCGTACGCGCTCGCATATCGGTCATCCGGACCAATTTTCGGCTCGTCTTGCTCGGTTCCGCCAACAGTTCCGCGGATGACCGGCGAGGCGGCCCTGGTGCAGTCGGTCGCTGGCGAGCGACGCTTTGACTATAACTGCGATGGTCTCGCCCATTACGGTATGTTGCCGGATTTTCTGCAGGACACGAGAAATGCCGCGGTGGGTGCGGGCGCGTTTCGGCCGCTGATGCGCTCAGCCGAGGACATGATCGAAATGTGGGAGAAGAGTTGCCGGTTGGCCGAATCCGTTGGAGGAGGCGACGCTTGCCAATGAGACGGTGTCGTGGCTTACGCGGTAACGCGACAGACCCATAAGATTGGCGTGCGAATGGCCTTGGGTGCAGACCGTTCCCTGGTATTGCGTATGGTGCTGAGCATGGGGCTACGACTACTTGTTCTAGGAGCGGGCATCGGATACTGGCCAGTTTCGGTCTCAGCCGGGCCCTGGCGAGTCAGCTCTTCGGTGTGTCGACGTTCGATACGGCCCGAGGTATTAACAGCGTCACAATGGGGTAGGAGGGGCCCCGAGGTTCAAGGCCAGGCCTACGCCACCATCTCGCGGAAAACCGGCTCGGGGGAAACCACTTGGCGAGCAATCAGCTCAAGTCCGCAGATTCTTTCCAATGTTGGCGTGGCACAGCCGTGGCTTTCGCAATGCTCGGCGATTTCGCGCAGCACATCGTGCCGGTACTCTTCGACCCGGCGCAGCTCCGTGTTGGCGCACTCGATGTTGGTCTGAGTTACGGAGTTGCGTAGCCTGCGCTTCGTCCGGTCCACTAGATCGAGAACCCGCAAGCATCGGCTTGCCAGTTCTTCTCTAAGTTCGCAGTGCATTACAGTATCTAGGATACACAGGATTAGTTCTTAGAGTAAGGCTTGAGAGTACCAGTATGTTGGTTTTCCCCAACCAAGCCGCGCCAGCCTGGCGCGAAACCCTCACCAGGATGTGGGAATCGCAGTAGCCGGCTGGGCAGCCGCGAGGTAAGTTGGATTGCCGAGGACGGTGCTCCGACTCCCCGGCCTCCCGGCGGTTACCGCCCGTCAGTGTAAGTTCTCGTTCAGGAGCTTGGCTAAGCGCGCACCGGCCAGGGCGATGCGCACTTTGGCATCTTGCATCGCCGTGTCGTAGTACGTCTGTGTGATGGCGTAAGAGGAACCGCCCGCCGGTGCCAGGCCCTTGCCGATGGGCGCGCTGTACGCGTCCTTCTCAGCCATGGTCAGCGACTCCTTGGCCCAGTCGTCTGGGTCGGTGTCACTGATGTCGCCCTGCGCCGCGGGAAGCGCCTTGGCAAATGTCACCGCGAAGGGCAGGGCCGGAGCCGGCTCACCCTCGCCGGGCAGATCGTCCCAAAACGCGTGCAGCTCTGCCGGCGCACTCTTCGATAAGGTGCCTTCGAACTGCTTCTTCATCGCCGTGGGCATCGTGATCTTGATATCGTTGCCGCCTGCATCTCCTTTGTTCCCGAAGAAACGGACGGCGCCATGCAGGGGCTGATGGATGTCGCCAACCAGATGTTCCAGCCAGACCAGTTCGTAGGACTTCAACAGATCGAGACTGGCATCGGTCGAGGCAATCGCGGTGCGCAGCACGATGATCTGTGTGGCTGCGTTCGGCGTCGGCGTGGCGGGCACCTTCGACTGATCGGATGCGAACCCTGCGTCCACGAAATGCCAGTACCCATGGCTGGCCGTGTCGGTGTAGCCAATGGCGGGTTCGGACGGTTTGTTACCCGCCGGAGGAGTATCGGAGTCTCTCAACCATTCGTGCTTAATCGTGTCAGGCCAGGTAGCGGCGCGCATGAACAGATAGAGATTCTGATCATCTTGCGAAAGTCCGGCCGGCAGATCGTTCACCCAATCGGCATAGCCGGGAATCGATTTCGTGTTATCGGAGTTATGCAACGTCGGCACCATCGCCAGAAGCTGCGTGACCCGCTTTTGCGTATCGGGATTCAACTGTTGCCAGGCAACGCATGCAACAGCCTCATGTCCGGTGTTCCCCCAGCCCCGAACTTGCTGGGGAGCCGCCAGCACCAGCAGGCAAGGCAGAGCCCATCCTCGGACAGTTCTCAAGAGACCAGTGTGCGCGTGTTGAAGGACCATAATTTACCTCCGTTCGATCTATGCCTCGAGCCGGCAACCGCTCGCGCGGCCGAGAACGTCACGTGCCAGCTTTCACCGCCGCATTCGGCAGTGACCGCGGATCTTCCTGATAACTGTAGCGCAGAAAAGCTGCAATAGGGGGCGCGGGTTCTTGCGCCCTCAGAGGCTTCCGCTGAAAGTCACGTTCGTAACCGGGGAGCCATGAGCCGGGCCACATCGCCGAGCGGTCCGCGAAACGCCTGCCCATGGATTGAGCACGGGAAGATCGCCACCGATAACCCGAAATAACGCCGTCTCCAGGCCGATCGCAATCCGCCTCCCACTGGCCACTTGCCAAATGGCCGACGATCCTGGAGTTGGAGTGCGCGATAATACACTACGACGTTACAGAGGATCTAACCGCCGGGAGCCCAGTGAATCCCACAGCTCTTCGAAGGACTTGGGGCCAGAAGGTCGTAAGGATCGGCAACCTTCACTCTCGCGGAAGCACACCGTGCGAGACGGCTGGCAAGTCTTACCGCCCATCATGGCGACTGTTTTGAGTCCGCGTTTGGCTCCAACCCCCGGCCAGCCTTCCGAACGCTGAAGTCCTACCCACCCCAGTCATAGCGGGTAGATACCCTACGACGTCGTTCAGGCTGCGCGATTCGAAACTTCAACTCTGGAGCGGCCTAGGTCCCAGATCCAACGGGCGACGCACCATTCACTTTCCCATACCTCCCAATGTCCCTCCCATCGGAACTCGGTCAGCATTTTGGACTCGGTGCGAGTATCGCAGCGGGGGATCGATGGACGTCTCGCCAGATCTTCGCACTTCGCGATGAGTGCGTTTTTGAGCATCGCTTCTGCCCGGAACCAGTCTTCTTGATCCGATCCAACG
>Ga0181521_10001105_pt1 | contig 33478 bp, 30 predicted proteins | sample PEATcosm2014_Bin_32_FD_119764 | JGI IMG/M metagenome (GOLD analysis project Ga0181521, IMG submission 119764) | Peatland microbial communities from MTU Mesocosm Facility, Houghton, MI, USA - PEATcosm2014_Bin02_60_metaG | ecosystem: Environmental > Terrestrial > Soil > Wetlands > Peat | place...
AGGCTCCTGGTACCTTTAGTTCGCGCCGGGATCTATACTGCCCGCTGGTGCGTTCGCGCGACGACGGATCAATATTATGGAACTCGCGATGATCGGTCTTGGTCGGATGGGCGCCAACATGGCGCAGCGATTGCTGCGGGGCGGCCACCGGGTGGTCGGTTTTGATCCCGCAGAAGCGGCGCGCAAACTGATCGAAGAGAAGGGCGCGCAATCCGCTGCGTCGCTGGAGGCGCTGGTATCGAAATTGAAGGCGCCGCGGGTTGTCTGGTTGATGGTGCCCGCCGGCGCAATCACCGACAGCACGATCACTGCGCTGACGCCTTTGTTGTCTTCCGGCGATACGCTCATCGACGGCGGCAACTCGAACTACCGGGATACGCAGCGCCGCGCGCAGGCGCTCGCGCAGCGGCAGATCCACTACGTCGATTCCGGCACCAGCGGCGGCGTGTGGGGCCTCGCGGAAGGGTATAGCCTGATGATCGGCGGCGACGAGGCGGTCATTGAGCGCCTGCGACCGATTTTCGAAACGTTGGCGCCGGCGCCGGACAGGGGCTGGGGCCGCGTCGGTGCGGTCGGTTCCGGTCACTTCACGAAGATGATCCACAACGGTATTGAATACGGCCTCATGCAAGCCTATGCCGAAGGCTTTTCGATTTTACAGCACAAGAGCGATTTCAAGCTGGACCTGCATCAGATAGCCGAGATTTGGCGCCACGGCAGCGTGGTGCGCTCGTGGCTGCTGGATCTGACCGCAGGCGCCCTGGAGAAGAACCCGACTCTGCACGGCATCGCGCCGTATGTGGCCGATTCGGGCGAGGGACGCTGGACCGTGGCGGAGGCGATCGATTTGGGAGTACCGGCGATCGTCATCACAGCCTCGCTGCTCGAAAGATTGCGCTCGCGAGACAAAGACTCCTTTTCCGACAAGCTGCTGTCCGCGATGCGCAATCAATTCGGCGGCCACGCGATCAAAGAGGAATAGCGCGCAGCCGGATGATTCGCGCCGGCCAGGCGCGATTCCGCCTCATCGAAGGGGCTTCAGCCAGCCGGAATTTCTGCCTTGTGGGCGCTGACGGCCTCACCGTCATTCGATCGCAATTTGCTGAATACGAGCGTGGATACGATGGTCCACGCACCGAGCATCCGCAGCGCCAGATGGATGCCGTGAATCATTTGCGGAGCACTGGCATGAGTATGATCGGGAATGAACACAGCGGCCGCGAGCGAGGCGGACGCCACGCCGAAACTGACCGCCATTTGCTGAACCGTGCTCGCAATCGTGCTGGCGCCGCTGGCCTGTTCCTGATTCACGTCGGCAAACACGAGCGTGTTCATGCTGGTGTACTGCGTCGACGTGAAGAAGCCGTAAACGAAGGCCTGCAATGCGATCAGCCAGGCGGGTGTGCCGACATCGATTGTGGAGAACAGCATCATCATGACACCCAGCATGACGGTGTTGACGATCAGCACCTGTCGATAGCCGAATTTCTTCAAGATTCGCGGCAGCGTAAACTTGAAGCTGATCGCGGCGAGCGCCTGCGGCATGATCATCAAGCCGGACTGGATCGGCGTGAAACCCAAACCCACTTGATAGAGCAGAGGCAACAAGAACGGTAGTCCGCCGATCCCCAATCGCGTGAGTAAATTGCCGCTCACCGCCACCCGGAAGCTGCGTATCCGCGCGAGACCGAGCCGCAACAGCGGGTGCGCAGCGCGCACCGAATGCAGGCCATAGGTTGCCAGCAGGGCGGTCGACATGACCAGCAGTCCCAAGATCTCGCGTCCGCTCAACGTAGTCTCGCCGAACACCTCGAGCACATAGGACAGCAGCGAGATGCCCGAGCCGAATAAAACCAGGCCGATGATGTCCAACGGAAAATTCTTCGCAGCGCGATAATTCGGCAGGTGCCGGTACACCAGGTACAACCCGGCGAGTCCGATCGGAATGTTGACGAAGAAAATGACGCTCCAATGAAAGTAGCCGATGATCAATCCGCCCATCAACGGGCCCAGCATCGGACCGATCAGGCCGGGGATGGAGACGAAGCTCATGGCGCGGATCAATTCGGATTTGGCAAACGTGCGCACCAGGGTGAGCCGTCCCACCGGCAGCAACATCGCGCCGCCGCAACCTTGCAGAATGCGGCAGGCCACCAATAAATGGATGTTGGTCGAGAGGCCGCACAGGAAGGAGCCGAGCGTGAATATGCCGATCGCGGATGCGAACACTTTGCGGGTGCCAAAGCGATTGGCCATCCAACCGCTGATCGGAATGAAAACCGCCAGGCTCAGCGTGTAACTCGCGAGCACTGCTTTCATGCTGAGGGGAGGCACTTTCAGCGCGTGGGCGATCACCGGCACAGCGGTGTTCAGAATCGTCGTATCGAGCGATTCCATGAAAAATCCGATTGCAACCAACCAAGGCAGGAGTCGCTTGGCGGTCTCGGTCGGTGCGGTCTCGGCCGGTGCGCCGTCGGTCGGTGCGGTCTCGGCTGGCGCGCCGTCGGCCGGTGCGCCGTCGGCCGGTGCATTGTCGGTCGACGCGGGTTCAGGCGTCAAACATTCAACCGCTGCAAAGCGCGCTTGGCGGCGCTGCTTTACGCTTCCGCCAGCGAGGCGTCCACGATGGTCTGTGCCTCGCTCAAGATGGTGCGCAAATGCGCTTCGTCACGGAAGCTCTCCGCGTAAATCTTGTATATGTCCTCGGTGCCGGAAGGGCGCGCGGCGAACCAACCGCTCCGCGAGCAGACCTTGACGCCGCCAATGGGCGCATTATTGCCGGGCGCATGAGTGAGCACCTGATCGATGGGTTCACCGGCAAGCTCCGTGTTGCGGACTTGCGAGCGGTCCAGCTTGCTGAGTTTTTTCTTCTGCGCCGGCGTCGCGCCGGCGTCGATGCGATCGGCGAACGGTTCACCCAAATCTCGCGCGAGCGCGCGGTACGCCTTGCCGGGATCGCGGCCGCTGCGCGCAGTGATCTCCGCCGACAGCAATGCGGGAATCATGCCGTCCTTGTCCGTACTCCAAGCGCTGCCATCGAGTCTGCTGAACGAGGCGCCGGCGCTTTCCTCTCCGCCAAATCCCAAATCGCCCGAGAGAAGGCCGGCGACGAACCATTTGAACCCGACCGGCACTTCGTACAATCGCCGCCCGAGCCGTGCGGTCACACGGTCTATCATGGCGGTGCTCACGATGGTTTTACCGACGCCAGCGCCCTGCTTCCACAGCGGGCGATGCCGAAACAGGTAGTCGACGGCTACCGACAAATAGTGATTGGGCGGCAATAAACCGCCGCTCGGCGTCACGATGCCGTGCCGGTCGTGGTCGGTGTCACAGGCAAAAGCGATGTCGTATTTGTCCTTGATAGCCAGGAGGCGCTGCATCGCATACTGCGATGATGGATCCATGCGAATCTTCCCGTCCCAGTCGAGCGACATGAACCGAAACGTGGGGTCGACCGCGTCATTCACGACGCTCAAATCGAGGTTGTAGCGCTCGGCAATGTGTGCCCAGTAGTGCACCCCGGCGCCTCCCAGCGGATCGACGCCCATGCGAATTTTCGAATCGCGGATGAGTCCCAAGTCGATGACATTGGCGAGATCGGCGATGTAAGTATTCATGAAGTCGTGCGAGTGCGTCGTGGCGGCACGCCGCGCCTGCGCGAAGCCAACGCGGGTGACGCCGCGCAACCCGGATTGCATGAGATCGTTGGCCACGGCCTCCATCCAAGCGGTCACTTGAGTATCCGCGGGTCCGCCATCCGGGGGGTTGTACTTGAAGCCGCCGCTGTCCGGCGGATTGTGCGACGGGGTAATGAGGATGCCGTCGGCAAGGCCTGCCGTGCGCCCGCGGTTATAGGTCAGGATGGCATGCGAGACGGCGGGTGTCGGCGTGTACTCGTCTCCCGCGGCCGTCATCACCTCGACGCCGTTTCCCGCGAGCACTTCGAGAGCGGTGGCGAACGCGGGTGTCGACAGAGCATGCGTATCGAAGCCGATGAACAATGGCCCGTCGATGCCATGCTGCTTGCGGTAGCTGCAGATGGCTTGGGTGATCGCGAGCACATGAGTTTCATTGAAGCTCAGCTCGAAGGAAATGCCGCGATGGCCGGAGGTGCCGAAAGCCACTCGCTGCGAACTGACGGCCGGATCCGGCCGCTCGCTGTAATACGCGGTGAGCAACCGCGGAATATTCACCAATCGATCGCTCGGCGCCGGCTGCCCCGCCAGTGGGTCGAGACGGGGGCTCATGACGCAACCAGCGCCGCGCTCTTGTCGGCGATGCCTTGCATGAGTTCGGTCCAAGACTTGACGAAGGACTGTGCACCTTCCAGCTGCAAGCGGAGCGCGAGCGCATCGACATCGATGCCGGCGCCGCCGAAACACGCCAACACGTCCTCCGCATCGCCGCCGTCCGCCGGCATCACCGACTTGATCTGTCCGTGCGCGGCGAACGCCAGGAGCGTCTTCTCCGGCATGGTGTCGATCGTGTCGGGCGCGGCCAACGCCTCGACATACAAGCAGGGCGAGGCCTGTGGATCCTTGGTGCCGGTGCTTGCCCATAACATGCGCTGCTTGAGCGCGCCGGCAGCCGACAACTCGCGCCAGCGTTTGCCTGCCACCAGTTCGCAATGGGCGCGATAAGTCCGCAGTGCGATGGCAATTCCCAACCGATTGCGCAACTCCGGCGGCGCCTGGGTGCTGACGGCCTTATCCCAGCGGCTCACGAACAGCGAAGCGACCGAACTCACGCGCGGGTCGCGTCCGGCGGCGATGCGCCGCTCGAGGCCGCGCATATAAGCGTCAGCCACCGCCAAATACTGCTCCCTCGAAAACAACAACGTGACGTTGATCGGCACGCCGGCAAAAATGGCTTCCTCGATCGCCGGCACGCCGGCAGGCGTGCCCGGGATCTTGACGTAGAGGTTGGGTCGGTCGGCAAGTCCGTGGATGTTGCGCGCCGCGTTGAGCGTGGCATTCGTGTCATTGGCGAGAAGCGGCGACACTTCCATCGAGACCCAGCCGTCGAGTCCGCCGGTGCGGTCGAATACCGGTCGAAACAGATCGGCCGCGCGACGCAGATCCTCGAGCGCCAGGTCCACGAACAGCGCCTCGCCGGACTGCCCGGCCTGGGCCTTTTGTCGAATGCTGCGGTCATACACCGAGGATCTGCCGATCGCCTCGTCGAAGATCGTTGGGTTCGATGTGAGTCCGGTGACCGATAGTTCGTCGACGTACCGGCGCAGCGTGCCATTGTCGAGCATTTCACGGGTGATGTTGTCGACCCACAGGCTCTGCCCCAAATCGTGCAGACGTCGCGTCGTTGTCATGTTTGCACCTTAAAGTCGGATAAGTTGAGAGTTACCAGATCCCCAATGCGCTCGATCACCCGATCGGGCGGTGGTTGCACGGCATTGGACTCCGCCGCCAACGCGTAGTGCCCCTGACGCACGAATACGGTGGTCAGCTTGTCGCCCAGCTCGGTCTTCATTGCAGCCAATAAATTCGGCTTGTCGTCGACCATCACATAATGCGGCGCCGGATAGCGCTTGGTCACGTGATCCAAGACCCGTTCCTTGTGCAAGTAAATCAGCACCCGCCCGCCGACCGCATCCCAGATGCCGGCGCGCTGGATCTTGCGCGGTTGGAATACCACGTCGCCGTCCGAGAGCACAACCGGACGGCCCAACCTCCCCAGATGGGCAACTGCCGCCAACGCCTCTGGATAGACCACGGCCGAGAAGGGATAGTCCAGAAGATATTCGGACATGCGCAGCAGCTGCGGATCGTCGTCGAGCCCGGTGCGAAACGCCTGCAAACTGCCCAAATAATCGGCGAGCCCAAGCTTCTCGCGCAGACCGGTGAATATCGCCCAATATCGCTCCCGACCGTCCCTGCCGAACGCCTGCTCCAAGCGATCGCTGAGATCCGCACCGAAGCGATCATTGTCGAGTAATGTGTTATCGACATCAAGCAAAAAGACCACATCACCGGTCAGCACGGCGGCGAGGTCTCGGTTACGGGGTCATGCCAAGTTTCATCGCTCTCGATCACATCGGCGGCGGCCGCGGGACCCCAGCTGCCGGGCTCGTAGTGCACCACGGGCAGCGGGTCGCGCAAAACCGGATCGACGACGCGCCACGCCGCCTCGACGCAATCGTCCTGCGTGAATAATGACGTGTCACCGCGCACCGCGTCACCCAGCAAGCGCTCGTAGGGAGATTTCTCGCTTTGCGAGTGGTGGCGCGCAATCAATTCGACGGGCTCGCCGCGCATGTCCTCGCCGTTGCGCTTGACCAACGCCCCGGCGCCGATGACGACTTCGGGGCTGAGCCGCAGGCGAAAGTAGTTGCACGGCATGGTGTCGCTCGCATCGAAGACCGCGAGCGGCGGTCCCTTGAGCGTCACGACCACCTCGGTGGCCGTGACGGGAAGACACTTGCCGGTACGAATGTAAAACGGCACGTCGGCCCAACGCCACGTGTCGATATGCAGGCGCAGCGCCGCGAAGGTCTCCACCTGGGAATCCTCCGCCACGCCTTTTTCCGCGCGGTAACCGCGAAACTGTCCACGCACGACTTCTTTCGGGTCGAGAGGCCGCATCGAGCGGAATATCCGGAGCTTTTCCGCCTGCCGGGCTTGCTGTTCGTGACTCGCCGGCGGGTCCATGGCCAACAGCGCAATCACTTGCAACAAATGATTCTGAACCACGTCGCGAATTGCGCCGACTTCCTCGTAGAAGCTGCCGCGACCCTGTACGCCGAAGGATTCGGCCATGGTGATTTGCACGTCCTTGACATACTGGCGATTCCAAATCGGTTCGAGAAACGTGTTGGCGAAGCGAAAGTACAGCAGGTTTTGCACCGCCTCCTTGCCCAAATAATGATCGATGCGAAAGATCGACTCCTCCGGAAAAACCTCGTGCAGGGTCCTGTCGAGCGCTTGCGCGGTCGGCAAATCGCGGCCGAACGGCTTCTCGACGATCACTCGTGCATTTTCCGCGCAGCCGGATTTGGCAAGCCCTTGCGCGACGCTCGCAAACATGCTCGGAGGAATGGCGAGATAATGAATCGGTCGACGCGCCAGGCCCAGTTCCTTGCGCAGCTTGTGATAGGTTGCGGGATCCGCATAATCGCCGTCGACATAGCGCAGCTGCGCGGACAGCTTCGCGAAGCATTCCGGCTCGAAATCGCCGGCGTGTTCCAGACTCTGTCGCGCGCGTTCTCGCAAATTGTCGAGATCCCAGCCGGCGCGTGCCATGCCGATGATCGGAATCTGCAAGTTGCCTCGGTGCACCAAGGCGTAGAGCGCGGGGAATATCTTCTTAAAGGCCAGATCTCCGGTGGCACCGAAGAAGACGAAGGCATCGGATTCGAGTGTGCTCATGAGCGCTCAACCTTCCGTTCACGGCGCAGCTGTGCTAGTTCTTCCAACAGTTCCAGCGCCAGCGCCACACCGGGCAGATTGATTCCCAGGTCCCGTTCCAAGCGCAGCGCGATTCGCACGCGGCGCAACGCCGCGCCGCTGAAGCGCCACTCGGTGGTGTGGACTTCAATCACGCTGAGGACGCCTTCTTCCACCAATTCCACGATGTGCCGTTCGTCCACGGCAAACATTCGACTCAAGTCCGAGACCGTGAGGACGGCGCTTTCCTCGAAAATTTCACCGGGCAGGGACTCTCCATCGGGTAATGGCATGGGTTTACACTCCGAGGCTGGCGCGAGGATTGAACGGCAGCGCGTCGGCCATGGCGCGGTATGCGGCCTTGGCCTTGTCGTCGCCGGCGGCGGGCAAGGCGATCTGCAGCACCACATAAAAGTCGCCGGGCGGCGAGGCGGGTATTCCGCGGCTCTTCAGTCTAAGTTTGCTTCCGGCATGTGCGCCCGGCGGGATCTTCAAATCGACGGCACCGGTCGGTGTCGGCGTCTTCACGGTTGCGCCGAGCGCGGCCTCCCAAGGCGCCACCGGCAAATCGAGATACACGTCGCGGTCGTCGATCCGATACAGCGGGTGCGGTTGGAATTCGACTTCTATGTAAAGATCGCCGGGTGCGCCTGGACCCGCCGCGCCCTGACCGGGCGCGCCGTGACCCGGGGCGCCGTGACCGGGCGCGCCCTGACCGGCCAGTCGAATGGTCTGGCCGGGAAGAATGCCTTTGGGCACTTGGACATTCAGTACGCGTTCTTTGGTGGCCACTCTCCCCTCCGCATCGATCTCCGGTACCCGCAGGGTGAAACTCCTGGAACCACCGTGCAGTGTCGCTTCCAGATCCAGCAGCACCTTCGCATGATGGTCTTCGCCGCGCCCCGTGTCGAAACCATGGCGGCCGCGGCGCGCTGATCCGCGCCCTGCGGCGCCGAACAATGATTCGAAGAAGTCACTGTAGTCCGCGTCGCCCGCGCCAGGCCCGGCGCCGCTGAACTCGAAGCCTGAGCCCCAGTCGGGGGGTGGCCGGAACTGCTCGCCGGCACGGGGACCCGTGCCCAATTGATCATACGCCGCACGCTTTTCCGGGCTTCTGAGCACCTCGTAAGCTTCACCGAGGTCCTTGAAGCGGGCTTCGGCGTCCTTTTCCTTGCTGACGTCCGGATGGTATTTTCGCGCAAGCTTGCGGTACGCCTGCTTGATTTGCGCCTCGGTGGCGTCACGCGCCACGCCCATCACCTTGTAATAATCCTTGAATTCCACCCGATCACCTGCACTGCATGGCAATTGCGCGAAAGGATACTATGCGAGACCCACTGCGGATTGAAAATCCCGATTTAGATCGACAGGGATGATTTTCTTGCGCGACATGACCGCCTCACAATTGATAGGCGACCGTCAATAAAAGTCCTTCGCACAGATCTCGCCACAGCCCCGGAGCGCGATAGTCAAAGGCCAGCGCACCCGGAATCAGGCTCTGGATCCAGCGCGCCAGCCACTCTATTTCTCGCGCCCCGTAAAACACCACCGCGGATTCATAGTTGAGCAGCAGGCTGCGCGAGTCGAGGTTGGGGGAGCCGCACAGTGCGAGGCTCTGGTCGAAAACCACGGCTTTGGCATGATTCATCTCGCGCAATAGGTGGATTGACACCCCCGCATCGCTGAGCGTCCGCAGCGAGCGGCTGCGCGCAAAGTCCGCCAAGCGATGATTCGATCTCAAGGGTAGAACCAAATCGATTTGAACGCCACGCCGCGCGGCCAGTCGCATGGCCGTCTCCAAACTCGCGTCAGGTACGAAGTAGGGTGTGACGGCGAGCATGCGCTGCGTCGCATGGAAACACGCATCGATGAGTAAGGCATGCACCGTGTCTTCGGTCTGATCAGGCCCGCTGGGGAGGAACTGAGTCCGACCCTCCGTATAGTCACCGACCGGTAAGCACATACCGGCCGCGGGTTTGCCGCCTGCCGCGGCCCAGTCCGCCTCGAATTGGTTGGCCGCCGATGCCGCGACCGGGCCCCTGATATCGAACGAGAGATCGAGCCAAGGCGGCGCGCCCTCGACGCCGCAGAAATACTCTGCGGCCAGATTGCGCCCGCCGGACCACATGAGCGCGCCGTCGGCAACTACCCATTTGCGGTGGTTGCGCAAATTGCGTGGACCTTGCGTTTTGCGCGCCAGCAACGGACTGAAAATGGCCGTTTCCACGCCGGCTGCATGCAGGCGCCTGAACCAGACCCTAGGTAGCTGGATCGCGCCCACACCGTCTATGAGCAATCGCACCCTCACTCCTCGCCGCGGGCACGCAATCATTTGCGCGAGCGCTTCCTCGCCAAAGGGGTCATTGCCCAGGATGTACGTGCAGATATCCAGTCGTTCGCGCGCGCTGCTCAGGGTGTCGAACAACGCGCTGCGAGCCTCGGTGCCATTTTGGTGCATGCGCACGAGCGAAGGGGCGGAGCCCGGCAGGCCGAAGCTCTCGATGAGGTGCTCTGCCCAATGCTTGGCGCCCGAGGGGATTCCGCACCAGGGCGAAATCTTGCGCTGCAATTTTCTGCGGCCGAACATCAGGTACATGGGCAGCGCGACATAGGGCAGGGCGATCAAGCCGAATACCCATGCAATGGCGATCGATGGCGGTCGACGTTCGTGCTCGACGCGCGTGGTCAGCACGTACGTGAGAAGGCTCAAGACGATGGCGAGCGAGTGGATGGTGACTCGGGGAAACCAGGCGTTCACTGTGTTTAGCTTCCGAGGCGGCGCAGTACACCCGGCAACAGGTCGGGAAGATCTTCAGCCAGCAAACCCGACCCAAAATCGTTGGCCGCGGCACCGTGCATCCACACCGCCGCTGCGGCCGCGGCGAAGGCGTCCATGCCCTGCGCGAGCAAACCCAAAATAAGGCCCCCGAGGACGTCACCGGAGCCTGCGGTCGCCAACGTCGCCGGGGCGTTCGAATTGATGATGACGCGACCATCCGGCGCCGCAATGACGGTATCTGCGCCCTTCAGCACGACCACTGCACCGCTCGTGCGCGCGGCTGCGCGCGCACGCGTCAGTTTGTCGCCCGCCGAGTCGAACAAGCGGGCGAATTCGCCCTCGTGCGGTGTCAGTACGCAAGCAGTTCGTATGGCGTCGAATAGTTCCTGCGGTCGGTCCGCGAACACGCTGATGGCATCGGCATCGAGCAGCACGGGCCGGCCGGTCGCGAGCATCGCGAGCGCTCGCTCGCGGGTCGTGTCGTTGACCCCCGCACCCGGTCCGATCAACAGTGCCGTGAAGCGCGAATCCGCCAATAGGCGGGCCAGATCTTCTGGCTGTACGAGGGGTCGCACCATGATGCTGGTGAGTGCCGCCGCGTACACTGATAGTCCCGCTTCAGGAACCGCAATGGTGGTGAGTCCGGCTCCGGCACGCGCGGCGGCGCGCGCTGCCATGCGCGCCGCGCCGGTCATGGGGTAGCCGCCGCAGAGCAAGGCATGGCCGCGCGTATATTTGTTGCCCGAGGACTTGAGCCGCGGCAGTAGCTGCCGCCACAGCGCGGGGTCGTTCTCCCACGTGTCCACGGCGATGCGCTCGAGCACGCCGGCCGGCGTGCCGATATCGGCAACCACAGTGGTGCCGCACAGGTCACGGCCCGGCAGCAATACGTGGCCGGGCTTCTTGCGTGTGAACGTCACCGTGCAGTCGGCGGCAACCGCCCCCACCGATTCGCCGGTGTCTCCCATGAGGCCGCTCGGCACGTCGACGGCAATGACGGGCAAGCGGCGATGGGCGACTGCCGCGAGCGTCGGCTCGACGTCGGCGCCGAGCGGGCGGCTCAATCCGGATCCGAAGAGCGCATCGACGACGAGTTCGGCGCCGTCGAGCACGCGCGCGCTCAGCGGCTCGACGGCACCGCTCCAGTGCGCGGCATGGAACTGCGCTTCGCCGCGCAAGCGCTCTCTCGTTCCGAGCAAGCCAACTCGTACCGGCCACCCGGCTGCCGCGAGTACGCTCGCCACGACGAAGCCATCGCCGCCGTTATTGCCGGGACCACACAGAATGGCGACCGGACGAGCCGACCAACGCCGCATGGCTTCGTGCGCCACGGCAGTCCCGGCGTTGTGCATCAATTCGACGCCCGGCGTGCCTGCGGCGACTGTCAAGCGATCCGTCTCGTCCATTTGCGCCACGCGTAGCAGGGCGGTCGTGCCTGTGGCGGAACCCCATCTCAAACCGTGGCCCCTTTGCCGGTCACATCACCCTGTTCGACGGCGCCTACTTTGACCACGAGCTTGCCGAAATTCCGACCCGCCAACAAACCAAGAAATGCGCTCGGCGCATTTTCGAGGCCCAGTACGATGTCTTCGCGGTATTTGATCTTGCCCTCACGCAGCCAAGAACCCATGGCCTCGAGGAATTCCGCGCGACGATGGTCATATCCGTCTGAAATTATAAAGCCGCGAAGGGTGATGCGTTTGACCAATATGGCGCGCATGAGCGCCTGCACCGACTCCCCGGCCGGCTGCGCTGATTCGTTGTACTGCGAAATCAGGCCACAGACGGGAATGCGCGCGTGGGCGTTGATCAAGGGCAGCACCGCTCGAAACACCTTGCCGCCGACGTTTTCATAGTACACGTCGATTCCCTTCGGACACGCTGCCGCCAACTGCTCCGTCAGCGCCGTCGAATGGTGATCGACGCACGCGTCGAAGCCGAGTTGTCCGACCGCCCAGGCGCATTTGTCGGCGCCTCCGGCGATGCCGACGACGCGGCAACCCTTGAGTTTTGCAATCTGTCCGACCACCGAGCCCACGGCACCGGTGGCTGCGGCGACGACCACAGTTTCCTTCGGTTGCGGCTTACCGAAATCGAGCAATCCGATATACGCGGTGAAGCCCGGCATTCCCAAGACACCGAGCGCATGCGAGGGCGGCTGGAGTTTTGCCGGTAGCTTGACGAGACCGCTGCCGTCCGAGATCTCAAACTCCTGCCAGCCGCTCGCGGCCAGCACCAGTTCGCCCGCTCGCAAATTCGCATGCCGTGATGTTTCGACCCGGGCGACGGTTCCCGCCGTCATGACGCCGCCGATCGGGACCGGCGCGGCATAAGAAGGCGCGTCGCTCATGCGGCCACGCATGTACGGGTCGAGTGACAGCCAGAGAGTGCGCAGTAATATCTCGCCCTCGCGAGGCGCATCGATCGGCACCGATTCCAGGCGAAAGCAGCTCAATTCGGCCGCGCCCTGTGGGCGCGCGGCCAAGACGACCCGGCGATTGATCTGAACGTTTGTGCTCATTGCATTGGTTCCTCAGCGCATCGTTCCAACCAGGGCGCCGACGCCGGCGGTCACAACCATGGCCAACGCGCTCCACGCCGTCACGCGCAGTGCACCGGTGATCAAGTTGGCCCCACCCGCCGCGGCGGACAAGGCGCCGAGAAAAAGCAGGCACAGCAGCGAGGCGCCGACGATGAGCGGAATCAAAGCGTGCGGGTTGGCCAGCACCGCAACCAACAAGGGGATCGCGGCACCCGCCGTGAAGCTGCCGGCGGAGCTGACCGCGGCTTGCAGCGGACGCGCAATGGTTCTTGCGGAAAATCCGAGCTCATCGCGTGCATGGGCCGCCAGAGCGTCGTGCGCCATGAGTTGCTCGGCGACTTGTTTTGCTAGACCCGCCTCCAGTCCGCGGTGCACATAAATGTCGGTCAATTCACGATGCTCGCCGGCAGGGTCGACCTCGAGTTCCGCACGCTCTTGGGCCAATGCCGCCGCTTCGCTGTCGGCTTGTGAGTACACGGATACATACTCACCCGTGGCCATTGACATCGCCCCGGCCACCAGGCCCGCCACCCCGCTCAGCACGATGTTGGCATGACTCGCCTGCGCCGCGGCAACGCCTAGGATCAGGCTCGAAGTCGAGACAATGCCATCGTTGGCACCGAGCACGCTGGCGCGCAGCCAGCCCAGTCCTTCCAATTTGTGGCGTTCGTGGTCGCGTCGGCGCATGGAAAGCTATCCTGGATATATTTACAGTAGACGATTTCCGCCCTCGCCATTATGCCGCAGCGCCCACTCGACAAACCGCGCATCGGTTACTGCCACAGTGGCGATGCTCCTCCAACCCGGGTAATCTGCCGCTCAAATAATAACGCTTGGCGGCGCGCCACGCGCCTCAACCAAAACTCATCTTCAGGGAATGTCGTATGCAGAGTTCGCTATCGTGGATAGAGTGGCTTGAGCGACTGGACCGCGTTTTGAAGGGTGCGCGCCAGGATGTCCGAACCTTGGCGCAATTGAGCAGTCCGAGGTCGGTGGCGGCCATCGAGCGCTGCCGACGCCAGCTGTCGGCGCTGACCGACGATTTACGGTTGTTGGACCGCAGTGTTCTGTGCGCGACGCCCGGCACGACGAACTCGGACCGTGCGGACAATCTGCAAAAAGCACTCGACACGACGGTGTTCCATCTCGCAGCGGTATCGAAGGCGCATGCGGCGACGTCATTGGTCACACGGGAGCGTTTGCTGGCCTCGATTGACTCGGCCCTGCGCGATAGCTGCTACGAGGCCGCCATGCTGCTCGGCCCCAGCCAACGCCGCGCGTGAGGGGTTTAAGTATTCCTCGCTACGCTCGACCCGTTCGCGGGCCCAGAAAAAACCAAAGTATGAAACCGACTACGGGCAGCACGACCACCAGCACGGTCCACAACACCTTCTTGCCCGTGTCCGCGCCGCTTTGAAAAATATTGACGATTGCCCATACGTCCGCGATCAGAACGATCAGGCTCCACACGCTGTAGCGCATATCCCGCACCTTGTTGGCGGCTCTCCTCGATCCGTTTGCGAGCCGTTAGCGCCAAGCATAACGCATTCGCTTGCGCGATCAGGCGGATCGCACGAACACCTCCGCCCGAACGGCGGGGGCCATGTCGTCTAGCCGTCACCGCACCCATCGCACCGCTCATGCCGAACCTATACCAGGAGTGTGCCGAGCCCGCCGCGCCGACGGCGCCGCTCGAAGGGGACGCGCAGGCCGATGTGGCCGTGGTGGGCGGCGGAATCACCGGCCTGTCCACGGCGCTGCATCTGGCGCAAAACGGCGTGAAAGTGGTCCTCGTGGAGGCGCATGAGCCCGGTTGGGGGGCCTCCGGCCGCAACGGCGGTCAAGTCAATCCCGGGCTCAAGCACGATCCCGATACCGTGGAACGTGACTTTGGGGTCGACCTCGGACGTCGCATGAATGCGCTGGCGGGCGCCGCGCCGCAATTCGTGTTTGATCTCATCAAGCGGCACGCGATTCGCTGCGAAGCGCGCCAAAATGGCACGTTGCGGGCAGCCGTCAACGCCAGTCAAGCCGCAAGAATTCGCCTCTCTCTCGAACAATGGGTTCGCCGCAACGCCCCGGTCGAATTCCTCGAGGGCGTGGCGGTGGCACGAGCGACCGGCACCGGGCGCTACCGGGCCGCGATGCTCGATCGGCGCGGCGGCGACTTGAACCCCTTGAGTTTTGCGCGCGGATTGGCGCGAGCGGCCGTAGGCGCGGGCGCGGCGGTGCACGGCGGCACGCGCGTTTCGGGTCTGACGAGCGCTGGGCAGTCATGGAGGGTGCATACCGGCCGCGGCTCGGTCACCGCCGCGCACGTCGTACTCGCAACCAACGGCTATACCGATGACCTATGGCCTCATTTGCGGCGCACGATCGTGCCACTTTACGGGGCCATCGCGGCGACCGCCGAACTTCCGGATGCGATTGCCCGTGCGGTCATGCCGAGCCGCTCGGTGCTCTATGAAAGTGGTGCGGTCACGGTGTACTACCGCGTCGACGCCCATCAACGGTTGTTGATCGGTGGCCGGGGTCCCATGCGCGAGGTCAGCGCCGCCGCGGAAATTGCGCATTTGCTGGCGTATGCGCACAGGCTCTGGCCCATCCTCAAGGGTACTGAATGGACGCACGTCTGGGGCGGGCGACTTGCGATGACCCGCGACCACTATCCGCATATCCACGAACCTGCCCGCGGCGTGATCCACTGCCTGGGATACAACGGCCGTGGCGTGGCGATGGCGACCACCATGGGCGCCCAACTCGCCCGACGCATAACCCGTCCTGCCGAACCCTTCGATATGCCCGTGACGAGCATGAAGCCGATCCCCCTGCACGCGCTTTGGCCGATTGCGGTCAAAGCGGCGATCATGCGCGGCCGCGTGAGCGATTATCTCGGATTCTGAGCACACCCGCGCCGCCGCGCCGACTGCCGTGCTGCGGATCAATTGTCGCTATAGAACTGCCGTAAGCGGTGCAAATCGATGATCACGTCGTAGCGCTGACCCGACGGCAGTTTCGGGCCCGTCGCGAAGTCGTAGCGGGCGTCGAGGTTCGCGATCTCGGGGTGCAAATCGTGCATTGCGCGCTTGAACATTTCTTTCGGCACCCACTCGGAATTCGACGACAGCGAACCGAACTCATCGTGATAGATCGTCGCTGTCGAAACGTCGGCCGGAGTGGACGCGATGGCGAATATGCGCGGCCGCGTCGCGTCCAATCGCACGTGCTTTGCACCGGCGACGATCAGTTGCCATTCATTGCCCTGGGGGACGGCAATGAGCGCATAGGCGTGATGCTGAGCGGTCAAGAACGCGGTCATCACCAGCAGCGTCGCAAGCAGCCGACGGCGTCCCGCATTCCAGTGCTCCGTCAACGCGTTCACGGATGCCACCAAGAAGCACAGAAGTACCGCGGTCAGCGCCAAGATGGTGCGGTACGTAGCGTACCGCTCGGACGCAACCAAGCTGATTGCGAAAGCGAATACCGGGAGTGCGAACAGTCCGGTCAACCAGATCAATCCGCGCGAACGACCGTAGCGCTGCCACTCCACGTAAGCGCCCGCCAGCAGGATCAGTCCAACGATGGCTGCGCAGCCGATATACAACGCATGGTCGCGCTGATTATTGTCGTTCAACACGAAGAGGCTGAGCGCATTCGGCATCGACTCCTGCAGGAACCAGGCGATTTTCTCGCCCCACTGATGCTCGAACGCGATTCGCCCGGACTTGTGGAAGATGCCCATGGAATACAGCACCGTCATCGTGCCATAGGCGATACCCAGAGCGGCGATGACGAATCCCACATGGATTCCGAGCCAACGCGCGGTTTGCGCGAGTCCACGCTGCCGTTGCGCAATCAGCGCTCCCGCCAAAGGCACGACATAAAATAGCGCGCTGGGCTGGTAAATGAGCGCGCTCACCACCAGGAGGCCCGATGCCACCGTCCACTGGCCCACCGCGCGACCGGTACCTGCACTGAGGCCGACGCTCAACGCGCCGTCCACCGTAAAAAATCCGCCGATGGCCAGCAGCGCCGCCGCGGCGTACGGCCAGCCGACCGCCCACCCGGCAATGACTTGCGAGGACGGTACCAAAGCGATCAGCACGGCGACGCACAGGCTGGCGTTGAACGACCAACCGAGCGCACGCAAGCCGCGAAACATCACCAAGGAAATCGCGCCCAAGACCAGCGACGCAAGCAGCCGCATCCATTGCAGGTTCTGCACGCTGCTCGTCTGACCATAGGTCGATTGCAGCAACCACCCGTAAATCGGGCGCGCATGCGACGCGCAGAACTGCACTACCTTACCGGGCTCTTCATGCGCCTCGCGCAAGTTCGAATAGTCGTCGCGCAAGCCGTAATCGTGGAACGTGGCTGGCCAGTAGGTCACCAACGGAACGAAGAACAGCAGGGCGGTGAGCACCCATCCACGGACGGCCACGGCGCTGCGCCGCTCGGTTTGGACGTCGACATAGCCGATGGGGACCGCGATAGCCGATTCGGTGAGGGCTTCGGCGAGGACTGGTTTCGGAACGCTCATGAAAACTAAAAAGCCTCTCTATGCTGCACCGCACTACGACATTGCCATCGATTACCCCGTGCCCGCCTGCACGTGCATGACGTCGCTGGGAGAATGCGTCCGGCTTGGATCGATTCTATCTGTCGGGCAGCGGAAAAATACGTGCGCCAGTTTGAAAACGTACGTTAAATCTCTGTTAACTACGTGCACCCTCTCGCGGCAGCCGGATGCGTGAACGCGAGGTGGCCGCTTGCGTGAACGCGAGGTGGCCGCTTGCGTGAACGCGAGGCAGCGCTTCAGGCGGCGATGCAGAGATTCTTGCCTTCGCGTTTGGCGCGGTAGAGCGCGGCGTCGGCGCGATCGAAAGCCGCGCCGGTTGCGTCGCCCTGACGTAGCTCCGTGAGTCCGCAGGAGACGGTGACTCGAACCGGCGTCGCGCGAAAGTGAAACCGCAACGCGGCGACCGCCGCGCGCAACTCGTTCGCAATGCGCAGCGCGATTTCGGGCGTCAGGCCCCTCATCAACACGACGAATTCTTCGCCGCCGATCCGTGCGACGAAATCCTCGGCGCGCAAACCCGACACGAAGCAGGCCGCCACGGTCTGCAATACACGGTCACCGGCGCGATGACCGTAGCTGTCGTTGATGGCCTTGAAGTCATCGATGTCCCACAGCAGCATGGCGACGGGCACGTCGCTCAGCGAGCGATGCAGGATCTCCTCGGCGAAGCGTTCGTCGAAGGATTTTCGATTGGCCAAACGCGTCAAGGGATCGTGGCGCGCGACGTGCTTTTCACGGTCCAGTTTGCTGTGCAGCTCCTGGGCTTCGCGTTCCAGATCGACGATACGCGCATACATGCGTTCAGTGCGCCCCGCCTGCTCCTCCTTGCGGGCTTCCTCGCGGGCGCGAAAGTCCAACACCTGCCGGGTGACCGCTTCCAAGCGGGCGCTCACCAATGATTGCAACACGCTCAATTCGGTCGCGCTGTCGACTTCCGCGGAAAGCTCACGCACCTGCGATATGACGGTGTCGTTGACGCAGGCGCTATCCTCAAAGCCGGTGCGTGCCGCCTCGCCGGTCGTCGTGAGGTAGCCCGCCATTTCCTCGAGGCGCAGGGTGACCTGCGACAGCACGGCGGCCGAGTTGAGCCGCTCGCGCGCGAATGATTCAACGAGTTCGTGAATCAAGTCGGCGGCCTGCACCACGATGGCGGCAAGCGCAGCGTCGCTCGCGGCGAGCGGCAGTCGCGCGAGCAGCTGCTCTGCGGTTGAATCCTCCGGGTCGGCCGCATTCAGGTGTTGCAACACGCCGCCCACGGCCGCGCAAGTCGAGTCCCAACGCACAATTCGCGGCGCGACCGATGGCGATACGGCCACCGGCGATACGGCATCGACGGCGACTACGACCGTCGTCAGCGAGGCCGCCAGCTGCTCCAGTTCCTCGGCCGCGGCGTTGCGCCGATTGGCCGCGGCGAGCACCTTGAGCTCATCGTCGAGTTGCGGATCCACGCCCATGCCCGCCGCGCACAGGCGGCCCACCAGCCGGCGCAGCGCCTGCTCGATCTGCCGCCAACGCTTCTCCTCGGACTCCATTTCCAGGAGTGAGTCGCGGTATTTTTGTTTCCAATCGGGGGTTTCGGACACGGGCTGGGTGACTTTGGATGGGTGTTATGCAGAAATCGGCCGTCGGGCTGCAAGCTTTAGCACGCCGCACTTCGGCGCCTTGGGGCGGCACATTGAACATTTCGCGACCGCCACGTGAATCCGGATCGCCGGTTTCTTGATGTAGGTCCCACCGGGCGCCAGCCACATCGCGCTAGGCTTGTCCACCAGGAAGCCGCCTCATGCTGTTCAAGTCCGCCATTCTATGCGCAGCTGCGCTAACCGCAACTACGCCGGCCGCAATTGCGGCCGCGGCGCAATCGAAGATTTATACATATTTGGATGCCGACGGAATCAGGCATTACACCGATGTGCCGGATAACAGCCGCTATAAGTTGCTGGTGTTGTCGCCGCAAGACAGGACGCAGAGCGGCGAACACTATGATACGAATCTGTTGGCGCGCGCCACACAGTACGATTCGATCATCGAGAAAGCCGCCGTTTCCGCTGCCGTGGAACCGAATCTCCTGCGGGCCGTGATCGTGGTGGAGTCGGGATTCAACTCACGCGCCGTCTCGAAGCGAGGTGCCGTGGGATTGATGCAGCTGATGCCCGCCACTGCGACGCGCTTCGGTGTCTCGAACCCCTTCGATCCCAAGCAAAACATTCATGCCGGTGCGCGCTACTTGAAATTTTTGATCGACCGGTTTGGCCAGGATGTACGTCTGGCGCTCGCTGCATACAATGCCGGCGAGGAGGCGGTGGACCGCAATGGCGGTCAGATTCCACCGTTCACGGAAACCATGGCCTACGTGCCGCGGGTGCTGAAGATTTACCGAATGCTCACGGAGCAGCCGCGTACGATCTGATCCCCGAGCCACTCACCGGGCGATCCTTTGACGTCACCGATAGATTCAAAACAATTGGCGGATGCTGCCGGGCCCGGAGACGCCGATGACCCGCGCGCGAAGCATGTCGCCGTGTTTCGCGGATCCCGCCCGACGTGTTGCGAGTACGGTTTGGTGTTGGAAGCGAAGGGCCTGGCGTACCACTTGGTCGAACTCGACGGCACGTGGGCGTTGCTGGTGGCACCTGCCGCGACCGATGCCGCACGCGACGAACTCGCGCGCTATGCGGCAGAGCGCAGTGTCGTGCGAGAGCTGCCGGCGGCGATCATTCCGTTTGAAGGCGCGGCCGTCGGCGCCGGCGTCTATGCATGCGTCTTGTTGCTCGTGGCGTACTGCACCGGCATTCAATTGTTCGGTATCGATTGGTTGGCGACGGGCGCGCTGGATGCGCGCGCCGGGGGCGGGGGCCAATGGTGGCGGGCAATCACGGCGTTGACCCTGCATCTGGACCAGGCGCACTTGCTCAGTAATCTGTTGTTCGGGATCGGCATCGGGATTCTCGCCGGTCGCGTGTTTGGTCCCGGACTCGCATGGGCGAGCATTGCCGTCGCGGGTGCGCTCGGTAACTACTTGGACATGCTGATCTCGCCGTCGGCGCATCGCGCGGTAGGTGCTTCCACCGCCGTCTTTGCCGCCTTGGGTCTGCTCGCGGGCTTCGCCTGGCGCCACCGGCTCACGCTGCGCGAGCGGTTCAGGTATCGCTGGGCGCCCCTGTTCGCGGGCGTGTGCTTGTTGGCCTTTTTGGGCGCCGGTGGCGAGCATGTCGACGTGCTCGGACACGCACTCGGCTTCGCGGCCGGCCTCGCGCTCGGCTGGATATACGCGCGCGCCGGCGTACCGCGCAGCCGCGGGAGCCGCCTGCAGGCAGGGGCAGGCGCCTTCGCCCTGTCCTTGATCGCCGTCGCTTGGATCTGCGCGCTGCGCCATCCGATGCCGTCGCCGTGATCGGCCGCTCCGCCGGCGTGGTTGGGCCTTAAGCGCGCTTCGCGAGCAGGTCGCGAATTTCTTCCAGAAGCAATTCGGACCTGGGCGGCGGCGGCGGTGGTGCGTTCGAGGCTTGAGGTTTCTTCAAGCGGTTGATGGCCTTGATGGTGAAGAACAGCACCAACGCGATGATGAGAAAGTCGAAAATCGTCTGCAAGAAGGCCCCGTATTTGATCAGTACGTCCTTACCGGTAGGATCCTTGCCCAAAATGACGGCAAAATCCGAGAAGTTCACGCCGCCGATCAGTTTGCCCAGCGCCGGCATGAACACATCGCCCACCAAGGATGAGACGATTTTGCCGAATGCGGCGCCTATGATCACGCCGACCGCCAAGTCGACCACATTGCCCTTCATGGCAAATTCTTTGAATTCCGAGGCTAATCCCATGGGTCTCTCCTTAAACGCACCGGCGCGATGGTACTGAGCGCGCCGCGGGTGAGCAAGTCGAGTTGGCCGGCTCAGAACTGCGCGTGCACACGCACGGCCAACACGGAGACCGGCCCACGATCGCGGTTGTACGCCGGATTGGCGATGTACTGATAGTCGAAGGTCAGGTGCGCGTAGTGCAGCACCGCGAGTGAATAGTAGGTTTCCGCGATCTTTTCCGGACCCGGATGCGGCAGGCGACCGTCGCCGACGAGAATGCCGAGGCCGCCGGCATTCAAATATTGCTCGCGCGCGCCGGAAATGCCGTTGAGGATGCCGGCAAGCCCCAGGGTATCGTCAGGGCGAGTCCAGCGCGCACCCTGCACTGACAGCCCCGTGCTCACGGTCCGATCGATGTCCGCGAATTCGTAGGTTTCGACGTTGCCGGCCGCCTTGCCGACGCGTGCGAACAATCCCAGATCCGACACGAGCCGCTGTTCCAGGTCGAGACTGGCGCCGAGCCGGGACCGATAGCTGCGCACCGCCGCAATGTCCACCGGCGTCTCGGTGCTTGCGGCGAGTGCAACCGCTTGATCGAGCAATCCGATACGCGCGCGGCTATCGAAGGCGGTGAGTCGCAATTTGCCCGGTTGACCACCGATCTCATGGCTTTTTTCCACTTCGAAATCGTATTGGAATTCGTGAAATCCGGGATCGAGATGCGGGCTGTTCGGAATATTGGAGAGGTCGAAAACGGCGAGCCGCAGGACCCACTGACCTTGGTACCACTCGGCCGCCGCGCCGGCCGTATAACCCCAGGAATCCGCGGCATAGTCGAAGGTCCCGGCGTCGACCGCAGCCCAGTTCAAAAAATCGCTTCTTGGGTCGTGCGCGTAGGGGTTGGTGTCGAATAGGTCGGGGACGCTGAACTTGCCGATGGTGAATACCAGCCGGTTCGCGCTGCGGGTGCCTCCTAACTGGATCTGCGTCGGGTCCACCGCCTCGCGGCCGTCATCGAGGTTCAGTGTCTGGCGCACGAACAGCCGCGACAGACGCAGATAGGGTTGGTTCTTACCCACTTTATACGCCTCGCCGCTCGGAAATCCGGCGACACCCAAGGTGTCGTCGAGACCGAACCCCTGGTCGATTTCCGGGCCGACCCAGATTTCCGCACCGGACCACATTCGCGCACCGAGAAACAAAGTGGCATCAACAGTTTCTGCGCCCTTGTCGGGCGACAGACTGTTGGGGCCCGCGTACGGAGCGTCGAAGTTCGAGGTCTCCTGTTCCGTGTAGGTGAACTGCCCATGCACGGCGAAGTTTTCGGAAGGAGCATCTGCGGCCTGAGCCCTGCTTTGCATGCAAGCCCAGGCGGTAACGAGAAACAGAGCGACGGAGGGTACGGCGGCGTCCAGCGAACGATGTGTACGGGCGGTCCGGCAACTCAGCGCCACAGCGCACGACCCAGGAAAAGCGCGCCCAACAGCATGAACAATGCCGCGGCTCCAGTGTGAATCGTCTTGATCGGCAGCCGGTCGGCGAATGTCTTGCCGAGAATCACGACCGGTACGTTCGCGATCAGCATGCCGAGCGTCGTGCCCGACACCACGGCCAGGAGATTGGGATAAGCCGCTGCAAGCGCCAGGGTGGCGATTTGCGTCTTGTCGCCGATTTCGGCCACGAAAAAACTCGTGAGCGTCGCGATAAATGCGCTCGCAGCGCTGCTTGGTATCGCCTGTTCGTCGAGCCGGTCGGGTTTTAGTGTCCACAGCGCCATCGCGATCATGCCGACCCCCACGGTGATCTCGAGGATCTTCGGCTTGAGCAGGGTGCCGAACCAGAGGCCGACGAAGCCCGCGGCAGCGTGGTTGGCCAGCGTCGCGCATAAAATGCCTGCGATGATGGGCAGCGTGCGCCGGTAGCGCGCTGCCAGCACCAGTGACAGGAGCTGTGTCCGATCACCGATTTCGGCGATGGAGATGGTGGTGAGCGATACGAAGAAGGCTTCCACAGAGGAACTCCCGGGACATGGTCGGCGCGTGGCGCCCGCTCTGCGCCAAGCCGCTAGGGTCCCGTTGGCGTTTCCGCGGAGAACATCCGATCGATCGCCGCGAAGTGACGCCGGGCATAGGCCAGCACTTCAGGGTCGGTCGGATGATCGGCGCTCTCCACGGCCACGATACCGCGGGCCAGTCCCGCGTGTTTCTCGCGCAGATAGTGCGCGAATTCCAATTTGGTTTGCGCCGGCCCGATGATCAGAATTTCATGCGCCCCCGCAAGCGCCTGCGTGACTTCATCGAAGAACTTTGGATCGGTTGCGGATTTGTGGCCGCCGTGGGTGCTCTTGCGGCTATGCACTCGGTTTTGACCATGCGCGTGGATCACCTTGCTTTCCTCTTCGGTCGGCGTGAACTGCCATACGGTTCCCTTGTGGTGATCGATCCATACGACGGCGTGATAATGCGACATGGAAAAAGCCTTCTGATGATGAGCGCGGTAGCGTAGGTGTTTGGCCTACGTGTTGCAAGTCACGGCACCGGCCCGATGATTCCCCAAATTGTCACTATCGCTGTGGCAGACTCATGCAATGTCGGTACTTACCATCAACGCGGGCTCCTCGAGCATTCGTTTCGCATTCTTTGGCGCAGGTGAGCCGCCGACCAAATTGTTGGGCGGCAAAATAGAGCGCATCGGGCAGGGTGACACGCGCTTGATCGTGAACGATCTCGATCGCGGCACGGAATCTCCGCAGCATCTCGCTGTGGACGCTGCCGATCATCGATCGGCGGTTGCCTTTTTGATGGCCTGGCTCGAAGCACACCCGCTCTTTTCCGGGGTGAATGCGGTCGGCCATCGCGTGGTGCACGGCATGAGGCACACGAGCCCGGAGCGCGTCACCCCCGAACTGTTGGCCGACTCAGGCGCATCTCGCCGTATGATCCTGAACACCTGCCGCGGGAAATTGAATTGATTGAAACAGTGAGCCGCAGCTTTCGGCGGCTGCCGCAAGTGGCGTGCTTCGATACGGCGTTCCATCGCAGCATGCCGCGGGTTGCGACGATACTGCCGATCCCGCGTCGCTACGAGTCCAAGGGCGTGCAGCGCTACGGGTTTCATGGGCTGTCGTATACCTTCTTGCTACAGGAACTCTCGCGCACGGGCGATTCCGCGGCGGCCCGCGGCCGCGTCGTGCTGGCGCATCTCGGCAATGGCGCCAGTCTTGCCGCCGTGCGCGACGGGAAATGCATCGATACCAGTATGGGTTTCACGCCGGCGTCGGGATTGGTGATGAGCACGCGTTCCGGCGATCTCGATCCGGGGATCATGAGTTTTCTGGCGCTCACCGAGGCCATGGATGCGGCGACTTATGAAAAAATGGTCAATCACGAATCGGGTTTGCTCGGAGTCTCCGAGACGAGTTCCGACATCCGCGACTTACTGGCTTGCGAACTCAAGGACGTCCGCGCCGCGGAAGCGGTTGCGCTTTTCTGTTACCAGGCAAAAAAATGGATCGGCGCGTTTGCAGGCGCCCTCGGCGGCTTGGATACACTGGTCTTCGCGGGCGGCATCGGGGAAAACGCGGCGCCAATCCGCGCGCGGATCTGCGAGGGGCTGCAGTTTCTCGGCGTCGAATTGCACGAGTTGCGTAACGCGCAAAATGCGCCCTTGGTTTCGAGCGATGCGAGCAGGGTTGCGGTGCGGGTCATACGCACCGACGAGGAATCCGTGATCGCAGCCTTGACCATCGAGGTTCTTGGAGCGGATTTGAAGAGGATTGACCCATGACAAAAGATACCGTCACGACGCCTGTCGACAACGAATATCTGCGAAAGATGGACGCTTACTGGCGAGCGGCCAATTATCTGTCGGTGGGACAGATTTATCTTTGCGACAATCCGCTGCTCAAGGAGCCGCTCGCGCCGACGCACATCAAACGCATGCTGCTGGGGCACTGGGGCACCACACCGGGCCAGAATTTCATCTACACGCATTTGAACCGGATCATCAACAAGTACGATTTGGACATGATTTACATGTCCGGGCCCGGGCATGGCGGCCCAGCCGTGGTCAGCGGTACCTATCTGGAAGGCACGTACAGCGAAGTCTATTCCAGCATCGGCGAGGACGAGGCCGGGCTCAAACGGCTATTCACGCAATTCTCGTTTCCCGGCGGCATTCCCAGCCACGCTTCCCCGGAGTGTCCGGGATCGATTCACGAGGGCGGCGAACTCGGCTACTCGATCAGTCATGCCTTCGGAGCGGTGTTCGACAATCCGACGCTCATCGTTGCGTGTGTCGTCGGTGATGGGGAGGCCGAAACGGGGCCGCTCGCGACCGCGTGGCATTCCAATAAATTTCTCAATCCTGCGACCGACGGTGTGGTGCTGCCGATTTTGCATCTCAACGGCTACAAAATCTCCAATCCCACGGTCTTGGCGCGCATCTCGCGCGAGGAACTCGAGCAATTGCTGCGCGGCTACGGCTGGACTCCTCATTTCGTCGAGGGCCATGAGCCGATGGCCATGCACGCCGCCATGGCCGCGACGCTCGACCTGGTCACCGCGCAGATCGGCGCCATTCAAAAAGATGCCCGAGTCAATGGCAACATACAGCGCCCGCGCTGGCCGATGATCGTGCTCGCTTCACCGAAGGGATGGACGGGCCCGAAGATCATCGACGGCCGCCCGAATGAGGGGACATTCAGATCTCATCAGGTGCCCCTGACGGATCCCGCCACGAACCCCGCGCATCTCGAGCAACTGGAAGAGTGGCTACGCAGTTATCGTCCGCAGGAACTCTTCGATCAGCAAGGTCGGCTGAAGCCGGAGCTGAAGGCGCTCGCACCCACGGGCGATCGGCGCATGGGCGCAAATCCGCACGCCAACGGCGGGATATTGTTGCGTGATTTGCGATTACCGGATTTCACCGATTACGCAGTCGACGTGGCCAAGCCGGGCACCGCCGGCATCGGCGACACCCATGTGCTGGGTCGATTCCTGCGCGACGTAGCCGGCATGAACGCAGCCCAGCGCAACTTTAGAATATTCGGCCCCGATGAAACGCTGTCGAACGGCTTGGAAGCCGTGTTCGAAGTCACGAATCGTCAATGGGAAGCAGCCACCGCTGAAAACGACGAATTCCTTGCGCGCACCGGCCAAGTCATGGAAATGCTGAGCGAACACCAATGCGAGGGATGGCTCGAAGGCTACTTGCTGACGGGCCGGCATGGCCTGTTAAATTGTTACGAGGCATTCATCCACATCGTCGATTCGATGTTCAATCAGCACGCGAAGTGGCTGAAGGTCACCGCAACCCTGCCGTGGCGCCGCAAGATCGCATCCCTCAATTATCTTTTGAGCTCTCATGTCTGGCGGCAGGATCACAATGGCTTCACGCACCAGGATCCGGGTTTTTTGGATCATGTCGTCAATAAAAAGGCCGAGATCGTGCGGGTCTACCTGCCGCCCGACGCGAATTGTCTGTTGTCGGTGATGAATCACTGCCTGCGCAGCAGGCACTACGTCAACGTCGTGGTGGCGGGCAAACACCCGGCGCCGCAATGGCTGTCGATGGACGCTGCGGTCAAACATTGCACCGAAGGCGTCGGAATCTGGCAGTGGGCCAGCAACGATCAGCAGAGCGAGCCGGACCTGGTCATGGCCTGCGCCGGCGATGTGCCGACGCTCGAGACGCTGGCCGCCGTTTCGATCTTGCGCCATCACCTCCCCGCGCTCAAAATTCGGGTGGTCAACGTCGTCGATCTCATGAAACTACAACCGATGTCGGAGCATCCGCACGGCCTGAACGACAACGACTTCGACTCGCTGTTCACGCGCGATAAGCCGATCATCTTCGCGTTTCACGCCTATCCGTGGCTGATTCATCGGCTTACGTATCGCCGGCACAACCACGGCAACCTGCACGTGCGCGGCTACAAGGAGGAAGGTACGATCACCACGGCATTCGACATGACGGTTCTCAACGACCTCGATCGCTTTCACTTGGTGATCGATGCCATCAATCGTCTACCGCAGAGCGGCAGCGAAGGCGTCTATCTCAAGCAGCAACTGCAGGACAAATTGGTCGAGCACAAGCAGTACATTTGCCGCTATGGCCAAGACATGCCGGAAATCCGCGATTGGAGCTGGCCCGATTGAATTCCTCTACGCTGCTGGCGCGCTCAGTGACACCGGTAATGTATAAACTGCTGCCTCCTCCTCTGGCTGCGCCGACTGCGCTCGCCACCATGCTGCCGTCAGCAGCGGCGCATGGTGGCGAATGAACACATCACGCAGCGGCGGCGGAATCGACAGAAACTGCAGCCACTGCTCGGGAAAAACATCGTGCGGCCCACAGTGAAACCACGGTTCGCCGCTGGTTTCTTCTTCTTCGCACCGCGGTTGCGGCAGATCGCGAAACACACAGTCCGATACCAGGCACAGCTCGTCGTAGTCATAGAAGATCACGCGGCCATGGCTGGTTACGCCGAAGTTCTTGAGCAGAAGATCGCCGGGAAATACATTGCTCGCGGCCAAATCGCGCAGCGCGTTGCCGTAATCGACGATCGCCGACTCCGCTGCGGCCGGATCGGCCTCGCGTAGAAACAGATTGAGCGGCCTCAAGCGCCTTTCGATGTAGCAATGCTCCACGATCAGATCTTCGCCCTCGATGCGGCAGCTTTCGCTGGCGTCGTTCAACAGCTCGTCGGCGAGTGCGGGCATGAAGCGCCCACGCGGCAGACGCAGGCGTTTGAATTCCTGTGCATCGACCAGACGGCCGGCGCGGTCGTGACGGAACACGAACTGGTAGCGTTCGATGACGTCGGCTCGAGTGTTGGTTTTCGGCGCGCCGAAGCGATCGCGAATCACCTTGAATACCAGGTCGTGCGAGGGGAGCGTGAAGACGATCATGACCAAACCGCGCTCGCCCGGCGCGTGCACGAAGCTGTCGATGGAGATGTCGAGATGGCGCTGCAAGGCAAAATATCGTTCTGTCTTGCCCTGCTTGGCACGGCCGAGGACCGTGTACAGCTCGTCGATGGGCTTGCGCGGCATGAAGGAGCGCAGCAGCGTGATGGCGGCGCTGACCACCGGCAAATCCACGTGGAAATAGGAGCGCGTGTAGCCGAACAGTGAACTGACCTCGGCGCGCGACAGCATGACCGCATCAACTTGCACGCCTTGCGAGGAGTTGCTGAATGCCACCACCAACGGCGTGATGGAACTGTCGCCGATGAGACGGCCAACGACGAAGGCGTGCAGACCCCGGTAGAACACCGGCTCGATCAATTCGATCGACTCGGGCGCACCGCTCTGCCGTCCGGTCGAGAAATATCGGCCGATCTCGGCGCTGATGCGGTGCACCGCCGCATCCTGGTCCGGGATCGCTGCACCGAACGACAAATCGGCCAGGACCTCGCGCACCGCCGCCGGCAGCGATCCGCCGATACGGTAGACGCGGATCGGCACGGCACCCGAGGCGCGGCCGACGGTGGTGGAGCAGAATTCGACCTCGGGATTGACGCCGACGGTACCGAACAGATCGCGCGTGACGGAATTGAAAAACGTCCGGTAGAAGTCGCTGTCGGGCCGCCGGGCCACCAGTCCCTCGTACGCGCGCTTGATATCGGCCCACAGGGCGACGTTGGCGAGCTGCGGTTTCAGGTCGTCACCGATCGCCTGCACGCAGCGCGACACGCGCTGCTCGTACAGCTCGATACGCGCGATCGCATCGAGCTGCGCGGCGTGCCAATCCTCGGCCAGGAAGTTCAGCGCCGCGCGGCGGGTGATGCGGCCGAATTCCTCATTGTAGGCGCGAAAGTGCTCGGCGATCGCCGCCGCATAATCCTTAGGCGACCACACGTCGCGGCTCGGGGCTCGGCGCCGCCGAGGTGAACTGCGCGGCCTCGGTGCTGCCGGCCATTGCACCCGTGGAGTGGCCTCCGGCGGTGATTGCGGTCTGTACCGCGTCGAAATAACCGGTGCCGACGAATGCCTGGTGTTTGGTCGCCCGATAACCGGCGCGTTCCAGGCCGAATTCACGCTGCTGCATCTGCGAATACCCCAGCATGCCGTCGTCACGATAGGCGGCGGACAGCTCGAACATGGACAAATTCAAGGCATGCCACCCGGCGAGAGTAATGAATTGAAAGCGATAGCCCATGGCCGCGAGTTCCTCGCGCCAATTTTTCATGGTCGACTGATTCAATTTGCTCTGCCAGTTGAAGGAGGGCGAGCAGTTGTACGCCAGCAACTTCTGCGGATATTGCTTATGGATCGCTGCGGCGAAGTGGCGCGCCTCGGCCAGATCGGGCTTCGACGTCTCACACCAGAGCAGATCCGCATACGGGGCGTAGGCCAAGCCGCGGGCGATGGCTTGATCGATGCCGCACCGGACATGAAAGAAGCCTTCGCTCGAGCGCTCGCCGGTGAGGAAGGGCGTATCGCGCGAATCGTGGTCCGTGAGCAGCAGATTGGCCGCATCCGCGTCGGTGCGTGCGATGATGACGGTGGGCACATCGAGGACGTCGGCGGCGAGACGCGCGGCAACCAATTTGTTGATGGCCTCGGTGGTCGACACCAGTACCTTGCCGCCCAAATGCCCGCACTTCTTGGCGGAAGAGAGTTGATCCTCGAAATGCACGGCCGCCGCGCCGGCGCGAATCAATGCCTTGGTCAATTCGAACGCGTTGAGGTTGCCGCCAAAGCCCGCCTCGGCATCGGCGATGATCGGCACCAGCCAGTCGACATCGGATTTGCCGTCCATGTGGTGAATTTGGTCGGTGCGCAGCAATGCATTGTTGATGCGCTCGACCATGCGCGGCACGGAGTCGACCGGATACAGGCTCTGATCGGGATACATCTCGCCGGCGGTGTTGGCGTCCCCGGCCACCTGCCAGCCGGAGCAGTAGATCGCCTTGAGGCCCGCTTGCACGGTTTGCACGGCCTGATTTCCGCTCATGCAGCCAAGCGCGCCGACGACGGGCTCGCTCTCGAGCAAGCGCCAGAATTTTTCGGCGCCGAGCCGCGCCAGTGAATGTTCGATATGCACGCTACCGCGCAAACGGGAGACGTCGGCTGCGCTGTAGGGCCGTTCAATACCGCGCCAGCGGGAGTTCGTGCGTGTTTTTTCGCTCATTCTCAAGTCTCCTGGTCGATGAATTGTTCTCAGGATGCCTCGCCTTCCCGGAAGGAGTTGCGTCCCGACAGGCCCCCAGACTAGAGTGCTTCTCAGGACGATTTACACAATAGAAATTTCACAATGTGAATTTCACAAAGTGGCGTATTATGTCATTGCGAATTCTACGGAGCGTGACGCATGGCAGGGTTGATCCGGCAGGGGCATTTTCTCGGCGCCAAGCTGCGTTCGTTGCGTAAGCGCAACGGGCTCACGTTGGACGAGCTGTCCGCGCGCTGCGTGCAAATCGACGCAGCGGGCGCTCCGTCGGTGTCCTATCTCAGCATGGTCGAGACCGGCAAGCGTATGCCCTCAGCCGCCATGCTCGACATACTCGCCGGCATTTTCAGCAAAGATGCACGTTGGTTTCTCGACGAGAATACCGAAGTCGAGGTCGCGCCGGCGCAGCGCGAACGCGGCGGACTCGAGGCGATGCCTTTGGAGCCGGCGTTTCTATTTTCGCACGAGTTGTTGCAAAACGCGCTGCCGGAGCTGTTGTCGCAGACCGGCACGACAGGTCGCCAATTTGCGCAGTTGTTGATCCGGGTTTGGCAGGAAACCCGCCATAACAATTTTCCTGATATTGAGCGTGCCGCGGAAGAGGGCGGCAAGCGGCAAATGCCCCTCACGCTGCACGCCGTGATGGATCTGTGCAAGAGCCATGGGCTGGAGATTCGCTGGTTCGATGGCGACGGCCGCAAGCCGAGCGGCGCACTGGTGCGCTCGCGGTTCGAGGCCCCCGGCACAGTATTCGTCAACAAGCGCCTGGGCAACCAAGAGGAACGGCTCAAGTACGAACTGGCCTTCTTCGTCGGCCACAAGATTCTGCACAACGGCGATGGTGTCATTTCGCCGCACAGCGCAGTGCATACCGGCGAGGGTGAACCATCGGCGTCGGCGGCAGGCATGGGAGCTCAAGATGTCCTGTACGCGTGGCGGGATTTCGAGTGCAGCTTTTTTGCCGGCGCGTTGCTGTGCCCACGCATCCCTTTTCGGCGTTTCCTGATTCGCGAGGCGCACAGCGTCGCGGCCTGCCATAAACTCGGCGTGACCCCGGCGCTGGTCATGCGGCGCATGACCGCCGTCTCGCCGTATCGGCACTGGCATTTCTTCGATGCCTATGCGCCGGGGTACCTGCGCGCGGTTTATCGCGGAAACGGTATTCCCTTGCCATGGGGCAACATGAGCCTGGTGTCCGATCCGTGTCCGCGCTGGGCGGTATTTCGTCTGCTGCAGCAAACATCTGCTCCGCCGCTCAAGCCGAAGTCGCAGATCTCCGTCATGCAGGACGGCAAGCGCGCGCGCCTGTACTGTTGTCACTCACTGCTGACGCGCGACGCCCTCGATGAGATGCACGTGCTGTCCGTAGGCGTCGACCTGCTGCCGGCGCTCGACGCCCAGGGGTTCGACGGCGAGCGAGTGGTGGCGGCGGTCGCCGAATCCTGCCGCCGCGGCGGCGGAGACGGCGCGATTCCGGCCGAGGCCGCCGCCCACATCCGCGCCGCCTCGCAGGTGCTCAATATCGCTTGGATCGCCGATGCGCTCGATTCGCCGGCCAGCGTCATCTGTCCTAGAAGCGGCGCCTGCCCGCGGCAGCCGCGCTGCGGCGTGTAGCCCATCACGATTGAGGCTTTCCCCGACAGAGTCCGCGTATACACTGAAAATTCAATGCTCGGACGTATTCTCATCATCGACGACAATCCAATCGACCTCAGACTTGAAGCCGAGCTGCTCGAACTGCGCGGCTACAGGGTCGATGTGGCGTCCGACGCGGAGCAAGCTCAGTCGATTCTGTCCAGCGTGCTCCCCGACCTCATTGTGACGGACATTGCGCTGCCGGGAATGGACGGCCTGACCTTGACTCGCATGCTGAAGGCCGACGCAAGGCTCAAGCGCGTACCGGTGGTCGCGCTGACCGGATTCGCCATGAAGGGCGACGCAGAGAGGGCGGCAGCGGCCGGATGCGACGCCTACATCACCAAGCCGATCGATCCTCGCACGTTCGTCGAGCAAATCGCGATGATCGCGCCTGCGAGCCGCGCGCAGCCGAAGTAAGGATCGACCTGTGACCGGTGTCACACGCCCTGGATCCGTCCCGGTGATTCGACGAGCACGGGGCGTCGGCCGGTCAAGGACGCATGGTCTGCGCCGATACCCGGTAGGTGGCCCGCCGGCCGGCTGGTGCGGCAAGCCACGAAACTGCCCGGGCGGCACTTGCAGAAATTGAAAGCACACCATCGGCGCATCAACCGTCCGCTCGTCCATGGAATATTGGCGGGCGCGGCCGTATTGGTGATCTCCTCGCTCGGCCTGTTCTACCTTTGGTACGCCGCCCGCGAGGCGCAACTCGACGCCGTACGCACGGAACTGACACAGCTGGCGCGGACGGCGGCAACGCTGATCGACGGCGATATGCACCGCTCGATCACCTCTCAAGAGCAAGCCGGCAGCCCTGCACATCTCGCCCTGCTCGCGCCTCTCGTGAAATTCCACAAGGCCACGTCCGACATCATCTACGTCTATACCGCGGTGCTCGCGCATGACCGCATCTACTACGTTCTGGGCACCGATTACCTGTACCGGGTGGCGGGCGATGCGCAGCCACCCGATGAGATCATGACGCCGCACGACACCATCGATCCGACATTGCGTCGCGCGCTCGTGCGCCACGAGGTCGAGGTCAACGATGAACCCGTCAAGGAGCCGGTGCGCAGCTACATGAGCGCCTATGCGCCGTTCTTCGATCGCAGCGGGGGTTTCGTGGGTGTGGTCGGCGTCGACATGTGGCTTCGCGATTTCGATGCGCGTATCGAGGCGATTCGCCGCGCCGGCATCGGAGCCTTCGCTGCGGTGGCGCTGCTGTCGGTGCTGACCGGCTTCGGGGTGGCGCGGCTCAGCCGCGCAGCGCAGCGCGCGCGCCGCCGCGATCGCGTCGTGCAGAGGCGGCTCTCGGAAGCCAAGAAGCACGCCGAGAGGCGCGCGCAGAACGCTCAGGCCGCATCGAGGGCGAAGAGCGATCTCATCGCCGTCATGAGCCACGAGATCCGTACACCCATGAGCGGGGTTTTGGGCTGCGCCAATCTGCTGCTCGATACGCCGCTCAACCGGCAGCAGCGTGAGTTTGCCGAAACCGTGCAGCGTTCGGGCGATGCGCTATTGACGGTCATCAACGACGTGCTCGATTACTCGAAGCTCGAG
>Ga0181521_10001109_pt1 | contig 33441 bp, 33 predicted proteins | sample PEATcosm2014_Bin_32_FD_119764 | JGI IMG/M metagenome (GOLD analysis project Ga0181521, IMG submission 119764) | Peatland microbial communities from MTU Mesocosm Facility, Houghton, MI, USA - PEATcosm2014_Bin02_60_metaG | ecosystem: Environmental > Terrestrial > Soil > Wetlands > Peat | place...
ACCTGGCCACCCTAGAATCTTCGTCCACTCGCTGTCGGTCATCCCCCAAGCGTACCGCCACACCCGCTACTCTGGAATCCCGTAAATCCACAAGTTTTTCAGATTCTCGCTCAGAGCCCATAAGAGTTTGTAAATGTGGAGGAAATCATGTGGCCGTTCAACAAAACAAAGGAAACAAACGCACACGCGTCTGTGGCAAGTAAACTCACAGCAATGGCTATAGTTGGGCCCGTCAGAATGGTTATTCCCATATCAGAGTTGGCGAGTACAGTAGGTAACATTTATAAGATTTATGATGCCAATTTTGATTGTGAAGGTGGTCCAATCACCAAAATGATTGGATGTAGCGTCGTCTCTGTTTGTCCAAAATGTGGTAACGCAGCTATGGGAGAGGAACTCCTGAAGTTTCAACTCTTCCTAAATTTCTATCGACCGGGCAAAGGCGATGGAAGCTCTGCACTAGAGAGATTGGCGAGTGGTCGCTGCGGAAATGCGCGATGTTCCTCAAGAAATATTGAGATTATCTCAAGACCGGATTTAGATGAAACTCTTCAGGGATATGTATCTCAAAAGGGCGTTAACATAGAAGTCATGAGACAAAACATTTCCAAATTCACAATTAGGAACAAGAATGTAGACAAGGGTAAGGCATTGCAATAAATTCCCGCAGCGGGCATCGGCTTTGGCTTAGAAACGACAAGTCGGCATAGCGCCGGGAATTCGGGCAAGGCGCTGCTCAGGGATTGGATCCGACACTAGGGCGCTTGCAGTTGCTAATCCAGATCAGCACTTAATTTATGGCAGCAATCGAATTGCACAGGTAAGTCGGACTCTTATCCAGCACAGGGAACCCTGAAACGGCCGCATCGAGAATGATGAAGCCGACTTGAGCACGCCTCAGGTCGTGATGGGCATCGCTCGCTACTGTGACCATCTCTCTTCCCAACGGGGAGGATGCCCGCCACATCAATTTATTAGGCTCTAAACCGGATAAAGAGCTTGTTCGGCGCAGCTGAAGCCGCGCCCCTTCAAAACATCTCCGCTCAGAGTTTTCGGCAGTCTGTAAAGCCGCGCCCTGATACGAACCTTCGGCAGATTTATGAGATGACTTTAGTCGCCTGCCGCATTCGCGATAGCGGCGGCGCGTCTCCTTTTGCTGGCCACAACGGGCACGGCCCACACCACGACGCGATATCCCAGCAGGACGCCCAGCACGATGCCGTACTCGATCGGCCGATGGTGGTCTTTCTTCAGCGCCCAGGTGAAGTGCACGATGGCCACCGTGGCGCTCACGTAGATCAACCGGTGCAGCCACTGCCAGCGCGGTCCGCCTAGCCGCTGAATCATCTTGCGGGTCGAGGTCATGGCCAGCGGGATGAGCAGCACAAACGCGGTGAAACCCAGAGTGATGAACGGTCGCTTGTACACGTCCTTGGCCATGCTGTGGACGCTGAACGCCTGGTCGAGCCATATGTACGTGAGAAAGTGCAGGGAGCCGTAGAAGAAGGCGAACAGCCCGATCATGCGGCGCAGCCCGATAAGCCAGAGCTGGCCGGTGAGCTTGCGCAGCGGTGTGATGGCGAGCGTGACCAGCAGGAATCGCAGCGTCCAGTCGCCGGTCGAGTGGGTGATGGCCTCGATGGGATTGGCGCCCAGGTTCGCCGTCGCAGCCTTCCAAACGAGCAGCCCCAGCGGTACCAGGCATGCAGGGAAGATCGCGAGTTTGAGCCAGCGGGTGCGCGTCACGGTCGTCAGTAATATTTGCGCAGATCCATCCCGGCGTAAAGTTGCGCCACCTGGTCGCCGTAGCCGTTGAACGGCCGGGTGGGGATCTTCTTGATCGAGGCGAAGAATCCGCTGCCGTCGATGCGCCGCTCCGTCCGCTGGCTCCAGCGCGGATGGTCCACGTCCGGGTTGACGTTGGAATAGAACCCGTACTCGCCGGGAGCGGCCTGGTTCCAGGTGTTGATGGGCTGCTTCTCCACCAGCCGTATCTTCACAATCGATTTGGCGCTCTTGAAGCCGTACTTCCACGGCAGCACAATGCGCACCGGCGCGCCGTCCTGGTTGGGCAGGGCCTCGCCGTAGAGGCCCACGCACAGGATGGCCAGCGGGTGCATCGCTTCGTCCAGCCGCAAGCCTTCGAGGTAAGGCCAGTCGAGGACGCGCATTCTCTGCCCCGGCATTTGCTTGGGATCGAGGATGGTGGTGAACTCCACGTACTTCGCTTTTCCCAGCGGCTCGACCTGCTTGAGCAGGCTGCTCAGCGGGTAACCCACCCACGGGATCACCATCGACCAGCCTTCGACGCAGCGATGGCGGTAGATGCGGTCTTCGAGCGGCGCCAGCTTCAGGATGTCGTCGATGTCAAACGTGCGCGGCTTCTGTACCAGGCCTTCCACCTTCACCTGCCAGGGACGCGTGCGGAAGTCCTTGGCCAGTTGTGACGGCCCGTCCTTGTCGGTGGAGAACTCGTAGAAGTTGTTGTAGGTGGTCACGTCTTTGTAGGGAGTGAGCTTTTCGTCGGTGCCGAACGGGCCTTTGACCGTGCTCAGCTTCGTGCCCGCCTGTGCCACCTCGGCGGGGGATGCCATCTCCAGCAGCCGGCGTCCGGCGAGCAGTGACGCCCCGGCGGCCGCCGCTCCCACCATGAACGTGCGCCGGCTCAGGTAGGCGCGCTTGGGCGTGATCTCGGACGAGGCGACGTCGGCAGGCTTTTTGATCAGCATGTTTCCCCCCACAACCTTGGTACGTATTCCAGCGGCTGGCGGATTGCACCTACTCCATCAGACTCGCAGAATGGCCAAAAGTTTCGCACCAGAACCATTTGCAATCAAAACAGGTGTCATTCTTCCGCCGCCCGACGGGAGGCGGGAGAATCTGACGGAAATGGCGGGGCAACCAACAACGGTAACGCTGACCTTTGCGCCAGATCCTCCGCTCGCCTTCGGCTCGCGAAGGATGACAACCTTCAGTGGATCATTGGGGGGGTAGGCCAAAACAACATTGATTGTATAAATAATATCGTATTAAACTGCACATCCTATGGACCTGCTCCGCCCCCGCGACGCCGCCACCGTGCTGGGCATCAGCTATCCCACGGTGAAGCAGTGGATCTACAAAGGCAAGCTGCGCACCGTCAAGACCGCCGGCGGCCATCATCGCATCCCGCAAAGCGAACTCGACCGCTACCTGCACCGGCTGCGCGAGAAGCCCGGCCCGGAGCGGCGCCGCAATTTCCGCCGCATCAGCGGGCGCAACCAGCTCGTCGGACGGGTGCTCGAGGTGCGCACCAGCGGGCTGATGGCCCAGGTGAAGCTCTCCATCGGCGGCCAGACCATCACCTCCATCATCACCGCCGATGCGGTGCGGGAGATGCGGCTGAAACGGGGCGATACTGCCGCCGCGCTCATCAAGTCCACCGAGGTGATGATCGTCCGGGTGTGAAGCGGAGGTGAACCGCGATGAAAAATGTGCGCCTTGGCTCGCTGTTTCTGCTGGTCTTGCTGCTGGCGAAATCCGCGCCGGCAGGGGAGATCACGGTAGCGGCGGCCTCTGACCTCACCTTCGCCCTAACCGAGATTGCGCACGGCTACGAGCAGAAAAGCGGCAACCGGGTGAAGCTGGCCTTCGGATCCTCGGGAAATTTCTTTGCCCAAATCCAGAACGGAGCAACGTTTGACGTGTTTTTCTCCGCCGACGTGGAGTACCCGCGGAAGCTCGCAGCCAGCGGCCTGGCCGCTGCTCCTACGCTCTGGGTGTACGGCACCGGACGGATCGTACTGTGGGCGCCGGCCGACTCTCCGCTCGATCTCGGCAAGCTGGGGATGAAGGCGCTGCTCGATCCTTCCGTGCAGAAGATCGCCATTGCCAATCCGGCGCACGCGCCTTACGGTCGCGCTGCCGTTGCCGCCTTACAGAGCTTCAAGCTGTATGACCAGGTGCGTGACAAGCTGGTGCTGGGCGAGAACATCTCGCAGGCAGCGCAGTTCGTCGCATCCGGAAACGCGCAGCTCGGCATCCTCGCTCTTTCCCTCGCCGTTGCTCCCACCCTGAAGGGCAAAGGCGCCTACTGGGAAATTCCCACCGATTCCTATCCGCCTCTTGAGCAGGCAGCGGTAATTCCCACGGCGGCGACGGATAAGTCCCTTGCACGCGCCTTCCTGGACTACGTGCGGACGCCCGAGGCCCAGGCGATCCTGCGCCAGTCAGGATTCCAGCCGCCGCCGGAGAAGCCATGAGCTGGCAGGCGCTGGCCCTTTCCGTGAAGCTCGCCGTCATCGTGTCGGCGGTGCTGTTCGTGGTCGGAATGCCCATCGCCTACTGGATTGCCAGCTCGCGCTGGCGCTGGAAGTTCCTGGTGGAGGCAGTGGTGGCTCTGCCGCTGGTGCTGCCGCCCACCGTGCTCGGCTTTTATCTGTTGGTTGCCATGGGCCCGCGCAGTCCGTTGGGACGCCTCTGGCTGCGCGCCTTCGGACACACTTTGTCTTTCACCTTTGAAGGACTGGTGGTGGCATCGCTGCTCTACAGCTTGCCATTTGCGGTGCAGCCCTTTGCCGCCGCCTTTCGGTCGGTGGACCGCCAGCTCGTCAACGCCTCCGCCACCCTGGGCGTGTCGCGCCTGCGGACCTTTGCGCGCGTCATCGTGCCTCTGTCCTACGCCGGGATCATCACCGGGCTGGTGCTCAGCTTTGCCCACACCCTGGGCGAGTTCGGCGTGGTGCTGATGGTCGGAGGAAACATTCCTGGCGTGACCCGCACCGTCTCCATCGACATCTACGACCAGGTGCAGTCGTTGAACTATGCCGTCGCCAACCAGACCGCGCTGGTGTTGCTGGCGATCTCGTTCATAACCTTGTCGGTGGTGTATGCGGTCAACCGCAAAGTGTGGGTGCTTTGAAGGTGGGCGCGGACGGTGATGCAGAGGCGCCCGCAGGGAAACACGCACTCTCGGCGCATATACAGAAATGCTTTCCCGGGGGTTTCGAGCTGGCGGCTGAGCTTGAGGCCGCTGCCGGCATCACCATCCTGTTTGGCCGGTCGGGATCGGGGAAGACGACCATCCTGAGCTGCGTCGCCGGACTGCTCGCGCCCGATGCCGGAAGGATCGCGGTCGGCAGCCGCGTCCTGTTCGACCGCGAGCAGCGCCTGGACGTCCCGGTGGTGCGGCGCAACGTGGGATACGTCTTTCAGGACCTGGCCCTGTTCCCGCACTTGACCGCGGAGCAGAATGTCGCCTACGGCCTGGGGCGGCTGGCGGCGCGCGAACGCCGGCGGCAGGCGCAGGCCATGCTGGAGCAGTTCCGCATCGCGCACCTGGCCGGGCGCAAACCAGCGGAACTCTCGGGTGGCGAGCGCCAGCGCGTGGCTTTGGCGCGGTCCCTGGTCATCGAGCCGCAGGTGTTGCTGTTGGACGAGCCGCTGGCCGCGCTCGACCTGCCCACGCAGTCGCAGCTCTTTGCCGACCTGCGGCGCTGGAACCGCGAGCACCAGATTCCCATCCTCTACGTCACGCACAGCCAGCGCGAGGTGTTTGCCCTGGGCGAGCGGGTGGTGGTGTTGGACGCGGGAAAGGTGCTCGCCCAGGGAACGCCGCAGCAGGTGCTACGTGCACCGCTCCAGGAGACGGTGGCGCAACTGGCGGGCTTCGAGAACATCTTCGACGCGCGAGTGATCGCGCTTCACCCGGCCCACGGGACCATGACGTGCCGCCTGGAAGGTTCTTCCGTGGAGCTGGAAGTGCCGCTGGCAAAGGCCGTAGCCGGCGAGGCGGCGCGCATCGCGGTGAATGCCGGCGACATCCTGCTGGCTGTGGAGTGTCCACGTGGCCTGAGCGCGCGCAATGTGCTCGCCGGCAGGCTGGTAGGGCTCGAGCAGGAGGGCATCACCGTACACGCCCGCATCGATTGCGGCGTGGTCTTCCAGGTGAAGCTGACCCCCACTGCGCGGGAGTCGCTGGCGCTGGCTGTGGGCCGCGAGGTCTGGCTGGTGATCAAGACGTACTCATGCCATCTGCTGGAGCCCGAGCCGGGGTAGGAGTCCCTCACTGTATGGATGTCGGGGCATCCTTTTCGATCTCCGCCTTAGCGCTGAGAAATTCCTCGCTCCATGGCTTGCCGGAACACTCGGCGCACTCATCGATGGTGTTTCCTACCGCGAAACAGTGATAGCAGGGCCGGCCCTCGTTACTGGGAAATTTTCCGCACTGCGGACAAGGATCAAACGGCCCAGCTTCGCCGTTGCGGTGCTCCTCATAAAGCTGGTGTTCACAGACAATGCACATGGCATCCCTCCAATTCAGGTGGGGCACAAACCTACCACAGGCGCAAGGTAATCGCGGTAGAGGAAGGACAACTCAGGGCCATTCTTCCCCTGCCTTCGCCACCAGGTTCATTGGTCGAAGCCTACGAAGACGGGCTCGGGCTGAAGCTCGATGCCAAACTGGTCAAGCACGCGTTGCTGGATCTCGTTTTTCAGGGCGACGATGTCGGCAGCCGTAGCGCCGCCGCGGTTGACGATGGCCAGCGCGTGCTTGCGCGAGATCCCCACTGGACCGCGTGCCTGCCCCTTGGTCAATCCGGCATGCTCCACCAGCCATGCCGCCGCCAGCTTGATCATGCCGTCGCGGGCGGGGAAGTTGGGAATCGGGCCGGTGCGGGCTTGCAGTTGTTCGAATGCCTCGCGCGTGAGTAGCGGGTTCTTGAAGAACGATCCTGCGCTGCGACAGTCGTCGTCTCCGGGAACGATGAGCATGGCTTTGCTGAGGCGGATGGCGCGCACCGCCTCTCTCGTCTCCGCCAGTGTCGGCGGGCTGCTGCGGCTGGCGAAGTGGCGCTTGAGGTCGGCATACTCGATTCGTGCAGCACCTCCGGGCGCCAGCGCGAACGTCGCTCGCAAGACGATATAGCGCCCCCGCTCCCGCGTGTTGAAGATGCTGGTGCGATAGGCGAAGCCGGAGCCGGCATTCTCCAGCTCGCGGAACTCCCCGCGGGCGGTGTCGAGCACGCGCACGCTGGTGATGGTGTCGGAGACCTCCTGCCCGTAGGCGCCGACGTTCTGCACCGGCGTGCCCCCGACTGTCCCCGGAATGCCGCTCAGGCACTCGATGCCCGCGCAATCGTGCGCCACCGCATGTGCAACGAAGCCGTCCCAGTCTTCGCCGGCGGCGGCGTCGAACAGCATGCGAGGCCCGTCGTGCCGCTCCGAGATCCCAGTCAGCGCAATCTTCAGCACCAGGCCCGGCCAGCCGGCGTCGGAGATGACGAGGTTGCTGCCGCCGCCCAGCACGAACAGCGGCCATCCCCGGGTCTGCGCTTCCGCGACGGCCGCGCGCACGTCCTCCTCGCTGCGGGCTTCGACGAAGTAGCGCGCCGGGCCGCCGACCTTGAGGGTGGTCAGCGGCGCCAGCGGGATTTGTTGCTGGATTTGCACGCGGCCCAGAATATCAGAGAGGGTCAGGGCGTCGGTTCCTGGGCGATGAAGGCCTTCACCGCGATCTGGTTCGGCTGAATGCCGACCGGGACCAGGGTGTGCAGCGCGAAGGGAGCGGGGTTGGCTTTGGTGGTCTTGTCGCGCTTCAGGATCACGGCCACGTCGCCGGCGAGCGCGTCGGCGGCCAGCAGGAAGTGCTGGTTGGGACTGAGCGCCAGCGTGTCGGGACGGCTGCCCACCATGACCGTGGTCACCAGCCTGCCGGTTTCGATGCTGTAAACCGCTACCGCATCGGCGCCGAAGTTGCTCACGTAGAGCAGGGAATTGTCGCTGCTGACGAGCGCGTGCGAAGGGTGCGTGCCGATCAGGAAGCTGCCGCCGACCTCGTTGGTCATGGTCTCGATGACGGAGATGCTGTCGGAATCGAAGTTGCACACGAACAGCTCGCCGCCGTCGGGCTTGAGCGCCAGGCTGACCGGCGTCTTGCCGACGTCGAGCAGGGTGAGCAGGCTCCCGGACCGCAAGTCCAGCACCGCGACTTGCGACGAGCCGCTGCAAGCGACGAATGCTTTGCTCGAATCCGGCAGGATGGCGACTTCGCCCGGCTCATGGCACACGGTGATCGTCCCGCGGACCTGGTTGCGGTCGGCGTCGATGAGCGAGACCGAGTCGCCGCCCCGATTGGAGACCACCACCATCTTGCCATCCGGCGAAACCCGCGCTACGCCCGGCGCTCCGCCCACGCCCACGGTCACCAGCACACGGCGGGCTTCGAGATCGAGCACCGACACATTGGCCGAGCCGGAATTGGCCACATAGCCGCGCTTGCCATCCGGCGAGACGTCGATGAAGTACGGCGCGTGGTGCACTCCGATGGCCGCCACCACCAGGTTGCGCTCGGCGTCGATTACGCTGACGTTGTCGGAACCGGTGTTGGCCACGTAGAGTTCGTTGCGCACCGGGCTGGCAGTCACGCCAGTAGGATTGCGGCCCACGGGAATGGTCTTGATGGCGCGGAAGCTGTAGAGATCAAGGACGCTGACGCTGTTGCTGCGGCCGTTGGTGATGTAGGCGTACTGGCGCAGGTCGGGAAGCGGTTCGTGCCGGCAGCCGCCGAGCACGAGCAGGCAAAAGCCCGCGAGGCCGGCGGCGATCTGCTTCCTGAAACTCAACGTCTAGCGAGTGGCTGCGGCCGCGGGCGCAAGTTCGCGCCGCAGCACGGCGGCAATCTGCCGCACTTCCAACATCAATTCGTCGAACTGATCGGGATAGAGCGACTGCGGGCCGTCGGAGAGCGCGCGGTCGGGATCGTTGTGCACTTCGACGATCAGGCCGTCCGAGCCCACCGCCACCGCCGCGCGCGAAAGCGGCGTCACCTTGTTGCGCTTGCCGGTGCCGTGGCTGGGGTCCACCAGGATGGGCAGGTGGCTCAGGCGATGCACCGCCGGCACCACGCTCAGATCAAGCGTATTGCGGGTGTGGTCGGCGAAGGTGCGCACCCCGCGCTCGCACAGAATGACGTTGTAGTTGCCTTCGCACATCACGTACTCGGCGGCCATGAGGAATTCTTCCAGCGTCGCGGCCATGCCGCGTTTCAGCAGCACCGGTTTTTTCGACCGCCCGGCGCGCTTCAGCAGGGAAAAATTTTGCATGTTGCGGGCGCCGATCTGGATGACGTCGGCATACTCTTCCACCAGCTCCAGCGATTCGTTGTCGATGGCCTCGGTGACGATGCGCATGCCCCAGCGCTCGCGCACTTCCGCAAGGATTCGCAGGCCTTCCTCACCGAGCCCCTGAAAAGAGTACGGCGAAGTGCGCGGCTTGTAAGCGCCGCCGCGGAAGAACTGCGCTCCGGCGCGATGCACGCGTTCGGCGATGGCGAAGGTCTGCTCGCGGCTCTCTACTGCGCAGGGCCCGGCAATGACCGCCAGCTCCGGCCCGCCGATGCTGGCGGAGTTGCTAAAGCGGACAACCGTGTTGTCCTGCTTGACGTCGCGGCTCACCAGTTTGTAGGGCTTGGTGACGCGGATGACTTCAGCGACACCCGGCATGTCTTCCACGCCGAGTTCCACCTCGCCGCGGTTGCCGGTGATGCCGATGGCGGTGCGCTCCGCTCCGGGAATGGCGTGGGCGCGGTATCCCGCCGCATCGATCTTTTCGCAGACCGCACGCACTTGTTCTTCAGTAGCGTGCGCTTGCATGACGACTAGCATGGCTGGACCTCGAGGGACTAAATAGTTTACCCCAGAGGACGGCGAAAACGTTGGGTTCTTGCGCACCGAATATACTGGCCAGTGACCACTTACCACTGGTCACTGTTGTTATGCCCATCTCCATGGCTCGCGAGCAGGACATCCTGAAGCTGCCGCCGCCCAAGCGGTCGCCACGCCGCACCGCGCGGAGGATCGGGATTCACACGTCCACCGCGGGCGGGGTCGAGAACGCCGCCGAACGCGCCTGGCGCCTGGGCTGCAGCACCTTCCAGATATTTTCCTCGAGTCCGCGGCAGTGGAAGCCCTATGAGCTGGGACCGAAGCAGTGCGCGGAAATGCGCCGCCTGCGCGAGAAGTACGACCTCAAGCCGCTGGTCATTCACGCCAGCTACCTGCTGAACCTCGCCGGAGGCAATCCCGAGTTCTACGCCAAGACCATCGCCGGGTTTCGTGGGGAAGTCGAGCGCGCGCTCGCGCTCGGCGCCGAGTACCTCGTCGTCCATCCCGGATCGTTCCGTGGCGCGAGCCGCGAAGAAGGCCTTGCGCGCGCCGCCTATGCTATCCGCGAAGGAGCCGCGGACCTCGACTTGGTCACGGGCGGGCTGACCGTGCTGATCGAGAACACTGCCGGCGCCGAATATTCGTTAGGCGCGAGTTTCGAGCACGTGGCGGCGCTAGTGGGCGTACTGCGCGAGTTCATCTCCGTGGCCGCGTGCATGGATACCTGCCACATCCACGTCGCCGGCTACGACATTGTCACCCCGGCGGGCTACGAGGCCACGCTGCGTCACATCGATGAGACCATTGGCCTCAAGAATGTCCCAGTTTGGCATTGCAACGACGCCAAGGCGGCCTTCGGATCGAAGCTCGACCGCCATCAGCACATTGGCCAGGGCACGATCGGCACGGCGCCGTTCAAGCGGCTGTTGAACGATCCTCGCCTGGCGCACGCCGCCTTCATCGCCGAGACGCCGATTGACAGGCCGGACGATGACCGTCGAAACATCGAAATGCTGAAGTCGTTGGTGAATCGTTCCCGATCGCGAAAAGCCAAGTACGTGGGGAGTGTAGCCCCTCCGTGTAAAATCAGAGATTGATCCTCTTATCGATTTCATTTGAGCATCATGCCCGACCCGAATACCCAAACTGAAACCGGCACTCTAGAGCGCTACGATCCGCAGCGCATCGAGGAGAAATGGTCCGCCCGCTGGCAGCAGCAGCCGGAACTTTTCCGCGCCGAGCCCCTCGACTCGCCGCGTCCGAAGTATTACGTCCTGGAGATGCTGCCCTACCCCTCGGGCGCGCTACACATGGGGCACGTGCGCAACTACTCCATCGGCGACGCGCTGGCGCGCCACATGTGGATGAAGGGCTACAACGTCCTGCACCCCATGGGCTGGGACGCCTTCGGCCTGCCCGCCGAGAATGCCGCCATCAAGAACAACACGCCGCCCCGGCAGTGGACGCTCGCCAACATCGCGCACATGAAGGCGCAGATGACGCGGCTGGGCTTCGCCTACGATTGGTCGAAGGAAGTCACCACCTGCCTGCCGGATTACTATCGCTGGAACCAGTGGTTCTTCCTCAAGATGTACGAGCACGGCTTGGCCTACCGCAAGAAGAGCCGCGTGAACTGGTGTCCGGAGTGCGCCACCGTGCTGGCCAACGAGCAGGTGGTGAACGGCTGCTGCTGGCGGCACACCGAAACTCCGGTGCAGCAGCGCGAGCTGGAGCAGTGGTTTCTGCGCATCACCAATTACGCCCAGGAACTGCTGGACGATCTCGACCGCCTTCCCGGCTGGCCGGAAAAAGTCCTCACCATGCAGCGCAACTGGATCGGCCGCAGCCAGGGCGCTCTGGTGGACTTCAAGCTCGACGGCCCCGCCGGTCCCGCCGGCGACAAGATCCCGGTGTTCACCACGCGCGTGGACACCATCTTTGGCGCGACCTCGGTGCAGCTCGCCCCCGAGCATCCCATGGTCGCCGACCTGGTCGGCGACAATTCCGAGCTGTATACCAAGGTGGACCAGTTGACGGCCGAGCAGCGCCGCGCCAAGGAAGCCGGCGACGTGGGCGCGATCGAAAAGCACGGCGTCTTCACCGAACGCTACGCCGTCAATCCCTTCAATGGCGAGAAGCTGCCCATCTGGGTAGCCAACTACATCCTCATGGACTACGGCACCGGCGCCATCATGTCGGTGCCGGCGCACGACGAGCGCGACTTCGAGTTCGCGAAGAAGTACGGGCTCGAGATTCGCATAGTCATCCTGCCGCGGCGCGAGGGCGAACCCCCCGAAGCCGGCAAGGCAGACGTCGCCATGCTCCCCTACACCGGCACCGACAGCATGTTGATCAACTCGGGCCCCTACGACGAACTCTCCTGCGAAAACGCCATGCAGCGCATGGCCCAGGACGCCGAGCGCGGCGGCTTCGGCAAGGCTGCGGTCACGTATCGGCTGAAAGACTGGGGCATCTCGCGCCAGCGCTACTGGGGCACGCCCATCCCCATGCTGTACTGCGAGCACTGCGGCATCGTGCCCGTGCCGGAAAAGGACCTGCCGGTGGTGCTGCCGGAGAACGTGGACATCACCCTCACCGGCGGTTCGCCACTGGGCAAGGTCGAGGAATGGGTGAATACGACGTGTCCCGGGTGCGGCGGCCCGGCGCGCCGCGAGACCGACACCATGGACACCTTCGTCGATTCGTCCTGGTACTTCTATCGCTACACCGACCCGACCGTCGCGACCGCGCCCGTGGACCGCAAGACCATCGCTTACTGGTTCGAGATCGACCAGTATATCGGCGGGGTCGAGCACGCCATCCTGCACCTGATCTACTCGCGCTTCTGGACCAAGGTGATGCGCGACCTCGGGCTGGTCGCGAACTCGGAGCCGGTTGCGCGCCTGTTCACTCAGGGCATGATCATCAAAGATGGCGCCAAGATGTCGAAGAGCGTCGGGAACCTGGTTATCCCCGACGACATGATTACGCGTTACGGGGCGGATGCCACGCGCATGTACACGCTGTTCGCGACCTCTCCCGATCGCGAGCTCGACTGGCAGGACGCCGGGCTCGAGGGCATCAGCCGCTTTCTCTCGCGAGTGAACCGCTTTTTCTCAGTAGCCCATGAATCTCCGCCTGAGCCGCAGGCGGCCGATCGCAGGGTCCTGCGCAAGCTGCACCAGACGATCCGCCGCATCACGGAGGATTTCGACGGCCGCTGGCATTTCAATACTTCCATCGCTGCCCTGATGGAGCTGCTGAATCTCGTGCTGGAGGAGCGCTCCGGCGGCGATACCGAGAAGCATGCTTGTATGAGCGCGAGCGCGCTGCAAGCTTTTCAGCGGAATTTTGTGCTGATGCTGCACCCCTTTGCTCCCTATCTCGCGCACGAGCTCTGGGAGCGGCTGGGCGAGAAGTCGAACCTGCTGCGCGCCCCCTGGCCGAAATACGATCCCGCGCTGGCCAAGGAAGACGAAGTCGAGATCGTGGTGCAGATCAATGGCAAGATTCGCGACCGGCTGTTCGTTCCCGCGGATTCTTCCGAGGAACAGCTCCGGCGGCTGGCGCTAGCCGCCCCCAAGGTCCAGGCCACGCTCGATGGCAAGCAGGTGGTGAAGGCCATCGTGGTGCCGGGCAAGCTGGTCAACATCGTGGTGCGGTAAGAAAAAACGCCACGGATTTTCACGGATTCAACGGATGATTTCTCAGTCGTCAATCAGCGACGGCTTTCGCACGGCGTTCCGCGAGCCGACGATCGTGCTGGGCGAGATAGCCCGGCGCTGGAGCTTTGGCCTGGCGGCGCTGGTGCTTGTGGCCGCGTCATTCTTCGCCTATCTGGATACGCTCCGCGCGGGCAATCTCGAGCTGATGGCGCTGCGCGGCCTCCCGCGCTGGCTGATCGTCGATGCCGCCGGACACATCCTGCATGGCAGTCCGCGCCTGGTGATGGCGTCCGCCATCGTCCTGCCGGCAATCTTCGTGATGTGGATTGCGGCGGCCACGGTTGGCCGTGCCGCCACGTTGAAAGCGTTGCTCCGCCGCGAAGGGCGCGTTGCGCTCTCGCCTCAGTTGGGACTGAATTTCCTGCGCGCCAGCGTGACCCTGGCCGCGCTGATTGGATATCTCGGCGCAGCAATTCTCGCCGGCCGTGCCGCTGCCGGGCCGGACGATGTCCGCCCAGGCGTTTTCTTGTTGGTGTTCGTCGTGCTCGGGGCGGCCGTCACCATCGTGCGCTCGCGCGTGAACTGGTTTCTCTGTTTGGGAGCGATTCCCGCCGCGCACGACGGATGCGACACCTTCACCGCCATCGGCGAAGCTGCCGGCCTTTTTCGGCGTCATCCCGGGAGATTTGCCGGCGCGGGAGCCGTTTTCGGCACCATCCATGGCGTGCTCTTCGCGTTCTGCACCGTGGTCTGCCTGCTGGCCCTGTCCCTTGCTGACAAAGTGCCGCCAGCGGCGACCGTATTCTTGCTGGCGGTGATCACGTTGGCCTATTTCGCGGCGGTGGATTTCTTGTACATCGCCCGCCTGGCTGCCTACGTCGCCATCGACGAGAGCGACCGCACGCCGCCGCCCGTAGCCGTCGCACCGGAATCTCTGCCGCCTGTGCCGGAGCCGCCGACAATGCCTGAAGTGCCGCCCGTATCCGAGCCAGGATTGCCCAGCCCGGAAGGAGCCACCAGCTAGGAGCTAGAGCATTCTTCGTGGATGTACCCAGTTTTGAAAGGGCACGGCTTCCAGCCGTGCCGCCGATGCCACAAATGAGCAGGCCTTTAGGCCCTGAGAGGGAATACCCCTCAGCGGCTAAAGCCGAGTTGTAACACGCCCTGTTACGGCACGCCTGGAAGGCGTGCCCTTTCAAAGAACCTGGGGTACATTTGTTGTGCAACCGCTCCAGTGGCTAGTAGGCCCCGTTTCCCTTTACACTGCTTTCGGGTTCTGGCATCTTTATTTATGGAAGCGCAATCTATCGTTGTGCTCGATTTCGGCGCGCAGTATTCGCAGCTCATCGCGCGCCGCATCCGCGAACAGAAGGTCTTCTCGGTCGTTCTGCCGTGCACCGCCTCGGTGGACGAGATCCGCAGCTCTTCACCGGTGGGGATCGTGCTCTCCGGCGGGCCGTCATCGGTGTACGACCAGGACGCGCCCGCAGCCGACGATCGCGTCTTCGCGCTGGGCGTGCCGGTGCTCGGTATCTGCTACGGGTTGCAGCTCATGGCGCACAAGCTCGGCGGAAAGGTCCGCGCCGCGGAGAAGCGCGAGTACGGCCACGCGATGGTCGAGGTGCTGAACGGGTCGCGCTTGTTCCAGGAACTGCCGGCCGAGATGTCGGTCTGGATGTCGCACGGCGACGAAGCGCTCGAACTGCCGCCCGGCTTCAAGCTGGTGGCGCGGACGCAAAACGCCGCCGTCGCTGCCATCGAAGACCCCAAGCGCAATCTCTACGCCGTTCAGTTTCATCCTGAAGTCCACCACACCCGCCAGGGCACGGACCTACTGAAGAACTTCATCTTCGGCATCTGCCACGCGCGGCCGGAGTGGACGAACCAGCACTTCATCGACGAGACGGTGGCGTCGGTCCGCCGGACGGTCGGCAACGGCCGCGCCATCTGCGCGCTCTCCGGCGGCGTGGATTCCTCGGTTGCGGCCACGCTCGTGCATCGCGCCATCGGCGAACGCCTCACCTGCGTCTTCGTCGACAACGGCGTGCTCCGCAAGAACGAGTTCGAGAAGGTGCAGCAGAACCTGCGCGACAAGCTCGGCCTCAACCTGCTGGCGGTCGACGCCACCGACCGCTTCCTCGCGAGACTCGCGGGTGTCACCGACCCGGAGCGGAAGCGCAAGATCATCGGCAAGGAGTTCATCGCCGTCTTCGACGAGGAAGCGCACCGCATCGCGCAGGAGCACGGGCGGGTGGAGTGGCTGGTGCAGGGCACGCTCTATCCGGACGTGATCGAATCGCGCTCCGTGCGCGGGCCCTCGCAGACCATCAAGTCGCATCACAACGTCGGCGGGCTACCCGAGGACATGAAGCTCAAGCTCATCGAGCCGCTGAAGGACTTGTTCAAGGACGAGGTGCGGCGCATCGGCCGTGACCTCGGTATGCCCGAGGAACTTCTGCAGCGGCAGCCGTTTCCCGGGCCTGGCCTGGCGGTGCGCCTTGTCGGCGAAGTCACGCGCGAGCGCCTGGAGCTGCTGCGCGAGGCCGACGATATCGTGGTTGGCGAGATCAAGCGCGCCGGACTCTACAACAAGATCTGGCAATCGTTCGCCGTGCTGCTGCCGGTGATGTCGGTGGGCGTGATGGGGGACGCCCGCACCTACGCCTACACCTGCGCCATCCGCGCCGTGCATTCCGAAGACGGCATGACCGCCGACGTGGTCGAGCTACCGTGGGAGGTGCTCAAGCGAATTTCGACGCGCATCGTCAACGAGGTGCGAGGGATCAACCGGGTGGTATACGACACGACAAGCAAGCCGCCGGGAACGATTGAGTGGGAGTGAGCGACACTGTGAGAACACCCAGGTCCTTCGGGACCGTTTCCCGCAGGTAAGAACGCCACGGATCTGCACGGATTTCACACGGATCAGAAATCATCCGTTCAATCCGTGTGAATCCGTGGCGCTTTTCTTCGATGACACCAGTTAAGAGTTACCGGCCGGCCCCTACCAGCGCCGGCTCCACTTCATACATCGGGAACCATGACGTCGCGCCCTTCAGCCGTTCATTGACGTTGTTGATGTTCTTCACGCCCTGATCCTGCAACCAGCTACGGAATGCCGGCGGACCGTCCTTGGCGAACAGAGGGATGCCGTCCTTCCAGGTAGCGCGGCCGCAGAGCACGCCGTTGAACTTCACGCCTGCTTCGGCGGCGACTTCGAGCGACTCGGTGAACTCGGCGTTCGACACGCCGGCCGAAAGGTAGATGAACGGCTTGGTCGCGACGGCGGCGGCGTCGCGGAAGAGCTGCATGGCTTCCTTCTTGCTGTAGGCGGTCGGTCCGGCGTAGGTCTTCGCGCCCTCGACGAACTTCATGTTCACCGGCACCTCGACCTTCAGCACGTCCACACCGTAGCGGTCCTTGGTGAACTCGGCCATGCTGGCCTTGACGATCTGCGGCTTTTTCTTGGCGTAGTCGAAGCCCTTCTCGTCCAGACCTTCTTCGTAACCGACTAACTCGAGGAAGAATGGGATATCGTTGGCGCGGCACTCGTCGCCGATGCGCTCCGCCCAGGCGTGCTTCCGGTCGTTGATTTCCTTGGGATCGAGCGGCGTGTAGTAGAGCAGGATCTTGACGCAGTCGGCGCCGGCTTCCTTCAGGCGGCGCGCCGACCAGAGGTCGAGCAGGTCGGGCAGGCGGCCGGGGCCGGTCTTGTCGTAGCCGGTCTTCTCGTAGGCGAGCAGCAGGCCGGCGTTCTTGGCGCGCCGCTTGGAGGCGGGCAGGCCCCACTCGGGATCGAGCAGGATGGCGCTGGCGTGCGGGGTGAGCACTTCCGTTACCAGCGACTTGAATTCTTCCAGGCCGGCGTCGGTGGCGTGCTGGCCGAGGGCTTTCTTCAGCGAACCGCGCTGGTCCATGGCGGCGGCGCCGATGACGCCCTGGGGCGTAGAAACAGCCTTCAATCCTTTCAACTTTCCAGGCGTAAGCTTCACGAGATTTCCTCCTCTATGATTTCGCGCGGCAAGCGCTATGACGAGTGGTGATGGCCGAGACTACCAGAACAGGCATTTTAGCACCGGCCCGCCGCAGCGGACGGTGACGGCGCGTCACTGCCGCAGCAGCAGGGTTCCCAGGATGGCACGTTGCCGGGAGATCAACGACTCCACGCCGTGCTTGGCGAGATCGGTCATGCGGTGGAGCTGTTCTTCGTCAAAGGCCCGCTGCTCGGCGGTGGCCTGGATCTCGACGATCTTCTTGCCGCCGGTCATGACGAAGTTCAGGTCCACCTCGGCGCGCGAGTCTTCCTCATAGTTGAGGTCGAGCAGGATCTCTCCATCCACGATGCCGACGCTGGTGGCGGCCACAAAATCGCGGACAGGCGCCGCGGTGAGCGTGCCGGCCTCCACCAGCTTCTGCATCGCCAGACCCAGGGCAACGAACGACCCGGTGATGGAAGCGGTGCGCGTGCCGCCGTCGGCCTGGATCACGTCGCAATCCATCCAGATGGTGCGCTCGCCCAGGCGCGCGAGATCGGTGACCGCCCGCAGCGCGCGTCCGATCAGGCGCTGGATTTCGTGGGTGCGTCCGCCGATGCGTCCGCGGGCGGCTTCGCGCGGGGTGCGCGTCAGCGTGGAGCGCGGCAGCATGCCGTACTCGCTGGTGATCCAGCCCTTGCCGGAGTTGCGCATCCAGGACGGGACGGCTTCATCTACCGACGCGGTGCAGATCACGCGCGTGTTGCCGACCTCGATCAACGCCGAGCCTTCGGCGGTCGAGATGTAATCGGGGATGATGTTGACCGGCCGCATCTGGTCGGGGGCGCGATTGTCGGAACGGAAGAACATCCTAACCTCCCATGTCCACATGCTGCACATCTTCGAGCGCGTGTCCCATGAAGCGCTCACCCAGGCTGCGGAATTTTTCCACCGAATCGGTGGCGAAAAATTTCATGCGCGTGGGCCTGCGGCGCTCGGAGCCTTCTGAGGTCTTGGGCGGGGCGATGCGCAAGCTCTCGGCGACGCAGCGGGCGGTCGCTTCCGCCGAGTCCACGATCTCCACCCGCCAGGGCGCGACGCTGCGCAGCAGAGGCTTGATCAGCGGGTAATGGGTGCAGCCGAGCACCAGCACGTCGGGGCCGGTTTCGAAATCGTGGAAGACGTCGTCGAGGTAAACGTGCGCGACCTGCTGGGTGACGGGATGCTCTACCCAGCCTTCCTCGATCAGCGGGACGAACAGCGGGCAAGCCTTCTCGCACACTTCGACGCCTCGTTTTTCAAGCGCATGCTGGTAAGCATGGCTCTTGATGGTGGCTTCGGTCCCGATCACCAGCACTTTGTTGCGGCGGGTGGCGGCGGCGGCCGATTCCGCGCCGGGCTCGATCACTCCCACCACCCCGACGTTCGCGGCGTTGCTGATTGCGTCCAGCGCCAGCGCGCTCGCCGTGTTGCAGGCAATGACCAGCAATTCGGCGCCGTGCTCCTCCAAGAACCTCGTCGCCGAGACGGCGTACTTGGCGACCGTTGCGGCTGACTTCGATCCGTAGGGCAGGCGCGCGGTGTCGCCGAAATAGATGTAATCGGCATCGGGGATGCGCGCTGCCAGCTCGCGCAGCACGGTCAGACCGCCTACGCCGGAATCGAATACGCCGATAGTGACGCGCATCATCGCAATTGTTCGAGCAGTTGCTCCATCGTGACTACATCATAAAAGCACTCGAGATCGGCGTGCCCGGCCAGGGTCTCGCGTTCCTTGCCGTCCACCAGTATCTTTACCCGCGTGATGCCGGGAAGGTTGGCGGTCAGAGTCTTCACCAGCGACGCAACCGTGAGCGTCTCGACAAAGACGCCGGAGCGATGTCCCTCGGCCAGGGCCGCGGTGGTATCCACCACGGCCGTATTTTCGTCCACCAGAAAGACATCCTTCACGTCGGCGCCCGCCGGCAGTTCGTGCGCCGACGGCCGCTTCACGTATTCACCCACCAGCGCGTGCAGGATCTCGCGGCCACGCTCGGCGGGATCGGCGGGCAGCGCGATCGATGCCTCCTGCGGACGCACCACGCCGGGATCATCGTAAGCCAGATAGAGAATAACGCGCGAGGCCGGTCCCATAATCGGCGCCGAGATGGGCCGCGTATCCGGCAGGTTGTGGGCGCGCGCCTGCTCATTGCGGCGCAGGCTGTAAAGGTACGCGCCCATGCCCAGAACCGCCGCCAGCAGCAGCCCGGTTCCGATGGTGAGGGCGCGCGTCATCGCTCCGCCTCCACCCGCGCCCGTCCGACTACGATGGCCTCGGCGATGGCGGCGGCGATGCGTTGCTGGTACACGCCCGCGCTGACGCTGCCCACGTCGGCTCCCGAAGGCGCGACCTCGATGGCGAGGGCGGCGGCGGCCACGTTGTTCAGCGGCTTCACCGGTGCGGAGAGCTGGGAGCTGGGAATCTCGTGCTTGAGGAGTTCGGCCTTTACGAGCTCGGCCAGGGCGCGGCTGCTCAGCACGTAGCGGGCCTGCGCCGTGTCCCAGGGCACAAAGCCGCCGGGCTTGCTGGACGCCGAGTTGATCATGGCCGTGTACACGCGCACCCCGTGGCCCTGCGACGCGGCATGCAGGCTGAGGTAAACCGAAACCCGCGCGGCGTCGGCCATGGCGGCGCGCTGCTCGACCGCGACCGTGACATCGGCGTCCCGCGACATCACCACGCCGATGCCGCGGCCCTGGAGTTCGCTGCGCAGCCGGCGGGCGAAGGCCAGCGTGACTCCCTTTTCCTCGAGCGTCTCGTTCAGCAGCGCCCCACGATCGTCCCCGCCGTGCCCGGCATCGAGCATCACCACGAACGCGGGCTTGGCGGCGAGCGATTGCAGGGTCGGAGGCGGAGGCACGGCCACCGCGGCCGGCACAGTTCCCGCCGCCGGCGGTGCAGTTCCTGGCGCAGCCGCTGGTGGCCCAGTTCCCGCTACAGCCGCCGGTGGCGCGCTGGGGGCCTCGCTGGGCGCGGGCACGATCTCGATCGCCCTGCGGTCAGCGGCGAACTGCGCCAGCAGCGGCACCCGTCCCAGCACCACCAGCTCCGCCTCGCCATTGCTTTCGGAGAACGTGATCGACGAGACCAGCGGATTTTCCAGCCTGAGGATACTAGTGTTGGCAACCACCGCGTCGCGGGTGAAGCTCATCTTGAGTTTGCCCGGCTCGGTGCTGATCAGAGGATTGACCGGCGCGCTGAAGTTCAGGCGCAGCCCGTTCTCGCGCGGATCGGTGGTGAAGTGGGTTGCCACGCCGCCCAGAAAAAGCCGGCGCCCGGCTTCATGGTATTCCGTTCGGGTGGCCAGCATGAGCCCGAGAATGGCCGGCAGGGCGCGCAGCGGCACCAGCCCGCGGTCGTTCTCCAGCACGAACCGCCCCGGCAGCCCGAACTTCTGCCCGGCAACTTTGCCGACGCTGGCGCCCTGGCGGAACTCGGCTTCGAGCTTGTTGAAGCGCAGCTTCCACTTTGCGCCTACGGCCCTGGCGCTCACGTTGCCGAACGGTTCCAGCGCTTCCAGCAAGGCGACATAATCCTGCCCCTCGTGCTCGGAGACGGGCAGGGAATAGCTGACCCGCGGACCGTAAATCGAGAGCTGCTTCTCTTCCGCCGAGGGTGCGCTTGTGAGCAGGACCAGCAGCAGAGCAGCCACGGCGGCCGCGCCTTGCGACCTCCGCCGATACTTACTCCAGGGCATAAATGGTCAGCCCGCTTAGCAGCTTGGGATAGAAATCGGTGGACTTCTGCGGCAGGACTTCTCCGGCGAAGGCGGTGTCGCGCACCTGGTCCATGCGCACCGGGTTCATCAGGAACGCGACGTTGGCGCCATGGCGCACCCGAGCGATGGCCTCGCCGGCATCGCGCAAATAAGAAATATTGCGCTGCTCACGGATGGCCTCCTCGGAGATACCCAGCACCAGCTCCAGGCCGAGTTTGTGAAGAATCACCACGTCCAGTCCGCGCTGGTGGGGGGAAAGCTGGGCCAGGGTCTGCTCGACCTCCGCCGGACGGGCCCGCAGGAGAAAGCTGCCGCCATTCGTAATGGCCAGCAGCGCCGTGCCTTGGTTGCCCGCGGACTGCAGGATGGCGGTGGCCCGGGCAGCATCGCTCACCTGGACCGGTTCCACGTCGAACACTGCGCGCGCCGATTCCAGGAACTGCTCTTCGCGGAAGCTCTCCAGCCCGGCAATGACGCGGTGCGTGGGCAGGATCACCAGGCCCTCAGCGTACATGTTGATGAAGGTCATCATGACGCGGTCGTAGGCGGCTTCGCCGGGAGGCGGCGCGGCGGCATCCTGCTCGCGGCGCTCACGTTGGTAGTTCAGCGCCGTCTCATAGCGGTGATGGCCGTCGGCGATGATCAGCTTGGTGTTCTCCATGCGGCGGCGGATGAACTCCACCAGCCCGGGGACGGGCCAGAGGCGGTGCAGGACTTCGTACTCGTCGCGCAGCTCGACGTCGGCGGGATGGCGCGCCACCTTGGCCAGGGCGTCGTCGATCTCGCCGGCGGGGTCGTTGTACAACATGAAAAGCTGCCCGAAATGCGCACGCGTCGCCCGCAGCAGGTTGAGCCGGTCGGCCTTGGGCCCGGAGTGGGTCTGCTCGTGCCGGAAGACCACGCCGGCATCGTAAGGCTCGAGCTGGCCCAGCGCGATGAAACCCCGCCGCTCCAGACGCTGCTGCGGAGAGCCCGGGAGGGCAAACTCCTGGGCGTAGGCGTAGAACATGGGATCGGGATCCTGGATGAAGATGGCGTCCTTGCGCCACTGGGAAAACGCCGCCGCGGCGCGGCTATAGACGTTCTGGCCGTTATCGCTGGGCTCGCGCTTCCCCAGAATGATGCGCACCAGGTTGTGGGGACTGGCCGCGTAGTAGCGCTCCTGCATCTCCGCGGTGATCTTGTCGTAAGGCTGGGTGACGACATCCGCCAGCCGCACGCGGGCGGGGTTGTAGCGCAGGGCGGGGAAGGGGAGGATCCTGGCCATGGTTAGGAACGGGTACCATTGGGATTGTAGCAAGAGCTGCAGAAAACCTGCGGGATGGGTTGGCCGCGGGTTCCGCGGGGCGGTGGGAAGGGACAGCCGCGCTGTGATACCATCGGCTGCAAAGAGGGTTGGCAAAGCCCCAGCGAGGATTGAGCCCGATCATCCCGTCCCCCCTTTCAGGTTGTTCATGAGGTTGGCTGTGTCTCCGAACCCAGGGACGTCCCGCTTGTCCACCGGCCAGGCGATGCGGTGTCGTACCGCGCTGCTGCTACTCGTTGCCATGCTGGCCGTCGCGGTCGTGGTTCCTACGGCCGTGGCGCAGAGCGCCTCGGATGAAGTCCACGTCACGCCGCGCAAGCCGCCCGATGCCCCCAAGGATCCCCGTGACGGCATCGACCCCGCGCTGAAGACGCACACCAAACCCATCAAGGTGGATGTGGACCTGGTGCTGGTATCGGTGACCATCACCGATCCCATGAATCGTTTGGTCACCGGCCTGGAAAAGGACAACTTCCAGTTGTACGAAGATAAGCAGGCGCAGGAGATCCGCCACTTCTCCAGCGAGGACGCTCCCATTTCGCTGGGAGTGATTTTCGACATGAGCGGCTCGATGTCGAACAAAATCGAGAAGTCGCGCGAGGCGGTGGTGCAGTTCTTCAAGACCGCCAACCCGCAGGACGAATTCTTCATGATCGCCTTCAACGACAAGCCGGAGCTGGTCTCCGACTTCACCCGCTCCATCGAGGAAATCCAGGGCAAGCTGCTCTATACCATGCCCCGCGGGCGCACCGCGCTGCTGGACGCCATCTACCTGGGCATGAACAAAATGCGGGACGCGCAAAACAGCAAGAAGGCGTTGCTGATTATCTCCGACGGGGGCGACAACCACAGCCGCTACACCGACAACGAGATCAAGTCGATGGTAAAAGAGGCGGACGTGCAGATTTTCGCCATTGGCATTTTTGAGCCCTCGCCGCCCACGCCGGAAGAGATGCGCGGTCCGCACCTGCTGGGCGAGATTACCGACATCACCGGCGGGCGCACCTTCGTCATCGACAACCCCAACGAACTGGCCGACGTCGCCACCAAGATCGGCGTCGAGCTGCGCAACCAATACGTGCTCGGGTACCGTCCGAAGAATCCAGCGCGGGATGGCCGCTGGCACAAGATCAAAGTGAAGCTCTCGCCGCCCAAAGGACTGCCGCCGCTCACCGTCTACGCCAAGTCGGGATACTATGCGCCTTCGCAATAAGCTGCTTTCCCTGGTGTTGCTGCTGAGTTTGGGGCTGATCCTGATTGCTGTCGCCCAGAATCCGCCCGCGCCCGACAACCCGCCCGCCAGCGGCGCCGACAAGGCCGCCCCGGCTCCGCCGCCCCCGGCCTCGGGGCAACAATCGGGGCAACAAGATGTGGAGCGGGGCGATAACGGCACCTTTACGTTCAAGAAAAAAGTGGAAGAGGTTGTGCTGCACGCCACGGTGACGGACCAAAGGCAGCACCTGGTTTCCGGCCTGCGGCAGGGCGATTTCGCCGTCTTTGAGGACGGCAAGCCGATGGTTATCACCTCGTTCCATCAGGAAGACATACCGGTGTCGATCGGCATCGTCATCGACAACTCCGGCTCCATGCGGACCAAGCGCCAGCAAGTGAACCAGGCCGCTCTCAACCTGGTGCGGGCCAGCAATCCCCAGGATGAGCTCTTCGTGGTCAACTTCAATGACGAGTACTACCTCGACCAGGACTTCACCTCCAACATCAATCAGTTGAAGGAAGGTTTGGACCACATTGAGTCGCGCGGCGGGACGGCGCTCTACGACGCGGTGGTGGCCTCCGCCGACCACTTGGCCAAGGGCGCGCGCCTGGACCGGAAGGTCCTGCTGGTGGTGACCGATGGCGAGGACAACGCCAGCCGCGAGACGCTGGAGCAGTGCGTGCGCAGTCTGCAGGATCTGAACGGGCCCACGGTTTACACGATCGGTATTCTGGGCGACGACCACGAAGCCCACCGCGCCAAGCGCGCGCTGACAGCGCTGGCCTTCCAGACCGGCGGCGTGGCCTTCTTTCCCAAGGACATGAACGAGGTGGACAACATCAGCCGCCAGGTGGCGCACGACATCCGCAACCAGTACACCATCGGCTACAAGGCCGCCGACCCGAACCGGCCGGGATACCGTAGCGTGCGCGTCGAGGCCCACGCCGCCGGCTACAAGAAACTGGTCGTCCGCACCCGAAGCGGCTACTACGCCGGCCAGGAAAGAGCCGCGAAATAATTTGGACGCCAAAAGCCACGAGCCAACAACCGCACACGATTGACCCCAGCGCGTACCTCCCTTACCCTAAGTCCAGATGAAAGCCACCGAATCCGCCCGCCTTCGAGTCGCGGAGGACATCACCGAACTGGTCGGTGACACTCCGCTGTTGCATCTCCGCAAGCTCACGCCCCCTGGCGCCGCCGACCTGTTTGCCAAGCTCGAGTATCTGAACCCGGGCGGCAGCGTAAAGGACCGCGCCGCCATCGGCATCATCAGCCGCGCCGAAGAGCAGGGCCTGTTGCGCCAGGGCGCAACCATCATCGAGGCCACGGCGGGGAACACCGGGGTAGGATTGGCGTTGATTGGCGTCAGCCGCGGCTATCGCGTGGCGCTGTTCGTGCCGGAGAAGTTTTCCCAGGAAAAAGTCATGCTCATGCGCGCCCTCGGCGCCGAGGTCACACGCACCCCGGATTCCGAGGGCATGGAAGGCGCCATCCGCCGCGCCCGCGAACTCGTCGCTGGCACTCCCAATTCCTTCCTCGCCGGCCAGTTCGAGAACCTCGCCAATCCCGACTACCACTACCAGACCACCGCGCGCGAGATGTTCGAGCAGATGGAGGGCCGCATCGACGCCGTGGTCATCGGCGCCGGCACTGGCGGCACCTTCACGGGAGTGGCGCGCTACATTAAAGAGCGCATTCCGGACGCGCTGGCCATTGCCGTTGAGCCTGTGGGGTCGATCCTGGGCGGCGGGCCCAAGGGCGACTACAAAATCGAGGGCATCGGCGCCAGCTTTTTTCCCAAGACGTTCGACAAGGCTCTCGCCGACGAGATCTTCGCGGTCCGCGATCCCGAGGCGTTTTCCACCGTCGCCGGCTTGGCGCGCAAGGAAGGCGTGTTCTCCGGCTCGAGCGGCGGCGCCAATGTTTACGCCGCCCTGCAGATCGCCCAGCGGCTGGGCGCCGGCAAGCGCGTGGTGACCATGATCCCCGACTCGGCCGAACGTTATCTGTCGAAGGGAATTTTCGACAGCGCACAATAGGTCGCACGATCATCGAATTCCTATGAACAACAAAGAACTCGGTTTCGCCACGCGGGCCATCCACGTCGGCCAGGAGCCGGATCCCTCGACCGGCGCCGTGGTTGTGCCCATCTTCGCCACCTCCACCTATGTGCAGGAGGAGATCGGCAAGCACAAGGGATACGAGTACTCGCGGGTCTCCAATCCCACGCGCACCTGCCTGGAGAAGAACCTAGCGTCGCTCGAAGGCGGGCGGACGTCGCACGTCTTTGCCAGCGGCATGGCTGCCATCAACGCCATGTGCACGCTGCTCAAATCCGGCGACCACGTGGTCTGCACCAACAACCTCTATGGCGGCACGCCGCGCCTGTTTAACCAGATTCTGACCAACTACGGCCTGGAGTTCTCCTACGTTGACACCTCCGACGTGCGCGCCGTCGAGCGGGCAATTCGCCGCAGCACCCGCTTCGTCTATGTGGAAACGCCGACCAACCCGCTGATGACCCTCAGCGATCTCGCGGCCATCAGCCAGGTCGCACACCGGCGCGGCGTCGAGCTGGTGGTGGATAACACTTTTATGTCGCCGTATTTCCAGAAGCCCATCGCGCTGGGCGCGGACATGGTCATCCACTCGACTACCAAGTTCCTCAACGGGCACAGCGACGGCCTGGGCGGGGTCGTGGTCTGCACCAAGCCGGAGCACGCGGAAAAGTTCGCGTTCATCCAGAAGGCGGCGGGCGCAATCCTGTCGCCGTTCGAGTGCTGGCTGGTGCTGCGCGGAGTGAAGACGCTGGCGGTCCGCATGGAGAAGCACGACGCCAACGGCCGCGCCGTGGCCGCCTTCCTCAATCGCCACCAAAAAGTGAAAAAAGTCTTTTATCCGGGACTGCCCGACCATCCGCAACACGAGCTGGCCGAGCGGCAGATGACCGGTTTCGGGTCCATGATCACCCTGGAGACCGGCTCGCTGAAGAACGCGCAGAGAATGCTGCGCAAGTTGCGCGTCTGTTTTCTGGGAGAATCGCTGGGCGGAGTGGAGACGCTGATCTCGCACCCCGCCACCATGACCCACGCCGCGCTGGGCGAGAAGGGAAGACGCGAAATCGGCATCACCGACGGCATAGTGCGCATCTCGGTCGGCATCGAAGACGCGGACGACGTCATCCGCGACCTTGAGCAGGCGCTGGCGGCGATTTAAGAACTGAAAACCACGGAGGACGCAGAGGACGCCGAGGAAGAGAAACAATCAAAACCTCTGCGCACTCGGCGTCTCGGCGGTAAATTGTCTCTCGTGGCGAACAACCAGGCATCACGCGAATGGAACTCCGAGGCCTACCATCGGCTCTCGCAGCCGCAGTTTGCGTGGGGGCAGAAGGTCCTCGATCGTCTGCCGCTGCGCGGCGACGAGACCGTAGCCGACGCCGGCTGCGGCAGCGGCAAGGTGACGGCGGAACTGCTGAAGCGCTTGCCGCGCGGGCGCGTGGTCGCCATGGACCTATCGCAGAACATGCTGCAAACCGCGCGCGAGCACCTTGCGCCGAAGTTCCCCGGGCAGGTGTTCTTCATCGCCGCAGACCTGCATGACATCCCTCTCGACGGCGTTCTCGACGGCGTCTTCAGCACCGCCGCGTTCCACTGGCTGCCGGACCACGACCGGCTCTTCCGCAGCCTGGTGCGGGCGCTCAAGCCGGGCGGCTGGCTGGAAGCGCAGTGCGGAGGCGGTCCCAACCTGGCGCGGGTCCGGGAGCGAGCGACCGCGTTGATGGCCTCGGCGGAATACTCCTCGTTCTTCGCCGGATGGTCGCCTACGTGGCAGTATCCGGACGATATCACCACGGCGAAGCGCATGCGGAGTGCCGGTTTCGTCGAGATCAAGACCTGGCTGGAGGAAGCGCCGGCAACTCTGGCGGATGCGCCGGAGTACAAGGAGTTCCTGGCGACGGTGACGCTACACCGCCACCTCGCGCGCATTCCCGATTCCGCGCTGCGCGAACCCTTCATGGACGCACTCGCGTGCCAAGCCGCCAGCGACAACCCGCCGTTCACGTTGGACTATTGGCGGCTGAACCTGAGCGGTCGGAAGCCGAAGGACTAACCACAGAGGACACGGGGAGTTTTCTCAATCACCCGATCACCCGATCCACCGATTCCCCGATCCACTTCATATATTCCTCGCTCCCGGCCTCGATGGACAGCATGACGCACTCGGGCAGTTCATAGGAGTGCAGCTCGCGGATGGCGTCGCGCACGCGCGGAAATGCTTCTGACGTGGTCTTGATGATCAGCAGGTGCTCGGGCGCGCTCTCCACCGCGCCCTTCCAGCGATAGACGGACTGGATCGGCCCCACGACGTTGACGCACGCTGCCAGACGGCGCTCGACCAGCGCCTGCGCGATCTTCTGCGCTTCTTCTGCTGATCCGGCGGTGCTCAGGACGATTCGCTTGTCGGTCATTTACAATCGTTGGTTGTCGGCGACGTGCTGGAATTTTATATGACAACGGCCATCAAGTTCGGCACTTCGGGCTGGCGGGCGGTGATCGCCGAAGATTTCACCTTTGCCAATGTGCGCCGTGCGGTCACCGGCATTGCGCGCTACGTGGTCTCGGAGAAGCCGCGCGGGGCGCGCGTCGTAGTGGGCCGAGATCCGCGCTTTTTGGGAGAAACGCTGGTCGCGATGGCAGCCGAAATCCTCGGGGCGCACGGGATTACGCCGCTGGTGATCGCCGAGCCCGCGCCCACACCGGCGATCTCCTACGAAGTGATCCGCTCGCAGTCGGACGGCGCCATCAACTTCACCGCCTCGCACAATCCTCCCGAGTACAACGGCATCAAGTTCTCGACCCCGGACGGAGCGCCGGCGCTGCCGGAAGTCACCAACCGGATTGAGGCGGAGATAGCGCGCCCGGACGGGCAGCCACCCGCAGCCCAAGCCGCACAGCCCGTTACCGTTGATGTTCGCGCCGCCTACCTGGCGCGTCTCCGCGAGCTGGTGGACCTGGAAGTGATCAGCAAAGCCGGGTTGCGCGTCTGCTTTGACCCGCTGTGGGGAGCGGCGCGCGGCTATCCCGACTCGCTGCTGCGCGAAGCCGGGGTGCAGGTATCAACCGTCCACGACTGCCGCGACGTGCTCTTCGGCGGACACGCGCCCGAACCCGACGACCACCTGCTTTCCGACCTGCGCCGCAAGATGGGCGAGACCAACTCCAACATCGGCATGGCCACCGACGGCGACGCCGATCGCTTCGGCATCCTCGACCAGGACGGCTCCTTCCTCCAGCCCAACTACCTCATCGCCCTGCTGTTCGACTACCTGGTCGAAACGCGTGGCTGGAAGAACGGCGTAGCCAAATCGGTCGCCACCACCAACCTCATCAATGCCCTGGCGCAGCATCACAAGGTCGAGCTGCACGAGACGCCGGTGGGCTTCAAGTACATCGGCGAGCTGATCAAACAGGACAAAATCGCCATCGGCGGAGAAGAGAGCGCCGGCCTCTCGATCCGCGGCCATGTCCCGGAAAAGGACGGCATCCTTGCGGGACTGCTTGCCGCCGAGATGGTGGCGCGCCGCCACAAGCCGCTGCGCGAACAATTGCAGATCCTATTTGGCAAAGTTGGTTCCTTTTATCCGCTGCGCGAGAACTTCCGCTTGACGCCGGAAGTGCGGGAGCAGTTCACTAGCAAGGTGAAGGCGGAGCCGCGCGAGTTTTTCGGACGTAAAATCACCGGCGTGGTGCGCACCGACGGGTTGAAACTGCTGTTCGAGGACGGCTCGTGGGCGTGTTACCGGCTCTCCGGCACCGAACCGGTGGTGCGCGTCTATACCGAAGCGCGGTCGCGCGACGATTTGGCAAAACTCAGCGGGCAGGCCAAGGATTGGATTTTCCACTAATGCTGGATTGGGAGCGGCTGGCGGACTTCATGGCGCAACATCAACTCCTGCTGCACGCAGGAGCCTGGCTCTATGGAACGCGGCGCAAGCTGGCGACCGCGGGCATGTTGCTGCTGGTGGTCATGCTGGGCTACCACGTGGTCTTCGGGGCCAACGGCATGGTTGCCTACCAGCACAAGCGCGCCGAGAACCACAAGCTGCAACAGGACGTCCTGCGCCTCCAGCAGGAGAACGGCCGCATCTCCCAGAAGGTCCGCGGACTGAAGAGCGATCCCCGCGCCATCGAGCGCGAAGCCCGCGAACAGCTCAAGTACGCGCGTCCGGGCGAAGTGGTTTACGTCGCTCCCGAGCCGCGCCCGCAGAGCTCCACGGCCACTGCACAGACACGCTGAGTCGCGGTGACAAATTGGTTACAACCAACCGCGCGCTTTTTGCTTGAAATGTGCTCTGTCGGCAAGGTAGAAGGTAATCCCTTATATAATGTGGGGGACGTTAGGCTGGTTTGCGAAACGAGCTTGCGGCACGCGCTGCGAGAAACCGAGGAGATGACATGAAGAAGTTGCTTGTGGTCCTGCTTTTGCTCACGCTGGTGTTGGTGGTGGTGGCAGTCGCGAAAGAAGCTGCGGTGAATGGCTGGGTTGTGGATGCCAAGTGCGGCGTCAAAATGGCGAGCGCCGAAGGCGCGGCCTGCGCCAAGAAATGTATCGGCGCCGGCGAGAAAGTGGCCTTTGTTCCCGATGGCACGAAAGACGTGCTGGTCGTGGAGAACCCCGAAAGCCTCAAGGGTCATGAAGGCCACCATGTGGCAGTTACGGGGCACGTCGACAATGACAAGAAAACCGTCCACGTCGAAACTGTCAACATGCTGGAGAAGCAATAGGCTTCAGCCCATCCTTGTAAGAAACCAGGGCGGCCCCAGCGGTCGCCCTTGTTTTTTGCGCCATTCTTTACCGCACCACTCCTTCGAGCGGCGAGCTGGCCGTGGCATAGAGTTTCCTGGGCATGCGTCCGGCCAGATAAGCGTTGCGTCCAGCGAGGATAGCGTGCTTCATGGCGTCGGCCATCAGCACCGGGTCCTGCGCCGCCGCGATGCCCGTGTTCATGAGCACGCCGTCGTAGCCCAACTCCATGGCGACGGTGGCATCGGAAGCCGTGCCCACGCCCGCATCCACGATCAGCGGCACGCCGGTGAAGATCTCGCGCAGGATGCGCAGGTTGGCCTGGTTCTGGATGCCCATGCCGCTGCCGATGGGCGCGCCCAGCGGCATCACCGCGCTCGCGCCCGCATCCACCAGCCGCTTGGCCACCACCACGTCGTCGGAGGTGTAGGGAAGAACCGTGAAGCCTTCCTTCACCAGCACGCGCGTGGCCTCGATGGTGGCGGCAACATCGGGATAGAGCGTGGCCTGGTCGCCGATGACCTCTACTTTTACCCAGTCTGACAGCCCAACCTCGCGCGACAGGCGCGCGGTGCGGATGGCTTCGTCGGCGGTGTAGCAGCCGGCGGTGTTGGGAAGCAGGAAATATTTCTGCGGATCGATGAAGTCGAGCAGAGACTCTTTGCTGCGGTCGAGGTTGACGCGCCGCACCGCGACCGTGACCATCTCGGCGCCGCTGGCCTCGATGGCGCGCGCCGTCTCCTGCCCGGATTTGTACTTGCCCGTCCCCACGATCAGCCGGGAACGGAAGGGACGACCGGCAATGACTAAGGAGTCCATGGTGTTATTGTAATCCAGCGTAGCGCCGCCGTCTCGGAACCGGACCCGATGGGGACCCCGGCCTCAGCCCCGACGCCGGCCCTCACTCAAGTGTCATTCTTCCGCCGACCGGAGGAAGGCGGGAGAATCTGGCGACGTCGTCTGCGCAACCCGATCCGGTGGTGCCGGCTATTCCGTCAGATCCGATGGCGGACGCCGGCGCCAACCACGACTGTTTGCCCTCACTCAAATGTCATTCTTCCGCCGACCAAGGGAAGGCGGGAGAATCTGGCGACGTCGTCTGCGCAACCCGATCCGGTGGTGCCGGCTATTCTGTCAGATCCTCCGCTCGCCTTCGGCGCGCGAAGGATGACAGCTTCAGTGGTGCAGAGAGCCTTCGCCCCCGAAAATCCTCTGGCTGCTGACCGCACCGAACAGGGCCTCAGTCGGCGATCAACAGCGCTCAGCGCTGTTAATCCCTATGTAACCCCTGCAGCCGGTCACCAGCCTCCGATGGGATACCACCACCTCCCTGTGATCCGATGAAATAAAGGACTTAGCTGCAGTGATCCCATGAGGTCCCATCGGAACAAAGGACTTACACGCAAAAACCGATTGTGTAAGGGCTTAAGCCCATTGCCGGGCGGCTTTTTTGTCAAAGAGCGGAGACCGCGCCGCAGAGCGGCAGTGCAGAGGCTGTTATCTCTGTGACAACATAAATAAAGATTATATATCAATTGCTTCCGGGTGTCATGGCGGCCTTGGTTGCTGCTGGATGGCATCCGGGGCCAGCGAAAGCCTGTCTGCAAACTTCGTCCGTGATTGCCCAGAACCCCGTTTCGGCAAGATTTGCTATTTTTAAGCGAGGCGTGCATAAATTGATCGCAGGATGGCGACTGACCATGCACTTCGTGCCTTGCTTGGATTGGGCGGACCCGCGCCACCGCCTATCCTTTATCACTACACATCGATGCAGGGTCTACTCTCGATAGTCGAGACCGGCCGAATTCGTGCGACTCACATCGGTACTTAAACGACTGGTCTGAGGCGAAACGATGTGGGGCCTTGTTCTCAAGCGTTTGCAGGAACGAAGGGATTCGGCCAAATCAACCGAGGAGAGTGCATACCTTTCGGAACTCATTAACTTGGCCCATACAAGGCGGCTGCCTGATGAGTTTGTAGCATCGTTCTCAGAAGAAGGTGATGACCTCAGTCAGTGGCGCTCATACTGTCCGGGAGAAGCCGGCTTCAGTATTGGCTTTTCTAACGCCGCTCTGCGTAGCCAACGGGTTTCCGACCCCGCTGGCGGTGAGCCGTCATTTGTTGGCGCGCACCTGCTCAAAATCTGCTATCTAAATGAAAATGATACTTCCGAAATTGATCTCGCCATCGACCGGATCCTTCAGCTCGCCGCTCAACTTCAAGGGGCGATGGGTTTTTCCGGGCCGATTTCCAGAGAACAAGCTGTCCTGTCTTGGGTTGGCGTCATTGCGCCGTCCTACAAGAATTCAGCCTTACGTGCCGAGAGTGAATGGCGCATGGTACTAAGCAAGCCTCACAAACCCATGCCGGGACAGCGTTTCCGCGCAGGTAAATCAACCGTGATTCCTTACGTTGAAGTGGAGCTAAATCGGAATGCGGAGCTGAGAGTCTCCGATGAGTATATGATTCGCAAAGTGCTGGTTGGGCCGACACCGACCCCCGACCTTTCTCGGGAGGCCGTTCAGAGTCTCTTTTTGTCCAAAGGCCACGGTGAAGTCCTGGTTGAAAAATCGACAATTCCGTACCGGCACTGGTGACAGATTATTAAGGGCGTGCGGGTGCAGGTGCTGTTCCCGGCGCTAGAGCGGACCATCCGGAGGCGGTGATGTCGCGATATTTCTTCAGGTGCTCGTACGAGGTGGAGGAGCTTGGCCGCCATTTGCCCGAGGCCGACGACCTTGAGTTTCGTTTTGATAGACCAAGGCCCAGTGTTGTTCGCCTGAGCAAGAGTTATTGGGATCGCCAGAAACCTGCTGACGCTGCAAGCGCGATCTGCATGGCTGAGACCACGGAAGAGACGATCGATGACAAAATGTCGTCTGAGATGCAGTTTCTCTGCCGCATCCTCGACGAGCTGTACAGCACAATGATTCCGACCGTAGCCATCTTTAGATGGCGGTGTGGTTTGGCGCCGGAGGGCCCGCTTGATCCCCGTAGCAATCTAAAAGGATATTGCTCTAACGATGGCGAGTCATGGCGCGAAATATCCATGCTAAGGGGTTTGAAAATAT
>Ga0181521_10001113_pt1 | contig 33353 bp, 31 predicted proteins | sample PEATcosm2014_Bin_32_FD_119764 | JGI IMG/M metagenome (GOLD analysis project Ga0181521, IMG submission 119764) | Peatland microbial communities from MTU Mesocosm Facility, Houghton, MI, USA - PEATcosm2014_Bin02_60_metaG | ecosystem: Environmental > Terrestrial > Soil > Wetlands > Peat | place...
CGCCGTCCACTGCCGGAGTTTGTCCCGCTCCACTTCCGAAAGCTGACATGACTTCCCCATGCCCCAGGATAACGCGAGCCGGGTTATCTTGTCTAGTTATTTGTTGGACACTACACTAGCAGGCTGCGGAGCGCGCCATTGGCGGCCAGCGGCACGCCCCGGCCTGGCCGCGGCACGGCTAGTTTCCGGCGGCGGGAGTGGAGGCGCTACCGGGGGCCTCCTGCTCCTTGTAGAGGCAGGCGCCGATGACGGTCCCAAGCACGATCTCTACAAGCCCCAACACCACGCCGATGACGATCAGACGGTAACGGAACAGGTGCATGGCTGCCGGAGCGATCATGGCCAACAGCGAAGCCGGTACCCAGACCGCAATGCCGGCCATGACGGCAGTCTTGGGGCCGGGGCCAAAACGCGGCCGGATGGTGGCGTACAGCCATAGCGCGTAAATGCCAATCAGGAACCCCCACAGCCAGAAGGCCGCGGTGGGGCCGACCCCCATATCGGGAGATTTGTTCAGGGCCTTCATGGCGGCAGCCCATTGGCTGCTCAGAATGAGGCCGTTGACGAGGAATTCGCAGATGTTGACGACGAGCCCGGCGAGCAGTCCGCCCAGGATCACGCGAGTCCAGTTGATTCTCATGCTTACCTCCTTGGAAGGAATCCGCACTCCTTCGGTACGGAATTATACACCCCGGCTGCCACGAATGCCTCCGTGGACCGGGTGTACACTGCGCGATAGGGCCTTGCCCCACGTCATGCCTGTTGCGAACTTCCGCTTCTACGCGGAGCTCAACGACTTTCTGCCGCCGGAGCGCCGATTCACCGGGTTCCCGTATAGCTTCCTGGATGCCGCAACCGTCAAGGATCGCATCGAGTCGTTCGGCGTGCCCCACACGGAGGTCGATCTGATCCTGGTCAACGGACAATCGGTGGATTTCGCTTACCGGGTTCGGGACGGCGACCGGATCAGCGTTTACCCGGTCTTCGAGGCGTTTGACATCGCCGGGCTGACCCGCTTGCGGCCGGAGCCGCTGCGCGACGTAAAGTTCGTACTCGATGTGCACCTCGGCCGCCTGGCCGCATACCTGCGAATGTTGGGGTTTGACGCTCTCTATCAAAATCGCTGCGGCGACCAGCGGCTGGCGGAGATCTCGCGCCACGAACATCGCATTCTGTTGACCCGCGATGTAGGGCTTCTGAAACGCGCCTGCGTGACGCACGGATATTACCTGCGGGCCACGCAACCGCGGCGCCAACTGGCGGAAGCGGTCCGGCGATTCGATCTGGGGCGCCTCGCCAGACCTTTCTCGCGGTGCCTGCGATGCAACACGCCGCTGGCGCGGGCGGGCAAAGACCAGGTGCTTCACCAGCTTCCCGCCCAGGTTGCCCTGCTGCACGATGAGTTCCGGCGTTGCCCGGATTGTGGCCGCGTCTATTGGCAGGGAGGACATTTCCGCCGCATGCGGCAATGGGTGGATGCGGCCCTGCAGGCGTAGCGGGTCCGCTCCCCGGTTCATGTCCGGCCCCATCTCGACGCGGTTCGCTAAGCCGACATCGCCATGAGCCCGCCCGGTTGCGACGATCTGGCAACACCTTCGAACTGGTTCATCGGCGCGAAGCGAACGCACCCCATGCGATCCGGCAGGCCGGCCACACCCCGCTCGACATTCTGCTGATTCGTCCGGACGGCGAGGTTGCCAAGCCTTGGCTCACCACCGTGACCGACGATTACAGCCGCGCTGTGGCTGGGTACTTCCTCTCGTTCGAAAATGTTCTAATAGGCGCGATGCCACAGGAAACTGGCCGGCGCGGTTTGGCCAGCCCGGATGATGGCGGCACGCAGCCTGCGGTGGCGCTGCATCTCCTTCAGGTAGCGGCTCTCCTCGGATGCTTGCTTGGCTTGCACGATGCGGCCCGCCGCGCGTTTTTCTTCGTCCGTCCAACGGACGCGGCCCGGGATCGTCTCCAGAAGTTGGGCTAGCGGGGTTAGTTTCGGATTCCCACCGGCGCGCTGCGTGGCCAGGGCGAGGTTGCGGATGCGGAATTTGTCCCAGGCGCCGGGCTCCACCCCCGGCCCCTCGAAGATCAGGTAGGTCTCGGCAATCCGCTCCAGGGTGCGATGGGAACTGCGGTACCCGGGCGTGCGCTGCATCCGGCGCTCTTCCCGGGCGGCCAGCGCCGCGGCCTGGGGCTCGATGGGACGGAAGCCCAGCTTGCGACAGAACCAGAAGGCGCCGGAATCGATCGCCTCCGGGTTTTCCAGGCCGATCTGGTAGGGATCGACGGAGAAGCAATTCACGCCCAGCACCTGGTGGAAGAGGCGAAGCAGGCGCGCGTACAGCCAGGCGGATTCGCCTTCACGAAACGTGTAGTACAGGTTGAAGCCCACTTCGGCGCGTTCGAACAAAGAGAGCAGTTCCACGTAACCGGCGGGAACGCCGTTCTTGAAGAACATGCCGCCATGGTAGGCCCGTAACGGCAGGCGCCACGCCGGCGGGACGCCGAAGAAGAAGATCTCGACGCCGCGGCCGAGATCCGCGTGGTCGACCGCGCGCTCGTCGGGGTGGCTGAATCCGTAAAGCTCGCGATAGCGCATCGCGGAGGTGTCGAGGATCAGATCGAGCATGCGGCGCGCTTCCCGCGGCGCCAGGCGGCGAATTGTCAGAGGCGGGCTTTGCAGTTCCCGTTGCAGGGAGACATCGCCGCGGCGGAGGAGCGGCGCGCGGTGTAGAAAGAGCTTCCTTCCGGGCAGGCGCAGGCGCGACCGCGAAACGGGCGAGTTGCCGATTTTCCAGGTCAGCGGCAGATCCAGAGAGCCGTAGATCTTGGAGCGCTCCGCGGAGGATAGCGGAAGCGCGGCGAGCTGTTGCAGCAGCCAGGCGAGATCGGTGGTGCGCGGGGCGCGCGCGGCGGTCACCCAGTCGCGGAAAGGTACGTGGGCTTCCACCGGCCAATCTTCGGCAAGTAGTGGAAGGACGCGGGCCAGGACGGGGCCGAGGTTATCGATCTCATCGTAGCGGTCCCAGCCGATATCGATGCGGCGCGGATGGCGGGCCGCGAGGCTGCAGGCGACTTCGTGGCTGAAAACGGCGCTGAGCGAGGCGCCCGCGATACCCGAGACTTGGGGAGCTTCGAGGGGCTCCGTATCCGCGCCCGCGGTTTGCCACCGCGCGAGGCGATCCGCGAAGTGGAAGAGAATCTGGTCGGCGAGCCGGGCGGCCCGCGAACTGCGCGGATAGGCCCGGAGGAAGAGGAGGGTTTCGTGGAAGCGGATGGCTTCGGCCAAGGTGCTGGGCCGCCACCTGGCGGCAGCGGTCAGCAGTTTTTCGAGTTGCCAGGCGCCGCCTTGGCCGAAATTGGCCTTCCAGGCGTCCAGGCGATCCAGCAGGCGCATCAAGACCATTTGATCACGGCGCCCGGCGCGAGCGGATCCGGGCGGCGTTACCGGCGCCAGGCCGGTCCGCCCGGGTACGCTGCGTGGCACACTGACATTTGGAGGAAGGATGTCCATCTTCATCGTCCAACTCGGCACACCGCGAAAGCCCGGCGAAGGTCTGCGGCTCGGCACCGTGCGGCGCCCTCCGCGCGGCGTTCCCAAGTCCGATTTCGCCCGGCTCGACTACTACGACGTCTGGTTCCCCAACCTGTCGCCCGGCGCCGAACTCGTGAAGGAAGCGCTGCGAGCGGCGGACGAGCGGGCGTGGGCCGCATTCCGCCGCAAGTTCCGGCGAGAGATGAGTGCGCCCGACCGAAGCCGCGAACTGGACGTGCTGGCGGCGCTTTCCCGCTACACAAATCTCTCCCTGGGCTGCTACTGCCGGGACGAGAGCCGCTGTCACCGGTCCTTGTTGCGGGAACTTCTGGCGGAGCGGGGCGCAGACGTGGCTTGAAAGCGAACCGGCGCCGGTTTATCCGCCCGCGCGCGCAAACGCATAGCGGAAGCCGTTCTCCGCAATCTCGCGTAGCTCCGTTTCCGTAAACCCCAATGCCCGCGCCGCCAGCCGGTACTCGTCCACCAGCGTGCAGCGGAACATGGCCGGGTCGTCCGAGTTCAATACGATCGCCACCCCCGCATCGTACAACCGGCGCATGGGGTGTTCTTCCACGCGCTTCACCACCCCCGTCACCAGGTTGCTGGTTACGCAGATTTCCAGGGGAATGTCGCGCTCCACCAGCGCCTGCAACAGCGCCGGGTCTTCCACCGCGCGAATCCCATGGCCGATCCGCTCGGCTCCGAGCTCGAGCGCCGCCCACACCGATTCCGGTCCCATGCTCTCGCCCGCGTGCGCCGTCAGCCGCAGCCCCTCGCTCCTAGCGAAGCGGTACACCTCGCCGAACCACTGCGCCGGCCCGCGCTCTTCGCTGCCGCCGATTCCCAGCGCCACCACCCCCTGGTCCTGCCGCTCCGCCGCCAGCTCCGCCACCCTCCGCACGTGCTGCACGCCAAACTGCCGCACCCCGTCCAGAATCCAGCGCACCTCTACCGGCGACCCCTCCGCCGCCGCGCGAATGGCATCGAATATGGGCCCGAATTCCTGCTCTTTCCACAACACCACCCCCGCCGCCAGCGTGATCTCCGCGTAGCGCACGTTCTGCTCCGCCAGCCGCTCCAGCAGGCGCCGCGTCACCAGCCCGTAATCCTGGGGCCGGCGCAGCCGCTTGCCCACCACCGCAAACGCGCTCAGAAATGCGTCAAAACTGTCGTAGCGGTAGGCGGCGCGATACTCTTCCAGGCTCGTCGAAGGGTCCAGCTCGAAGAGCGTTTCCGGCTCCACAGACCCTTCCAGGTGCAGGTGCAATTCCGCCTTCGGCATTTCGAGCAGGAAATCGGCCATACTTACCCTTAGACTCTCATGACTGTCGAAGAGATGGAATGGGCGCCAGCCGCCGCCGAAAGCGAGTTCGCCGAAATCCTGGTGAGGAGTTTCCCCGGAGCTGCCGCCAGCCACCGATCAGGCTGCGTCTGAAGCCGCATCAGCCGGCGGCAAGCCACCCCAGATCAGAACGTCGGGGCACAGGTCGGCGCCGGTAGGCCAAACCAGCGTGCCCCCTTCGACACGCACCTCCCTAAATCGCGCCTCGTCGTTCCGGATCTCTTCGAAAACTGGGCCTACCAGCATTGGTCCCAGATCTCTTTCGACTACGCGGCCGTCGGTCAGTGTGAGCTGTACACGGTAGCCGTGCAGCGGCTTCGCTTCCCGGATACGAACCAGTCTCATGTCTGCTCCTCAGTCCAGCGGGGCGATCGGTTCCAAAGGCGTTCCGCCACGAGCCGGACTGTGGTCTCTGAAGTACATTCGAATCACAATCCCAAAGAATCGCGTCACCTCGGGCATTTGTTGCATTGATTTTACTCTCTGCGCACGCGCTGCGTCGAAGCCGGCCGGCGTGTCGCCGCAACCCGCCCGCTGGCTCAGCCAGAGCGCTGGGATCGGCGTGTGACGGAATCGGCCCGCTCGCGCAGCTTCCCGGATCAGGACTTTGGGGGGCGCTTGGCTGCGCACATCCGCGCCTTGGGCGTCATGCGGCCAAGCGAAATGCGTCAAAATTGTGGTAGCGGTAAGCGGCGCGATACTCTTTCACGCTCGTCGAAGGGTCCAGCTCGAAGAGCGTTTCCGGCTCTACGGACCCTTCCAGGTGCAGGTGCAATTCCGCGTTCGGCATTTCGAGCGGGAAATCGGCCATACTTACCCTTAGACTCTCATGACTGTCGAAGAGATGGAATCGATTATCGGCGGATACCACGGCGACGCCTTCCGCGTCCTCGGTCCGCATGGCATCCGCAAGAAGGGCAGCCTTGCCCGCTGGGAAGTCCGCGCCTTTCTCCCCCAGGCCGAGTCGGCCTCCGTTGTGGTTGGCGACGAAGCCTTCCCCATGGTCAAAGAGCACGCCGAAGGCTTCTTCCGCGCCTCTTTGAACGGCGAGGTGCAGCGCTACCGCCTGCGCGCCGTCCTGTGGGACGGCCGCACCGTCGAGCTCGAAGACCCCTACCGCTTCGGCCTCCAGATCTCCGATTCCGATCTCTACCTGCACACCGAGGGCACCCTGCATGAAGCCTGGCGCACCCTCGGCGCGCACCTCGTCGAAGCCGACGGCGTCCCCGGCGTGCGCTTTGCCGTCTGGGCGCCCAACGCCGAAAACGTCACCGTCACCGGCGAATTCAACGATTGGGACATCCGCCGCCATCCCATGCGCCGGCGCGGCGGCGGCGTCTGGGAGCTCTTCGTTCCCGGCCTCGCCGAAGGCGCCAGGTACAAGTTCAACGTGCGCTCGCGCTTCAACGCCTACCAGCAGCTCAAGGCCGATCCCTTCGCTTTCTATTGCGAGACTCCGCCCAAATCCGCATCGGTCGTCTGGGACGTCGGCAAGTACCGCTGGAACGATTCCGCCTGGATCGAGCATCGCGCCAAAACCGATTGGCTGAAATCCCCCGTCTCGATTTACGAAGTCCACCTCGAATCCTGGATGCGCGGCCCCGATGGCCAGCCCCTCACTTACTGCGAGATGGCCGTCAAGCTGGTCCAGTACGTGAAGCTGATGGGCTACACCCATATCGAGCTGCTGCCCATGATGGAGCACCCCTTTTCCGGTTCGTGGGGCTACCAGGTGATCGGCTACTTCGCACCCACCTCGCGCTTCGGCACGCCCGACGATTTCAAGCATTTGATCGACGCCTCCCACCAGGCCGGCATCGGCGTCATCGTCGATTGGGTGCCCGCCCACTTTCCCAAAGACGCCCACGGCCTGGTCTTCTTCGATGGCACCGCCCTCTACGAGCACGCCGATCCGCGCAAGGGCGAGCACCGCGATTGGGGCACCCTTGTCTTCAATTACGGCCGCAACGAGGTGAAGAGCTTCCTCATCTCCAACGCCCTTTTCTGGCTGCAGGAATACCACATCGATGGCCTGCGCGTGGACGCCGTCGCTTCCATGCTGTACCTGGATTATTCCCGCAAGCCCGGCGAATGGCTTCCCAATCAATATGGCGGCAACGAAAACCTGGAAGCCATCGACTTCCTGCGCCGCTTCAACGAAGTGGCCCACACCATCCCCGGCGTCTTCACCGTGGCCGAGGAATCCACCGCCTTCCCGGGCGTCTCCAAGCCCGTCTACCTCAACGGCCTGGGCTTCACCATGAAGTGGAACATGGGCTGGATGCACGACATGCTGGATTATTTCAGCAAGGACCCCGTCTACCGCAAACATCATCACAACCACATCACTTTCAGCCTGCTCTACGCCTTCACGGAAAATTTCGTGCTGCCCGTTTCGCACGACGAAGTGGTGCACGGCAAAGGCTCCCTGCTGAATAAAATGCCGGGCGACGAATGGCGCCAGTTCGCCAATGTGCGCGCGTTTCTGGCCTACATGTGGACCCATCCCGGCAAGAAGCTGCTTTTCATGGGTCAGGAAATCGGCCAGCGCGAAGAGTGGAACCACAACGCCGGCATCCGCTGGGAGCTGCTGGAATTCGATTACCACCGCAAGCTGCAGACGCTCGTGCGCGAGCTCAACCGCATCTACCACGCCAACCCCGCGCTCTACCAGGTGGACTTCCACTACAGCGGCTTCGAATGGGTAGATTTCCGCGATTGGGAGTATTCCGTCATCGCCTTCATTCGCCGCGGCGAAGACCCCCAGGATTGGCTCCTGGTCTGCTGCAATTTCACCCCCATTCCGCGCAGCCTCTACGAATTCGGAGTTCCCGAGGAAGGCTTCTACCAGGAAATTCTGAATACCGATTCCGAGCTTTTCGGCGGCTCCAACATGGGGAACGGAGGCGTGGTTTCCTCCCGCCCCATCCCCAAGCACGATCGCCCGTACAGCATCGCCGTCACCTTGCCCCCGCTGTCCGTGGTAGTCTTCCGCAAAGCGAGGTAGGACAGTCCCCTCATGACTTCCGCTAATCGTTTCGATGCCGCCATCGTCGGCGGCGGACACAACGGCTTGGTCTGCGCCGCCTATCTGGCCCGCGCCGGCCGCAAAGTCGTGGTCCTCGAGCGCCGCGAGCTGGTGGGCGGCTGCGCCGTCACCGAAGAGCTGTGGCCCGGCTATCGCGTCTCCACCGCCGCCTACCTCACCAGCCTCCTGCAGGAGCGCGTTACCCGCGATCTCGAACTCGCGCGTTTCGGCTACCGGGTGGATGCCAAGGACCCCGCCTTCTTCTCCGCTTTCCCCGATGGCCGCCACTTCTTCATGTGGCAGGGCCGCGCCAAAACCCTCGCCGCAATCGCCAAATTCTCCGCGCACGATGCCGCCGTCTACCCCGCTTACGAAGACCGGCTCGAGCGCATCTCGCAAGTGGTCGAAGCCCTGCTCCTCACCACCCCGCCCCAATTCCCTCCGCGCGGCCCGCTGGATTTTGTGGATTACCTGAGACTCGCCGCCCGCCTGCGCGGCCTCGGATCCCAAGACACCGTCGCGCTGGTCAAGATCTTCACCCAAAGCGCCGCCGACTTCCTGGACGAGTGGTTCGAATCCGAACAGGTCAAAGTCACGCTCGCCACCGATGGCGTGATTGGCGCCAATGGCGGGCCGCGCTCTCCCGGCACCGCTTATATCCTGCTGCACCACTGCATGGGCGGGGTCGCGGGACATCGCGGCTTGTGGGGCTTCGTGCGCGGCGGCATGGGAGCCGTCTCCGAAGCTATCGCCGCCTCCGCCCGCGCGCGCGGCGCCGTCATCCGCACCAGCGCTCCCGTCGCCAGAATCCTGGTGCGCAACGGCCGCGCGTATGGCGTCGCACTGGAAAACGGCGAAGAGATCGAAGCCGCCGCGGTGGCCTCCAATCTCGATCCCAAGCTCACCTTCCTGCGCCTGCTCGACGAGCGCGATCTCGAACCCGATTTCGTCGCCGCCATTCGCCGTTTCCGCATCGAAGGCACCAGTTGCAAAATCAACCTGGCGCTCAACGCGCTCCCCGAATTCACCGCCTATCCCGGCGCGCCCGGCCCGCACCATCGCGCCACCATGCACATCTGCCCCAGCATCGATTACGTCGAGCGCGCCTGGGATGACGCCAAGTACGGCCAACCATCCCGGCGCCCCCTGCTGGAGCTGACTATTCCCACCCTGTACGATCCTTCGCTTGCTCCCTCGGGAAAACACATCATGGGGATCTTCCTGCAATACGCCCCTTATACCCTGCGCGGCGCTACCTGGGACGAGCTGCGCGAACCTTTCGGCGACCGCGTCATCTCCTTAATCGAAGAATACGCGCCCAACATCCGCGATATCGTCGAGCACCGCCAGGTCCTTTCGCCTCTCGATCTGGAGCGCCGCTTCGCCATCACCGGCGGCAACATTTTCCACGGCGAAATGAGCCTCGACCAGATGTTCGTCATGCGCCCCGTGGCCGGCTGGGCCCGCTACCGCACCCCCGTCCGCGCCCTGTATCTGTGCGGTTCCGGAGCCCACCCCGGCGGCGGCGTCATGGGCGCCCCCGGTTACAACTGCGCGCGCGAAATGCTCCGGCGGCCATAGGCTGGCGGCTAACGCGAGCAACCCTCAATAGGGCAAGGCTGTTGTTTCCCGGCCGCCGGTGGGGCGGGCGCTTCCGCCAGGCGCTTCCGCCTGCCAACCTTCTTCCCATGCGGCGGTTGCCGCGCCGTCCCTGTATCTCTCCCGGACGGATATGAAGGCGAAGCCCTTGGCTCCTTAAAGCCAAAGGAACTGTCGCCCATCGTTTTCGGGTGCTATGCTCAAGACAATGCGGTCGCACTCAGTGGACCGCGCCGGGATGTTCTTGGCGTGAAGATTTTCCTGCGAATCGCCTTTGCCGCTGTGACCGTCGCCCCTTTGGCGGCTCAGGCTCCGACCCGCCCCGCGCCTTCGGCCATGGCGCCTGTCCAATCCGTCACGGCTCCGGCTCCGGCTCCGGCCTACCTTCCCATGTCGGCCCACGAGCGCTGGCACGGATTCCTGCATGAAAACCTGCTGGGCTCGCAATTCGTCATCGGAGTGTTTGCTTCGGCCCTGGTCTCTCACATCAGCCGCGACCCCGTGGAATGGGGATTGGGCGCTCACGGCTACTTCCACCGCGTGGAGAACCGCTTCTATACCGCCGAGATCGATGGTGTCGTCCACTCTTCCCTCGCCGCCTTTCTCCGTCAAGATACGCGCTACCACCGGAGCGGCAGCAGCAACCCTTTCCGGCGCGTCGGCCATGCGGTCCAGCGGACGTTCCTCACCTATAACGATTCCGGCCGCCGCGCTTTCGATTTCTCCGGCATGGCCGGCATCTACGGCAGCAACATGCTGGCCACGTATTGGCATCCGCGCCCTTCGCCGTTGGGGGTGGGGGTTCGCGCTGGAAACTTCGGCCTCATCGTGCAAACCGGAACCAACCTTTTCAAGGAGTTCAGTCCCGACGTGAAGCGCATCTTCTCGCGCAAGTAGCAAATTCCTTCCGCCCCTCAAGGAAACCCTTTGTCATCACCGATCCCGGCCAAGCGCGCCAAGCGCCGTTTTCCGGCCAACAAGTACCCTGAAAGAAAGTGGATGGGTCTGAACCGCGCCCGCCGGATGGCGCCCACCCCGGATCGCATCCGCGTTTTACCGCGCGCCTGCAAGACCTTCCTCTCGCGATATGGCGAATGTCACCTCCGGTGATCCGCTGCTTCCGCGAACTCTGCGACGCCTGCCTCGTAAAGCCCATCGAGCTGAACAAATTGCTCGGCTATAGGAACGAAAAAAGGGACAGCCGCATCTTTCAAGAAGAAATGCCCCTTCATTGCCTTTGTTGATACGGGCTCAGCCGCGGGGGACGGAAGTCCGGTTCCAGCAGGATGACGGTGCGGTTGGGGTAGCAGGCGATCAGCTTTTGATTTTCTTCCGCGCCCAGGTCGCGCGCGTAGACGACGCGGGAAGCGTCGATATCGGCGCGATTGTAGACCCATTCGTCCTGGAAAATGTGCTGCGGATAGTAGCGCACGAAAACCAGTAACTGGCCGGGAATGTCTTCGAGCCGGCGGTTGACGTAGATGCGGCGCTCGGGGTAGCGGTAATTGATGTTGTCCCAGGTCTCGTAGGGGGTGAGAGCGATCGCCAGGTTGGAGCCGTCGAAGATGTGGACGCCGTACCAGAACAGGAATTGGGAGGCGCACAGGAAAAGGACGATGCGCGCGGCAGCGGGGCTGAGGCGATGGATCTGTTGGAGCCCGGCGATGCTGACGAGTACGAACAGGCAGGTGCAGGCGGCTACGTAGTGCAGTTGGAAAGCGGGGAAGAAATTCGTGCCCAGCGCGAACAGCACGCAAGTGGCGCACACCCACAGGTAGCGGCGCTGGCGCAGGCAGGCGAGAAACGCCGGAAGCGCCAGGTAGAGCGGGGCGAAATAAAAGAAGCGGTAATAGCGAACTCGGTATTCCAGGCGCAGCAGATAGCTGCCGAGGGTCTCGCGCTGACCGCCGCGGAAGGCCGTCTGCATTTTGTAATCGAGAGCCTGCTGCGGCGTGAGCGGGCGATGCGGCACGGGGTCGGGCTGAAAGGTGAGGGCGGCGGGAACTCCGTATTGATATTGGCTGAGGGCCTCGGGCATGGTGGTCCAACTGCCGGTCACGGCCTTGTCGTGGAAGAGGGTGACGGCGAAGGCGGTGAGGAGAAGGAACGCGGCCTCGGGGGCGGCTTTGACGAGTTTGCGCAGTTGCTCGCGATGGCGCAGCGCGGGAGCGAACCACAGGGCCACGGCCAGGAAGAGGAAGATGGATTCGTAAGGGCGGGTGAGCCAGTGGATGGCGAGCCCGAGCCCCAGCAGGACGCCATCGCGCGTGCGCGGTTGGGCGGTGAGGCGCGGCAGCGCGCCGAAGACCAGGCAGCCGGACATGGCGATTAAGGCGCCCCCCCAATACGTGTTCATCCATTGGCAGAGGGGGCCGAATTCGGCGGCCGCCAGCAATCCGCCGGCCAGGGCCCAGCCGGGGGTGGTCCAGCCGCGCAGCATCCAATAACAGAGGGCGCAAAATGCGGCTGTGGCGAGCACCACTCCCGCCCAGGGAGTGCCGAAGAGGGTCCAGCCGATGGCCAGCGCCAGCCCTTGCCCGATGGGGTAGATTGCGCTGTAAGTGGGCTGCTGCAGGACGAAGAAAGTTTCGAAGAACTGGCTCAGCGCGTGGGCCGGATTGGCGAGGCGGAAGTGGCGCAGGGTATCGGCCACCAGGATGTGGCCGAACTCGTCGTAGATGTCGGGCGTGGGAACGGGGTGGTTGGGCAGCAGCGCCAGGCGCAGCGCGATGGGCAGCGCGGCCAGCAACAGCATGCACCAGGCGGTGCGCGCGGCGAAGGATTCGGCGCGGAGATGGATGCGCCGCCAGGCGATCGTGAAAAGCGCCAGCGATACGGCCAGCAGGAGCAGCAGAAAATCGGCGCCGCCGAAACCGATCGGGTTGTGCAGGGGCAGGAACGAGCGGAAGAAATCGAAGAGAAACATCGAAAGAGTTATTGTCGCGCAGGTAACGGCTTCACCGCAGAGACTTAGCGCGGCGGAGCCGCAACCAAAATTCGTGTGATGTGGCCAGCAGAACCTAGAGAATTCTTCTCTGCGCTCTCCTGCTTTTCTCTGCGTCTCTGCGGTGAACGCACTATTCCGCCTACACTGAAATTCGTGGTGGACGCAAGCTACATCGTCAGGGACCAGGAGCGCATGGCACAGGCGAAGAATTACTTTGCCTGGCAGGGGCGCCTGGTGGCGCGCGGAGTGGGACGGCGGGTGGTGGAGATTGGGTGCGGCATCGGAAATTTCACCGGGATGCTGTTGGACCGCGAGGCGGTGATTGCGGTGGATGAGATGGGGGCCTGCCTGGAGCGATTGAAGGCGCGCTATGCAGCGCGGGAGAACCTGCGCGTGGTGGAATGCGATGCGGGGTCGGACGCGATGCGGGGCTTGGCGCGCTTCCGGCCGGATTCGTGCGTGGCGCTGAATGTGCTTGAGCATATCGCAGACGATTGCGAGGCTTTGCGGCATTGGGCGGCGATGCTGCCGGAGGGTGGAAGGGTGGTGCTGCTGGTGCCGGCGTTTGCGGCGCTGTCCGGACCCATCGATCGCAACCTTGGACATTACCGCCGGTATACGCGGCGGGGCCTGGCGAAAGTGGCGCGCGCGGCGGGGCTCAGGGTCGGAGAGATGCGGTATGTGAATGCGGCGGGGTTTTTCGGGTGGTGGGCGAACGCGCATGTGTTGCGGCGGGAGGAGCAGTCGGAGAAGCAGATCGCATGGTTCGACCGATGGATCGTGCCGGCGCTCTCGCGCGTGGAAGCCATGGCGCCGCCGCCGTTCGGACAATCCCTGTTCGCGGTGCTGGAGGTTAGCGCTTCGGCAGCGCGACCGTGATGTTGCGGTACATCATGCCGCCGGTATGGTCGCCCTGCAGGTAGAACGGGCCGGGTTCGGCTTCGTGGCTGTCCAGGGCGCCGCCGGTGGGGCTGGGGATCTCCTGGTTGTCGACGGTTTTGACGCCGTTGCGCACAATGGTCACTTTGCGGCCCACCAGGGTGACGTCGAAGGTCTCCCACTGGCCGGGTTGGCGCGGCAGTTCCACGCTGGGCGCGATGAAGCTGTAGATCGAGCCCATCCCGTGAAACGCGTCGTTGACACCGGGCTTTTCGTATTCCACCTGCACTTCGTAACGGCCGCGCAGGTAGATCCCGCTATTGCCTTCGTCGGGGCAGTTGAATTCGATGTGCAGCTTGAAGTCGTCGAATTTACGGGTGGTTTTGAGATTCTGGCCGTGCGCTTTGTTGAGCAGCACGCCGTCTTGAGCCACCCAGTTGTTGACGCCGGGGCCGATGGGTTCCCATCCGGCGAGGTCCTTGCCGTCGAAGATGGACTCGGGCGCGGTCCAGGCTGTGGGCATGGGACGCAGCAGGGCGGGCGCGGGGACGCCCGCGATTTGCGCGATGACGGCTCCGTTGCGTTTGATGGAGCCGGTGAGGGCATGGGCAACGGCGTTGAGTTCCCATTGAACCCGCTGGAACGTGAGCGTGAGCGTGGAACCGTGGATCTCCACGCCGGTAGCGTAGCCGGCTCCGCCGCCGCGCGGCTGAATGTGGGCTTGCGGCTGGCCATCTTTTATGGAGACTTCGATCCAATCGGGGTAAGAATCGCCGTTGGTGGTGGTCACGGTAAGGTCCCAGCGGCCCGCGAAGGGGTTGACCATTCCGCCAATTTGCGCAACCAGCGCCAGCGAAAATGCGGCCACGCCGGCGAGAACGAAAAGTAGCTTTTTCATGTGAGTGGCGTATGCGCGGGCGAGAGCCTCCCGCCCGCGCCGGTTCGGGAGTCTAGGTTAGTTTATTGGGGAGCATTTTCTCCCAGCCTTTGCGGACGACCGGGCGAATATACTTGTTTGCCTCGGGGTTGTTGGGGAACCGCATTTTGACGGGATCCCATTCGAGTTTTCCGGGGCAGCGCAGGGCAATGACGCCGAGAAGAATCCACTCGGTGAAGGGCGCGGCGACGTTGAAGTTGGAGCAGGCCGGGTCGCCGCCTTTGCAGGCGCGGATCCAATCGTGATAGTGGCCGGGCGAACGCGTCAGAATGGGCTGCGGGAATTGGTAATCCCGCATCTTTTCGACGGGGATGAGGCGCGTATCGTCGCCGTAGGTGCCGGTGGTGAGCATGCCCTTGTCCCCGATGAAGAGGCTGCCATCGGGAGTCGCGGGCCGCGTGGGCGGATGTTCGCGCAGGGCTTCGATCTTTGACCAGGTGAAGACGGGACCGTTGCCTTCGTTGCGCGGGCGCTGCGCTGCGGCGCCTTGGCCCCGTCCGCCCTGGCCGCGTCCGCCTTGTCCCGGCACGCGCGCCGGCGAGGGCAGGTCGCCCAGATATTCGCCTTCCGGAACGCCCGGGAATTTGGGCTGCTCTTTAAGGCCGTCGTGCCAGAACACCTGTACGGGAGGCATATCGCCGCGCGCCGGGAAATCGAAGCGGATGATGCTGGAGACCGGGAACTGGAAGTCGCTCTTGCCTTCCTGTTGGATGCATTCCACGCTGCTGGGCGCGCCCAGTTTGAGGGCCAGGTTGGGAGCGCCCAGAATGTGGCAGGCCATATCGCCCAGGGCGCCGCAGCCGAAATCGTAAAAACCGCGCCAGTTGAAGGGCTGGTAGAAATAGCCGTTGTATTCGTTGGGGTAGCCCTTGCCGCCGCTGGTCCAGGGGCGGGATTGCGCGATGCCCAGCCAGAGGTCCCAATCGAGCGTATCGGGGGCGGGTTCGGCGGGCGGAATCTGGGTGAGACCCTGCGGCCAGATGGGGCGATTGGTCCAGGCGTGCACTTCCGTGACATTGCCGATCTCGCCGGCCCAGATCATTTCGGCGGCCTGGCGGGTGCCCTCGTTGGAGTAGCCCTGATTGCCCATCTGCGTGGCGACTCTATATTTGTTGGCGGTCTCGCGCATCAGGCGGGCTTCGAAAATCGTGCGGGTCAGGGGCTTTTGCACGTAGACATGCTTGCCGCGTTCCATGCAGGCGACGGCGGCGGTGGTGTGCATGAAATCGGGGATGGTGACGATGACGGCGTCGATGTTGGCGCCTTCCTTGTCCAACATTTTGCGGAAATCTTTGTACTTGGGCGGCTTTTCGAACTGCTTGTAGATGGCGGCGGACTGCTTATCGTCGACGTCGCAGAGGGCCACGATGTTCTCGGTGGCGGCGCAGCTACGGATATCGCTGGACGCTTTGCCGCCGGCGCCAATGGAAGCGATGTTCAGCTTCTCGTTGGGCGACTTGTAGCCCAGCATTTTGAGGGAAGGGGCGCTGCCGAATCCGGCTGCGGGAACGGCGCCTGCGAGCAGTGTGCCGTAGAAGAAATGTCTTCGGGTGAAGCCTTTGCCTGACATCGGTTGTCTCCGCGGGCGCGACGCGGTCGCCCCGGCTGCGGCCAGTATATCAACAAGCGGGTCCGAATGTGGCTGTCAGGTGCGGGCGGGTGGGGCAGGCCATCGCTTTTCGCGGCCTTTTCGCGGCCTGCCGCGCGGCTTTGGCTTTTTCAGTATGATATACGGATCGGAGGGCGCCCATGAAAGCCACCCCCAAGCCATCCTCGACTGAATCCCCCGCGAAACAGGTCGCGGGGTTCATCGCCAAGTTCGATCCGCCGGTGCAGAAAGTCTTGCGCGCTACGCGTGCCGCATTGCGCAAGAGATTCCCTACCGCCATCGAGCAGGTATACGACAATTACAATTTTCTGGCGATTGGATTCGGACCGACGGAACGAACCAGCGACTGCATCGTGTCGCTGGCGGCGAATGCCAAGGGAGTGGGGCTGTGCTTGATCCAGGGAGCCAGGCTGCCCGATCCGCATAAGATTTTGCTGGGCATCGGGAATCAGACCCGTTTCATCCGCTTGCCGAGCGCGGCGAAGCTGGCCGAACCGGAGGTGGAAGCTCTGCTGCGGGCGGCGGAAGCCTACTCGAAGACGCCCATGCCGGCGAATCAGAAGGGCTACACAATGGTAAAGTCCGTTTCGGCCAGGCAGCGGCCGCGCAGCCTTTCGAAAACCGCTGCTCCGGCGGCTCGTCGCGGCCGGCCGCGAATGACGCATAGCTCAGGGTGACCGCGCCATTTTCAGGATCTACGGTTACGGTCTTTTTTAGCGAGATGTTGGGCGTTCTTGCGTCCTGTGCCCGAAATCCGATGAATATCGACGCGTGTGTACGCCATGGTGCCGGCGGCGGACGATCCGCTGACCGGGTATTCATGGCCGTCGAACATGGCCCGCGCGGTGGAGACGATTGGCGAGCCGTCCGAACGGACGATTTCCTCCCGTACGTTCAGCTCATCGGAGGTTGCAGCGATCTGCTGCGTCCAGCTCCGCGGCGTCTCGGCGCTTAGTTCCGATAGGTTGGCGCGGAACTGCCACGTGCCCGTGAATGGAGACATCGCCCGCATCGGCAGGAGTACCGATGCGGCACGCGGAAGCGCGTGCGCCACAGCGGTTTTTATCGGTCCAAACCGGTTCGTTTCAGAAGCGCCGCCCGGCGGCCAGCGGAAACTCCGCGCTGCAGGTCTCCCAGATCACGTTTCCGCAGCCCTTCGGAGCGACGGGCTTGAACCTCGGGGAAGTTAAGATGGTGGTTCAGTATACGGTGCCGGCCATCTATCAATAGGGGTGGGCGGATTGGCGTATGATCGTAGAGAGAACTTATGGAAGACAACGATCGTACGCCCGTCACCAGAGCCGAGTTGAAGACTGAGTTGACCGCGCTGGAAGATCGTCTCACTGGGAAAATAGGCGATCTGGAAGAGCGTCTCACTGGGAAAATGGGCGATCTGGAAGATCGTCTCACAGAATCCTGGCGCGACATGCAGACTGAGCTGCTGAAGGCCTTCTATTCATTCGCCGAAACCAATCAGAAGCGCGTCACCGATACCGAGCGCGATGCCGCGGCGATTAAGGAACGGCTGGCGGTCATGGAATTGCGGCTGATCGCAGTCGAGAAGCGGCTCAACATGCCGCCGGCCGCGTAGCCCCGTCTTACTTTTCCAGTTCCAGGCCCGATTCTTTCAAAGCGCGCCAGCCGCCGTCCAGCGAAATGGCGTTGGTGTAGCCCATTTTCTGAAGATTATCGGCCACCAGGGCGGAGCGGAAGCCGCCGCCGCAGTACAGCACAATGGTGGCGTCCTTATCCGGCACCTTCACTTCGATGTCGCGCTCGATGATGCCTTTGCTCAGGTGCAGCGCGCCTTTCACGCGGCCGGCGTTCCATTCGCTCTCTTCGCGCGTGTCCACCAGGATATGCGGCTGGCCGGCTTGCGCCATCTTCTTATAGCCTTCGATCTGGATTTCCTTGACGCGTCCCTTGGCGTCGTTCACCAGCTTCAAGAATCCGGCGCTGTGCTGCATCGTCAGTCTCACTCCACGCGGCGAATTTTCGCGCCTGCCTGCGCGAGTTTTGCCTCGATTTTCTCATAGCCGCGGTCGATGTGGTAGACGCGGTCGATCACGGTTTCGCCTTTGGCCACCAGCGCGCCCAGCACCAGCGAGGCGCTGGCGCGCAAGTCGCTGGCGATCACGCCCGCTCCGGTGAGCTCGCGCCGCCCCGCCACGATGGCCTGCTTGCCGTCCAGCCGGATGTTCGCGCCCATGCGCGCCAGTTCCTGCGCATGCATGAAGCGGTTCTCGAAAATCGTCTCGACGATGATGGCGATTCCCTCCGCCTGCGTCATCAGCGCCATGTACTGCGCCTGCAAATCGGTGGCGAAGCCGGGATACTCCTCGGTGGTCATATCCACCGAGCGCAAGCCCCCGCCCGCGCGAACCCGCAGGGTCGTCGGGTCCGGCTGTGTCACGTCCACGCCGGCCTGTTGCATCTTGGACACGAGCGCGCCTACGTGTTCCGGGTTGCAATCCGTCACCGCCAGATCGCCGCCGGTGATGGCGCCGGCGATGAGAAACGTTCCCGCCTCGATACGGTCGGGGATGATGGTGTGGTCGGCGCCGTGCAAGCGTTCGACGCCCTGGATGCGGATGGTCGAGGTGCCCGCGCCTTCGATTTGGGCGCCCATCTGAATCAGCAGATCGGCCAGGTCCGCCACCTCCGGCTCGCGCGCCGCGTTGCGCAGCAAGGTTTCGCCTTTGGCCAGCACCGCCGCCATCATCAGGTCTTCGGTGCCCGTCACGGTGATGCGGTCGAAGTATACGGCCGCTCCGCGCAGCCCCTCGGGCGCCTCGGCTTCGATGTAGCCGTGCGACTGGTGGATGCGCGCGCCCAGCCGCTCCAGCCCCAAAATGTGCAGGTTGATGGGCCGCGCGCCGATGGCGCAGCCGCCCGGCAGCGATACCCGCGCGCGCCCGCTGCGCGCCACCAGCGGCCCCAGCACCAGGCTGGAAGCGCGCATGGTCTTCACCAGCTCGTAAGGCGCTTCGGGGCACGTAATGCGCGGCGTATCGAGCCGCACGGTTTCGCCATCCGTCTCCACTTGCGAGCCGATATCCACCAGCAGCCGCTGCATGGTGCGGATATCGCGCACCCGCGGAATGCGGCGCAAAATGACCGGCTCCTCGGTGAGCAGCGCCGCCGCCAGCGCCGGCAGCGCCGAATTTTTCGACCCCCCAGCGGGGATGGTTCCCTGGAGGGCGTGACCGCCCGTGATTACGAATTTATCCATGAAAGTGTTTTAGCGGAGACTCTTGGGCCGGGCCAGAGCCAACGCAATCCGCCCGCCCGCTTCCGCCAGCCGCCGCTCCGCCTCCTCGCGGTCCATCCCGGCTCTGCCCATGACGATGGCTGTGCGGACGCTATTGCCCCCGGCCGCCAACAACTCGGCCGCGCGTTCCCGCGAAACCCCGGCGGCCTGCGCCACGATGCGCCGTGCGCGATCCACCAGCTTGCTGTTGCGGGGCTGCACATTCACCATCAGGTTGCCGTAGACGTGGCCCAACCGGATGAACGCTCCTGTAGACAACATGTTGAGTACCAGTTTCTGCGCGGTTCCGGATTTCATGCGGGTCGAACCCGCCACCACTTCCGGTCCCACCAGCGGGGTGATGGCGATCTGGACGGCGCGCGCCAGATCGGAGTCGGGCGTGCAACTGATCCCCACCGTGACCGCGCCCAGCCGGCGGGCTTCGGCGACGGCTCCCAACACGTATGGGGTGCGGCCGCTGGCGGCAATCCCCACCAGCACGTCTTTTCCGGTGAATCCGCGGGCGCAAAGGTCGCGCGCGCCAATAGCCGGATCGTCCTCGGTGGTTTCCGTGGCGCTGCTGAGGGCGTCCGGACCGCCGGCGATGATTCCCTGCACCATTTCCGGCGGCACGCTGAAGGTGGGCGGGCACTCGGATGCGTCCAGCACGCCCAGGCGTCCGCTGGTTCCCGCGCCGATGTAGAAGAGCCGCCCGCCGCGCTGGAAGGCCGTTACCACCGCTTCCACAGCCCGTGCGATAGCTGGAATTTCGCGCGCCACGGCGTCCGCCACCTTGCGGTCCTCGGCATTGATGATGCGCAGAACCTCCTGGGTTTCCAGTGAGTCGATGGACGCGGAGGCCGGGTTGGGCTGTTCGGTGAGCAGGTTTTCCAGCATTGCGAAGGCGCGGGCGCCCTTCCTCCAGCGTACCGCACGGCGCCGGGTTGCTCGCGGATTATCCGATCCCGCGGCATCGGCACGGTGATGCGGCGCCGGATTCCATCCGGCCCTACAACCGTCGCGCGGCGCTTGGCGCGCTGTTATAAACTGGCCTCGGCAGCGACTATTACTGTGTGAGCGGCGTCCGGCAGAGCGAATTGTACGAAACCGCCGTGGGCGAGCTGGGCCGCGCGCTGGACCGGCTGGCGGCGGGATATGAAGCCGATCCGGAAAAGCGCCACGACCTGCGGCAGGACATTCACTTACAGCTCTGGAGAAGCCTCGCGGTTTTTGACGGACGGTGTTCGCTGAAGACCTGGACGTTGCGGGTGGCGCACAATACCGCGGTTTCCTATGTCACCCGGGAACGGCGGAAGAACCTGCGCTTTATGAGCCTGGAAGAGATCGAGCGCACGGCCTCGAGCCCGGATCGCGAGCCGGATATCGACCGCGCCAGAGCGCTCGAACAACTCTCGAACTTCATCCGGCAGCTTAAACCGCTGGACCGGCAAATCATGATTTCGTATCTGGAAGGGATGGATACGGCCGCCATCGCGGAGATTACGGGGCTTTCGCCGGCCAACACGGGAATGAAAATTCATCGCATCAAGAACATTCTGGCGAGCCGTTTTCTCGATGAGAAACGCTATGTCTGACGGCCGGGGAGCGAACCACGCGGCGGCCATTTGGAGAGGCCAGCCGGAGGAGGAACGAACCGTGAACCTGCAAGAGATTGTGAACCGCAGAACCGAGGAGTTGTACTCCAGCACGCGCTCGGAGTTCCTCGCGGGCATCGCCGCGGCCTTGCTCTTTGTGGGAGTGATGGCGCTGCGCTTCGCGCCCGACATGTGGCGAAGCCGGTGGCCCGGCGCGCACGACCGCCTTCTGCAAATCGGCTTGGCTGCCGTCATCGCCTGGGCAGCGGTGTCGGTATACCGGTTTCGCAAACGCATCCGGCGCCAGCCGCCGCGCGCGGACGAGGCCGCGGCCAGCGGCGTGGCATACTATCGCAAGGAACTGGAACGCCGGCGCGATCACTTGCGGGACCCGTGGTTATGGCACGGCCCCCTGATTCTGGCGTGCCTGGTCCTGATGGCCGTCGTCATGGGGAGGGACTTCATGGGCATGGCGGGGCTGCGCAAAGCCGTGCCTCTCATCGTCCTGCTGGCGGGCTGGACCGGGTTCGACATGCGGCGGCGGCGCCGCCAGGTCAGAGAGCTCCAGCGGGAGATCGAAGAAATCGAGTCCGTTTAGAATGGAATGAGTGGCGGCCCCATTTCGTTCTTATGTGCTGGTTTCCCGCGAGCAGATCGCGTGCAATTACCGCAACGTCTGTTCGGTGGTCGGTCCCGCGGTGGATGTGGCGGGGGTGGTGAAGGCCGATGCCTACGGCCACGGCGCGCTGGAAGTGGCGCGCGTGTTGACCGCCGAAGGCGCCCAGTGGCTGGCGGTGAGCAGCGTGGACGAAGGCGTCAACTTGCGCTGCGGGGGCATCCATCAGACGCGCATCCTGGTGATGGGCGGATTCCTGCCGTATGAAGGCGAAGCGGTGGTGGAATTCGATCTCACCCCGGTGGTGCATTCGCTGGAGCAGATGCGGCAGGTGGAGCGGCTGGCAGAGAGCTCGGGCAAGCCGGTGCGCTATCACCTGAAAATCGATTCGGGAATGGGGCGTCTGGGCACGCGCGCCGCGGCCGGCGAAATTCTGGCGGTGCTGGAAGAGGGGCGGCGCGCGCAACTCGAGGGGTTGATGACCCACTTCGCATCGGCGGCCGATTACACCAGCGCGCAAACCGGCGAGCAGCTAGCCTATTTTCACGCCGTGGCGGAGGCGCTGCGCCAGGGCGGCGTGCGCGCGGCGCGGCTGCACACTTCCAGCACCAATGCCATCGGTTACGGGCGCGTCGAGGGGTGGCACAACATGGTGCGGGCGGGGCATGCGCTATACGGTTATGTCTCTCCGGCGCGCGGCGACGCCCCGCGGCAGTTGCTGGACGTGAAACCGGCGCTCACGTGGAAAGCCAAAATTCTGGCGGTGAAAGAGATTCCCGAAGGCACGCTGGTGGGCTACGGCGGTACCTTTCGCGCGCCGCGCGCCATGCGCATCGGAATTCTGGGAGCGGGATATGCCGACGGCATGTTTCACCGGCTGAGCAACCGCGGAAAAGTGATTGCCGATGGCAAGCTGACGCCCATTCTAGGCACCATTTCGATGGACCTCACCACCATCGATCTCAGCCACACGACGGCCCTGGAGGCGGGCAGCGAAGTCACGCTGCTGGGTACGGAGGGGGAAGCCACCCTGGACGCGCAGCAGATCGCGCGCGTGGCGGGGACCATTTCCTATAACATCCTGTGCAGCATCAGCGCGCGCGTCCGGCGGGTCTACGTTTAGAACGGCACAAAACTTGCAAGGGAGAAGCGCATTTGGAACCGGGAATGCGTTATTGCAGTGATACTATAGGAAGCAGATGAGCTTACTGTCGCCAAGACTTCAGCTAAAGGTTGCGCAGAAGCAGATTCTGACCCCGGGCCTGGTGCAGATGGTCACCGTGCTCCAGCTTAACCGCTTGGAGCTCAAGGAGATGATCACCCAGGAGATCGTCAAGAATCCGGTTCTGGAAGAAGCCGGCGAGGACCCCGCCGAAGAAGTTACGCCGGAGGAATTGCTGCCTCTGCTGGAGGCCGAGCCCCTCACCGATCCAGCCGATAAACAGCTTCTGGAGGCGGCCGTGCTGAACGACGCCAACTCGCTGGACGGGTCGGCGGGCGACGTGGCCATCAACGGCACGCTGTTCCCGGACGCGGAGGAGACGGCGGCGGCGGTTCCCGAGCCGGATGTCACTTCGCAGAACGATCCGCTGCTGGATACGCCGGCGGTCACGGACCCCTTTGACGAAATCGACTTCGGCTCGTTTTTCGACGATTATCTCGATCCGGGATACAAGAGCCCGGCTTCGGAGTCGGTCGAAAAACCTTCGTTCGAGACGTTTCTTTCGGCGCCGGTGACGCTGGGCGACTATCTGCGGTCGCAATTGAGCGTGAGCCTGATTTCCGACGAGGTTCGGGACGCGGCCGAATCCATTATCGGCAATCTGGATGAAGACGGCTGGCTTTCGGCTTCGCTGGAGGAGATCGCGGCGGTGGGGCAGCATAAGCCGGAGATCGTCGAGGAAGGGCTGCGGGTGGTGCAATCGCTCGATCCGGCCGGGGTGGGCGCGCGCAATCTGCGTGAGTGCCTGCTGCTGCAAATCGACAGTGTGAACGGCAAGGGCGGGGTGGCGTGGCAGATCGTGACCAATCACTTGCGCCTGCTCGAGACGCGCCAGTACAAGGAAATCGCCAAGCTCATGGGGCGGCCCATGGAGCATATCGAAGTGGCCGTGGATATGATCCACCATCTCAATCCGCGGCCCGGTCTGCGTTATTCGGGAGCGGGCGCGCGGGTGGTCGAACCGGACGTTTATTTCATCAAGGATGGCGACGATTACATCATCCAGATGAACGACGAAGACGTTCCGCAGCTTCGTTTGAACGCCCAGTACCGGCGCATGCTGGACCGCGAAAACGGAGCCACCAAGGAAGTTCGCGACTATGTGCGCGAGCGCTACACGTCCGCCATCCAGCTCATGAAAAACATCGAGCAGCGCAAGCAGACCATCATGAAAGTCTGCCAGGCCATTGTGCGCCGGCAGACGGAGTTCCTGAGCCACGGGCTGGACCAGTTGAAGCCCATGATGATCAAGGAAGTGGCGGAGGAAGTGGGCGTCCATCCCTCCACGGTGAGCCGCGCGGTAGCCAGCAAATACGTGCATACGCCGCAGGGAGTCTTCGAGCTGCGCTATTTCTTCTCCGAAGCCGTGCAGGGGCCGTCGGGCGGAGGGACTCCGCTGCTGCTGCTGAAGCGCATGGTGAAAAAGATGATCGAGGAGGAGGACCGCAGCAAGCCTCTGACCGACGAGCAGATCACCACGCTGTTGCAGGGGCTGGGAATCAACGTGACGCGGCGCACGGTGGCGAAATACCGGGAAGACATGAAGATTCCCTCGACGCATCAGCGGCGGGTGCGAAATTAGCGGGGCAGGCCGGGAGGCCTGCCCTACATGCCCGGTTCGCGTTATAAAGGGAGCAGGGGCTGTTAGGCCTCCGCGAGGGAAAGACCCAATGAAAATCACCTACACGGGCAGGCAAGTGGAGCTGGCTCCAGCCGAGCTGAAGAAGCTGGAGGCGCGTTTCGCCAAAATCGGCGAACTGCTGGACGGCAAGCGCGAATGCGAGGCGCACGTGGTGCTCTCGCTGGAACGGCACCTGAATCAGGCCGAAGCCACCATCAACTACTACGGCCATCCGTTGGTGGGGCTGGGCTCGAGTGCGGACCTGTTTACGGCCATCCATGCCGCCGCGGAGAAACTGGCAAAGCAGGCCGTGAAAGCGCGCACCAAGTGGCGGGATACCAAGCGGACGCCGCACAAAGCCACTTCCGAAGCCGAATCCGCTCCCGAGCCGGAACCGGAAGCGGCCGCCCTGACGCCGCTCATTTTCCGCATCAGCAATTTCGAGAAGCGTAAGCCGATGACGCTGGACGAAGCGCTGCTGGTAATGGACAAGAACCGCGATTACCTGGTGTACCGGGACGCCGAAACCGACCGGGTCAGCGTACTGCTGCGCCGGCGCGACGGCAATTACGACCTGGTGGAGGCGTAGCGGCCCCGTGAAGGCGCGCAAAACTTCGCCTCCGGCGCTTGCCGCGAAGGGCCGTCCCACGCCCGCCCGCAAGCCGGAACTGGTGATCATCACGGGATTGAGCGGCTCCGGCAAGGGCTCCGTGCTGAAAGCCCTGGAAGACCTCGGTTTTTACGCGGTGGATAACCTGCCGCTCGAGTTGATTCCCAAGTTCGCCGAACTGACGCGCGATAACCCCAGCATTCAATCGGCGGCGATTGTGGTGGATATCCGCGAAGGAAAAGGCCTCAAGCATTTTCCGGAAGTCTTCTCCCGCATTCGAAGCTCGGTGGCTGCCAAGCTGATTTTCCTGGAGGCCGACGACGAAGCCCTGGTGCGGCGTTTCAGCGAGACGCGCCGCCCGCACCCCCTGGGCACCAGCGAGTCCATTTCGCAAAGCATTCGCGCGGAGCGCCGGCTGCTGGCGCCCATCCGCGCGGTGGCGGACCTGGTGCTGAACACCTCGAAATTCACGGTTCACGAACTGCGGGAATTCATTGGGGAGCGGTTCCGCGGGCGCCGCGGCGAATCGAAAATTTTGATCTCGGTGACAAGTTTTGGTTATCGAACCGGCGTGCCGGCGGACAGCGACCTGGTGTTCGATGTGCGCTTCCTGCCCAACCCGAATTACATTCCGCGCTTCAAACATCTGACCGGGAAAACCCCCGCCGTGGCGCGTTATATCCGTTCTTTTCCACAGACCGTGGAGTTCATTCGGCGGATTACGGACTTACTAAGTTACTTACTCCCGCACTACATCCATGAGGGCAAGAGTTATCTGACGATTGCGTTCGGCTGCACCGGTGGACAGCATCGATCGGTCATGATGGCGGAGCAGATCCGGAAGAATCTGGCGGATGCCGGATACAAAGTCAAGGTCAATCACCGCGATATTGTGAAAGTTCCACAATAACGATCCGGGAAGTCCATTTTTTTCTGTAGTGAAAACCACATTCATGCGTTTGTATCCAAATAGCTCGAAAGAGCACCGCAACGTTTGCGCGCCGCCTGCGTTTATCTCTATAGAGAATGCGGAAAGCGATTACCATTATCTGGGTGTCGCTCTCGGCTGCCATGTCGTTGTTCGGAGCGCAAGCGTCATTCGATCCGAGCCAAAACCAATGGGTCTTGAGCAACGGTTCGGTGCAAGCGATCTTCCAACTGACTGCCAACGGGAACCTGCTGATGCAGTCGCTGGTCGATGTGCAGGACGGCGACGTGTGGGGGCCGGCGGCGAATCAACCGTCGTCGCCGATACGCCTGCAGGCGGGCAGCGACGTTTTTGACGCCAACCGGGCATTTGTCCTTCTCGACCAATACACGCAGACGTTGACGCCTTCCGGGCTGCGCCAGTACATCGTACTCCAGGACGCGCAGGGCGCCGCCCAGATCACATTGATGCTGGATCTGTACGACGGCTGGCCGGTGCTCCGTTACAGCGTAAGTTATCGCAATCTCACCGGGTCGCAAGTGTACGTCACGCTCGCCGACATGCTTCCCTGGGCGTTTAACGATTACGGCCAATACTATACCGCCCTGCGGGCGAATCAATGGTCCGTCAGCCCGTTCCCGGAGGATTTCGAGCAGACCGAGAGCGCGCTGGATCCGGCCGGTACGCCGTTCGCGGTGTATTCGGGCGCGCACGCTTCGCATTGCGGCTGGCTGGCGGTGCGCGATTCCAACAGCCGCGGGCTGTTCGCGGGCTGGGAATTCGACGGCAAAGCCAAGACCACGCTGACGCAGCAGAGCGATGCCGGCTATCTGCAGCTTTCTTCCACGGTGATGTTTCTACATCACCCCGTGCAGCCCATGGCGGACTTCCAGCTTCCCTTCGCCTTCATCGGTTTTTTTCAGGGCGATTTCGATGAAGCCGGCTATCGCACGCAAAGCTTTGTGGAAGGCGTGCTGGCCAAACCCGCGCCCAGCGCCACCATGTTCCCGTATGTGGCGTGGGATTCGTGGGCCTATGGGGAGGACATCAACGAGGACCTTCTGAAGCAGAACGCCGCGGCGGCGGCGGCGGTGGGGGCGGAGTTATTCATAGTGGACCTGGGTTGGGCGCGCTCCATCGGCGACTGGTATGAGGACCCGGCCAAGTTTCCGGAGGGCCTCCTGTCGGTTTCCGATTACGTGCACTCGCTGGGGATGAAATTCGGGTTGCATTTTGCGCTCACCGAAGCGGACCCGGCCAGCCCCGTGCTGCAGGCCAATCCGGATTGGACGTCCACGGAGAACGACGGTTACTTCGGCGCGAGCTCTCTCTGCCTTTCCAACCAGCCCACCCAGGACTGGCTGATCCAGCAGGGAATCCGCATGATCGACGACTACAACGTGGATTGGATCCTGCAGGACGGCGAAAACATGGTCAAGCAGTGCACCAAGACCACCCACACGCACGATCCCGGCGACAGCAACTATTCCAACGCCGTGAATGGCATCGACGTGGTGGTTTCGGCCATTCAGGCGGCGCGCCCCAACGTTTCCTGGGAGAACTGCGAAGACGGCGGCAACATGATGACGTTCTCCATGGTGTCGCGCTACGTGACTTCCATCACCAACGATGCCAGCGGCGATCTGGAGGCGCGCCAGGCGGCCTACGGAGCGACTTATCCGTTTTCTCCGCGCTACGCCGAACGGTATATGATCCCCAGCGACAGCCTCGATTCCTACGGCACGCACAGCTACATGTTCGGCGGCAACTGGGTGCTGATGAATCAACTGGCAACGCTGGGTCCCGATCAACTGGGCTATCTGGCGCAGGAGATCGCGACCTACAAAGCGGTGCGCGGCAGCGTGGCGACGGGCAAGGTTTATCACATCCTGCCTCCCAGCGCCGGCGGCATCGACGTGATCGAAAGCTACAGCGCCAGTCAGGATAACGGGCTGGCCGTGGTTACGCGCGCCGACGGCGGCACGCCGCAGTACCTGTTCCATCCGCTTGGCCTGAACCCCAATTCGCGCTATACGGTGACTTTCGACGTCAGTCCGACGGTCTATTCGCTCCCCGGCGCGCAATTGATGAGCAACGGTGTGCGCGTGGATTTGCCGGCGCCTTACAGCTCCGACATCGTTTATATCAACCATCAGTAACGCCTCGCCCCGTGGCGCACGCATTCCGGCGCCTGGCGCGGCAATGCGCAGAGGCGTCGCAAGGTGCGCGCCACGGTCCCGGCGGCGAAGTTGGCGTGCTATCGTACTTTGTTCATGAAACGGGCCCTGTTTGGCGTCACCCTGCTGGCGTTGGCCTGGCTGCTCCTCCGTTCGGCGCACGTGGGGCTGGCGGGCGGCTATCTCGATCCGGCCGGTAAAATCAAAGCCCAGGACGAAGCTTTGTATGCCTCGAGCGCCATCCACATGGCCGAATCCGGCGGCTGGCTGACCCCCATGTTCATGGGCCGCTACGCGCTTTACAAGCCGCCGCTGCTGCCCTGGCTGGCCGGTTTTTCGGCGCACCTGCTGGGGGTTTCCCTGTTCAGCTTGCGGCTGCCGGTGGCGCTGGTGTGCGCGCTTTCGGCGGGGCTGATTTTTTTATGGGTGGCGGAGTTGGCATCCTGGCAGGCGGCGGCGTGCGCCGCCGCGCTCCTGGCGGCCAGCCGGTTGTGGTGCGTGCTGGGCGGCAGGTGCATGACCGATGGGCTGCTGGTCGGGTTCTTCACCGGGGCCCTGTACTGCCTGTTTTCCGATCCCTGGCTGGAAACCCAATGGGCGTTCTGGGGATTCGCCGGCGCGGTAGCGGCTTCCATCCTGACCAAAAGCGTGGCGGGGGTGCTTCCGCTGGCGGTTTTGGGATTGTACTGGCTGGCGGGACCGCGCCGCCAGAAACCGTCTTTCGGACGGGTCTGCGGCGTGGCGGCGCTGGCGGCCGCGCTGGCCGCTCCCTGGTTTCTCTACGAACTGGCGGCGCACGGGCGCTGGTTGTGGACGGAACACATCGTGGTGGAACTCCTGGGTTTCGGAACCGGCCAGCCGCCGCAGACTTCGCAGGAAAACCGCTTTCTGTTCTACCTGCTGCGCCTGGCGCTGACCGATCCGGTGCTGGTGGCCCTCGCGCTGGCGGGGATTCCGGCATTTTTCGCGGCTTGCCGCAAACGCTCCATGCCGGCGGTCCTGCTGGCCTGCTGGATGGCTGTGGTCCTGGCGTCGGTGTTCGGATGGCAATACCGCAATGCCACCTACCTGCTGCCGCTGTTTCCCGCGCTGGCCATCCTGGCGACGGTCTACGGTCCCTTTGCTAACATTCGTCCCCGCTGGTGGATGCTGCCTCTGGTAGCGGCGGCCATCGCGCTGAAAATAGCCGCGCCGGGAGCTCCCTGGGGCATTTCGTTCGAACCCGAGCAGGTGCCCGTGGCGCCGGCGCTTTCCGCCTATTGCGAGGGTGGGCGCGGCAATACGCTGGTGGAAGTCGATCCGGTGGACGAGCTTTACTCGTCCGCGCTGCCACTGCCGCGGCTGCGCTACGCGTGGCAGGGCCAGCCGCCGCGGGCCGGACGCTACGCCCTGGATTTCACGGGAATGGGGATCATTCTCAACCCCGATCAGTTCGACCATCTCGATCTGTGGGAGCCGGGGTTTCGCCGCACCTTGCGGGAGTGGGGGTTGAATTCCGGGGAAGCCATCGGGACGGTGATCTTCTTTTCCACCCCGCAAGATGTGGCCGCCATGATCCGCGCGCATCCGGAGAGCGATTTTTTCCTGCCGGACCAGTATCGTGCGCTGCTCGGCGGCGAAAGCGCGGCACAGCACGAGATGGCTCCGGCGCCGCCCGATCATTTTTTCCTTTTATCGCGCCGCAAGATCGCTTCCGAGCCCCCCAAGTGGACTTGCCGCCTGTAGGACTGGCCTCCCGGCCTGTCCTACGAAGCTACGCGTTCCTGATCCTTGTACTGAAGCTGGTAGAGCTTCCAGTAAATCCCGCGCTGCGCCAGCAACTGCTGGTGCGTGCCGGATTCGCGCAGGCGCCCTTTGTGCATCACCAGAATGCGGTCGGCGCGCTGGATGGTGGACAGGCGATGGGCGATCACAATCGAGGTTCTTCCCTCCACCATGCGGTCCAGCGCCGCGCGCACGCGCAGCTCGGTTTCCGTATCCACGCTGGAAGTGGCTTCGTCCAGAATCAGATAGCGCGGGTTGTGGGCCAGCGCGCGGGCAAAGCTGATGAGCTGCTTCTGGCCGGTGGAAAGTCCGCCGCCGCGTTCGCGGATGGGCTGCGCGAAACCTTCCGGCAGGCCGCGGATGAAATCCAGCAGGTTGACCTGTTCGGCGGCGGCTTCCACTTCCTCCTGGCGGATGGTTTCGGTTCCCAGACGGATGTTCTCGCCCACCGTGCCGGTGAACAGATAGGGATCCTGCAGGACCACCCCGAACTGGCGCCGCAGTTCCAGGGGATCGAGATCCCGGACATCCGTTCCACCCACCCGGATAGCGCCGCGCTGCACGTCGTAGAAGCGCAGCAGCAGGCTGATGAGGGTGGTTTTTCCGGCTCCCGTGTGACCCACCACGGCAATGGTTTCGCCCGGTTCGATGGTGAAGCTCACGTCCCGCAATATCCAGTCTTCGCCCTTGTAGGCGAACCAGACGCCCTCGAACCGGATGGTCTCGATGGCGCGCGCGGGCGGATGCGGCGCGGCCGGCGGCAGCACGGTGGGTTCGGTATCCAGCAGTTTGAAGATGCGCTCGCTGGACGCCATGGCCGATTGCAGAATGTTGTACTTCTCGCTGAGGTCCTGAATGGGGCGGAAAAACCGCAGCCCGTATTGCAGGAAAGCCGCGACCACCCCCAGCGTCAGGCGTCCGCTCTGCACGCGAAAGCCGCCGTAGGTGAGAATTCCCGCCAGCGCCAGCATGGAGATGAATTCCACTACGGGGTAGAACCACCCGTACGCGGTAATGGCGTCTTTGTAAGCCTCCATGTGCTCGCGATTGACGAGCTCGAATTCCGCCGCGCTGAGAGCTTCCCGGTTGAAGAGCTGCAGCACCACGATGCCGGTGATGTGTTCCTGCAGATACGAATTGATTTTGGCGATGGCGATGCGGATGCGCCGGTAGCTTTCGGTTACGGCGCGGCGGAACAGGATGGTCACCAGGATCACGAACGGCATGGCCGCCAGCATGATCCCGGTGAGCAAAGGACTGAGGCTCGACATGATGGCGACGATGAACCCGAGCACCAGCACGTCGCCCAGAATGGTGACCAGGCCGGAGGCGAACAGGTCGTTGAGCACGTCCACGTCGGTGGTGACGCGCGTGACCAGGCGGCCTACCGGGTTGCGGTCGTAGAAGGCCAGGTCGAGCTCTTGCAAGTGGCCCATGAGCTGCTTGCGCAGGTCGAACATGGCAAGCTGCCCGGTGTACTGCATGAAGTAGGTCTGGGCGAATTCGGTGAGGAAAATACCGCCCAGGACGGCCAGGTAGAGGAGGCCGATACGGCTCAGGCCGGCCCATGCATCGCGCGGCAGCAAGGCGTCCAGAAAGGTGGGCGCGCCGTTGGGCCGGATGTATTTATCGATGGCGATTTTGGTGAGCAGCGGGCCCAACACCTGAAGCACCGATTGCCCCAGCAGGAACACCAGGGAGAGCGCCACCAAAGCGCGGTATGGCCGCATATAGCCCAGCAGGCGGCGCATCAGGCGGGAATCGTAAGCTTTGCCGAGGACCTCTTCTTCCACTGTTCCCAGTCTAGCCCGCCGGCGGCGCGGCCGCTCTTCGCTCGAAACCGTGCGCGCGGCCGCACCGGCGGAGACTGATGGGGAGTTGCTATGATACCCAGTAGCTTGATATGACCCCGGCTGTGGAAACCCCTGGAAAATCCCAACTGCCGTGGGCGGAACTTGCATGGTTTGGCGCCCTGGTAGTCGCCTGTTACGCCCCCGTGCTGTTGTCGCTCGCGCACCAGTGGGGTACGGACGACGACATGGGGCACGGATTCTTCGTGCCCATCATCGCCGGCTTTATCGTCTGGCAGCGCCGCGAGGAGCTGGCGGCCATCCAGCCGCGGCCGAACTGGTGGGGGCTGCCCATCGTTTTGTGGGGCGCGGCGCAGCTCATTCTGGCGACGTTGGGTGTGGAACTGTTCACGGCGCGCATGGCGTTCATTGTTACGCTGGTCGGCGCGGTGCTGCTGCTGGGCGGAAGTCACATGCTTCGCAAGCTGGCTTTTCCGCTCTTCCTGCTGCTGTTCATGGTGCCCATACCGGCTGTCATTTACACCCAGATCACGTTTCCTTTGCAGATTCTGGCCACCCGGCTGGCGGACAGCGCGCTCGATCTCCTCAACGTGCCGGTGCTGCGCGACGGAAACATCCTGACGCTGCCGAACCAGACGCTTTCCGTGGTGGAGGCCTGCAGCGGCATTCGTTCGCTGCTCTCGCTCACCTTCCTTGCGTTGGTCTACGGCTACTTCTTCGAGAAAAAGACGTGGATCCGCGTGCTTCTTTTTTTCGCCACCATTCCCATCGCCATTGTGGCCAATGGCAGCCGCGTGACCATCACGGGAATTTTGACGCAGTACAAGCCGGAACTGGCCGAGGGGTTCTTCCATGAATCCACCGGCTGGGTGATTTTCATGATCGCGCTCGCCATCTTGATTCTTTTCCATCAAGTTGTGGCGCGCATCGCCGGCATGCTGGCGCGGAGGAATAGCCGGTGAAGTTTCTATCGAGCAAATACGCCAAAGTTCTGACGTTCGTTCTGTTGCTCCAGGGAGTCGGCTACTACGCGCTGGCGCGCCGGGCCGAGCACGTTCCCATCGTGGGCCCGCTGGCTTTGTTTCCGATGTCGTTTGGCGGTTGGACCACTCTTCACGAGTTTCCCATGGAGAAAGAGGTTGAGGACGTCCTCAAGGCCGACGATAGCCTGAACCGCGAGTATGTCAATCCCGCGCAGCGCGCCGAAGCGTACCTCTTTATCGCTTTTTTTAAGACGCAGCGTTACGGACAATCGCCCCACTCCCCCAAAAATTGCCTGCCGGGCGCGGGTTGGGAACAGATCACGGCGGATCGTCCGGTGGTGACCGTTCCGGGGTGGCCGGCGCCCATTCAGATCAATCGCTACGTGGTACAGCATGGCGAACAAAAGAGCGTCACTCTGTATTGGTACCAAAGTCACAGCCGGGTGATTGCCAGCGAATTCTCGGCCAAGTTCTGGCTGGTGGCCGATTCCATCCGGTACCATCGCAGCGATACCGCGCTGGTGAGAGTCGTCGTGCCCGTGGTGAACGACGATGTAGAGCGCGCCACGCGCACCGGCGTGGCATTTACGAAGGCCCTGTTTCCCCAACTCCTGCGCCAGCTTCCGCTCTAGCAACGGCGCCCCGGTTCGCGTCCATGCCTTTCTTCGGCTTGCTGCGCCCCGCCCTTGATTATGTGCGTTTTGGAACAATTCAAAAATTGCCGGACAGCTCACGGGACGTTTGCAAAAATCCGGGCATTTACCCGTGCGATCCGTTACCCTAAGGGTCCGCGCAACAATAACACTTCACCAGTAGTCGCGACAAACACATTACTTGCGGCTGCCAATTTCACTTTATTCCCCTCGCAGTAGCCACTCCACCCCAATATCGATAGCCATCATA
>Ga0181521_10001118_pt1 | contig 33292 bp, 30 predicted proteins | sample PEATcosm2014_Bin_32_FD_119764 | JGI IMG/M metagenome (GOLD analysis project Ga0181521, IMG submission 119764) | Peatland microbial communities from MTU Mesocosm Facility, Houghton, MI, USA - PEATcosm2014_Bin02_60_metaG | ecosystem: Environmental > Terrestrial > Soil > Wetlands > Peat | place...
ATCCACCATTAAACCGATCGACGCCGAAGCCCTGGCCGCCTCCGCGCGCAAGACCCGGAAGGTGCTAACCGTGGAAGAGCATACCATCTGCGGCGGCCTCGGAAGCGCGGTGGCCGAAACGCTGGCCCGGCACGCGCCGACCTTCATGCGCATGATTGGCATCCAGGACACCTTCGCGGAATCCGGCGACTGGGCCGCCCTGATGCGCAAGCACGGCATCTCCGCCGACCATATCGAAGCACAGGCGATGGCGCTGGCGGCGGGATTATGAGAATGGGCGCCGCAATCTTAGTCTGCTTTGTGGGCATCTCCAGTGTTGCCGTTCAGACGGAAAAGCTGCGGAACGACAAGGTCGCGGCCTTCGACTGCACGCTGGCACCGGGCGATACCCTGAACATCAAAGACCCGAGTGTGACGGTTTATTTCCAGGGGGGATCGCTCGAGATCATCCCGCAGAGCGGCAGGCTGCAGAAGGTCACAGTCAAGCCGGGAGACACCGTGTTCCGGCCGGCGCAGGCCGGGGTTGTCAAGAACACAGGCGCCGCCGAGATCCACTTTGCGAGAGTGGATTTTCTAGGATCCGGCGGGTCGGAGACCTGGGGAACCACGGGCCTCTCTCCCAATTACAAGCTGCTGTTCGAGAACCCATACACGCGGGTTTACGACATCCGCATTCCCGCCGGAACCAACGAACCGCAGCACACTCACAAGAACCGGGTGGTGGTCTGCCTGTCGGGCGCCCAATTGAGGCACCTGATGCCCGACGGCCGCGTGGAGCCCTCCACCTTGCAGACCGGCGAGATCGCCTGGCGTCTGGGCGCCACGCATATCGGTCAGAACCTCGGCACTACGGACCTGTGGGTGATTGCCATCGAGCCGAAATGATTCCAGCCTGGCGGGTTGCTATGCTCTGAAGTCCGAGAGTTGGCACTCCCCTGTCTTGACCAGGATCTTGGCCCTGCCAGCCGGGCCGGCATCAGTGTGGTTGGTTGATTCGATTCAGAACCGAAGTCCGAGGCCGAGGTTCAAAACGAACCAGCGATCGTGCGCATATCCGTGGTTTGCGTTGACGAAGAACAAGCGCGGCGACGTTCCCAACCAGAAATGCCGGCGCCCATCCATGGCGACGGCCGCACCCACAGACGCATAGCCGCCCCAACCGTCGCGGGATACGAAGCCAACGGAGTCGGCTGGGTTCCCAACCAAGTACTTCTCGTACGTGCCGCCAGCGGCAACGGAAACCTCCACCCGATCGCGGGGCGACGGCAAGACTCTCCTCAAGCCGAACGGCACCCAGATGAACCGGTCGTCTGCCTTGAAGTCGTAATAGGCTCCCCTGGCTTCCGTTCCAAGCGGTAGCGTCGCATCAACACCAGCTTCCACATCCACATGCGGAAACAGACGATACGCATACGTCACAGCGACATTCGTGGCGGAATCCCCGCAGCAACTTGTGCCAGCATCGTACGCCAAGCCTCCGCTGAACGTAATGGTGTTTCGCATTTCCGATTGAGCGGTCGCGCACGCGGCCAACCAAAACACAAAGAGTGCTCTCATTCCGAGTGATCTTCTTGACATAGCGTAACCGTCCACTACTTCAAAGACCCGGCACACGGCATTTTCATTACAGCAGTGGAAAGAATGTCGCGATTGTTCTGCGCGTTGGGTAATACGTCGCAAGTCGGGCGCCCAATTGAGACACCTGATGCCCGACGGCCGCGAGGACCCCCTACCTTGCAGACCGGTGAGATCGCCTGGCGTCCCGGCGCACCCATGTCGGTCGGAACCTCGGCACTACGGACCTCTGGGTGATCGCCATCGAGCCGAAATGATTCCAGCCTGGCTGGTTGCTATACTCTGAAGTTCGAGAAGCCATGCGACAAATCGTATTGGAAGCACCCCGACAATTCGTGGGACACGTAGTGCCGCCTGTGGTCAGACAGCCCGGCGAGGCGCTGGTGAGGGTTCACCGCGTCGCCATATGCGGCAGCGATTGGCACGCCTTTGAAGGGGCGCAGGCCAATTACACCTTTCCGCGCATCATCGGTCATGAGTTGGGCTGCGAGGTGCTGGAGGTTCCGGAGAACGATCGCGGCATCCGGCCGGGAGACCGGTGCGCCGTCGAGCCTCATCTGACCTGCGGCGTTTGCCGGCCATGCCGTCTGAACCGCCCCAACTGCTGCGTGGACATGAAGGTGTTGGGAGTGCACGTGGACGGCGGGATGCGGGGCCTCATGAATGTGCCGGTCGAGCGCCTGTACAAGTCGGAACGGCTCTCGTACGATGAACTGTCGCTGGTGGAATTCCTGACCATCGGCGCCCACGCCGTGGCCCGCAGCGGGCTAGTGGCTGGCGAAGACGCGCTCATTGTGGGCGCGGGGCCGATCGGCCTGTCGGTGCTCCAGTTTGCGCTGACGGCGGGCGCCTCGGCGCGGATCATCGAGAAGGTCGAGTTCCGCCGCCGGTTCGCCGGACGATTCGGGGTGGACGTGCTCGCGGAGTACGACGGCCGCACCGCTTCGGTGGTCTTCGACTGCACCGGCGATGAGGAGGCGATTAGAGCCAGCTTCGACCGCGTCGGCCCAGCCGGCAGGCTGGTGCTGGTCGGCCAATTCCTGGGCTTCATCCCCTTCGACCATACGCCCTTCATCAGGAAGGAACTCGACATCATCGCGAGCCGCAACAGCCACCACCAGTTTCCGCGCGTGATCGGGATGATGGAGCGCGGCGAAATCAATCTGGACCCGTGGATCACCTGCCGCACGCCGCTGGCGGAGGTGCCCGAGGTGTTTCCCGAGCTGGCCACTCACAAGAACTACATCAAGGCTGTGTTCGAGGTTCTGGACTCGGACGTTTGAGGAGCAGCAACCGCCTCACGGACTGGCACGAATCCATAGCGAGCGCCTCCCGCGCCACGGCTTCGGCTTCCGGCACGCTCCATGACGAGATGGCCCGCTTGAGTTCGGGGATCAGGGGCGCGCTGACGCTGAATTCTTCCAGGCCCAGGCCCAGCAGCAGCGGCGTCGCCAGGGGATCGGCGGCCATTTCACCGCAGAGGGCCACGTCGATTCCCGCGCCGCGGCCGGCCTCGATGGTCTGCCGGATCATGCGCAATACGGCGACCTCGAAGGGATCGGCCAGCGGCGCCACGCGGGAGTTGGTGCGGTCGGCAGCCATCACATACTGGATGAGATCGTTGCTGCCGATGCTGAAGAAGCTGGCCTCGCGCGCCAACTGGTCGGCGACGGCCACCGCCGCGGGCACTTCGATCATGACGCCGATCCGGATGTTCTTCCGAAAAGGCAACCCTTCCCGTTCCAGATCGGCCTCGGCTTCGCCAACCAGAGCTTTCGTCTCGCGCAACTCGTCCAGCGTGGCGATCATGGGCAACAGCAACTCGACCGGGTGGGCGGCGCCCGCGCGGAGGATGGCGCGAAGCTGCGTTCGGAATAGGTCGCGCCGGCTCAACATCACACGGATGCCTCGCAGGCCGAGGAATGGGTTGGCTTCCTCGCCGATCTCCACATAGGGCAGGCTCTTGTCGCCGCCGATATCGAGGGCGCGGATGGTCAGGGGACGCCCGCCCAGCAACTCGGCGATGGCGCGATAGGCGGCCAGTTGCTCCTCTTCGCCGGGCGCGGCCGCGCGGCCGAGGAACAGAAACTCGGTGCGCAGCACACCCACACCCTCGGCGCCACAGGCCACGGCTTCCGCGGCTTCGGCGACGCCGCTGATGTTGGCGAAGACCCGTATGCGGCGACCGTCGCGCGTGGCCGCGGGTCTGTGCCGCTCCAATTCGGCGGCGCGGCGCGCGGCCAGCCAGTTCCGGCGGCGGACTTCCAGCGCCTCGACCTGGCCCGCATCGGGCGAAATCCAAACCATCCCCTGCTCTCCGTCCACGGCCACAATGGTTCCATCGGCCAGTGCGTTGATCCCCGGACCCAGTCCCGCTACCACCGGAATCCCCATGGCCCGCGCCAGGATTACACTGTGTGCGCTGGCGCTCGCCGCCTCCAGGCACAAGCCTAGAACCATGGTGGGGTCAAAGTCCTTGACCTCGGAAGGCGTCAGATCGTGCGCCGAGAAGACCGCCGGCTCGCGCAGAACGCGTGCGGCGCTGGCTTGACCGGTGAGCCTTCGCAACACCCGTGCCGCCACATCGGCCACGTCAGCCGCCCTGGCCCGAAGATAGGGGTCCTCAAGGGCCGCAAAACGGTCCACGAGCCTGGTGGTTTCAGCCTGCCAGGCGGACTCCGCGCCGACCCGATCTTCCAGCAACCTGCGCGAGACTGCGCCGAGCAGTTCCGGGTCCTCGAGGAAGAGCGACTGCGCATCGAAAATGCCCGCCTCATCCGCGCCAATGTGAGTCTTGGACCATTCGTACAGCGCCCTGGTCTCTTTCTGCGCGCCATCGACGGCGGAAATGAGGCGTTGCCGTTCCGCCTCGGGATTTCCGATGGCCCGAGGAGCGATTTCCATAGCGGCGGGACGCAGCCTGACCAGCGGACCGATGGCGATGCCGGCGGATGCCGCGATGCCGCCGATGTTGGCCATCGGTTCCGCCCGCGCCACATCGCCACATCCGGATTCGATGAAATCCACCAGCGCGGCCAGCGCCTCGCGCGCTTCGGCGCCTCGCGCGCAGATGCGCAACTGATGGCCTTCGCGCGCCCCCAGGCTCAGGACGGCGTTGATGCTATCGCCCGCGACGTTGTCGATCGTCACCCGCGCTCGATAACGGCGGGCCAGGCGAACAAGCTGCGCCGCTGGCCGCGCATGGAGGCCAAGAGGGTTGGTGAGTTGAACCAGCGCTTCTTCCGAGGCCCCGGTGTCTTCAGCGGGTGGAGGCTGCGGTGGGCACTGCGCCATTTTTCCGGCCAGGGCGTTTTGCGCTTCGAGAGAGATTTCCGCCAGGCTTGCGCCGGCGGCGGCCAGGCTGGCTGCCGCCACGGCTCCCTCCACCAACGGAGCCGCGCACAACTCGATGCGTGAACTTCTCTCTTCGCCTAACATCTCGAGCGCTACACCGGCGCTCAGCACCGCGCTCCCCAGGTCCATGAGAACCAGCACTCCCTCCTCGCTGTAAACCGACTCAATGGCCTGGAGCACCTGAAACGCATCGGTGCCGATGGGGTTTTCGGGATCGGCCGTGCCCCCGGCCGGCGCTATCCGGACCCTTCCCTGCGCCACCTGCCGCGCCAGATCGCACACACCCTCAGCCAGCTTGGCGCTGTGGGAGACAACAACTATCCCGATCATGAGCGCCAGGTGTCCGCGGCCGCCTGGAGCAGCAGGTAGGAAGAGGTCGCTCCCGGATCCTGGTGGCCGATGCTGCGCGCGCCCAGGTAGCTGGCCCGACCCTTGCGCGCCTGCATGGGAACGGTGGCCAGCATCCCGGCCTGGGCTGCAGCCGCACCCGCGTCGAGGATCTCCGCCAGCCCGCACCCGTTTTCGAGGCGCTTACGCATCGCGTCCAATGCCGGAAGCAGGGCGTCCAGCATGGTTTTGTCGCCTGCTACCGCTTTACCCCGTTGCGCGACACCCTCGATGCCCGCATGGAACAGCGCAACCATATCGGCAGCTTCGATTTCGGTTTTCCCGGCGCAAGCGGCGGCAGCACGAAGAAAGAAAGTGCCGTACAGCGGCCCGGCGGCGCCGCCTACATGGCGGATAAGGACCGTCGCGACACTCTGAAAAACAGAACGGATATCGGACGGAGGATGCGCCGCCAGCTCGGCCCTCACCGCCGTGAAGCCGCGGTCCATGTTAATACCGTGGTCGGCATCGCCGATGGCCGAGTCCAATTCCGTGAGCCATTGCCTGTTCTCGGCGTAGACCTGTTGCAGAATTTCCAGCCATTTCACCACTTCTGGTTTGCCCACGGCCATTCGCTCAGATCCCCCATCGCAGGCCCGGAGTGAGCACCGGATCGTCCCATAGCGCCCGCATCTCGTCATCGGATTTGAGCAGCGTGATGGAGCAGCCGGCCATTTCGAGGCTGGTGATGTAGTTCCCTACCAGGCGGCGCGCGACGCGGATTCCCATCCCTTGCAAGATCCGCTCCAACTCCCCATAGACGAGATACAGTTCCATCAGCGGGGTTCCGCCCATGCCGTTGACCATGGCGATGACTTCGTCGCCTCCGCGGAACGGCAGGTCCGCCAGGACGGTCGCCGCCATGCGCGCGGTCAGTTCCGCGGCCGGCAGCAGAGGCATGCGCTCGCGGCCCGGTTCACCATGGATGCCGATACCCATCTCCATCTCGTCTTCGCCCAGTTCGAAAGTAGGTTTGCCGGCCGCGGGAACGGTGCAGGAAGTCAGGGCCATCCCCATGGAGCGCCCGTTCGCATTGACCCTGCGGCAGAGCGTCTCGACGCGCGCCAGATCATAGCCGCGCTGGGCCGCCGCACCGCACAGCTTTTCCGCGAAGACGGTCAGGCCGACGCCGCGGCGGCCCGCGGTGTAGAGGCTGTCTTCCACGGCAACGTCGTCGTTGATGACCACCGCCCGCACTTCCACGCCCTGAGCCTGGCACAATTCGGCGGCCATTTCGAAATTCATAATGTCGCCGGTGTAGTTCTTGACGATGTGGAGAACGCCCGCTCCGCCGTTGACGGCGAGCGTGGCGGCTTCGATTTGATCCGGAGTCGGAGACGTGAACACCTGGCCGGGACAAGCGGCGTCGAGCATGCCTCTGCCCACGTACCCCACATGCATGGGTTCGTGCCCGCTGCCTCCGCCCGACACGATGCCGGTCTTGCCGGGAACGGGCGCGTCCACCCGGACTACATAAACCGGATCGAAGCAGACTCTCAGAATATCGGCGTGCGCGAGAGCCAGCCCAGCCAGGAACTCAGCGGGCACATTTTGGGGATCGTTGATCAGCTTCTTCATGCCTCAGAATTTCTCCCAGTGCAGCACGTCGGAAAGCGGGCGCTTGTCCTTGTGGGGTTGCTCGGCCGCATGCCCGATTGCGAGCAGGCTGATCACCTTATAACCCTCCGGCGCGCCGAGCATGCGGGCCACCTTCTCCGCGTAAGGCTTCTTGTCCCCGGCCACCCAGCAACTGCCCAGGCCATGCGCCCGCGCGGCCACCAGTATGTTCTGGCTGGCATTCGAGCCGTCCTCCAGGTAGTATTTCGTGTCCTTGCACAGCACCACCACGCAGACCGCGGCCTGCGCAATGAAGCGGCCATACTCCGCCACCCCAGCGATGGCGCGGAGCATGGCCGGCTCCGTGACGGCCACAAACTCCCAAGGTTGGATATTGATCGCCGTGGCGGCCAGGCGGCCGCAGTCGATGATGTCCTCGATCACCTCTCGCGATACAGGTTCGCCCGTGTAGGCGCGAACGGATCGCCGTGTCTTCAAAGCTTCAATGCAGTCCATAATCACATGTGTCCGTCGAACGAAGTCTCGTTGTCCCATTCCGTGGTGGGCTCGAACAATCCGCCTTCATGCAAATTTGCCTTGAGAACGTCCATGTTGATCTCAAAGCCCAGGCCCGGGCCGTCAGGCACGGCGAAGTATCCCCTGTCGAAAATCGGATCGTTCGGCTTGTCACTCCTTCTCACCCGGTCGAGGAAATGTGGAACATCGGCCTGATGATACTCTAGCGCCAGGAACTGATCGCCGGCGGCGGCGGCATGCGCGCTGGCAAACAGGGTGATGGGGCCGTTGTTATTGTGGATGCAGGATGCTACTCCGTACTGCGTGGCCAGATCGATCGCCTTTTTTGTCTCGAGAATACCGCCGAGATTGGCCAGATCCGGGTGGATCACGGAGATTGCCTGCTTTTCGAGCAGGTCCCGGAAGCCCTCGGCCAGGTAAACGTCCTCGCCAGTGCAAATGGGCGTCGTGCAGGCATCCTTGAGTCTGCGGAGCTGGTCGGGGTAGAACCACGGCACCACGTCTTCATACCAGGCCAGGTTGTACTTATCCAGTCTCCGTGCGAACTTGATAAAAGTCTCGATGGGAAAGTGGCCGTAGTGGTCCGTGGCGATCGGAATTTCATAGCCCACAATACTGCGCACCGTTTCACAGTAGTCCGCCAGCCAATCCAAGGCTTTGTCCGTGAAAAACGTCGAGGTGAACAGGTGCTCGCCGTAAGGGTTGTAGGCGCCCATGGGGAGCTTACTATCCTGCGGCGGTCCATCAGCGAAGCCTCTTCGCACCGGCCGATTCGCCGTCGGATCGGGTGTGGGGTGCGTATACATCCCCACGGTGCTTCCCTGCGTGTGGGTGATCTCGTCTTCGCCGCCGGCATGCAGGTCCATCTTGCAGAAAGTCCAACCCTGCGCGATCCGTTCTTTCAGATGGTTGCCCATAGTTTCCCCGGTCGGCCTACTGGTGGTGTCGCAGTATAGGCGAACACGGTCGCGCATCTTGCCGCCGAGCATCTGCCAGACGGGCACGCCCCAGGCCTTGCCAGCCAGGTCCCAGCAGGCCACTTCGATGGCAGAAACACCACCGCCGTCGCAACCAAACCCGCCGTGCTTCTTGATCTTGCGGAAGATCTCCGCCACGTTGCACGGGTTCATGCCGATGATCCGGCTCTTCAAGATCAGGCCGTGCGCCTTGCTGCAATCGTACCGGATCTCGCCATACCCGGAAATGCCTTGGTTGGTATCCAGGCGCATAAGCATGGACCGGTCCGAATGCGCAATGCGCATGTCGGTGATCCGCAAAGCCGACGGACCTGAGTTCGTATTCACCTGGGCGTTGATGTTCTCCAAATCGGCGTTGGTGACCAGGCTGCCAGCGGCGACCGCCGCCGTGGCAGACGTCGTCCCGGTGATGAATGTTCGACGAGATACGTTCGATTCCTGTTCAGACATCGCAATTCTCCTTTAACCGTCCTGCTACCGCCGCGCGGGCATTTGCGCAGCCGCCTCTTCATATACTCTTCGTACGCCTTTGGACTGAGCTTCTGCTTCAAGTAGTCATCGTACTCCTTGATCGACGCCGCATCCCTCGGCCGGGGTGTACAGCCGAAGACCACGTCGCCCGGCATCACCGTGGTGTTGCCAATCCGGACCGGAATATTGTCGCCTGTCCCCACGTCGAGGGCGCGTATGCGTGTCCCGAAGCCGGCGCCGAGACAAGCAACCCTGCGAGCATTAAATTGCAAATGGATGTATTCGTCATAGGCGTAGCCCTTCCAAATCGCAAACGCGGAAACAATCCACGGGCCTGGCCGCCGAGCGGTTCTCGAGCACCTCGCATTTCTCCCCGCCCGGATCGCCCAGGCAGGTCAGCACAATCGAGGCGTGCGAAAAATCCTCATTTCGAGTGTAGCCGCTGACGGTCGCCACGCACTTCATACCCGCGTTGTAGGCGGATTCCACGCCGTTATTGGAGTCCTCCACCACCACGCAGGCCGCGGGCGACACTTTGAGTTCCTGGGCGGCCATCAGGTAGATGTCGGGCGCCGGCTTCTTGGCCTTGACCACATCCCCCGCCAGCAACACCGAAAAACGCGCGGCCGTCGCCTCCCCCATCACATGGCGAAGCACGGCGTTCACAGCTTCCGGCGCGGAAGTGGAAGCCACCGCCAAGAACCAGCCGTTGGCGAAAGCTTCCTCGGAAAGCCGCTTGACCCCGGAACGCGCCGGGATGCGGCCGGAGCGGATAATCTCCTTGTAGATCTCCGTCTTTCGCTTGTGCCATGCGGCCACCGTATCCTTGCGCGCGGCCTCGTCCGCCGGAGCCGCCGGCCAGGCCTTCAGAAACGCCGGCTCTGAGAACAGGCTGGCCATACGTTCCTTGCCGCCGCCGATCTTCAGCTTGCGCCCGTATTCTTCCACTGTCCAGTTCCACGGCACACCGAGTTCCTTCCACATCTGGTTGAATGCCACCAGGTGGCCGAACTGCTCGGTGTCGCCCAGCACGCCGTCGCAGTCGAAAATGAGAGCCTTCTTCATGCCGCCTTGCCCTCGCTGCCGAAGGTGCGCATGAAGGATTCGACCCGCTCCACCAGCTTCTTCTTCACCGCGCCCAGCAGTTTCAGCGGATCGTATTCCGTGGGATGCTCTTCCAGGTAGGTACGGTAACCGTCGGCCAGCGTGATCTTCAACTGGGTGGAGATGTTGATCTTAGGCGTGCCGCGCCGGATCAGCTCGTGGAAAGTTTCGTCCGACAGGCCCGTGCCGCCGTGGACCACCAGTGGAATGGGCTCGGCCTCCATGATCTCCGAGATGCGCTGGAAATTGATCTTCGGCTTGCCCTTGTAGAGCCCGTGCGCCGTGCCGATGGCGGGCGCGAAACTATCGATGCCGGTCTCGCGAATGAAGGCTACGGCCTTATCTAGGGCCACCACCGCCCCGCCGTACTCGTCGCCGACGCCATCTTCGACACCCTTGACGGCCTCCAGTTCGCCTTCCACGGCCACACCGTACTGGTGCGCTAATTGCACCACTTCCCTGGTCTGAGCCATGTTGTCTTCGTAAGTGAGCTTGGAGGCGTCGAACAGCACCGAGTTCCATCCGGCGGCGACGCATTCCTCGATCACTTTCCGATCGGGGCAATGGTCCAGGTGGAGGGTGGCGGGGATGGGCACGCGGCTGGCCATCTCCTCGAACATGACCTGGATCAGTTTGGCGCCCATCACCTTGACCGTCTTGACGGAAACCTGCACGATGACGGGCGAGCGGGTCTCGGCGGCGGCGGCGAGCACCGCATCCATGGTGACCCAATCGACGATGTTGAACGCTCCGACGCCATAGCGGTTGTCGAAGGCGTGTTTCAAGATTCGCTGCATCGGAACAACAGGCATGAGCGACTTCCTTTCGGTTCGTTATGGGCAAGCTAAACCCAACATGGCGGCGCCCAGCAGCGAGGACTGGTCCTGATACTCATACTCGAAATCGCCCGTCCAACGCCGCTTCACTTTCATGTACCCGCGGATCCTGGCGCCGCCGCCGGTGGTTATGACGCGCCGCCCCAGTTGCACCATCCCGGCAACTTCGCGGAGGTGCTGGCCATGGTAGGCAGCGTTACCGCGTATGAGGCTCAGCAACAGCGCCTCGCGGTTGGTCTCCAGGGTCATGCCGCTGAAGCTGGCCCTCAGTTGCTCCATCACGTACCGGCACCCGCTGAGGAACGGGACATATACCGGCAGATCGGCCTCCACGCGGTCGCGATCCGGGTCACTAAAAAACGACGCCAGCACCGAGGGAATGTACTCTTCGTAGAAATGGCTCTCCGTCATATCCGCGCAGAAAACCGAGTGGAACCATTCCAGGGCTTTGCCGCCCGTGTTCAGCACGAAGAACGTCACCCAGCGGCCGGGGACGACGTGGCAGCGCACATTGAAATTCGCCGAGCCGACCGGCTGGTCCACGCACACGCTGGTGATCTCGCAGGTGCCGCAGATATTGTTGATGCCGCCCGGTTCGGTCAAACCGCCCGATAGCGCCGCCAGCACCGCGTCGTTGCCGCCGCACAACACGGTGCAGCCGGCGGGCAGGCCCAATTCTTCGGCCACCTGTGGCAGGAGCTCGCCGGCCGCCTGGTGGGAGTGCATCAAAAGCGGCAGCTTGGTTTCGGGGATGCCTGCCAAATCGAGCACGCGGCGGTTCCAGGTCAAATCGTTGGCGGCGGAGTTGTATAGCCCGGTGATGGAGACCGTGGAGGGGTCGATCGCCCAATTCCCCGTCATGCGCTTCACCATGTAGGTGTTGGTATGGCCGAACTTGGCCGCGGCGGCCCACACGTCCGGCTGGTTTTCCCGAATCCACAGGATGGAACAGAGCGACGACCCGCCCGAAACCGGCAGGTTGCAGGTCTCTTTCAGGAAGCAATCTTCGCCCACCAGCGCGCGAATGGCGCGGGCCTGCGAATGCGATCGGCCATCGAAGAAGAGGATGGCCCGGCCGAGGGCGGTGCCGTCCGCCGCCATGGGTGTGAGGCCCGGGGTGGTGACCGAAAGCGCGATTACGCCTACCGATGGCAGGAAATCGCGAACTTCGGCGCAGCACTCGCGCAGGGCCTGCCACCACTTTTCCGGCTCGATATCGGCGCTGCCGCCGGCGTACACATGAACCTCGTAAGAGCGGGAGGCTTCGGCTTTCTTCTCCAGCGCCGGGCTGAAAATGCCCAACTTGAAGGCCGTGGTGCCGACGTCCATGCTGAGGATGTCGCCCTTCACGGGAGAAGCCCCTCCGCGATGAGAACCTGGCGCATCTCTTCCACTTGCGCAGCAGTAAGCGGCAGCAGCGGCCGGCGCGGGATGCCACCTTTGAATCCGCCCAGGTTCATGGCCGCCTTCACGCCTGAGGGGCCATAGGGTCCGGAGATCGTCTGGTTGATGCGAGTGACGCGCGCTTGGAGCGGAACGCCGCGCGTCTCATCGCGCGCCTGGCCATGGCGGAACAGCTCCATGACGATGCTCGGGAACGAATTGGCCAGCGAGACCGTGCCGCCCACGGAGCCGTTCATCATAGCCGGAAACAGGAAGTTGGCCGAGCCGGCGAGCACATGAAAGGAGTCGCTCTCGAATTTGAGGAACTGCTCGATGCCGCTCGAGGCGCTATCCTTCATGCCGGCGATTCCGGGGTGGCCGGAGAGCCGCCCAGCCAGCGCCGGAGATACCGTGACGCCGCAAAAGCCCGGCGCATTGTAAATGAGCAGGGGGATGGGCGAAGTGTCCGCAAGAGTGGAGAAGTAGCGGAACAGGACATCGTCGGTCATCTGCTTGCGGAAATAACCGGGCGAGAGCACCAGTCCGAAATCCGCCCCCAGATCGGCAGCCTGCTGAAGAAACCGTTCGGTATCGCGTTGGGCGTCGTAAGTGGCTCCGGCCAGGACCACCTGCCCCGCGCCCTTGTGCCGCACGATGGTCGAAAGCACGCGCAGCTTTTCCTCTTCCGTGAGGCTGCGGTTCTCCCCGTTGGATCCGAGGGCAAGATAACCGAGCACGCCGCTTTGCGCGTAGCGGCCGAGGTTGAATACGAGGGCGTCGTAGTCGACCGCCTCATCATCGGCAAACGGCGTAGAGATGGGAACGAAGACGCCGGCCATCTTTGCCAGCAGTTCCCGCGTGTTGGTGGGAGACATCGCAAGCATGGAAGTCCACACTCGATTCTAGTGCGATTTCGAGGCTAGTGGGGCGGGCGTGGGGGTTCCTGCAGAATTCATCCGCAGGCAACCCCCGACGCGATGCCAAAGGGGAAAACATGCGGCATTGGGCAGGATTGCCTGCCCCGCTATAATGGGATCGATGTTCTTTCGCCGGAAACACATCAAGAATCCCACTTTCGCGGAGCGCCTCGAGAACCTTCGCGACGCGGGCTTCACGATCGCACCCATGGCCGGCGGCGTGGTGCGCGCCAGCCGCGGTGGTTGCGCCGTGGACCTCAAGGACGACAACGGCTCGGTTGCCATGGCCGGGCGCGCCGGGATGGCGCAGGGAAGCGAAACCGGCGCCCTGGTGGATGGCGGATTTCAGAAGTTCTTTGAGACGCCCTCCGGCGGGAAGAAGCCCGCGCTTGCGGACGATCTGAAGACACTCCACGATTTCGAAGAAGACCTCAAACAGGGGTTGGGCCAGGAGAGCTACTACAACCAATCGCTGGGGACCGTCTCCACGTTTTACCGGTATGACCGCGTGAAGGACCGCGACCGCGGCGTTCCGAAGCGGGTTTGGGAGTAAGGGCCAGGCACGCCTGGCCCTTACCTTCCTACGTGCAGGTTGTTGTGGATGGCGTAGAGCGCCAGTTCCAGCCGGTCGGAGACGCCCAGCTTGTCGAAGATGTTGTGCAGATGGTTCTTGACCGTCTGTTCGCTGATGAACATCTTCTCCGCCATCTCCTTGTTCTTGAAACCCTGGGCGACCAGGGCCACGATCTCGCGCTCCCGCTGGCTCAACGGCGACCGTTCCCGCTCCCGGCCCGGGCCCGCGCTGGTGGGCGCCAACGGAGGCGGCGTCTCGTCGGCGGCGACGAACTGGCGGATCACGGCTGCCGTGGTGTGCGAGTCCAACCAGATTTCCCCGGCATGCACCTTGCGAATGCTCTTGATCAGCAGCTCCGTGGCGGTCTGTTTGAGAACAATTCCCGAAGTGCCGAACCGCATGGCCTGAACGAATTCACTCTTGTCGTCGGATGCGGTCAGCACAATGACCCGAGTCTTGTTCTTGACCGCCTGAAGCCGCTGCAACGTGCCCAAACCATCCAGTCCAGGCATCTTGAGGTCGAGCAGGAGGATGTCGGGCTCGTACTGTTGCAGGACTTCCAGCACCTGCCGGCCATCCTGAGCTTGGGCCACTACCTCGAAGTCTTCTTCCAAAGCGAGCAGCTTGCAGAGGCCGTCCCTGAAAATAGGATGGTCGTCGGCAACCACGATCCGGATCTTCGCACCCGAAGCCATCCCCGCTCCGGAAGGGGAACCGTCGGTTAGGGCGTTCTCAGACATACAATTTCCACTCTACGTTCATCGTAAAGTTCTAATAGTACCATATCAAATCCAAACTCTCAGGATATCAGGTTTTTACCCGAACGCAGCCACCTTTTCTGGGGTCGCCGCGGCTTTTCCCCGACTTTTCGGTTCCGGCTCTGATAAGGTGAAGAGAATATGAGCGAAGAATTGGCCGAGGTGGATTTTCAACGGTTCTGGCGACGGCTGCAACAACTAGGGCTCAATGCTTATGAGTCGCGTTCGTATCTGGTGTTGCTGGGCCACGCCAGGTTCAAGGCGCTGGAATTGGCCGCGCGCGCGCACGTACCGCGGCAGAAAATCTATGAAGTCCTCGACAGCCTCGTCGAAAAAGGCTTCGCGCAGGTAGTGCAGGAGAAGACCAAGCTGTTCTCGGCCGTGGAGCCGAGCCTCGCGATTCCAGGTTACCTGGCGCGCAAGCGGCAGGCGCTGGAGCACGAGTTGATGGACAACGGGCGCGCGGGCACAGGCCTGATCGACGATTTGAAGGCGCTCTATTCGGAAGGCCAGGGCGGCCGCGGGACGCTGGATTTTCTGCGCATCGTCACCGAACCGGCACAGACCGGCGCCGAGTACCGCCGCATGTTGTCCGAGGTGAAGCGCGAGTACCTGGAGTTCTCACGTCCGCCGTACGCGGTGGATCCGCTGGATGAGAAGCTGGTCAAGCAGGCCGGCATGAGTGGCGTCGCCTGCCGTCTGCTGCTCGAGGCGGCGTCGCTCGACGAGGAACACCGGCAGCGGCTGAGCGAGTACATGGCCGCGGGCGTTGAGGTGAAGGTCGCCGATTCCCTGCCCATGAAGCTGGCGCTGTTCGATGGGCAGCACGGGCTGATCGCGCTGCTCGACCCGGTCATCACCCGTCCCGCGTGGACAGCGGTGGTTTTCGATCACGAGGGAATGGGTGAGGCGATGAGGGGGTTGTTCGAGGATCACTGGCGCAGAGGAACGAACCTCTAGCCTTATTTCGCGCTGCCCGGCACGCCGTGCTGCTTGCGCGTAAGGATTTCGCGCACGGCATAGATGCGGCGGTCCTGGCTCTCGAAGTATGTCCGCATCATCATCTCCCCAATCAACCCGGTGGTGAACATCATCAGGCCGCCCAGAAGCAGCAGGCCCCCGGCAAACATCAGCGGGCCGTGTGCGGCCACAATCTCGTAGCCCAGCAGCTTCTTGATGGCCAGGTAGCCCATGATGCCGCCGCCCAGAGTGGTCGCGGCCAGGCCGAGCGACCCGAAGAAATGCATGGGGCGGGTGAAGTACTTCAGCATGAACTTGATGGTCAGGATATCGAACATCACCCGAAACGTGCGCCCGATGCCGTAGTGCGAACCGCCGGAGACGCGGCGAGTGCTGCGAATGGGCACCTCGGCGATGCGCGCCCCATAGAAGCTGGCCAGGGCGGGAATGAAGCGGTGCAACTCGCCGTACAGGTTGACGTCCTTCAGCACTTCGGCCCGGTAGGCTTTGAAAGTGGTGCCGAAATCACGCAGGTCGATGCCGGAGGCCTTGGCCATGAGCCAGTTGGCGATGCGGGAAGGCAGCTTGCGGCTGAGCGCGTTGTCGACGCGGTTCTTGCGCCAGCCGCTCGCGATATCATAGCCCTCGTCGATCTTCTTGAGCAGCGCCGGAATGTCCTCGGGCGCGTGCTGGAGGTCGCCATCCATGGCCACGACGACGTCGCCTTTGGCTTCGTGAAAGCCCGCCGACAATGCCGCCGTCTGCCCGAAGTTGCGGCGCAACCGGATGACTTTCAGGTGGCCATCGGTTTCCACCAGGTTGGCGAGCAGCTCGAAGCTGCGATCGCCCGAGGCGTCGTCCACAAACAGGATTTCGTAGGGCCGCTGCAACTGCTCCAGCACCGCCGTCAGACGGTCGTAGAGCGGCAGGATGGAGTGCTCCTCGTTGTGAATCGGAATCACGATCGACAGCAGGGCCATGGAAAGTATTAGTTTAACACCCGCCGATGCCAAGCCATCCTGCGCTACGATGGGACTTGTCCCAGCCACTTCCGCGTCTACGCCTGAACCTGGATTTCATGCCCTCGCCCTCGCCCGAGCACCCGGGGCTTTTTATCCGCGATCCGTACCGGTTTTCCGATGCCATGCTGATCATTCCGCCGGTGCTGGTGGAGAGCCTCCAGTGTTTCGACGGGCGCCAGACGGAACTGGACCTGCGGGCGGCGCTGGTGCGCGTCACCAACAGCCTCGAAGTTGGTGAGATCGCCCAGCACCTGGCGGAGACGCTGAGCACCGCGGGGTTCCTGGAGGATGAGAACTTCGCGCGGATGGAGGCCGAGCGGCGCCGCAAATTCACCGAGCAGACCGTGCGCGAGCCGGCGCACGCGGGCGGAGCCTATCCCGCCCAGCCCGATGAACTGCGCCAGACCATGTCGCGGTACATGGCGGCCGAAGCCGGCGAAGCCGCGGCGGCCGATGGCGATCTGTTCGCGATTGCGGCTCCCCACGTCAGCCCCGAAGGCGGATGGCAGTCGTACCGCGCGGCCTACCGCCAACTGAAGCCCGAGCACCGCGACCGCACCTTCGTGATTCTGGCAACCTCGCACTGGGGAGAGCCCGGAAAGTTCGGGTTGACCCGCAAGAGGTTCCGGACGCCGCTCGGGGAGGCCCGGACGGACCAGCCGCTGACGGACTGGCTGGCCGCGCGCGGCGGCGGCGCCGTGGAAATGGAGGACTACTGCCACTCCTTCGAGCACACCGTGGAGTTGCAGTTGATCTTCCTGCAGCACGCGCTGGGGCCGGATGTGCGGATACTGCCTGTTTTGTGCGGGCCCTTTGCGCGTGGCTTGTCGGCCGGCGGGCGGCCCGAGGATGACGACCAGGTGACGCGCTTCATCGAGGCGCTGGGGGAACTGCGCGAGCGCGAGGGCGATCGCCTGTTCTGGATTCTCGGCGTGGACATGGCGCACATGGGCGCGCGTTATCACGACCAGTTCACCGCAGTGGCCGGCCAGGGCGTCATGGACGAAGTGGGCGCGCGCGACGAAGAGCGCATCGCGCGCATCGCGGCTGCGGACGCGGCGGGGTTCTGGGAGCTGGTGCGCGAGAGCCAGGACGACGATCTGAAGTGGTGCGGCTCCGCGCCCTTCTACACCTTCCTGAAGGCGGCTCCGAAAGCGCAAGGCGAGTTGCTGCGGTACGAGCAATGGAATATCGACGAGCGCAGCGTCGTGAGCTTCGCGGGGATGGCGTTTTCGAAGTAACCCCTCATTTGACCCGTTCTCGAAACGGCTGACCGGCTTCGTACAAGGCGATCCTGACCCCGATATCGCGAGCCAGCGCGGGCTGGTTCTCTTGCGCGGCCCGAGCCTGGGCCCGGCGCGCCGTTAGCGCCGCGTCGGCGAACTGCCCCTTCTCGGCGTAGGCGGCTGCGAGCGTGTCGAGCGCCTGCGCGTCCTTTCCGCCGGAGAGTTCGAGCGCCCGGACAGCGAACGCCAGCGCCTCGGCGCCGTCACGGATGGCCGCATCGGGCGAGGTCGCCAGCACCCAGGCCACGCGCCGCAGCGCCGGCGGGTCGTTGGGTTGCAGTTGGAGACCGTCGCGCCAGTGCGCCAGGGCCTCCGCCGTCCGCCCTTGCGCGTAAAGCGCGTCGCCCAGGCCGACGTGGGCCTCCGCGTAGTTCGGATCGAGATCGAGGGCGCTGCGCCATTCCCGGATGGCGCCTTGCGCGTCCCCACGTTGGCTCAAGACCAGCCCAAGCTGGTAGTGCGCGGGCGCATACGCGGGGTCGGCCGCCAGCGCCTGGCGCAGTTGAACCAGCGCCTCGTCCAGCCTGCCCAGCTTGGCCAGCGCGCCGGCCAGGTTGGTACGCGCCGCGGCGAAATCCGGCTTCAGTTCGGCGGCTTTCTCGAATTGCGCCACGGCTTCCTCCGCGCGCCCCGTCTGGACCAGCAGCACGCCAAGATCGTTGAAGTCCTGCGCGGACGCGGGGTCGGCCTCGACGGCCGCGCGAAGCTTGATCTCGGACGCTTTCTGGAAATGCGCCGCGGATTCTTCCCCGTGGCCCGTCATGAGCAGCACGGTTCCCAGGTTGCGGTGCGCCGCCTCGTCATCGGGGCTCAGTTCCAGAACCTCCCTCCACTTGGCGGCGGACGCTTCGTACCGTCCGGTCCTCTGCATGTAGGCCGCGCTGTTGTACAGCTTGTAATAGTCGATGACCGGGCCGCCGATTTGCCGCAAGCCATCGGGCGGGACGTTCACGAACTCCGGAATGTTCACGGCGCGGTTGGCGGCGGTCGAGTTGTCGATCAGGATGGGCGGGCTGTCATTGCCATCCGCGTCGATGTGCGTGAGATACATTTGCGTGTAGGGCGACCTGGCCTTCGACGAAAACACCAGCCATCGGCCGTTGGGCGAAAAGCTGTGCCACGAATTCATCAGGGGCGTATTGCAACGCATACGCCGCGCCGGCCCGCCCTCCGCGGGAACAATGTACAACTGGCTGTCGGGACGCATCAGCTCCCCGTTGCGGCACTGGACGAACACGATCCATCGCCCATCGGGAGAAACCTTGGGAAACGTATTGCTCATGCCATTGCGCGAGGCGCCGGCGATCGGCTCCGGCATGCCTCCCTCACCGTCGCGGAACGGAATCCGGTAGAGGTCGTACCTGATTTGTAGCTCGTTGGGGTCGTTGGCGAATTTGGCCAGCGGCACGCCCGGCGGATTGGGGTCGGTGGCCTCAGCGCGCGCAAATACCAGGTACCGGCCGTCGGGGCTCCAGACGGCGCCCATCTGCACAAGCCGCGGGTCGTCGGCGCCGGCGAGCGGCCGCAGCACGCCCGTCTGGCGGCTGTACCAGCTTAGAATTCCACGCGTGGGATAGAACACCTGGAGGAAGCGGTAGTCCTTGAAATTGGCCACGTAATAGTTGCTGGGAGGCTCCGCGTTGGCGGCCGGCATCCCGGCCGGGTTGACCGTGGTCACCACATACCGCCCGTCCGGGGAAACCTGCGACATGAAGCCGATGCGGACGCCGCCTTTCAGCTTGCCTTCGGGCGATTTCCACTGAATCACGTCCTGCTTGTGAACGGCCATCTGAGGCGCAACCTGCGCCAGGATGTACATCCCGCGGTTGCCCTGCAGGCCATCGAGATCCATTCCCATGGTCTTGCCGTCCGCGGAGAACGAATGGCAGTTGGCGCACACCGGCAGGTTTTGCATCACCACCCGGCTGCTGGCTTCGCCCACGTTCCGAACCCTCCAGGCGACCAGCGGAATGGCCTCGGCGGCCAGGGGTTTGATGACGCCTTTTTCCAGTTCCGAGGGCATCAGCGGCACGTCGCGATAGAAAATGGGCGCGCCCACCGCGTCCTTGGACGTGCGTATGGCGACCTTTCCACGGGAGACGGCCTGATCGGCACGAAAACCGGTAATGGCGACCATTGCGGCGCTGGTGACCGAATGCCGCTTGATGGCCTGCCACGTCGCAAGGTCCGGCGTCCAGGAGTGCGCGGCCGCGACCCTGGGCGGCTCATTGGTATCGGCGACGCAATCCGTATCGATCTTGCCGATGCGCATGCGCTCGCCCTTGGAGGTGGCATGAATCGTCGCCGCGCCAGCCCCGAACGAGACGTCGATCCGCCACAGGACGACACCTTTCGCGCTATCGCGCCACAGGAACGTCGGGGGCGTGATCTCGGGCGGAAATAGCGATCCTTGCTCGGGATAGTCGATCGTGATCGACTCCGGAGGGCTGGGCGAGCCCAACAGCAGACCCAGCAGCAAGATCCCCACCATAGAACCAGTTTACAGCCCGGCGCGGCCCCTTTGCTAGAATTGGAAAGGCCCCTGGGCGATATGACCCTCGATGCGATTCAAAGATCGTTGAAGGAGCGGGGCGTCCGCCTCACCCGCCAGCGCCAGATTCTGCTCGGGTTGATCGACAAGACCGGCGCGCATCTGGACGCCGAGCGGTTGTACGAGCTGGCCAAGGAAAAAGACCCCAAGATCAATCGCGTCACCGTGTACCGCACCCTGAAAATGCTCAAGACCGGCGGCCTGGTGGATGAGCTGGACCTGATGCACTACGGGGGCGACCAGCACTATTACGAGACGCGTCTGAAGCAGGAGCACGCGCACGCCATCTGCCTGCGTTGCGGCCGGGTCGAAGAATTCTTCGGCGAGCCGCTGCAGCGCCTGCGGAAGCAGATCGAAAGCCACTTCGGTTTCCAGGTCCTGCTGGCGCGGACCGAAGTGGGCGGGTATTGCGCGCACTGCCAGACGCTGCGGGCGCGCGAACTGGAGGAGGTGCGGCTTCTTCCCATAGAGCCGCCCGGGCCCCCCGCCCGGCGCCGAGGGGGTGCCCTCCGGGCCCGGCGCACTTGAATGGAACCGGCGTCGCTGGTGGTGATCGACCCGAACGGACATCGCACGCGTGTGGCCATCAACCCGGTGCCGTTCGCGATCGGGCGGCAGCCCGAGAGCAACCTCATTATTCGCGACAGCCGCGTCTCCCGTACGCACGCGCGCATCGTCGTCGACAACGGCGAGTACGCCATCGAGGATTGCGGCAGTCTTCACGGCACCTACGTGAACGGCAAACGGATCACCCGCCAGGCGCTGCGGAATTCCGACAGGATCGACTTTGGCGCGCAGGATTCCTACCAGCTTATCTTTGCGCTCGACGGTGCGGAGCTGAAGCGGCTGATGGAGCAGGTGGGCGGCGCCGAGAAGCCGGGCGCGGCGCTCGGGGTGCCCCCAGGGCCCGGCGGCAACCTGGCCAAGCTGCGCGCCATTCTGGATCTGGCGCGCACGGTGCAAAGTTCCTTCTCGGTGGACGACGTGCTGGCATCCGTGGTGGACACGGCGCTGGCCATCACGGGCGCCGAGCGCGGCTTCCTGATGCTGCGCGCCGGGGGCGGTCTGGAAACGCGCATTGCCCGCCACCGGCGAGGAAGCCATTTGCATGACAGCGATCTGCGCGTGCCGCGCGAGGTGATCCACCGCGCGCTGGAACGCCGGCGGGAGCTGCTCTCCATGAACTTCGATCCCCTGGGCGAAGGCGCGACGCGGCCCCAGGCGAGCGTCGCGGACCTCGAACTGCGCAGCGTGATCTGCGTCCCGCTGGTGCGCATCCGCACCGGCCAGGGCGAAGCCACCAGCGTCCTCTCCACGGGCAGCGAAACCGTGGGCGTGCTCTACATGGATTCGCGCCTGGTGGCGGCCGACCTGGCGGGCGGGAACCGCGAACTGCTGCAGACACTGGCCATCGAGGCCTCCACCGTGCTCGAAAACGCGCGCCTGCTGGAGGAAGAGCGCGCCAAGCGCCAACTGGAGGAAGAGCTGAGCCTGGCGCGGACCATCCAGCAGAGCCTGCTGCCCGGGAAACTGCCGTGCGAGGGATGGCTGCGGGCCAGCGGCAGCAGCGTGGCGTCGCATGAAGTGGGCGGCGATTACTTCGACGTGACGCCGGTGAACGAACGTTGCTGGTGCGCGGTGGTGGCGGACGTTTCGGGGAAGGGCGTGAGCTCGGCGCTGCTGGCCTCGCTGCTGCAAGGCGCGCTGATTACGGCGTCCGAACATCCCGAGGCCATGGGCCACCGCATGGAGCGGCTGAACCGGTTCCTGATGGACCGCACTGGCGGCGAGAAGTACGCCACGGTGTTCTATTGCCTGCTGGATCTCGACGGACGGCTGAGCTACGTGAACGCGGCACATTGCCCGCCGATCGTAGTGCGAGCGGGCGGCGAACTACAGACGTTGGACGCCACCGGAATGCCGGTAGGTCTGATGGAGACGGCCGAGTTCGCGGTAGCCGAGCAGCGGCTGGCGCCCGGCGACAAGGTCGTCATTTACACCGACGGCGTGACCGAGGCGCAGAATGCCGCCGGCGAATTCTTCGGCAAGAAGCGCCTGCGCGAGATTGTGACAGCGCGCGCCGGGGACCATTGCCAGGCGCTTCACGACGCCATTCAGGCGGCCGTAACCGAGTTCACCGAAGGGGCCCCGCAGTCGGACGACATCACGCTGGTGGTGCTGGAAAAGGGGTCAGACGCATTTTCCTAAAATGCGTCTGACCCCTTTTCTACAGCTTCATCCGCTCCAGCTTGCGGTACAGCGTCTTGCGCTCTATCCCCAGGATCTGGGCGGCCTTGCTCTTGTTGCCGCCGGTGGCGGCCAGCACGCGGCGGATCTGGTCTTCTTCGGCGTCGGCCAGCGTCTCGACGGGCTTCTCGCGCGATTCCATACTGGTCAGGGCATCGTGCACCGTATCGGAATCCACGCGGTCCGCCAGGATCGTGAGGCGCTCGATGACGTGTTGCAACTGGCGCACGTTGCCGGGCCAGGTGTAATCCTGCAGCGCCTTGACGCCGGAGTCCATCAGCTTCACGTCGCGGTTGTAACGCTCGTTGTACTTATTGATGTAGAACCGCGCCAGCAGCGGGATATCGGTGCGGCGCTCGCGCAGCGGCGGCAACACGATGCGCACCGTGTTCAGGCGGTACCACAGGTCTTCGCGGAACTTCTTCTCGTCTACCAGGCGCTGGAGGTCGCGATTGGTGGCGGCGATCACGCGCACATCGACTTCCTTGGACCGCGACGCGCCTACCGGGCGGATCTCGTGCCCTTCCAGAAAACGCAGCAGCGCCAACTGGAAGTTCATCTCAATCTCGCCGATTTCGTCCAGGAAGACGGTGCCCCGGTTGGCCGCTTCGAATACGCCAACGCGGTCGCGGTCCGCGCCGGTGAAGGCGCCGCGCATGGCGCCGAACAACTCGCTCTCCAGCAGCGAAGGCGCGATCGACGAGCAGTCCACGGGCACAAACGGCTGGCTGGCCCGACGGCTGAAGCGGTGAATCATGCGCGCCACCAGCTCTTTGCCGGTGCCGGTCTCGCCCTCGACGATGACGCTGGCGTCGGTGGGAGCGGCCCGCGAAACGGTCTTGTAGATCTCCACCATCGCGGGCGAGCTGCCGATCATCTCGGTCTCGGGCAGGTCCTCTTCTTCGGCTTCGCGCCCCTGGTCGCCGCGTGCGGCTTCGGCGCGCTCGATGGCGTCGAACAGCACGTCGAACTCGAAGGGTTTGGCAATGTAATCGAAGGCGCCGCCGCGGGTGGCGGCCATCACCGTCTCGACCGTGCCGCGCCCGGTCATCAGAATCACCGAACAGAGCGGATCTTTCCGCTTGGCGGCGTCCAGGATGTCGAGGCCGGTGTGCTCATCGATATAGATGTCGGAGACCACAATCGGATAAGCGTCACTGCCCAGGCGCTCGATGGCCTCCGCGGTGGTCGACACGCCGTCCACCGCGTACCCTTTCTCTTCCAGGGCCGTCAGTATGGTGAACTGAAGCGCTGGATCGTCTTCTACTAACAGTATTTTCTGCATCAATGTTGTACGGGCACGACCACCGTGAAACACGATCCCACGCCCGGCTCGCTGGTCAATTCAATCCGCCCCCCATGCTGTTCCACGATCTGTTGGACGATGGAAAGCCCGATTCCGGTGCCGGCTTCTCCGGATTCTTCCGCCTTTTTGGTGCGGTAAAACTTTTGAAAAACCTGCTTGACCTCCTTCTGATCCATGCCGATGCCCTGGTCCTTCACGGCGATGCGTATGTGGCCATCGTCCCTCCAGCCGGAGATCCTGACTTCGGTGCGCTGGGGGGAATACTTCACGGCGTTGGTAAGTAAATTGTAGCAGGCGTACTCCATCAATTCGCGGTCGCCGGTAAGTTGCAGTTCTTCGGAGATGGGTTCCAGCGTGATGGCGATATGCTTGCGCTCGCCCAGCGGCTTCACGCGCTCCACGCAAACGTCCACCATCTCCTTCAACGGAATGGCTTGGCGCTTCAGCTCCATTTGCCCCGCGGAAAGCCGCTCCACGTTGAGAAAAATCTCAACCATGCGGGCCAGGCGCTTCGATTCCGAATTGATGAGCAGCGCGATCTGGTGGCGTTTTTCCTCCGTGAGCGCATAGCGGGAGATCAGTTCGCTGGAGCCCTGGATGGCGGAAAGGGGCGTGCGCATTTCATGCGTCACGAAGTGCATGGCCTGCTGATAGCGCTCGCGCGCGGCCTGTTCGGTGCGCAGATTACGGCGCACCACCAAGTGATAGTAAGCCGCCGCGGTCATGGTCCCGAACAGCGCGGCGGATGCCGGCGTCGAAAAAGGAAGGACGCGCCGATGTGTGAAAAAGACGTAGGGCGTGACACCGGCGGCCGCCAGAATCAAGACGCTCGCGGCGTATGCATGCCACCCCGGCAGATACCGGAAGGCCAGGCCCGCGGCCACCACCAGGCCAAGACTGATGAGCAGCATCCAGAAGTAGGAAAGATCGGTGATGAAGAGGCCCTGTGCCAGGGTCTCAAACGCCTCAGCGTTGATTTCGATCCCGGTGGTTTGGTGGCTGAGCGCGTAAGGGGTCAAGAGGCGGTCGCGAACCTCGGTGATGGCAGTGACGCCGACGAATACCACCTTGCCCGTGAATTTCGCCGCCAGTGCGGGATTTTCGAGCAGGGCCTCCAGGGATACGCGGGGGATGGGGTCCATGCCGAACGGAATGAACCGCACGCGCATGGGCCGGCCCTCACCTTCAACACGAGTCCGGGTGATGGGGGAATGCTCGGGAATGGGAATAATGGTGTCGCCGATCTGAAGATCGGTGGGAGATTCGATGATGGGCGCGCCCCGGCTCAAGCGGAACGCCTCCAGCGATAATGCCCACCGCCGCACATGGCCGGAGTGTTCTTCCATGTGTTTTTCCAGAGGAATGACGCGCGTGACGGAGTCATTCTGGTCCGGATCGACGTAAACGTGCCCCAGGGCGGCGCCGCGCCGGAACTCCTCGAGCGGGTCCTCCCACTGCCGGCCGTCATCGATCAGCTCGCAGGAGAGCACCAGGTTGGGCGTGGCATGAAAAGCCTGGGCGAGCGCGGCATCCACGGCCGGGTCCTGACTTCTTTCGGCGAGGATCACGTCGACCGCGACGGCCTCGGGCGCAGCCGGCGCAATCAGGCGGAGGGCCTGGGCCAGAGGCAGCCGAATGCCGTGGATGCCGCCGGGAATGGCGGAAAGGGTCCGCTCGTCGATGGCCAGCAGCACCGACTGTGGCTGCCACGGCTTGGGCCGATAGAGACGGAACATTTCGTCGTAGGCGTAATTGTCCAACTGCGCCCCGAACATCCAGCTCCCCACGACGGCCACGACAAACGCGGCCGCCAGCAGGGCGACATACGAAGCCGTGCTTTTCCAGTTCAGCCGCGCCACGAATTTCAGTATAGTCGGGTGACGCATGCTTTAGCTTGCCCTTTCACGCAGCAGCTACCGCTGGCTCAGCCCGCCGTCCACCGCCAGCAGTTGCCCGGTGACAAAGTTGGACGCTTTCAGAAAGTAAACCACCGCGTCCGCGACCTCCGCCGGCGTCCCGCCGCGCCCTGCCGGAGTGGCTGCGATCATCTTCAGGCCGCGCTCATCGATGTCTTCGAACGGAATCACCCCCGGCGCCACCGAGTTCACCGTGATTTCCGGCGCGAAGGCCTTGGCCAGCGCGCGCGTCAGCATAATCACCCCGGCCTTTGAGGCGCAGTAGTGCGCGTGCTCCGCCCAGGGGCGTACACCGCCCAGCGAGCTGATATTCACAATGCGCCCGCCGCCGGTCTTCTGCATGAGCCGCGCGCCGTTCTGGCAGCAGAAGAAGACCGCTTTCAGGTTCACGGAGTGAATGAAATCCCAGTCCTGCTCGGTGATTTCGAGCGGAAGGCGACGCGTGAAACGCGCGGCGTTGTTCACCAAGCCGTCGAGCCGTCCGAAACGCTCTTCCACTTCCGCGAACATGCGGCCGATTTCGGCCACGCTCTCCAGGTTGGCGCGTACCACGGCCGCGCCGCCACACTCCTCGGCCGTGCGGCGCGCCTCGGCTTCCGAGCGGTGGTAATGGATCGCTACCCGCGCGCCCTCTTCGGCCAGCCGCAGGGCGATCCCTCGCCCGATTCGCCGGGCCGCGCCGGTGACCAACACCACGCGGCCGGCGAGACCTCCATCAGACGTTCGGCTCTCCATGAACTTCGATCTCCTCCGGGTCCACGCCTTCGCGCGCCGGCTCGGGAAGCCGGCCGGTGAATTGCGCCCAGCCCCAGAATATCGCGGTTGTCGAGCTCAGCGCTCCCGCAATCGCGCCAATCGTCCGCGGGTTCCAATGCTCGGATGCGATGCCCGCCAGCATCATCGAGATCATCATCACAGACCATGTGGTCGATTCCATGGTGGCGAACACGCGCCCCCGAAGTCCGTTCGGAACGTGCCGCAGCAGTTGCGACATGTTCATCACGGAGCTGAACCCCACGCCCGCGCGCGATAGCGCGATAAACACCAGCGCCCACGGGAAGCTGCGCATCTGGCTGAACAGTATATACGAACCGCCATGCACCACGTAACAGATCGCAATGGAGCGTTTGTAATTGGTGAAGCTGAGACGCCGTCCGATGGTGTGAGCCAGCACGCCGCCGCACAACAGGCCGACCCCGGCGAAGCTCCAGATGGTGCCGAGACCGGCGGGGCCGCGATTGAAAACCAGCTCGCCGAACACCGTGAACAGGATCTGCGCCGCCCCGCCGCCGGTGGCCCAGCCCACGTTGATCAGAGCGAGTCCCAGAATCAGCGGCGTGGCGCGCATATACCGCAGCCCCTCCTTGTACTCGTGCCACGGCCGCACCACCTCGGCTTCGGTGAGCGAGCTGCGCGGCGCGCGGAAGCCCCTGCCCGCCAGAAACAGCCGGGAGATGCACAGCGCGGAGACCAGAAACGAGATCGAGTTGCCGAAAAACGCCCACTGGTATCCGAACTGCATCACGCTCGCCCCACCCAGGAAAGTGCCGATGGTGAGCGTGGTCCACTGGGTGGTCTGGGTCAGCGAATTGGCGGTGTGCAACTCGTCTTTGGTGGCGATGGAGGGCAGAATGGACGCGCGGCCACTGGTGAAAAACGGCGAGGCCAGCATGAGCAGGGCGCTGAGCACATACAGCAGCCACGTGTCCGTGCGCCTCACCGTAAGGATGAAAGCCATGGCCACTATCGCCCGGATCAAATCGCTGGCGATCATGACTTGCTTGCGGTTGAGCCGGTCCAGCACCACCCCCGCCACCGGCCCAATCAGTACCGCCGGGATGGCGCGCGAGAGCATCACCCCGCTCACCACCAGCCCCGACCTGGTGTGCGCCACCGCCAGGCTGAAAACCGCGATGTTGTTGAAGTGGTCGCCGATTTCGCTGACCACCTGGCCGGCCCACGTGTACCGGTAGTTGCGGTTGTCCCTCAGCAGCGAGACGAAGGCGTTCAACCGATGGACTCCTCGCGCACGGTGATGGCGCGAATGTAGTCGTGGTCGAGCGCGTAGCCGAATCCCGGCTCGTCGCGAATGGCGATGGTGCCCCGCGGCGTGGTTTCGACGGCCGGCTCAATAATGTCGCGCTTCCAGTACCTCTGGCTCGCCGAAATGTCGCCCGGCAGCACGAAATTCGGCAGCGTGGCCAGCGCCACGTTGTGCGCGCGCCCCACACCCGCCTCCAACATCCCTCCGCACCACGCCGGAATCCCCGCCGCCTGGGCCACATCGTGTACGCGTTTGGCCTCGCTAAACCCCGCCACGCGCCCCAGCTTGATATTGATGATGCCGCAAGCGCCCAGCTTGATGGCCTGCTCCGCGTGGCGGGCGGTACGAATGCATTCGTCCAGGCAGATGGGGGTCTGGAGCCTTCGTTGCAACTCCGCGTGGTCGATGATGTCGTCGTGGCTGAGCGGCTGCTCGATCATCATCAGGTAGTAGTCGTCAAGCTGGCGAAGATGCTCCGCGTCGGCCAGCGTGTACGCCGAGTTGGCGTCCGCCATCAGCTTGATTCCGGGAAAACGCTCCCGCACGCTGCGCACCACGTCCACGTCCCAGCCCGGCTTGATCTTGATCTTGATGCGCTGGTACCCCGCGGCCAGCTCGCGCTCGATCTTCTCCAGAAGCCGCTCGACCGTGTCTTGAATGCCGATGGAGACGCCGCAGGGAATCTCGCGCCGGGCCCAGGGGGCACCCCCGCCGCCGATTTTCTTCCACAGCGGCACCCCATCGAGACGCGCCGCAAGATCCCAGACGGCCGTTTCCAGGCCCCCACGCGCCATGTTGTGGCCGCGGATGTGCGCCGTCAGCGGGTAAACGTCCGCGGCGCTCTCGATCTCGCGGCCGACCACGCGCGGCGCCGCGTAGTCGCGCAGAATCATCCACGCCGACGCGGTCCATTCCTCGTTGTAGAAGGGGTTTTCGCCGGCCGTCACCTCGCCCCAGCCGGACGCTCCTTCACCCTGCGCCTCCACCAGAATGATGTGGCGCTCGGTGGTGCGCCCGAAACTGGTTTCGAAGAAATCGACCAGCGGCATGCGGATCTGGCGCAAGGTGACGCGTTCGAGCTTCATGGCCACGGCTCCAGGAGGTAGGTTCCTTCCGTTTCGCTCCGCTCGAAGCCGGTCACCGCCAGCCCGCGCTCGAAGGCGCGCTGGAACTTCTCGCCGTTGATTCTCTGGATTTCACGCGCGCGGCCAGGGTCTTCGCCGCGAATCCGCGCCATATCGGCCGGGAAGACGATGCGCTCCTCGACACGCCGCGCCACCGCTTCGCCCGCCAGGACGGCCCGCACGCGCGGCGAATCCGTCCACCATTCGGCGATGCAGCGGTCGGTAGGCAGCCCGCCGTGCAAGGGGCTGTCGGTCACACCGTACTGGTTTTCAGAATACTGCCGCACCACTGCGCCCAGCCGTTCGAGGTTGAAGAATGCGTTCTTGAGTTCCAGTGGATCGAAGGTCCACTCGATCAGCTCGATCCCGCGATCGAGGGCTTCCTCGCGCTGCCGCAGCTTCAGCCGCCGCCCGATCCCGGCATTCCGCCAGGCCGGCAGCACCCCCAGCATGTGGCTGTGCAGATACGGCCGCGGACCCGGCTTGATGCCGGGCACGGCTATCAGGAACCCGGCCATCTCGCCGCCATCGTAAGCGCCGAACAGTTGCCCGCCTATCTTTCCGTACACTACGAAAGAACGCAGGGGCAGCATCTCGCTATCGGCGAACCCCCAGATGGTCTGCTGCAGGCGGACAGCCTCCGCGAATTCCTCGAACTGGCGCAACTGGCGGATCTCGATCACCGCTTGGCTTCCTGCCACAGCGCCTCCAGTTCCTCGATACTGGAATCTCGCGGCTTCCGGCCGCGCTCGGCCAGCTTGCGCTCGATGTAGCCGAACCGCTCGCGAAACTTGGCGTTGGTTCCGCGCAGCGCTTGCTCGGGATCCACCTTCACGAATCGCGCCAGGTTCACCAGCACGAACAGCAGGTCGCCCAGCTCGTCTGCAAGCTGCACTGGCGACCCGTTGCGCCGCGCCTCGTCGAACTCGGCCAGCTCTTCATGCAGCTTCTCGAGCACCTGCTCGGGATTCTCCCAGTCGAACCCCACGCCCGCGGCGCGCGAGGCGATCTGTTGCGCCTCCACCAGCGCCGGCAGCGCGCGCGGCACCGTGCCCAGAAGGCCCGCCTCTTCCCTGCCCTGGTCTTTCTTTTCCGCCGCCTTCACCCCGGCCCAGATGCGCTTCACATCGCCGGCCGATTCCGCCGATTCCTCCCCGAACACATGCGGATGGCGCCGAACGAGCTTCTCATTAATGGCGTCGAGCGCATCCTCGATGCCGAACAGGCCCTGTTCCGAACCCATCTGCGCGTAGAAGACGGCTTGCAGCAGGAAGTCGCCCAACTCTTCGGCGAGTTCCTTCCACTCGCGCCGGTCGATGGCGTCGAGAACCTCGTAGGTCTCTTCGAGGGTGTACGGTTTGATGCTCTCGAAGGTCTGTTCGCGGTCCCACGGGCACCCGTCCGGAGCGCGCAATCGGGCCATGATTGCGACCAGTCTTTGGAATTTTTCGCCAGCCGTGGAATCGGTTCTCATTGGGGGGAGCGATTTCCCCCAATGTAGCATAGGGCGCAGGGCGAACCCGCCCTGACGGTAGCGGATACGTCAGGAGGCTGATCGTTCCATCACTCCGGCGCTCTGGGTTCTCCCGCCAGGAACAAAGCAACCTGCTCGCGCAGAACAGAACAGCGATTCTTAGCGGCGCGCCAGACACCGTCAGATACAGGCTCTCATGCCGCATACAAGAGCCGCGCCTCTTCAAGGACGGAAGCCCGGATCAGCGGCTTGAGTCCGTTCTTGGATACCAGATCCACCTTCCGCCCGAGGAGATGGGAGAGATCCAACATCAAGCCGGCGTAGTCCACCAGATCGATGCCGGCATCCGGCAGGAACTCGACCAGCATGTCGATGTCGCTCGCGGGCCGCATCTCTCCGCGGGCCGCCGACCCGAAAAAAGAGAGCTCCCGAACGCAGTACCGCCGGCAGAGATCTGCCAGCTTGGTATCATCGACCTGCGTGTCGCCGAGTTGGAGCATGTGGCTCATGGTTCCGTTCTCCATTATGCCCGACTCCTGGGCGGGTTGTCAGAGCCGCGCATGACCCAGAGGGTGTAGAATCGGGCCTCAGGAGGACTTACGATTCTGGTTGCAGGCGCCACCGGCTTGCTCGGAAGCGCGGTGTGCCAAAAGCTGGCGAAGCGCGGCGAAACGGTTCGGGCGCTGGTCCGCGCCACCAGTGCCAAAGACAGGTTGGACGCCCTGCGGTCATGCGGCGCCGAATTATGCACCGGCGACCTGAAAGACCCGGTCTCTCTCGGTAGCGCGTGCCGTGGCGTGGACGCCGTGATCTCGACGGCGTCCTCCACCCTCTCCCGGCAGCCTGGAGACTCGATCGAATCCGTGGACGCAGCCGGACAACTCAACCTTGTGAACGCAGCCAAAGCCGCCAACATCGCGCGGTTCGTTTTTGTTTCGTTCCGGCGGCCACGGGCCATATCGTTCCCGTTGGCCGATGCCAAACGCCAGGTCGAAGAGGCCATCGCCACCCTGAACTTCACCATCATTCAGGCGAGCTGGTTCATGGAGGTGTGGCTGAGCCCCGCGCTGGGGTTCGACTACGCCAACCGAACGGCGCGCATCTATGGCCCCGGTACGAGCCCGATCAGTTGGGTTTCCTTCCGGGATGTCGCCGAAATGTGCGCCCTCGCGCTTCGATCTCCGGCCGCGGACCGCCGCACGATCGAGTTTGGCGGACCCGAGGCACTCGGCCCACTGGAGGTGGTCGCCCGTTTCGAAAAAATCGGCGGCAGGCCGTTCCAACTCGAACATGTTCCCGAGCAGACTCTGCGCGCACAATTCGATGGAGCGGCGGATCCCATGCAGAAGACCATTGCCGGGCTGATGCTGGGCTATCTGTATGGAGACGCCATAGACATGGCGCCCGTGGTGGACCAGTTCGGCATCCAGCTCACGAGCGTCGATGAGTACGCCCGCGGCGTGCTGGGCATACAAGCTTGATATGGAATGGAGGGAACCTTGCGTAACATACTATCGATCCGGGGCGGAGGCATCAGAGGAATCATCCCGTGCTGCTGCCTGATGAAACTGGAATCGCAACTGGGCGGCCTGACGCGCGACCACATCGAGTATTGCGGCGGAACTTCCACCGGCGCGCTTCTCACGGCCGCGGTGGCCGCGGGCATTCCGGCCAGCGAAATCCTGAAGGTCTACACCGACCGCTCCCATGAGATCTTCCGGCCGGCCGGCCCGATTGCAGTAGCGAAGCGAGCGGTGGCGGGCTTCATGTACAACCCAAACCACCTGCGCGATGTTCTGGCCGATGTTCTGGGCGAGGCGGCGGCATGGACCATGAACGACTGTCCCGTCGGCGTGATGATCTCGGCCACCGCCATGGACGGGCACAACTGGTTCTTCGTGAAGGACAATCTCAAGAACCAGCAAACCACGGGAGGCGTGAAGTTGATCGACGCGGCCGTCGCTTCGGCCTGCGCGCCCACGTACTTCGACCATTGGCCAATTGACGGCATCATGGGACAAACCATTCGCTTTTTCGACGGCGGCGCCGGGGGAACCGCGAACCCCGCCTACCAGGTTTGCGTCGAGGCCTTCGAATACGACGATTTCACGGCGGCGGATACTCGGGTTGTGGCGCTCGGAACGGGTTACTTCCCGGCTTCCGACGATCCTCCCAAGGGCTTGTTGCAGACGATTGCATGGACCACCAGCACGTTGGTCGATAGCTCCGAGGATTCGGTGGATGACGCGGTAAATCGCCAGTGGCCTGGAGTCATGCAGAGCTTCAACCCGCTCTTGCCGAGCGACATCGACGAAGCGGATCTCTCCCAAATTCCCACGCTGGTCGAGATCGGGCAGAAAATGGCGGCCGATCTGGACTGGGAGCAAATCATCGGCGGGTAGCGTGCGCCGCTTCTTCAGAGCCAGTGCAAATCGGCGTAGCGCTGGCCGGTGAGGTGCAGGAAGAGCGGCTCGAGAGCGCGGAATTCCTGGCCATCGTAACCGATGGCGCCGTCGCTGGCGAGCACCGTGACGTCCCCCTGCCAGACCAGCTTTCCGGGCGTGGTGATGATGGCCACCTGGTGGCAGAAACGCTCCACGGTTTCGAGCACGTGGCTGGTCATGAAGACCGTGCGGCCCTGTTCGGTCAGCCGCCGGAGCCATTGCTTCATCAAGGCTACGCCGGCGGGGTCGATGCTCTCGAACGGCTCGTCCAGAAAGAGCACCTCGGGCGAATGAATCACGGCGGCGGCGAAAGCCACGCGTTTGCGCATTCCGGTGCTGTAATCGTGTAGCGTCTTGGAGGTGTCGGTCAGCTCGAGCGCATCCAGCAACTCGGTGACGCGCTTGCGCGTGGTGGCTTCATTCAGACCGTATATGCGCGCCACGAAGGCCAGGAACTCGTGGGCGTAAAGCGGGTCGAACAAACCCAG
>Ga0181521_10001119_pt1 | contig 33291 bp, 26 predicted proteins | sample PEATcosm2014_Bin_32_FD_119764 | JGI IMG/M metagenome (GOLD analysis project Ga0181521, IMG submission 119764) | Peatland microbial communities from MTU Mesocosm Facility, Houghton, MI, USA - PEATcosm2014_Bin02_60_metaG | ecosystem: Environmental > Terrestrial > Soil > Wetlands > Peat | place...
GATGAACGCGTTCAGCACCGGCTGGCTGCGCTCGATGCGGTCCAGCGTGGCGCGCATCAGTTCGACGGGCGACAGGGCGCCGCCGCGGATCAGCGCCGCCAGTTCGGTGGCCGGCGTGTAGGCGAGGTCGGTCGGGGGCATCGCGCTGGCCGTCCTTTCACATCGCGTCGGGCGGCACAGTATCGCCTGCGCCGGAAGAAGACAGGTCCCGGCGGGGCCTCGCATGATCCTTGCACCTACGGGTCGATCCGGGCGAAACTGCACCGCCATGACCCCGGGGTGCCCCAAAATGAGCCGGATCTCGGTCGGGACGTTGCCGTCGTTGGGAGCGATCGCCGTGCTGTCGCTTGGCCTGAGCGCCTGTGGCATGCCTGGCGACACCACCGCCCCGCGCGCCCAGATCACGCTGCGTGTGGCCGATGCCGCCATGTCCTCCGGCGCGCCGGACCTGGCGCTGCGGGTGGCCGACCTGGTGCTGGCGAAGCAGCCGGACAACGCGGCGGCGCTGACCGCCCGCGGCGACGCGTTGTACGCCATGGGTCAGGTCAATCTGGCCGGCGATGCCTACCGCGCGGCGGTGCAGCGCGATCCCCAATCGGCCGGGGCGCAGATCGGCCTCGGCCGCACGCTGATCCGCACCGATCCGCAGGCGGCGGAGGCGGCGTTCCACGCGGCATCCGCGTTGCAGCCCGACAACCCGGTGGCGTTGAGCAATCTCGGTGTCGCCCGGGATATGCAGAAGCACCACGCGGCAGCGCAGGAGGCGTATCGCGCGGCGCTCGCGCTGGCGCCGGAGATGGCGGACGTGCGGGTCAATCTGGGCCTGTCGCTGGCGCTGTCCGGCCAGGCCGACGCGGCGGTGCAGATGCTGCGTCCGCTGGCCAGCGATCCCGGAGCGACCCAGCTCTGGCACGCCGATCTGGCCGTGGCCCTGGCGCAGGCCGGCGACCTCGCGGGGGCGCGCCGCGCCTTGACCCCGCCGGGCGATGCGGCGCCCGCGCCCGAGTTGGCCGCCACGTCATCCGCCGACGCGCCGGTTGCGGACCCCGCACCGCTGGTCGCCGTTGCCCGGCATGACATGCCGGCGCCAGCCATTGCCCGGGTGGACCCGCCGCCACCGGCGCAGGCCGCCCGCGTGGACCCCCCGTCGGCGCCGCCGGGCGAGATGGTCGCCAGTCCCTTGCTCGCAGCGATGGTGACCGCTCTGCCGGCCGCAGCGCCCGAGGCGGTTGCCGCGCCACCCGCCCCACAAACGGCTATGGCCGCGCCACCCGCCCCGCAAGCGGCCATGGCCGCGCCACCCACCCCTCCGGCAACGATTGCCGCGGCGGACCCGCCCGCGCCGGCCGGCCTGGCCGGAGTGCCGGCCACGAGCGTTCGGGCCGATCCGGCACCGGCCGCGCCGGTGCCGGCCGCCGCCACAGTGGCGCCGCGCGCCGCTACCGCAGCGCCGGTCGTTGCCAGTTTGCCACCGGCCGTTGCCAATCCCGCGACCAGCCCTGCCGCCGCCAGGCTTCCGACCGCCGCGGTTGCGGCCAATCCTGCGGCAGCCCCGGTTGCCGCCAATTCTCCAGCAGCGCAGGTCGCCGCCGTCAAAGCCTCGGCCGCACCGATGGTCTCCACGCCGCCCGCAGCCACGGTGGTCGCCGATCCCCCCACCGCGACGGTCGTCGCCAATCCCCCGGCAGGTCCGGCCGTCGCCAATCTCCCGCCGCCGCCGGCATCTGCGCCGATGGTGGTTGCCCTGGCGGCCATCCCGCCGGCGCCAACGGCCACGGTTCTCCATGCGCCGGCACCCGCCGCCGTTGCCCCCGCGCCCGTCCTGCCGATGCATGCCACCCCGGCCGTGCCCGCCGCGACACACAAGGGCTGGACCCCCTGGCTTCAGGTCGCCGCGGTCCGCTCGGAACAGGACGTTCAGCGGGAATGGCACCGCCTCCAGGCGCGCCTGCCGGACCTGCTGGGCGGGCGCAGCCTGACCGTCAGCCAAGGCGAGGCACACGATCACACCTACTGGCGTTTGCGCACCGGAGGTTTCGCCAGCCTGGCCGACGTGAATGCGCTTTGCCTGCGGATCCGCTCGGCCGGCGGCACTTGCCTCGCGGTGGTTACCAGCGGCACCTGACCGGTGCGGTCCGCCTCCTGACATCGCGCCGCCCGGCGCGTCCAAGCGGCACGCGCCGGCACTGCGCCGTTCGGATCGGTGCCGACCGCGGCAGCATCCGGCCAATGCGGCAGGCCGGCGGCAGATCGTCCGGTTGCGCAGCGCCCGGCCCGGTGTGAAGCAACGGAGACTCCCCGTCCCCTTGAGGGCTGAGGCTGCGCAGCAGACGAAGGTTGGGTGGCGGGGGAGCATACTGCGTTCCGCGCGATAACCGGGAGGAGGACGCCCATGCTTCGCAAAGAACAGAACGACCTGCTGACCCGTACCGGTCCGGGCACGCCGATGGGCGAGATGTTCCGCCGCTACTGGATCCCCGCCCTGCTGGCCGCGGAACTGCCCGAGAACGACGGTCCGCCGGTGCGCGTGCAATTGCTGTCCGAGAAACTCATTGCCTTTCGCGACACGTTGGGCCGCTATGGACTGCTGGAAGAGTTCTGCGCCCACCGCCGCGTCTCGCTGTGGTTCGGCCGCAACGAGGAGTGCGGCCTGCGTTGCGCCTATCACGGCTGGAAATACGACGTGACCGGCCAATGCGTGGACCTGCCGTCGGAGCCGGAGGAAAACGGCTTCCGCCAGCGGATCAAGCTGCGCGCCTATCCGCTGGTCGAACGCGGCGGCGTGTTATGGACCTACATGGGGCCGCCGGAACACCAGCCGGGCCTGCCGGAATTCGAATTCGCCTGTGTGCCGCCAGAGCAAACCTTCACCTCGAAGCGGCTGCAATACAGCAACTGGTTGCAGGCGCTGGAGGGCGGCATCGATTCCAGCCACGTCTCCTTCCTGCACCGCGACGCGCTGCGCTCCGATCCGCTGATGCAGGGCGCGCGTGGCAACCAGTACAACATGGGCGACAACATGGTGCGCTTCGAGGTGGCGGAACATCCGGCCGGCCTGTTCATCGGCGCGCGGCGCAAGGCGGAGGCGGGCCGCTATTACTGGCGCATCACCCCGTGGTGCATGCCGTCCTTCACCATGATCGCGCCGCGCGGCAACCATCCGGTGCACGGGCATTTCTGGATTCCCATCGACGATGGCAACTGCTGGGCCTGGAGCTTCGACTATCACCCGACCCGCGCGCTGACCGAGGCCGAACGCCAGGCGATGCGCGACGGCAAGGGCATCCATGTGCGCACCGTGCCGGGCACGTTCATCCCGGAGGCGAACCGCGACAACGACTATCGCATGGACCGCGCGGCGCAGCGGGCCGGCGCGACCTTCAGCGGCGTGGCGGGCATCGCGATGCAGGACGCCTCCTTGCAGGAGAGCATGGGCCCGATCGTCGATCGCGCGGGGGAAAACCTGGTCAGCACCGATAACGGCATCATCATGGCCCGGCGAGCCCTGCTGCGCGCCGTGCAGGCCCTGACCACGGACGCGGTGGCGCCGCCGGGGACCGATCCGGCGACGCATCGTGTGCGCGCGGCGGCGCTGCTGCTGCCGGAGGGCGCGGTCTTCGCCGAAGCGGCGCGCGAGGCGCTGACCGCCCGCCCGGGCGTGCCGCCGGTCTCGGTGTAGCGGATGGCAACAACACCCGGCACTTCGTCATGGCGGGCGCAGGCCCCATAGGCGTTAAATCAGGGCGCTTGACCCCGGCAACGAAAGGACCCGCCATGTCGGTGTCGCCGCTCGGCTTGCTGAAGACCCGTCGCCTCTGGCCGCTCGCGCTGACCCAATCCTGCGGCGCGCTGAACGACAACCTGGTGAAGAACGCCATGATCGTGCTGGCCTTGTTCCGCCTGGGCATTGGCGGCGCCGGCCTGTCCGCGCTCGCCGGCGCGCTGTTCATCGCGCCCTACATTCTGCTCTCCGCCACCGCCGGCAAACTGGCCGACCGGTTTCCCAAGCCGCGCGTCATCCTGGTGTACAAAGCGCTCGAACTGCTGCTGATGCTCGCCGCCGCCGCCGCCTTCCTGACCGCCAGCGTGCCCGGATTGCTCGGCGTGCTGTTCGCCCTCGGCGTGCAGGCGGCGCTGTTCGGCCCGGTGAAATACGGTGTGCTGCCGGAACATCTCGCCGAACCCGAGCTGGTCGCCGGCAACGGCATGATCGAGGCGACGACCTTCCTGGCCATCGTCTGCGGCACGGTCGCCGGCGGCGCCTTGATGCTGCTCACCAACGGCGCCGTGCTGGTCAGCGCGACCGGCGTATCGCTCGCGGTCATCGGGCTGTGTGCCGCCTGGTGCATGCCCGCCGTCCCCGCCGCCGATCCGACGCTGCGCATGTCGCCCAACCTGTTCGCCGAGACCTGGCACGTGCTGCGCCACGCCGCATCGATCCGGCCGATCTGGCTGTCGGTGCTCGGCCTGTCGTGGTTCTGGACCATGGGCGCCACCCTGCTGACCGAGTTCCCCGTGGTGGCGCGCGACACGCTGCATGCCGGTGGCAGTATGATGACGCTGCTGCTGACGGTGTTCGCGATCGGCGTCGGTGTCGGCTCGATCCAATGCGCGCGCCTGTTGCACGGCGAGGTCTCGGCGCGGCTGGTGCCGTTCGCCGCGCTCGGCATTTCGCTGTTCTGCTGGGACTTCGCGTCGGCCGCCAATACGGCGGGCGCAGCCGGCGGTTTCGCCATCGCGGCGGCGGCGTTGGGTTCGTTCGCCGGCTGGCGGATGCTGGCGGATCTGTTCCTGCTGGCGGCGTGCGGCGGCACGTTCTCGGTGCCGCTCTACGCGATCATCCAGGACACCGCCGCGCCGTCCGAGCGCGCCCGCATGGTCGCCGCCAACAACATCATGAATGCGCTGTTCATGGTGGCCGGCGCCGCCGCGGCGGCCGGGCTCGCGGCGCTCGGCATGTCCGCCCCCGCCGTGCTGCATCTCGCCGCGCTGGCCAACCTGGTTGTCGCCGTCTGGATCGTTCGCATGCTGCCGCAGGACGTGTATCGCGCGCTGCTGCGCTGGTACTTCACGACGTTGCACGGCCTGCATGTGACCGGCCTGGAAAACTACCAGGCGGCGGGCGACCGGGTGGTGATCGTCGCCAACCACCAATCCTATCTCGACGCGCCATTGATCGCCGCCTGCCTGCCCGACAGCCCCAGCTTCGCGATCCATACGGCACAAGCGGCGAAATGGTATTTCAAGCCTTTCCTCGCCGCCGCCGATACGTTTCCGATCAATGTGCAGTCGCCCTATGCGGTGAAGCGCATGATCGAGGCGGTGCGCGACCATGGCCGCAAGCTGATGGTGTTTCCCGAGGGTCGCATGACCCAGACCGGCGCGCTGATGAAAATCTACGAAGGCGCCGCCATGGTCGCCGACAAGGCGGGCGCGAAAATCGTGCCGATCAGCATCGAGGGGCTACAGTTCAGCCGCCTGAACCGCATGCGCGGCAAGCTGCGGCAACGCTGGTTTCCGCAAGTGCGGGTCAATATCCTGCCGCCGGTGACGCTGGCGCCCGCGAATGCCGGTGACCTGTCGCCGCGCCAGCGCCGCGAGGCCGTCGGCCGCGCCTTGCAGGACGTGATGGTGGACGCGGTGTTCCGGTCCAAGGACACCGGCATGAGCCTGTTCGCCGCGCTGTTGCACGCGCGGGCCGCGTATGGCGGCAAGACCCGCATCCTCGAGGACATCCAGCGCGCGCCAATCCACTACGACCGGTTGCTGCTGGGCGCGACGGCGCTCGGGCGCGCACTGGCCGCCGCGGCCCCCGGCGAGACGCATGTCGCACTGCTGCTGCCCAACGCCGTCGCTTCGGTGGCGACGCTGTTCGCCTTGCAGGCTTTCGGTGTCGTGCCGTGCTTGCTCAACGCCACGGCCGGCGCCGCGAACATGCTGTCCGCCTGCCGCGCGGCCGGCGCCACCTGTGTCGTGTCGAGCAAGCTGTTCGTGGAGAAGGCGCGGTTGGGCGGCGTGGTTGAACGGCTGGCCGGGGCGGACATACGCTGCATCTGGCTGGAGGATCTGCGCGACGCGATCGGGCTGCGCGCCAAACTGCGCGCCCAACGCGACGCCTGGGGCGCGCGCAAGCTGCCGGGCGCGCGCTTATCGCCGGACTCCGCCGCCGTGGTGCTGTTCACCAGCGGCTCCGAGGGCAGTCCCAAGGGCGTGGTGCTGAGCCACCGCAACGTGCTGACGAATTGCGCGCAGTTGGCGTCGGTGATCGACTTCAATGGCGGCGACATCGTGTTCAACGCGATGCCGATGTTCCATGCGTTCGGCCTGACCGGCGGCACCATCCTGCCGCTGGTGTTCGGCGTGCGCACGTTCCACTACCCGAGCCCGCTGCACTACCGCATCGTGCCGGCGCTGATCTACGACGCCGACGCGACGATCTGCTTCGGCACCGACACCTTCCTGAACGGCTGGGCGCATTACGCGCATCCCTACGACTTCCGCGCCATGCGCTACATCTTTGCCGGCGCGGAAAAGCTGCGCGAGGAAACCCGCCGGCTGTTCGCCGACCGCTTCGGCGTGCGCATCATGGAAGGCTATGGCGTCACCGAAACCTCCCCGGTGCTGGCGCTGAACACCGCGATGCACTGCCGCCCGGGCACGGTGGGGCGCTTCCTGCCGGGCATCGAGTGGCGGCTGCAACCGGTGCCGGGCGTCGATGCCGGCGGCCAACTCCAGGTGCGCGGCCCCACCGTCATGTTGGGCTATCTTCGCGACACCGCGCCCGGCGTGCTGGAGAGCGTGCCGGATGGCTGGTACGACACCGGCGACATCGTCGCGGTGGATGCCGCCGGGTTCGTATCGATTGTCGGCCGCGCCAAACGCTTCGCCAAGATCGGCGGCGAAATGGTGTCGATGACCGCGGCGGAAGCCCTGGTGGCGTCGCTGTGGCCGGACGCGCGCCACGCCGTGGTCAGCGTGCCGGATGCGCGCAAGGGCGAGGCCCTGCTGCTGGTCACCACGCAAAAGAATGCCGAGCCACGCGATCTCCTGGCGTTCGCCCGCCAGCGCAGCGTGCCGGAACTGATGGTGCCGCGGTCGATCCAGCCGGTCGGATCGGTGCCGTTGCTGGCAACCGGGAAGGTGGACTATCCGGCGGTAGCGCGGCTGGTCGAGGCGGCGCGCGCCGACGCGACGCCCGAAGTCGTGTCGGTATAGGTGGCCAGAAGGGGCCACCGAACATCGTCATTATGGCCAACCTCGCGCCCTTCCCACCGGCGCATTGTCGCGTCATGGTCTCGCCAGTCCGTCAACGGGATACTGTATCATGCCGCACGCCGATTGGCGCAGCCGCGCCGGCGCCACCTTCACCTGCGAGAAACAGCCGGCCACCGGCACGCGCGGCATGGTGGTGACCAACCATCCGCTTGCCTCGGCCGCCGGCGCGGAAATGCTCGCCGCCGGCGGCAACGCGATCGATGCCGCCATCGCCGCGTTCTTCACCCTCACCGTGGTCGAACCGATGATGGTCGGCGTGCTGGGTGGCGGCATGGCGCATATCCGCCTCGCCGCCGGCACGCATCACGTGATCGACGGCCAGAGCACCGCGCCGCTCGCCACCGGCCCCACCACCTATACGCCCGATCCGCATGCGGCCCCCGGAACGATGGACACGATCGGCCGCCGGAATGCGGTTGGCCCGACCGCGGTCGCCGCGCCCGGCAACCTGATGGGCTGGTGCGAGGCGCTGCGCCGGTTCGGCACATTCTCGCTCGCCGACGTCACCGAGCCGGCGATTCGCCATGCCTCGCGCGGCTTCCGCGTCACGCCGTATCTGCACGAATGCGTATCCGACAGCGCCGCCGACATGGCGCGCGATGCCGAGATCGCCCGGCTGTATCTGCCCGGCGGCGCGCCGATCCAGCCGGGCTCGCGCCTGGTCACCGGCGACTATGCGGAAACCCTGCGGACCATCGCGCGGGAGGGTCCGGACGTGCTGTACGGCGGCATGCTCGGCCGCCACTACGCCGACCACATGGCGAAATCCGCAGGCTACATCACGCTGGATGACCTTACGCGCTACCGCACCATCGATCGCGAGCCGCTGCGCGGCAGCTATCGCGGCTATGAGATCGTCGGCCCGCCGCCGCCGTCGTCCGGCCCGCTGCACATCATCCAGATGCTGAACATCCTGGAGGGCTATGACATCGGCGCACGCGGCTTTGCGTCGGCCGACACGCTGCATCTGCTGGCCGAGGTGTTGAAGATCGCCTTCGCCGATCGCGCCGCCGCAACCGCCGATCCGGCTTTCGTGCAAGTGCCGGTGGCGAAACTGCTGTCCAAGGACTACGCAGCCGAACGCCGCGCGCGTATTTCGCTAACGCGTGCACAGTCCTGGAGCGCCGGCGTCGCGCCGGGGGAGGGTGCGCATACCACGCATCTGACCGTGGCCGACGGCGCCGGCAACATCGTCGCCAGCACGCAGACCATCAACTCGCTGTTCGGCGCGCGCTATATCGTGCCCGGCACGGGGATGATCCCGAACAACTACATGTTCGTGTTCGATCCGCGCCCGGGCCGTGCCAGCTCGGTGGCTCCCGGCAAGCGCGTGACGTCGTCGATGTCGCCGGTGATCGTGCTGCGCGACGGCAAACCGCGCTACGCGCTGGGACTGCCGGGCGGGTTGCGCATCTTCCCGTCGGTAATGCAGGCGCTGTCGAACCTGATCGACCATGGCATGAGCGTGCAGGAGGCGGTGGAAGCACCGCGGCTCTGGACGCAAGGTTACGCCGTGGAAGTCGAGTCATCGGTCCCCACGGAGGTGCTCGCTGCGCTGCGCGACCGAGGCCACGACGTGGCGCCGGTGGCCAACGTCGCCGGTGGCATGAGCGCGATCCAGTTCGACGCCGACGGCACGCTGACCGGCGCCGCCTGCTGGCGCGCCGACGGCACGCCGGTCGGCCTGGGCGGCGGCCTGGCGCGCCCCGGCGTGCGCTTCAGGCCGGAAGCGAACCGTTCCTGAAACCTCTCCCGCTACGCGGGAGAGGTCGCCGAGCCGTGCTCGGCGGGTGAGGGTGATCGGGTCGCCCCGAATTGCCTCGCCCGCGATCGGACGTTTTCCCGTTCGTCGCGCAGCCCTCACGTCGACTTCCGCCGTCCGACGAACGCCCCCATCAGCCGCCGCGCCTCGGCGCTGCCATGCGCCGCAGCCACCGCGCGGATACCCTGCTGCACGGCGTCGGCGATCGACATGGTCTCCCAATCGCGAATCAGCGCTTTCTGCGCGCGGATCGCGTTCGGCCCGGCCGACAGGATCGCGCCCACCCATGCCTCGACCGCCGCATCCAGCGCGTCCGGCGGCACGACGCGTTCCACCAGCCGACAGGCCAAAGCCTCGGCCGCATCGATGCGCCGCCCGGTGAACACCAGCTCGCGTGTCTTGCCCCAGCCGATCAGTTGCGGCAGCAGGCACGCCTCCATGCCGGACGGCAGTCCGAACAGCACCTCCGGCATGCCGAACCGCGCGGTGTCCGCAGCGGCGCGCATGTCGCAGGACGCGGCGATTTCCAGCCCCGCACCGAAACAATGGCCGTTGATGCGCGCGATCACCGGCACCGGTGCGGAACGGATCGCCGCGCAGACCCGATGCGTCAGCGCCGGCCCATCCGACGCATGGCCCGCGGCAAACCCCGCCATTTCCGCAATGTCGGCGCCGCTGATAAAGGATTTGTCCCCCGCGCCGGTCAGCACGACGACGCGCAGCGCCGGGTCGGCCGACACCGTCTCGATCGCCTCGGCCAGCGCGCGTTTGCCGTCATTGCCCAGCGCGTTGCGTCGTTCCGGATGGTTTACCGTCACCCGGGCAACGCATCCCGCCTCGCCGCGATCTTCGACCGCGATCAGCACCGGTTCGCCGCGCGCCGCCGGCGCGGCCGTCATGCACGCCGCCGCAGCACCGCGTCGCGGATCAGCGGCATGCGGTCATTGCCGAAATACATGTCGTCGCCACCGACGAACATGGTCGGCGAGCCGAAGCCGCCGCGATCCATCAACTCCTGCGTCGTCGCCCGCAGCTTGTCCTTGATCGCCTGCTGCTCGATGCCGGCAAACAACGTGGCGGCATCGACGCCGGCCTGGCGACAGATTTCGGTCAGCACGGGAACTTGCGAGATGTCCTGGTCGTCGCCCCAATACGCCGCGAACGTGGCGCGCGCGAACGGCACCAGTTTTTCCCCCGCTTCCAGCAGTGTGCAGCCGCGCATCGCCTTCACGCTGTTGACCGGGAACACCGTCGGCCGGTAGTGCATGCGCAGCCCGAGATAGCGCGCCCAGTCCATCTGGTCCTTCTTGTTGTAGGCCTGCTTCAGCGGCACCGGTGCCTCGCGCGCATTGTGCACGCTGGGGTTCACCGCATTGAACACGCCGCCGACCAGGATCGGCCGCCAGGCCACCGTGACGCCCAATTCCTGTTCCAGGCGCAGCAGGTTCTCGAAAGCGAAATACGTCCACGGGCTGGAGCAATCGAAGAAGCATTCGATATCGGGCATGGTGTTCCTCCCTGGCATTGCAGGCGATCAGCCTAGCGTAGCCCGGGCGGAAGCTCCATCGTTGACGGCGCGCATCCAAGGCTGGCATCAACCGGCGCGGCAAACCGGGAAAGCAACGCGTGAGCGATCTGAAACCTGATATCGTGCTGGTGCACAGTTCCGACCTGCATGTGGACGATGAGCCCGCCGAACCGAGCTATGGTACCGACGGCACCTCCGGCCTGCGCTGGGTGCTGGATACCGCGCGCGAGGTGGACGCGGATGTCGTGCTGCTGGTCGGCGACACGTTCGACAACAACCGCCAGAGCGCCGCGATCCTGCAACGCGTGACGGAATTGCTGGCCGATGCGGGCCGGCCGGTGGTCATTCTCCCCGGCAACCACGATCCGCTGACGCCCGACTCGGTGTATCGCCGCAGCGCCATGACCGAACTGCCGCATGTCCACGTGCTGGGCCTGACGCATGAACAGGCGGTGGCATTCCCGGGCCACGAACTGGAGATCTGGGGGCACGCGCACCACCACTACGACAACATGGTGCCATTGCGTTCGCCGCGGCCGCGCGCCGCGCGCTGGCACATCACCCTGGCGCACGGTCATTACGAGGCCGATGGCGTGCCGCCGTTGCGCCCGTCCTGGCTGATCAGCGACGCCGAGATCGCCGCGACCGGCGCCGACTATCTCGCGCTTGGCCACTGGAACCGTCCGGCGCAGGTCGGCAACGGCGTCGTGCCGGCCTACTATTCCGGCTCGCCCGATCTCGCCGGGACGGTCAACCTGGTGCGGCTGAGCGAGAGCGACGGCGTGGTGGTGACGCGCGAGCCGGTGCGGCGGGGGTAGCGCCAGGGGGACCGTGCGAACCGAAGGAAGGCCAGGGGCTTTGCCCCGTGGACGCCGATCGTAGCCTGCATCCGGACGCTCGCCGCCGGGGTGGCGCGACGGGTGTCACGCATGGCGATCGCACGCGACCGGGTGCGCGGTATTGGCTGCTACCGCCTGGCCGCCAGGTCGGTGATTGGGGGGAGCAGAAAGAAAAGCAAGGAAGCAAGCAAGCAAGCAAGCGTTTAACACAGATTTTCACAGATTAAGTCACAGATTAGGAATAATTATCCCCATCACGTAACATTTATAATTTTTGCACGGGCGGAAAACATTTCTAATCTGTGACTTAATCTGTGAAAATCTGTGTTAAACGCTTGCTTCCTTGCTTCCTTGCTTCCTTGCTTCCTTGACCCGCGTGCCCAGCATTGGACAGCGGGGTACTCATCAGGCCACGCGGCGGCCCAAATGCGATCGACCGGGATGTCACCGGCTTGCTTTCCAGCCGCCTTGTTTAACGCTCATGGGTCTTCGCCCGCCATGGCGAGGCGGGTCCGCCGGAGCAACTCGCCCTTAAATTGGCGCGCATGAGGCTCTATCGCCCGGTTCGCCCGATCGTCGCCCGCTACTGCAGCGGCACCGTCCCGGTGTACTTGATGATATCCAGGCCGCCGCTGAGCCGGTCGTTGGCATAGATCAGCCCGTTGTCGTCCACATAGACATCGTTGATCTGGATCGTGTGCGTCGCATTGCCCGGCGGTGCCGCATCGACCAGATAGCCGATCTCCACCGGCGCGTTCGGGTTCTCGATCGAATAGGCGCGCACGCCGCCATTGAAGAAGCTGCCAACCACCGTCTTGCTCAGGATACGCACCGGCTGTCCCGCCTGGTTCTGCGCGATGTTATGCGCGCCGAACCGGCCGCCCGCCTTGCACAGCGCGTCCTTGTCCGCCGGCGGCGGCAGCACCGACAGCACGACGGGTGCCGTTGCGTCGCTGATGTCCCACACCCAGTCGCGCTTCGGCCAGTCCTTGCAGTTGTTCCCCGTCGCCTCTTCCGTCTGGATCATCAGGTTGCGCGATGGGATCGGCAGCAGCGTGTGCGCGAACCCGTTGCCCAGCGACTGCCACGACCGATGCATCACCAGCTTCGGATGCGCCCGGTCAGAAATATCGAGGATCACCAACCCGCCATCGATCCAGCCGACATAGAGCCGGTCCGGGTGTTCCGGAGTCCAGACCGGCGTGTGCATGCGAATGCCGGAATCGAATGGCGCCACGCGCGGCGGCTGCGGCGCCTTGTCGCCCACGCGCGTGCCGGGCAGCCACCAGCGTCCGGTCTCCGTCGGATGTGCCGGGTCGTGCATATCGACGATCATCAGGAACTGGTCGTCCAGCTTGTTGTGCGGGGTAAAGTCCTTGGCGCCGGTGGAGAGATACGCCCAGTGCCCGTCGGTGAACCACAGATAATGCACGCCGCGCGAATGCGGTCCCGACGTATCGAAATGCGACAATTGCTTCGGATGCGCCGGATCGGCAACGTCGTACACATCCATGCCGGCATGGTCCTGCCCAACCTGGTCCACCTGGTGCGCCACCGCCAGCGTCGTGCCGGACAGGCCGAGCGAATTGCACCGCGCGTACGGCACGTCCATGGGAATTTGCGTGACGACCTTGGGGTCTTCCGGCTGCGTCACGTCGATGACGCTGAAACACATCGGCGCCGATTCATGCGCCAGGAACAGCACGCGGCGGCCGTCGGGATACCGGTGCATCGCCAGGCCCTCGCCACCCTTGCCGGCACCGTTCAGGTTGCTGTGGCCGATCAACTGCATGTTGCTGGCTTCGGCCACCGCCGGAAGCGGATCGGCCAGGCCGGCCGCGGTCTGCCACAGCAAACCGCCAAGGCACACCAGGCAGCCTGTCAGGAATCGCATCGGCGACGTCTCCCTCTTCGGATTTATCGTTCGGTGCCGCAGGATGCCGGGTCGGGCCGGTTGCATCAACCGGTCGCCGCCACTTCCAGCACATGCCCGGCGAGCGCCAGCGACGCGGTCAGCCCGGGCGATTCGATGCCGAACAGATTGATCAACCCCGGCACACCGTGGGTCTGCGGTCCCTGCACGACAAAATCCTGGGCCGGCTTGCCTGGCGGCACGATCTTCGGGCGGATGCCGGCATAGCCCGGCTGCAACGCGCCGTCCGGCAAATCCGGCCAGTATTTGCGCACCGCTGCATAGAAGCTGTCGGCGCGCGCCGGATCGACCGTGTAGTCGATGTCGTCGATCCATTGCACATCCGGCCCGAAGCGCGCCTGGCCGCCGAGGTCGACCGTCAGATGCACGCCCAGGCCGCCCGGCACCGGCACCGGATAGATCAGCCGCGAGAACGGCGAGCGGCCGGACAAGGTGAAATAATTGCCTTTCGCGTAATAGGCGGTCGGCACGCGATCGGCCGGCATGCCGGCGATCTTGCCGGCCAGCCAGGGTGCGTGCAGCCCGGCGGAATTGACCAGCAGGCGGCAGCGCAGATGCGTCGGCTCGCTGCCGCCGACGGCGACTTCCACGCCGCCGCGCACCACGTTTGCGCCGATGACCGGGCTGAGAAACGCCATGATCGCGCCGGCATTTTCCGCATCGCCCTGCAACGCCAGCATGTACGCGTGGCTGTCGATGATGCCGGTCGCCGGCGAATGCAGTGCGCTGGTGCAGCGCAGGTTCGGCTCCATCGCGATCGCCTCGGCGGCAGACAGCACGCGCATGCCTTCGACGCCGTTCGCCTCGGCGCGCCGCTTGATGCCGGCCAGCAACGAGTCCTCCTCGGCGTTGGTCGCGGCGATCAGCTTGCCGCAGTTGCGATGCGGCACGCCCTTCTCCCGGCAGTACGGATACAGCGCGCGGCGGCCGGCGACGCAGAACCGCGCCATCAGGCTGTTGGCGGGATAGTAGATGCCGGCATGGATCACCTCGCTGTTGCGCGAGGATGTTGCGGTGCCGATGCCGGCTGCGGCTTCCAGCACGATCACCTCGCGTCCGGCCAGTGCCAGGGCGCGCGCCACGGCCAGGCCGACCACGCCCGCCCCGACCACGATGCAGTCAACCTCGTCCACCCAGGTTCCCCCGTCGATTCCCGGCCGATTTACGCCGCGGGTCTGCGACGCGCTAGGCTCGCCGCCGACCGCGGAGAGGTGGCGATGCTGCACTTGCAGGATGACCAGGCGTCAGTCGTGCTGACGCCCGAGTACGGCGGCGCGGTGCTCGGCTGGATGGACGATCGCACGCCGGTGCTGCGCCGCCCGCTGCCGGAGGCGATCCTGCGCGGCGAGGTGCGCGGTTTTGCCTGCTTCCCGCTGGTGCCGTTCTGTAACCGCATCGGTCTCGCCCGCTTCGCCTGGCAGGGTCGCGCCTATCAACTCGAGCGCAATTTCGGCGACCACCCGCACGCCATCCATGGCGTCGGCTGGCAACGGAGCTGGAGCGTCGGGGACGTTTCGCACAACGCGGCAAGCCTGACGCTGCACCACGATGCGGCCGGCGGTCGGGCCGGCGCCTGGCCATTCCCGTTCGATGCCGCGCTGGCCTGCACGCTGGCCGATACGCAGCTTCGCATCGCCCTGAGCGTCACCAATCGGCATACCGGTACGGCACCGGCCGGCATCGGTCTGCATCCCTATTTCGGCCGCCGCGCCGGCGTCACGTTGCAATTCCAGGCAGACGGGGTGTGGCTCAACGGCGAGGATGCCTTGCCGGCGCGGCATGTTTCGCTGCCGCGCGCGTGGGACCATGCGAACGGCTTGCCGATCGGCACGGCACGGCTGGACAATTGCTTCACCACCTGGAACCGCACGGCGCGGATCGGCGGCATCGGCGGCGGCGTAACGATCACCGCTGGCGCCGCATTCCGTCACCTGCAAGTCTATACGCCACCCCACGACAACGTCTTCTGCGTCGAGCCGGTGAGCCATGTGCCGGATGCGATCAACCGTTCCGGCCTGCCGCCCGGCCAGGGCATGCACGTATTGCAGCCTGGCGAAACGCTGTCGGGCAGCGTCACGATTGACCTGACGCGCGGCTGAGTCTGAGAAGGTCCGCGGCGCAAGTCAGGCCGACGAGCAGGGTTCCCCTGTTGCACAGCGGGCAGGGCCGATGGGTTGGCCGCGTGCCGGCAGCAGGCCGGTGCACCGACTCTCACGTTTCGATGCCATTGCTGCCAAATCCGCCAGGCCGCGGCGGTCCGTCGGCAAGCAAGCAGTTGCACCACAAAGACACCAAGGCACGAAGATTCATGTCTTCGTGCCTTTGTGTCTTTGTGGTGAATTTGCTTGCTTGCTCCCGGCGCGCGAGATCGACGCGTCGGCCAATCGTCGGCGCCGCGCGTTCATCAACCTCCGGGCGCACCCTGCGTATTCACGTACAGCGCGTAGAGGCTGTGGCTCGCGGCCATGAACAGCCGGTTGCGCCAGCGGCCGCCGAAGCACAGGTTCGCGCAGCGCTCCGGCAGGGCGATGTGGCCGATCGGCGCGCCGGCATTGTTGAAGATGCGCACGCCGTCGAGTTCCGCGTCGCCCATCCCCCAGCCACACCACAGATTGCCGTGGATATCGACACGGAAGCCGTCCGGCGTGCCGGGACCGGCATCGATGAACACCCGCTTATTGCTGAGCCGCGTGCCGCCGACCACGTCGTAGGCGACGATCTTGCGGGTCGGCTGCGCGCGCGACGCCACCACGTAGAGGATCGACTCATCGGGCGAGAAGGCCAGGCCGTTCGGGCCGTCCACGTCATCGGCGACAACACTCGCCTCGCCGGTCTGACCGTCGATGCGATACACCACGGCCGGCAGCTCGGGCTCGGCTTTTTCGCCCTCGTAATAGCCGAGGATGCCGAACACCGGATCGGTGAACCAGATGGAGCCGTCGGACTTCACCACCACGTCGTTCGGCGAATTCAGCCGGCGGCCCTGGTGGTGGTCCATCAGCACGGTGATGGAGCCATCATATTCCGTGCGGGTGACGCGGCGGCCGCGATGCTCGCAGGTGACCAGCCGTCCCTGGCGATCGCGCGTGTTGCCGTTGGCGTTGTACGAGGTCTTGCGGAACACGCTGACTGCGCCGGTCTCTTCCTCCCATTTCAGGATGCGGTCGTTGGGAATGTCGCTCCACAGGACATAGCGTCCGTCGCCGACATAGACCGGGCCTTCGGACCAGCGGCAGCCGGTCGCCAATTGCTCGACCGAGGCGAGCGGCCAACGATACTGGTTGAAGCTGGCATCCAGCACCTGCACGGCCGGATCAGGATAGCGTTGGCTCGGTTCCCACATGGCGTTTCCCCTCGGATTTACGTCCCCTCTCCCGCGAAGCGGCAGAGGGGGAGTCTCTGGCGTTACCACCGGCCGCCGTCCACCACCCACAACTGCCCGCTGCACATCCGGCTGTCATCCGCTGCGAGCCACAGCACCAGGCGCGCGACATCGGCGGGCATCACCTTCTCTTTCAGGCTTTGCAGCCGCATCAGGTTTTCTTCCGCCTCCGGCGTCAGCCACAGCGTGACCTGGCGCTCGGTCATGATCCAGCCGGGGATCACCGTGTTCACCCGGATTTTGTCGCCGCCCAGGTCGCGCGCCATGCCGCGGGTCAGTCCTTCCACGCCGGCCTTCGCTGTGGTGTAGGCGGGCATGCCGCCCTGCATGTTATGCCAGCTCACCGAACCGAAATCGATGATCGAGCCGCCGCCGGCCGCGCGCATCATCGGCGCCACCGCCTGGATGGCGAAGAACTGGTGGCGCAGATTGGTCGCCATCCGCTCGTCCCAGAATTCCGGCGTCACGTCTTCCCATTGGTGGCGCTGATCGTTGGCGGCGTTGTTGACCAGTACCGTGATGGGTCCCAGTTGCCGCGCCGCTGCGGCAATCGCCGCGCGCAACGCCGCGATGTCGCGCAGGTCGCAGTGTTGGTAAAGCGGTGCGGGATGCCCGGCGTCGCGCAGCTTCGCCACCAGCGCGCGCGACGGTTCGTCGGCGATGTCGACGAACGCCACCTTGGCGCCTTGTGCCGCGAACTGCGTCACCTCCTCGGCGCCGATCCCGCTGCCGCCGCCGGTGATGAACACCACGCGGTCGCGCAGGCTGGGGTAGATCGCGAAGGGCTCGCTCATGCGGTGCGTTCCTCCAGTTGCCGCACCACCTCATCGACGATCGCCTGCGGCGGCGGGGCAATCGACACGGTGAGCGGATGTTCGTCCGGACCCGGTTCTTCCAACGTGGCAAACTGGCTGTCCAGCAGCGCGGCCGGCATGAAGTGCCCCTTGCGCGCTGCCATGCGCGCCGCGATCAGCGCCTGGTCGCCGCGCAGATACACCAGCACCACGTCGGGCCGGTCGCCGATCAGGATGTCGCGATAGGCGCGCTTCAACGCGGAACACGCCACCACCGCGGACTCGCCGCGTGCGCGCAGCGCGTCGATCGCCGCGGCGATGGCACGCAGCCAGGGCCAGCGATCCTCGTCGGTCAGCGGGTGGCCGTGGCGCATCTTCTCGACATTGGCGGCCGGGTGGAACCGGTCGCCCTCCAGCAACGTCCAGCCCTCGCGCTGCGCCACACCCTCGGCGATGGTCGTCTTGCCGCTGCCGGAGACGCCCATCATCACCGCGATGGTCATGTGTAGTTGCGGGCGCATGCCCGCCCTTCGGTCGTCATGGCCGGACTTGATCCGGCCATCATTTCTTTTCCGCCGCCTCGAGCGCGGCCTCGACATGGCCACCGAAGCCGAAGCGCATGGCGGAGAGAATCTTCTCGGCAAACGTATGCTCCTGGCGCGACCGGAAGCGCACGAACAACGATGCGGCCAGCACTTCGGCCGGCACCGCTTCCTCGATCGCCGCCTCGATGGTCCAGCGGCCCTCGCCGGAATCGTCCACGTAGCCTGAGAATTTCTCCAGGTGCTCGTCGGTGGCCAGCGCGCTCGCGGTCAGGTCGAGCAACCAGGACGCCACCACGGACCCGCGCCGCCACACCTCGGCGATGTCGCCCAGGTTGAGTTCGAATTGCTCATCCGCCGGCAGCTTGGCGGAGCGGCGGTTGCGCAGGATGTCGAAGCCTTCCGCGAAGGCCTGCATCATGCCGTATTCGATGCCGTTATGCACCATCTTCACGAAGTGTCCGGCGCCGACCGGGCCGGCATGGATGTAGCCATGCTCGGCGCGCCGGTCGTGGCCTTCGCGGCCAGGCGTGCGCTCGATCGTGCCGACGCCCGGGGCGAGCGCGGCAAAGATCGGATCGAGGTGCTGCACCGCCTCCGGCGTGCCGCCGATCATCAGGCAGTAGCCGCGCTCCAGTCCCCATACGCCGCCGGAGGTGCCGCAATCGACATAGCGTATGCCCTTCTGTTGCAGCGCCTTGCCGCGCCGCACGTCGTCTTTCCAGTTGCTGTTGCCGCCGTCGATGATGATGTCGCCGGCCGACAGCATCGTGCCAAGTTGCTCGATCGTCTGTTCGGTGATCTTGCCCGACGGCAGCATCACCCAGACCGCGCGCGGCTTCTCGGTCAGCGCCTGCACGACATCGGCCAGGCCGCCGACGCCCTGCGCGCCCTCCTTGCCGAGGCCCTGCACGGCGGCGGCGTTCGCGTCCCACACCACGCAGGAATGTCCCGCGCGCATCAGCCGGCGCGAGATGTTGGCGCCCATCCGGCCGAGGCCGACCACACCGATCTGCATTGCTGTTTCTCCGTCCTGTCGCAATCACCGTGGCGTGAGCATGGCTTGCTGTGCCGCGTGTGCCGTCTACCGTGGTTCAACCTGCCACAGTGCGCGGCATTGGCAAGCGGCGGCGCGGGGTGTCACGCCATTGCGCGGCGTCGGCGCTTCTCGCAAGAGACTGCTTCCCCTCCCCCTCCCGGTAAGCGCCGCAGGTTCATCCAGCGCGGGTCGGCCGCCGCCGGCCGGCGGTCAACGCGTCATGACAAAAGATGGGCGCGGCGTGGGCGTCAGGCCGCCTCGGCCAACTGCCGCGGCCGGTAGATCGCGATATGCGTGACGCGCGCGATCGGCGAGCGCTCGTTCGCCAGCACCAGGGCGTCGATCTCCACCCATTTATGGCCCTTGTGCTCATAGTTTTTCGTCACGCGGGCGCGCACGCCCAGCGTGTCGCCGACGCGCGCCACCGCCAGGTTCTGCACCGTGCTGCCCATGTGCATCCAGGCCGGCAGCACCACGTTGTGCGACAAAGCCCAGTTGCAGCAGCGCAGGATGGTGCCGGGATGCACGATGCCCTCCGCCGCGTACAGCGGGTCCGTCTCGCGCGTGTCCGCCAGATCCTGCGTCTGGTACGCCGGCGTGACCGTCAGCTTGTGCATCCCCAGCCACTTGCCGACCGGCAGCGAGTGCGCGTCGGCGGGCGGGCGGGCGTCGTGCGCCGGCGGGGTGGCCGGGGAAAAATCGTGGACCGCGACGGCGGGCGCCGCTTCCGGCAACGCCGCGCGGCCGGTGGCGCACAGCACGCCCATGCTGGTCACCTGCAACTCCAGGCCGTTGGCATCTTCCACGGCGGTGATCTCGGCGATGTCGCCTTCATACACCGGCTTGCCGAAGCGTGCCTCGCCGGTGCCGCGTTCGAGCCAGGCGCGGCCCCAGCGCTGCACCGGCAGGTGCGCCATGTAGGCATAGACGTGCACGCCACCGACCAGCCCGCCGCGGAAGCCGAAGCGCTTCGCGGTGGCGTCGTCGTGGATCTTGTTTTCCGATGCCTTGGCAGTGTTGAACGCCGAGACGTGGTACGGCGGCAGCGCAGTCATGGGCGTCTCCTTGATGTCCGCGTTATCAGGGCCTGGATGGCGCAGCTATGCACGAGCAGGGGCGGAAGGGAAGGCGGGCGACGCCGGGCCGACACCAGGTGCCCGGTGCCCCCGATCTTATTGTTTGCTGAACCGGTCGACCCGTTTGCCTTCGTTCGATGCGCCATAGACCGTCCCGGCGGCGTCAACGGCCACGCCTTCCGGCCCGACCAGGTCGCCCGCCGGGCGCGGAATGAAGTATTTCACCACACCGTCCGCCGCGTTGCCGATCCGGATGCCGCGGCGGCAGCCTGGATCGGTGGTGCAGCCCGTCTTGTCCACGGTCTGCGAATCCGCCACATAGATCACGTCGTTCGCATCGATCGTCACGCCGCTCGGCCGGCCGAACTGCCGCCAATCAGCGATGAATTTGCCGCCCGCATCGAAGACCTGGATCCGGTTGTTCGACCGGTCGGCGACATAGACCCGTTCGTGCGAGTCCACCGCGATGGCGTGCGGCGTATCGAACTCGCCCGCCGCGCTGCCCTGCTTGCCCCACGCCGTCAGGAACTTGCCGGTCTTCGAGAATTTCACCACCCGGGCATTCGAATCCCCGCCGTGCCCGTCGGCCACGAAGATGTCGCCGTTGCGCGCGATCGCCACGCCGGACGGTCGGTTGAAGAAGCCTTGAGCGTCGCCCGGCATGCCCGCCTTGCCCAAGGTCAGCAGCACCTTGCCGGTCGGACTGAACTTCACCACCTGCTCGCCCTTGCCGTTCTTGCCGTCGGCATCGGTGACCCACACGTTGCCGTCGTGATCGACGGCGATGCAGTGCGGGAATACGAACATGCCGGCACCGAAGCTCGCCAGCAGCTTGCCGGAGGGGTCGAAGTGCAGGATCGGCGGCAGCTTCGACTCGGCGCAGCTTTCGCCGCCGCAGCGCTCGAACACCCAGACGCTCTTGCCGTCGCGATCGACCGCGACCGCCGTCGTCCCGCCCCAGGAGCGGCCGGCGGGAAGCTGGCCGAACGACGTGGCAGGTGCGTAGGGGTTGGGCAGGTCGATGCTCGGCGGTGCGCCGGTTTGTGCCCGGGCGAGGTCCGGTATCGCCGCTGCGATGGCGATGGCGCTCGCAAGCAAGTACCCGGTCATGCGGGCGTGGCGCATTGGCGTCCCCTCCTGGTGGCCGTGCGCGAGATCATGTCGACTGCGCGCGATACGGGAACCGCAGCCGTTAGCAGGTTTGGCGTGGTTACGCGACAGCCATGCGCCGTCGCTACGGTGGTTCCCCAGGATGATCGCATTTGGGCTCCCAGCGGCCCGATCAACTGCCGAGCACCGGCAGGGTACCGCAGCAAAGCAGGCAACGAATCAAGATTTAACACAGATTGCACGAATTAAGTCAAAGATCAAGTCAAATATAGAAAGAATTCTTGCTTTCTGTGACTTAATCTGTGACTTAATACGTGCAATCTGTGTTTATCCTTGATTTCTACTCTTGCTTGTTTTCTTGCTACAATTCCCCACATCATTCGACCGACGGCGGTGAAGATCTGCCAAGTGCGATGGCCCTGGGTTGTTCCCCCAGCTCGGCGAGCAATCCAGCCGCCTGCGCGCGCAAATCCGGTAGATCGTCCTGTGCCGTCTCCCAGACGGCCACGTGATCTACCCGGCGATACGCATGGATCAGTACATGGCGCATAGCGACGGCGCGCCGCAGGGTTGTAGTGCGCGCGGCCAGGTGCGGTGCTTCCTTCGACAATTGGCTGAGCGCCTCACCAATAATCTCGAACTGGCGTTCGACCGCGGCCCGCAACATCGCGTCGGCAAGCTATATCGGCAAAGCTCCGCCCCTGGATGAATGCGGTGATCCGGTCTGCCGCCTGGGTGACGTCCTACAGCCAGGCGCGTGGATCATGGTCCATACAGCGGCTGCCTGGAGCGCTCGATGCCGGCTCGGACGAACCGGTTCTCCACCGCGTCCTCCATGATCAGATCGACCGGCCGAGCAATTCGGCCAGCGCGTCCTGCAAGTCGAGGTATGCGCCGATGTCCGGGCTGTGGCCGGGCGTGTCGCTGACCAGCAGGTCCACGTCGGAGCGCGCAGGGTCGAAGTCGGTGCCACGCGCGGCTGAGCCGAATACGTCCAGCCGGCGGACGTGGAAGCGTCGGCAGAGCTCGGCGATCTCGGCGCGATGGCTTCGATCAGCGGCAGCATGGCTATCTCGTTGCGGCAATACGCCCCGCCTGCTGCCACGGATGCCGGGTCGCGCACGCGCGACGATTGATGGCGGGGAGGGCGAGCCGAAACGCACTGCCGTGGCAGCCATGACCGGCCCAACCCTTGCGCCGGTCCCGCGGTTCCGCCATATCCCCCGCCGCCGGACGGCCGCAAGCCGCCCGGTAATTCACACGCGGGGCGCCTTTCCCGGCCAGGCACATGCCGTCGCATGTCTCCCGACCCGGGTTCCGGTGTCGCAAGACGCAGCCCCGCGGAGGCACAACCGGACGCGCGAAAGGACCCGCCACCATGGCGATGCCCGAGTTCACCCTGCGCCAGCTTCTCGAAGCCGGCGTGCATTTCGGCCACCACACCCGCCGCTGGAACCCCCGCATGGGGCCCTACCTCTATGGCGTGCGCAACCAGGTCCACATCATCGACCTGCAGCAGACCGTCCCGCTGCTGGACCGCGCCCTGCGCGCCGTGCGCGACACCACCGCCGCCGGCGGCCGCGTGCTGCTGGTCGGCACCAAGCGCGCCGCCGCCGAATACGTCGCGGAGGCGGCCAAGCGCTGCGGCCAGTACTACGTCAACCACCGCTGGCTCGGCGGCACGCTGACCAACTGGAAGACCATCACCGGCTCGATCAAGCGCCTGCGCCAGATCGAGGAGCTGCTGGCCGGCGACACCGGCGGCCTGACCAAGAAAGAGGTGCTGGAGATCACCCGCGACCGCGACAAGCTGGAGCGCGCGCTGGGCGGCATCAAGGAGATGGGCGGCCTGCCGGACATCCTGTTCATCATCGACACGAACAAGGAGAAGCTGGCGGTCGAGGAAGCCAACAAGCTGCACATCCCGGTGGTGGCGATCCTCGACAGCAACTCCGACCCGACCGGCGTCACCTATCCGGTGCCCGGCAACGACGACGCGATCCGCGCCATCACCCTGTATTGCGACCTGGTGTCCGGCGCGGTGCTGGACGGGATCAGCGCCGAAATGGCGGCCTCGGGCGCGGATATCGGCGGCGCCGAGAACCTGCCTCCGGAAGCCATGCCGGATGTCGAAGTCCCCGCCGAAGCGCACGCCTGACAGGAGGGCGAACCCATGCCTGAAATCACCGCTGCCCTGGTGAAGGACCTGCGCGAGAAGACCGGCGCGGGCATGATGGACTGCAAGAAGGCGCTGACCGAGACCGGCGGCGAGATCGAGCCCGCGGTCGACTGGCTGCGCAAGAAGGGCCTCGCCGCCGCGGCCAAGCGCTCCGGCCGCGTTGCCGCCGAGGGGCTGATCGGTGTCGCCTCCGCCCCGCAACGTGCCGCGATGGTGGAGGTCAACGCCGAGACCGACTTCGTCGCCCGCAACGTGCAATTCCAGGCCTTCGTCGAGACGGTGGCCAGGCTGGCGCTGACCGTCGGCGACGACCTGGAGGCGATCAAGGCGGCGCAATACCCCGACAGCGCCGTGACCGTGGCAGAGCACCTCACGCAGCTCGTCGCGACGATCGGCGAGAACATCACTCTGCGCCGCGCCAAGCGGCTGAGCGTGACGGACGGGGTGGTGGCGACCTACGTGCACGCGGCGCTGCGGCCGGGGCTGGGCAAGATCGGCGTGCTGGTCGCCGTGCAGGGTCCCGGCGAACTGGAGGTGCTGGCGACGCTCGGCCGCCAGATGGGCATGCACATCGCCGCGGCCCGGCCAATGGCGCTGGACACCGACAGCGTCGATCCGGCGGCGCTGGAGCGGGAGAAGGCGATCCTGATCGAACAGGCGCGTCAGTCGGGCCGGCCGGACAACATCATCGAGAAGATGGTGGAGGGCCGCATTCGCAAGTTCTACGAGGAAGTCGTGCTGCTGGAGCAAGTCTGGGTGCATGACGGCGAGAGCCGCGTGAAGGCGGTGCTGCAAAAGGCCGGCGTCAAGCTGGTCGGCTTCGAGCGGTTCCAGTTGGGCGAGGGCATCGACAAGCCGCAGGGCCCCGACTTCGCCTCGGAAGTGGCCGCGACCGCGGGGGTGTAACCGGGGGCGGCGTGTCGGCGCCGGACGCGGACCGCAGCGCGGCCGGCTCGCCCGGCGGCGTGCGGCCAAACCGGCCCGAGCCGCGCCGCCTGCGCCCGGGCCGACCGCGCCGCACCGCGGCCGGATGCACGACGCCGCGCCGGTGGGCGGCGCCTCTCCCGGCTGGCGACGTGGTTGGCGGCTACCCCGTCATCCGGCCGAGATGATCGCGGTCTTGCTCGCGTCGCCGATCAGCGCATCGACCGCTGCCAGGGTTTCGCTCACGTAAAGTTCGGCGCCGCCAGCCAGGAAGATCGTGGTGGATGCGGCAGGGGCCGGCGCACCGGGCAATTGCGCGACAGAATCGTTCTGGCTGGTGAAATAACGGCAAATCATTGCCACATTGATCCGCTCGGTCGCGCCGGTCGCCAGAGTCGTTACGGTGATGAACTGCGTCATGTCGGTCTGCCCTCCGCATTGCCTCGCCGGTGCTGGCAACCAGCATCCACCGCCACGACCGGCGTGAACAGGTCGCCGTCCGCATCGTCCACCCGCCGCTGAGCAACGCGGGCTGCCGCGCAGCGTTATCGCGGCATGCCTGCGGTCGCCGATGGCGCGGTCGCCGACGTTGTCGCGCAACCTGCCGCCCACGTTGTCGCGCAACCTGCTTCCCTCTGGCGAGGACGCCATGCGCAGGCCGCGCGGCCATCATGGTGTCCTGCCGCCGCACGCGACCGGTTGCTGCCGCGCAGCCTGGCGGCGTGTCCGGTCAGCGCACCGGAATGAATTGACTCCGCCACTCGTTCGCAGGAGCCTGCCGCCACCTTTGATCCGTTCCCAGACACTGCTCAGAGTGAGCGATGACACGGGTCGATAACCAGACCGAACCGCGCCAGGTCTTTCTCTCCACCGAACCTGCCCGTCCCGGCGAGAAACGCCTCGCGTGGGTTGTGGTCATCGTGTCCCTGCTGGCGTTCCTGGTCGGGCTGCCGTTCGTGCGCTCGCCCCTGCCGCGGGTCCCGGCCTTCATTCCAAGCTACGAAGCCGCGCTGTGGATCAATGACATGATCACCGCGGCGCTGCTGTTCAGCCAGTTCATGCGGCTGCGCTCGCGCGCGTTGCTGCTGCTGGCGGCCGGTTACCTGTTCGATGCGCTGATGATCGTGCCGCACGCCTTGTCGTATCCGGGGGTGTTCTCGGAGACCGGTTTGTTGCACGCCGGGCCGCAGACCACAGCGTGGCTCTACGTGTTTTGGCATGCCGGCTTTCCGCTGTTCGTGCTGGCGTACGCGCTGCGTCCCCGCCACGTGCCCGATACGCTGCGCATCGCCCCTGGCCTGGCTATCGCGATCGCCATCGGCCTGGTGGCGCTGCTGGTCATCGGACTGACGGCGTTCGTCACGGCAGGGCACGATCTGTTGCCGGTCGTGATGCGCGGCAGCGATTATTCGCTGATGCTCACCAAGGGCTTCAGCCCAGCCATGTGGGGGATCACCGTCGCGGTGCTGCTGGTGCTGTGGTTCCGCGGCGCGCCGACCGTGCTGGACCTGTGGCTCATGGTGGTGCTGCTGGCCTGGTCGCTGGACATCGGCTTCTCCGCCGTGCTCGGCGCCCACCGTTACGATTTCGGCTTCTATGCCGGCCGCGTCTACGGACTTCTCGCCGCCAGCTTCGTGCTGTGCATCCTGCTGTTCGAGACGAACCGGCTGTACTCCGACCTGACGGATGCCCTGGACCTGGCGGAGACGCGCAACGCGGAACTGACCCGCTCGCGTGCGGAATTCGCCCGTGTCCAGCGGTTCGAGGCGATCGGCCAGCTCGTCGGCGGCGTCGCGCACGACTTCAACAATCTGCTCACCGTCGTCACCGGCGGCCTGGACCTGCTGCTGCGCGACCCTGGCCTGACGCCGCGCAACCAGCGCCTGGTGGGCCTGGCGATGCAGGCCGCCCAACGTGGCGCGCAACTGACCCAGCAGCTACTGACCTTCGCGCGCAAGCAGGTGCTGCGGCCCGAGGTACTGAATCCGAACGAGGTGATCGCCAACCTGGAAACCTTCGTGTCGCCGGCCACCGGAGAGCAAGTGGACGTGGTCACGCAGCTCAGTCCGGTGTTGTGGCCGGCACGGCTGGATCGGACGCAGTTCGAGACTGCGCTGGTCAACCTGGTGCTGAACGCGCGCGACGCGATCGACGGCGAGGGGCGCATTGTCATCGCCACGCGCAACATTGCCCTGGCGGCCGGGACGTTGGCGGATGTGCCGGCGGGAGACTACGCGCTGGTCAGCGTCAGCGACGCCGGTTGCGGTATGACGCCGGAGGACAGTGCCCGCGCCTTCGAACCGTTTTTCACCACCAAAGAGATCGGCAAGGGCTCCGGTCTCGGCCTGAGCCAGGTGTACGGGTTCGTGCGCGGCGCCGGCGGGATGGTGCGCATCGAGTCCAGGCTGGGCCACGGCACCACCGTGGAGATGTATCTGCCGAAATCCACCGAGCCTGCGGCCAAGGCCGAGCCGATCGGAATTGTGCCGATCCGGGCCGCGCAAGGCCACGAGACGGTTCTGGTGGTGGAAGACGATCCGGATGTTTTGAACGTCGCGGTGAGCGGACTGGTGGAACTGGGCTACGACGTCAAGACCGCGACGGATGCGCGCGAGGCGCTGGAGATCGTGCGGTCGGATCCCGGCATCGACGTGCTGTTTTCGGATGTGGTGATGCCGGGCGGGATGAACGGCGCGCAGCTCGCGATGGAGGCGCAACGTCTGCGCGGCGACCTGAAGGTGTTGCTGACATCCGGCTACACCGCCTCGGCACTGACCGAGGAGCATGGCTTGCCGGAGCAGATGGACGTGCTGCGCAAGCCGTACCGGCGGGAGGAACTGGCGAACAAGCTTCGGCTGATCATCGGGGAATCGTGATAGCGGACCTGCCACGCCTCACCGGCACGTCACCGGTCCGATCCGCACCTGCGACTTTGGGCGCGGCTTGAAAGCGAAGCTGGCGCGGCAGTTACCCTCGCCAAGATCGACGGTCACCTGGTTCGATCCGGCGAGCCCCTTGATGAACGCCATCCCATCATACCCGACGATGAATTCACCGCCGCCGTCCAGGTGCGCCGTCGATCCCGCCGGCACGACATGACCGTCGGCGCGCACGAAGACGACGAGCGCGGAGGTCGTATCGCTTTGCACCTTGAAGGGGACCAGGACCCCGCTCCGATCGGCGGGGATGACGTTCTCACTGATCGACCCGATCTCGGCATCCACCGGAAGGTTGGCCGGATCGATGGATATCTTGTTCTGCTGATACGATCGCAACGTCGGTACCAACACCTTGCCTTGCGAATCGCTTGTCCCGGCTGGCCGGTTTTCGTACGACACATCGATGTCGGGTGCTCCGGCGTCCACCACGGCGAACGCATCGTCGATCCGGTCAGAGAAGAACACGTCGCCGCCCATGGTCGCGATGGCACCCGTGGCTTCGAGTGTCGCCCCGCTGCTGGACCGCGTTTGCGTCGCTCCGGCCTGGACCGTCATGTAGGACGAACGATACGCCAGCGAGGCTTGGCGAGACGGGGCCGCCCCCTCGGAATCCTGCACCTGCCAACCGACGCTGCCATACTCGAAACCGAGCGGATGCGACGCGTCCAGCGTGCCGACCGTGCCGCCCTGTCCACTGGACACCGTTGATGAGATAGCGGCGGTTTGGCCCAGCGGAATGGCCAGCCCGAGCAGGATGCCGACGCTCCCGGTGGTGCCGAAATCCTTGAAGGCCGTCGCGAACACGGAAGTGTTGTACGGCAGCGTCCGCGAATACGAGACCGAGGCGAGCTTGGAGACGTTGTTCGAAGCATCCGTCTCGTGGATGACGCTTACACTCCAGCTCGATATCGCGTCGAAGGGGAGCGGCCCGCCAACCGTGATCCGGTCCAACGCCCGCGGAGCATGCGTGTTGCCGTAGACGTTGAGTTGGGCCACGCTGACCGCAGGCAGAATGAGGGGACTGCTGGTTGGGACTGGTGTCTGGGCGAAGATGATATTCTGCTGCCTTGCAGTCGCCGAGGCCAGGTCTTCATAGTCGCCGAACGTCCGTTGCGACCCGACATCGACAACGATGCCAAGGATGTTGGTCTCGTAGGAGCCCGCGGCCTGCGCACCCGTGCCAATGCCCCACAGGCTTCCGCCGGCACCGGTGCTCGCAGCAAACTTGCTGACCGCAATGGCGGCGGTAGCGACACCGAAGGTCCCGGTTCGCGCGGCCATCCCCAATCCGCCGTTCGCGATGCCGCTGCCGCCCTCGGCATGGCCCTCCGCGGTGAACCAGTTCGTGAGGCCCTGCCGCCAGGTTGCCGAGGCGACCGGTTGCGCGAGATAGTTGTCGGTGATGGAGCCGTACGACAAGCGTGGCAGGCCGGCTTCCATCGACCAGCTACTAAGCCCCGGGGCAAGCAGATTGGCCGAGCCGTAAAACGGGACGTTGGTTGCCGTTTCGTGTCCGGACGAGTCTCGGATCACCATCTGGGCATTGCCGGCGCCGGTGACCAGCGGGATGTTGGTCAGGCTGAACGGGCCGGTTTCGACGTCCTGCGAGAAGATTCTGGTGCTGTTGATATAAAGGTCCACCGTCGATGGCACCTCGGCAGTGCCGCCCACATTGGCAATCGGCATGGTGACGAGGTCCGGCCGCAAGGTGAAATCCCGCTGCACCTGCATGCCGCCGATGCGGATCGGCCGTGTCCACAACAAGGCGCCGTTGACGGTGTCGCCGGCGGTCCAGGAGATCATCCGGTCGGGATCGGAAAACCGATAGAATGTATCGAGCCGAATAACGTTGGTGCCACCGTTGTTGTAGCGATCGACAATGCCTGACTGTTCGAACGTGCCGAATGGAGAGAATGCGCGCAGGTCCAGCGTGAGAGAGGTGCCGCTAAACGCGAAAGGCTGGGAATCCAGCGGGATGTTGAAGGTGCTGAACAGATCGTAGTTGAGCACCATGCCCCAGCCGACCTGCGGATGTACCGGGCCCGCGCCATTGCTCAGGTCGAATACGTGAGGCAGCCGATAGGCGTTGTCGACGGTGATCCGGATGCGCTGTGCGCGCTCCTCGTAGGTATATTTCAGGGTCGGGATTTCGTTGAGCATCACCATGTCGGCGGTGGAACGGGTCGCATCGGTGCGCAAGCCCATCGACGCGAGCTCGGCCCGGGTCGCGCCAATCATGCCGCCGGGAAACCGCACGAAAGCGCCGATCATATGGATCGGGGCACCGTTTATCACCACATCGAGCTGCAGATCACTCTGCTGTTCCGCTGCGTACGGCGACCGGGCGCCATAGAGCAGGGTAAGCCCGACCGCCAAGCCGATGACCAGGAACGCCCTACGGCATAGTTTGCAACAGAGCCGTTGCATGTATTGGCCCGTTGTTGGTCTCGGCGGCGATCGCCACGTCCCCTCTCGCGCCGAAGCCGCGCGGGGGGTTCGTAATGGTGAAATTCATCGATGACCGGCCAAGCACGTAGCCGACGAGACCATTGCCGTAAGAGACCGTTGCTCCCGCTTCATCGCGCAGCCGCAGGGACGCGACCCGCAACCGCTCATCGCCGGCGTTGGTACCACCGATCACCAGCCGGCCAGCCACGAGTTGGAGCGACCAGGACACGTTGGGACGGGTGGTTTGCCGGGCCCGGAAAAACACCGGGATCGATTGGCGGATCAGGATGTTGACATTGCTCTGGCTCAACCGCTTTGGGTCCGGCAACTGATCCACCCACACGCGGTAGCTTTCCTCGCCCTGGACCGGACGGTTGGATGTGCGCACCACCCGGACCGTATAGTCCTCACCAGGTGCGAGCGTGACGATCGGCGGAGAAGCCGCAACGTCGGTTGTGGGTTCGAGGCTTTCGTGCCCGTCGGTTTGTACCCAGCGGAACACGCGGGTTTGCACCGCGAGGTCGACCGCCTCGCTGTTGCGGAGCGTCAGCGTTCCGGAAGCTGCCGGCGCGTTGAATTCCAGCACCACAGGTTCGACTTGCAGTATCGAGGCCGCCGCGGTTCCGGCAGCACCGCACCACGCTGTCATCGCCAGGATTGCCAGCAGGTAGATCGACTTCATGGCGGTATGCTTCTTCTGCTGTTCTATCGCGCGGCCTCCGCCCGGAGTCTTGGTAGCGAGGAGGCAGTGTTTTGCGGCTTTGCGGTTTCCCCGCCTGGACTCCGCCCCGGCCGGATCAGAAGTAGATAGTGATATTCACGGTATCAGAATAGGCGCCCGGCGGCGGCGAAGAGGCGACCGTCGGAATCTGGCCGTAAACGTTGATCGATTGTGCCGACCCGTTGCCGGTGCCGGTGTAGCAATCGGTCGAGGTCGTGCACGTGGCACTGTCGGTGGCGGTGGACCACGGTGTCGTCATGCCCGCGTTGGTGTACAGGTTGTACGGCAGGTAGTTGGTGCTGGCGAACACCATGCGGCGCGTCGTCGAGTAGTTTGCGCCGTTGTCCAAGCCAATCGCGTACGGAGCCTGGTTCGTGCAGGTGACCGAGATCGACCCTGTAGCGGTCGCGGCGGTCGATACGAGGCCGGCGCCCAACTGGGAGGTGAAGGCCATACTTGTCGCACCGATCGTGCAGGAGGCCAGGATGGTCATCGACACTGGCAGTGTGCCAGTGGCCGTTCCGGCCTGGGCAATAGGCTCCGCGGACATCCATGACAGGATGGCCGCAAGACCGATGATCGCGGAACGCATGCGGCTGCGCCGTGCCCATCCGATCCGGGCGGAACAGATGCCAGAGTGCAGTCCAGGATTCATGTTTAGCATCGTCATCTCGTTTGTGTGAATCGCTTCGGCATCACGTGGGATCATATTCGGATGTTCCTTACAGACAGTTAACGGCTGGTTTTTCGCGCGTATCGAGCCGGGCACGTCAGCCTTGTTGAGGCCAACTGCGCCCGTGGAAATGGTACTTGTCATCTTCGTAGCCTCAGGCCTCTGCCCAAGCAGTGCCAGGAACAATCCGCTGTGGTCGTCCCGCCTGCCGTCGGTCCCAATCAGCCGATGCTGTCGGGTTGCCTTGCGTTCGACGGTTTTCGCCGTGAGGTCTTATCGCAAAAAGTAGTGAACAAACCGTGAACAACGACCCCGGGATGCTTAAGATTTGTCGCATTGCGGCTATGTTGCGGTCGCAAGGCTCCAGCGCTCTGCGTCCCCGGATAATCCTGCTGTGACCCGCAAGCTTCGCAGGTGCCTCGACGTGATCTCGTACCCACGGCGCCGGACAAGGCGGAGAGACGGCAGGCGCAGCGCCGACGACGGGCGACGCGAGGTGCTTCCGCCTCACGTTATATCGCGCAATGGTTAATGCTGCTGAACCCGGCGCTGAAGCAGGGCGGCAGAATTCACGGTGGGGGGTGCGGCGATGCAAATTGCAGTTCGTGATGGCGGTCGCATAGACCTGGAAAGGCAAACTCGGAGCTATAAGCTCCGATTGGGCAACTGCCAGCGCCATACAACGAGCCGTATTGAATAATCTGGGAGCTGACTTGCGCCATGTATTCCGTGTACGATCCGGGCACCACGCTCTGCCGGCCGCTGGGAATGACCCCGTATTACGCCGTCCCGCTCACATAAACCACCCCGGAGCCATTGGCCTGCACGGTGACCGGTTCGCCGCCTCCCAGGTGCTTGTTTGGGTAATTGCCATAGGGATAGGTTTCGGCGGAATTCCAATACAGATTGAATGGCAGCAGGTTCGAGCCTGATATCATGTTCCGTTGATTGCCGACCGCGTCCGGGCCTGCTCGCACGCTGACGCAGAATTGGGAGATGGCGTTCGGCGTCGCCCCGTGCAACTGATGGTGCCGATGCCCGATGTGGAGATCGCGAGTCCCGCAAGGACGTCGATGGAGCCGAACTGCATATTGCTGAACGTGTTCGTGCAGTTCATGGTTGCCGCTGCCGGCCTGGCCATGCGGTATAACGCCGGGGCTGCGAGCAGCGAGATCAGCAGCTTTCGCAGGTCGCTGCCTTTATTGCGCGCTTGATCGGCTGGGACGGTTCCAGTCATCAGTCGGTGACTGTCACCACGACCGGATCGTTGTATGCGCCGGCCGTGGCAACGTTGGTTTCCACGGGAAGGAGAAACTGGCCATGCCGGTCTTTCCGGTCGGCGGTCAGGCAGGACCCGGCGCGAGGCGGTTGGCCGCCATAGCCAAGCTCAGCCGCGACCGATCCGGTTGGGGCGCCGGTGGGCCGCGCGAGCCGCGGCGGAGGACCGTGGGTGGCGACGATCCAGGCCCGGGGGAAGGACCCGGTGCAAACAAGCCGGCGAGTGCGGCGGTCGGACCGCAAGCGGCATTTGGCTTTTTTCCCGTACTACGCCGGTATTCTGCGTTAAGGGACTTAAGCAACAATTAATCGGTCGCCGCGAGTTACCCGGAATCCGCCTCCACCCAACCCCCACCTTGTTCCCCCCACGCCCTGCCACTAGGGTGCGCGCCGCATCGCCAGGAAGCTGCGCCGTATGTCCCACGAGCCCCTCTACAAGCGCGTCCTGCTGAAGCTCTCGGGCGAGGCCCTGATGGGCAAGCGCGAGTACGGGCTGGACAACGACACGGTCCGCGCTATCGCCGTCGATATCGGCGACGTGGTCGCCATGGGCGTCCAGGTCTGCGTGGTGATCGGCGGCGGCAACCTGTTCCGCGGCGTCGCCGGCGCCGCCGCCGGCATGGAGCGCGCCCAGGCCGACTATATCGGCATGCTGGCCACCGTGATGAACGCCCTCGCCATGCAGGCGGCGCTGGAGCAGCGCAACACCCCCACCCGGGTGCAGTCCGCCATCCCGATGTCCTCGGTCTGCGAGCCTTATATCCGCCGCCGCGCCGAGCGCCACATGGAGAAGGGCAGGGTGGTCGTGTTCGCCGCCGGCACCGGCAACCCGTTCTTCACCACCGACAC
>Ga0181521_10001122_pt1 | contig 33198 bp, 26 predicted proteins | sample PEATcosm2014_Bin_32_FD_119764 | JGI IMG/M metagenome (GOLD analysis project Ga0181521, IMG submission 119764) | Peatland microbial communities from MTU Mesocosm Facility, Houghton, MI, USA - PEATcosm2014_Bin02_60_metaG | ecosystem: Environmental > Terrestrial > Soil > Wetlands > Peat | place...
CCTGTCTCCATCCACCTGGTACAGCACCGGTTTCTTGAATCTGGCCAGACCATTGGATGCACTCAGAGCTAAACTGCCGTCCGCGTCGACGCTGGCGCGGGCGCCGTCGATCCGCCAGGCGATCGGGCTGGGGTCGGCGCCGGGGGCGACCACAAAGTCGTACTCCAACTGGCGCTGATTCCCGTAAAAAACCAGATCCACGCCAGGGTAGATCTGGGGATACTTGACCTTGCCATAGGTCGGGATGCCGGAGCGCCATTTCTGAGGATCGTTGCCAATGAAGTAGCTCACCACGCCGGACTGCCGGACCAGTCCTGCGGCGTCGGCCTTGGCATTTGCCCCGATCAGGCTCATGTGCAGGGTGTCGACGGAGGCGGCTTCCGGTGCTTGCCCCGTCGCCGCGGCCGATGCCGGCCGTTGCCGCTCCAGGTTCAGGACGACCTTGCCCGGAGCGAGGAAGAGCGCGTAGCCGGAACCCCGCGAGAGAAATTGAACCGTGGAGGCCGCCTGCCCCTGGTTCGGCTCGAAACTCAATGGCACGCTCATGAGCTTCGCTTCCGAGCGGTTCGTGGACAGTGGAAGCGATCCGGGGGATTCCACCGGAAGGGCTGCCGCTCCGGGACCGGCCTGCCCGGAAGCCGCCGGTGCCGCCTGCCGCTTATGATCTCCCGAGGCCGCAGAAGCGCGCGGCCAGCCAAGACTGAAGAAGATCGAAATGATCGTGAGCGCCATTATTGCCCGAAGTGCACGCACCCGGGCCGCAACCGAAGGCCGTTCGCTGCTCATACCCGTTGTCCCTCTCTGTCCTCCCGGAATTCTACGGGAGTTTACTCGGCCGGGATTTCCGTTTGGCTTCCTGGCCACCATCAATAATAGCTCTTTCGGAGCTGTTTCTCTCATGTCTTTTCATCCGAGCGAATCACCGGCGATTATACATCCAACCGCCTGAATTGGAGCTGTTTATCTCATTTTTTCACCCTGGCGACTCCAGCGGCCCACGCTTCCACCGATCTGTCTTGCGGAAGTGTCAGCCACCACCACGAGGTCTACCCCCAATGCCTTTTGGAACACGGTTGCCCGCGGAGATGTCGAGCGGTCGCCGTCCCCGAGCCAACCGCGGTGGCGGAAACGGTGGAGATCCGGGCGGCGTAGTCCAAGCGGCGGTAACGTCCCGTCCATCCCCGGCTCTCCCATCCCCGGCTCTCCCATCCCCGGCTCTCCCATCCCCGGCTCTCCCGTCCCGGCTCTCCAGGGCCGCGACCTCCCAAGAATATTGGTTGGGTGTGGGGCAGGATGTCATCCTGCGAGGCGATCGACAATCGCCTCGCGGTCCGATTGGCAATCGGACCGCAGCTTGGCAAGCTGCCCCACAAACAAACACCTTCATGCTCTGCCCTCGCTCGGTCCCGCGACTACAGACCGGCGCGTGGAGATTATAGTCTAACCATGGACTATCTATTCGTTATAAATGACGCTCCGTACGCGAGCGAACGCGCCTACAATGCGATTCGCTTTGCGACGTCACTCACCTCCAATCCGGATCGGACGGCGAAACTCTTCTTCGTCGGAGAAGGTGTTTGGTGCGCCGTGACCAATCACAAAGTTCCCGGCGGGCAGCACGATATCGAGTCGATGCTCAGGGAGTTTCTCGCCGCAGGGCGCCATGCGGGTGTATGCAGGACCTGTATGGACGCGCGTGGGATCGCGACGGAAACACTCATTCAAGGAGCCCACCGCAGCAGCATGGACGAACTGGGCGCATGGACCGCGGAGGCGGACAAGATACTCGTCTTCTAACTACACATCTGTGGCGCAAAGCAGCCGCCCACAGCCCGAGAACAAAGCACGGACCATCCTGGCGAGCTCGTTGGACGCGATTCCCGCCCCTTACACCACCTTCGGCAGCCTCTCCCGCCGCGTCATCCACTCCTCGCTGTTGAACACGCGTGGGCCGACGGCGATCATCCGCGGCAACAGGTTGAACAGCGCGGACGGCGTCCAGTGTTCGCCACGGCGCGTGCGGTAACCGCGCCGGTTCAACTCGTCGGCGACGCGCGACAGCGGGCAGTCCTCCACAATCAGGTCGAGCGCCAGAACGATGATTTCGATCTCGGCGGGGTTTCCCACCAGTTGCGTGCAATCGTCGGAAACCTGCAGGCCGTATGGAATTTCCTCCACCCAGCCGTGCGCCCTCGGAGGCGCCGCTTCCGCCGCCTCGCGCTCCCACTCCAGACCCACCAGCCGCCATCCTGCCTGGATGCGTTCCTCGAGGTACTCCGGCCTCACCAGACCGGCGATCGGTTCCTGAATGCGTTCTTTCCGGGCCATCAGACACCTCCCACTCCGCTTGTCCAGCAAGCGGCGTGCCAGGTAGGACGGCGCACGAACGCGTTGACAGACGACAGACACCGATCGTCTGTCCCACGGCTCCTGTCCGTTCCTGGGAAAACGCCGTCTCCGATTGGGACCCGGCTACTTGGCTGTCTCCGACTCGAAGTGCGCAACCATATCGGTCAGCTCCTGAACCAGATCGCGGTTGTTCTGCCGCTGCGCCTCGGCCAAAGCGCGGCGGGCAACGTCGGCGCCCTCGCGAAACTGGCGCACTTCGCCGTATGCCGCGGCGAGTAGGTCGAGAATCACCGGCTCACGCCAGCCCGTCAAGTCCGCCGCGGCTTTCAGGTGCGGAATGGCGTTGCCGAATTCGCGCGCCGCAGCCAGAACGCGGCCGAGATTGAACTGATAGTCCACCGAACCCGGCGCGATGGCGACGGCGGCCTCGAGGTGGTTAATCGCCTCCTCGAGAGAGCCTTGGCGAGCCAGCACGATGGCGAGGGCGTTGTGGGCGTCGCCGTTCTGCGGGTCCTCGGCCAGAGCCGCCCGGCACTGTTCGATCCCTTCGTCGGTGCGGCCGTCTTCGAGCAGCGCGACAGCCAGGTTACTGCGCACTTTGGCGTTACGCGGCTCCAGTTCGATGGACTTGCGATAGGCCTCGATCGCTTCGGCGAGTTTTCTCTGGCCCTGCAGGGCGATGGCGAGATTACTATAGGTAGGGGCGTAATTCGGCTCGATCCGGATGGCCAGGCGGTACTCGGCGATCTCCTCATCCACCTGGCCCAGTTCGCCCAGGGCGAGGCCGAGTTGTAAATGCGGGCGCGCCTCCTCGCCGTTCAGCTCAATCGCCTTGCGCCATTCCGGGATAGCGTCCGCATAGTGCTTCTTCTCGGCCAGATCCCAGGCGCGATCGAAGACGCGGTAATAGTCGGTGGCGGGCGCGTCGAGTTTCTCGAAGCCATCCGGCGGCACGTTGACGAACTCGGGGATGTTGACGGCGCGATTGGCTGCCGTCGCATTCTCGATCAGCACCGGCGGACTGTCGTTGCCATCCTTGTCGATGTGCGTCAGGTACATTTGCGTGTACGGCGAGCGGGCCTTGGAGGAGAACACCAGCCAGCGGCCGTTGGGGGAGAAGCTGTGCCAGGAGTTCATCAGCCGAGTGTTGCACTTCATCAAGCGCGCCTTGCCGCCCTTGAACGGCACGATAAAGAGCCGGCTGTCGGGGCGCATCAGCAGGCCGTTGCGGGCCTGCACGAAAACGATCCAGCGGCCATCCGGCGAGACCTTGGGAAAACTGTTGCTGAAACCGTTGTGAGAGGCGCCGGCGATGGGCTCGGCGGCTCCGCCCCGCCCATCGTTGAAAGGGATGCGATAGAGGTCGTACTGGATCTGCGTCTCGTTCGGATCGTTGGCGTACTGCGCCACCTTCGTGCCCTCGGGGAAAGGCTCTTTCGCCTCCGCGCGCGAGAAGACGATGTACTTGCCGTCGGGACTCCAGAAGGCGCCGCACTGGACGTAGCGCGGATCGTTGGCTCCCGGCAGGGTATGGAATTCGCGGGCTTCGCGGTCGTACCAGGCGAGCACGCCGCGCGTCGGATAGAACACCTGCCCGAAGCGGAAATCCTTGAAGTTGGCGACGTAAATTCGTTCCTGCGGCCGCATGCCCGGCCCGGTCTGCTTGGCGCCGGGGTCGTTGATCATGTTCACCACGTAACGCCCGTTGGGCGAGACCTGCGACATGAACGAGACGCGGATGTTCACGCTCTTCTGGAAGGGGAGGTAGGCGCTCCACTTGATCACGTTCTCGTTGCGGATAGCCGCTTGCTTGGCGAGCGGAATCAGCGCGTAGAGCCCCTTGTCGTTCTGCGGGCCATCGACGTCCAGGCCCATCGTTTTTGCATCGCGCGAGAAGGAATGGCAGTTGGCGCAGGTCGGGAGGCCTTGCATCAGAACCTTGCTCTTTGTCTCTCCGATGCTGCGCAGTTCCCACTTGACGTAGCCGAGGGCGCCCTTGGGCAGCGGGCTGATCACGCCCTTTTCCCCGACGCTTGGGATCAGCGGCACGTCGCGGAAGAAGATCGGCGCGCCCACGGGATCTTTCGAGGTTTGGAAGCTGGACTGACCCTGCGAGACCGGCGTGGTCGAGTTCTCACTCTCGAGTCCGCCGATGGTCAGCGTGGCCGGCCGCTGCACCGACTGCCTCTTGATCGCCGCCCAGGTTTCGGGATCCGGCTTCCACGAATGGGCCGCAGCCTCCTCCGGAGTGAGTTGGGGGAGTTCGTTGTTCGGCGCGACGCACTGCTGGTCGATTTCTCCGACGCGGAGGCGCTCGCCCTTCACGTTGAGACGGAGGGGGGTGGTGCCGCGCCCGAAGGAGACCTCGATACGCCAGAGCGTAGCGCGCTCGTCTTCGTCGCGCCAGAGGAAGGTCGGTGGCGCCAGGTCGGGCGGGTAGATCGTCCCCGCCACGGGCAAGTCCACGGTGAGGCGCCCCGGTGCGAGTGCACCTTGCGCCCTGGCCGCGGAGGAGCCGGCGGAAAGAGGAGCGCGTTTGGCGGCCACATGTTGGACCAGCAATCCCATGAAGAGAGACAAGGCAACGGCGAGCAGCCAGCGCGGCGCCCGGCGGACGCGCAGGCCGCCAGCCAGAGTTCTCCATCGGGAAGTGCTAAAAGACACGGTTTCCTGCATTCCGCCCCTGGTCTTCATTCTGGCATACGCCCTAGCGACAGTATAGACCCGGTCGCCTACGGCCTGATCCTTGACGCCCATTGGTTAAGCGGGAGAGCGAAAAGGGAAATTCGGACCCATAACTAGATTGGCAGGATCGGAAATCAGTCCGGCACTTGAAACTTGGTTCCCGGAGAATCGCCACCTCTGCAGCCGGCCAAAGAAAAAAACGGCCCGGCCTCCACTGAATGAAGGCCGGGCCCATGGGAAGAAACCGATGCTCTCTCAAAAACTCGCGTCCTTAGCGACGGCTGCTACTGCTGCCACCGCCGGAATGGCCGGAGGAGCCGTGGCCGCCGCTTCCGCTACTGGACGGGTGGCTGGCGCTACCGCCGCTCGACCGCGGCGCATTGGAAGATGGCGCGCTACGCTGCTGGCTGGGCGCGCTGTAACGCGGCGCACTGTTCGCGGGCGCATTGTAGCGTGGGCTGCCGCTCGAGTACGGGCTGTTGCGGTATGCCGAGTTCGGCGTACCGAACCGCTGCCAGCCGCTGGAAGACGATGACGACCGCGCGGCCGCGTTCGACTGCGTGCCCGGCGCGCCAAAACGACTCCAACCCGTGGAGCCCGAACTGCCGTTCGCTCGAGCCGCCGCGCCTGGCTGGGCTGTGGACCGGTTCACACCGCCCTGCCCCGCCATGCCGCGAGCGGATGCCGCCGCTTGCGGAGAATGGAAGAACGTGGTGTTGCCAGTGCTCCGCGGCGTGTAGGACGCCGCACGGCTGGAGAACCGGGTGGCAGCGCTGCCCGCGGACAATGGAACAGCCCCGTGAATCATTCCCGCCGACGCGAACTGCGCCGCCGTGGGCCGTACGATGTTGGAAGCCCGCCCGTTCTGGAAGTCATGCACGGAAAGTCCCGTCACGCCGTTTGCGACACGCGCGTTTCGATAGTAATTTCTGACGTTTACGTTCGAAATACTCATCGAGCGGTTCATGTATCCGGCGGAACCGTAGAATCCCCTGCCCCACCATGGGTGGAAGACTTCATACGGCGCCAGCGGTACCCAGCCGATGTTGCCGAATCCAAAGCCAACCCCGAAGCCAACTCCACCACCGAAGCCGAAGAAGCCGACCAACGCCGGAGACCAATAGTGCGGCACGCCGAAGACACCCGGGTACCACAGCCAGCCCAAACCGGTCCTCCAGAACCAGCGGCCATAGTGATACGGAGCCCAGCCCCAAGAATCGGCGCTGACCCAGCTCCAGCCATACCAATCCAACCACTCCCACTGCCCGTTTTGATACGGCGCCCAACCTGGCGCGACCTGCGGCTGCCAGACGTTGCCGTAATCGGGCGTGTAAACCCAATCCCCGTTATTGTCCAGATCCTCGGAGCCGTAAACTCCCTGCGGCACGCGCTGCGCGCTACGCGATTGGGTGAGCCCGCGATCGCGGCTGTCGGACCAGGCATCCCAGGCATCGGCTGCCGGCGCGGCCACCACTTGGAATTCAGGGTCGGCAGTGGAACCGCGGGCGATCATCATTTGTCCGGTGCTCACCCATTGTGAACCCTTGGGCGAGAACACCTCGACGTCCCCTGCCCTGACGGTGAGCTCAGTTTGGCCGGCGGCGGTGACTGAAATCCGATAAATCCCAACTTTCGTTGGCCTTACAGAAATATTCGGAGTATCTACCTCGGCGCTTGTGCTGGAAGGCCTTAACACACGGTAGGTTAAGGTTCCCTGAGAGAGCTCGATTTGAAGCCGGCCGGCCTCCAGGGCTGCGATTCTGATCTCCGCGGTACCGCCCAGCCGGATCAGATTGGCCGAATCGAACTCGACTTCGGCCCGCGAGTTGGGGCCGGTCGAGATGTGATCGTCGGCCAGCAGCGGCGCGTTGATGACGCCTGCCACCCAGTCTGCGTCGCCGCGTTTCACCGAAACCTGGCCGTCCATGACGCTGATGCGGGCGACGCCGTGTTGCTGGTCGTCGGCATCCTGCGCCCGGAGAGGTGCGCCGGCGCCAGCCGTCAGAACGGCTGCCAGAACCCATCCCATCGAGCGAAGCTGCGTGCGAACCATGGCGGAATCCTTTCTAACGTCCGCTGACGGAGCAGCACGGAGACTGCCAAAGACCAACGGCAAGCTTTTCAAATAGTTAAGGGTTCTTAACGCGGCCCGGGAGTGGCCGAAAACCACCAGCATGGCTGCGTTGGAGCAGGCCGCGAAGGAAGCGAACCCTTTCGAAACGCTGGAATGCGCCAGCGCCACTGGACTGCTTGCAAATGTGCATTTATAATGCATAATTACAAGTAGGAGTCCGCCTATGCGCCGTCGCTACATCCCGCGTGCGTTGGAGCCGGTCCTCCGAAAGGCTGCCGCCCAATTCCCGGCGGTAGTTCTGACGGGACCGCGGCAGTCGGGGAAGACCACGCTACTGAAGCATGTTTTTGGCGAAACGTCCGGCTATGTCTCGCTCGAGCCGCCCGACGTGCGCGCCGCGGCGGCGGCCGATCCGCGTGGCTTTCTCGATCTTCACCTTGCGCCTGCTATCTTTGACGAAGTACAGTACGCGCCGGATCTGTTGCCGTACATCAAAGAGAGCATCGATGAACGCCGGGACGCGCACGGCCAGTACTTTCTGACTGGATCGCAGAACCTGTTGCTCACCCAGCAAGTCACGGAATCGTTGGCCGGCCGTGCGGCGATGCTGCGGCTATTGCCCGTCTCCCAAGGCGAGGAGTCGGGGAGGCCGCTCGATCCGCTGCCTTGGGAACCACCCGCACGATCGGAAAAGCCGCATCCTGCCGTCAAGCACATTGCGCCGTCGGACCTCTGGAAGAACTTCGTGCGCGGCGGATATCCGGAACTGGTCGCGGAACCCGATCGCGACATCTCGCTGTGGCACTCCAGCTACGTGCAGACCTACCTGGAGCGGGACGTCCGATCGCTTCGGCAAGTTGGGGACCTGATCTCGTTCCAGAGTTTCTTGCGCGCACTCGCGGCCCGGACCGGCCAACTACTCAACCTCACCGACGTTGCGCGCGATCTTGGGGTGGCGGTGAACACCGCCAAGGCGTGGCTCTCCGTGCTGGAGGCCACCTTCCAGGTCATCGTGCTGCGGCCGTACCACGCCAACGTCGGTAAACGCCTGGTCAAAACGCCGAAGGTCTACTTCACGGACACCGGCATGCTTTGCTACCTGGCTGGTTTGAAAGATCCGGATCACGCGGCAGCGGGTCCGCTCGGTGGGGCAATCTTTGAAACCGCCGTTCTTCTTGAAATTGTGAAAGCGTTCGTCAACCGGGGCGAAGAGCCGCAGATCCACTTCTGGCGCACTTCGGCCGGAGTGGAAGTCGATCTGGTTGTCGAAGCCAGCGGCAAATTGATCCCGATTGAAGTGAAGCTTTCCGCCACGCCTCGCCCCGCCATGGCCAGTGGGATTCGGGCTTTCCAGGAAGACCTCGGCGAGAAAGCCGGACAGGGGTTCGTCATCCATCCGGGAGATGTCCGGCTGCCCTTGGCGCCGAAGGTCGTCGCGTTGCCATTCATTGAACTTTGACGCCCCGAGTCAATCGCACACCGTATTCCGGCAGTTGAGGTCAGGCGGTGACGCTGCGCCCTACTGCGCGGCGACGGCGTTGGCTTCATCGGCGGTGAAGTAGGCGCAATCGGGATGATGGAAAACCAGCGCGCTCACGCTCGCTTCGGGCTCCATCATCATGCCCTCGGTGAGTTGCACGCCGATGTCCTCCGGCCGCAGCAGATTCCACAGGCCCTGCTGGTCGTCGAGATTGGGGCAAGCCGGATAGCCGAAGCTGTACCGCTTGCCGTGATACTTCGAAGTGAAGCGGTCGTGCATGGTCATGGTGGGCGGATCGGGGAAGCCCCAGTCCTCACGGATGCGGCGGTGCAGCCACTCGGCGGCGCCTTCGGCGGTTTCGATGGCCAGCGCCTGGACCGCGTGGGCTTTGAGGAACATGCCCGCCTGCTTCCACTCTTCGGAGCGCTGGCGGACGTTTTCTCCCGCCGACACCACGAACAGCGCCAGGTGATCGCGCCGCCCCTCCTCGGCCTCGAGGATGTAGTCGCTGAGACACAGCCCATCGGTCCGCCGCTGCCGGCCAAACTGAAACGTGTGCAGCGGCGTTTCGGCGCCCGGAGCAAACAGGTGAATCGAATTGCCGTCGCGCTCGGCCTCGAAGAATTGCCACACCGCTTTCACTTTCATGAAGCGCGCCACTTCCTGCTTCAGCCCTTCCACCTGGTGGAACAGCTCCAGGGCCCTGGGCTCGCGCTCCAACAGCGCCTGTTCGAAATTGCCCTTGTAGCCGAGGTGGCGGCCGTAGAGCATGTACGGGTTGATGTAGCTCCACACTTCGGTCAGATGCGGCACGTCGCGGACCCTGCGCTCGAGATACGGCACGGGCGGTATCGAGATATCGGTCCGCACCTTGGCGCTGCGCCGGTCGGTGGCCGCCGGCGCCTCCTCTTCGACGGGTGCTGCGACGGGCGCCGGCGCTCCGCGATGCGCCGCCAGCACGTCCGCGCGTGTGCTCGGGTCCATCAGCCGGTTCATCAGGCTGAGCCCGGTCATGGCGTCCTTGGCATAACACACGCCATTGCCATAGGCCGGCTGAATCCGCGTGCGGGTGAACTTGTCCGACAGCGCCGCGCCGCCCACCAGCAGCGGGACGGCGATGCCGGCGGATTGCAAATCGCCGGCGGTAATCACCATCTGCTGCGTGCTTTTCACCAGCAGGCCGGAAAGGCCGATGGCATCCGGATGGTGCTCGTGGCAGGCCTGAATCAACTGGTCGGGAGGCACCTTGATGCCCAGGTTGATCACCTGGTAGCCGTTGTTCGAGAGAATGATCTCGACCAGGTTCTTGCCTATGTCGTGGACGTCGCCCTTTACCGTGGCCAGGATCACCTTGCCGCGCGATTTCGATTCGGCCCCTTGCATGAACTGTTCCAGGTGGCTGACGGCGGCCTTCATGGCTTCGGCGGATTGCAGCACCTCGGCCACGATCAGCTCATTGTTGTTGAACAGGCGGCCGACTTCCGTCATGCCCGCCATCAACGGCCCATTGACGATGGCGAGCGGATCGGCTCCCTCGCCGCGTTTGCGGTCCAGATCGGCAATCAGGCCATCCTTGCTGCCTTCGATGATGTAGTTCGCCAGGCGCTGATCGAGCGGCAGATTCACGCTCTGCTTCTCGCGCTTGCCGGTCTGCCGGAAGTGCAAGGCAATGGCCGCGATGTGGAACTGGTTGAGCGACGCTTTTTGCTCCGGGCTCTGCTGCCGCCAATCCTCCGGCACCGCGTGCAGCAATTCGTCTTCGGCATCCAGCGCCGGCGCGTTGAACAGCAGGTTCTCGGCCAGCCGCCGTTCCTCTTCCGGAATCGACGCATAGCGCTCGAGCTTCTCCGCGTTGACGATCGCCAGGTCCAGGCCAGCCTTGGTGCAGTAATAAAGGAAGACCGAATTCACCACCGCGCGCGCCTCCGGCGGAAGGCCGAACGAAACGTTGGAGATGCCCAGAATGGTCTTCGAGTACGGCACACGCTCCTTCACCAGCCGGATGCCTTCGATGGTTTCGACGGCGCCGCCGATGTAATTGACGTCGCCCGTCGCGCAGGGGAACACCAGCGGATCGAAGATGATGTCCTCGGGAGGCACGCCGTACTTCTTGGTGAGCAGATCGTGGGAGCGCTCGACCACGGCCAGCTTGCGCTCGCGCGTGAACGCCTGCGCCTGCTCTTTGTCCTCGTCGATGGCGCCCACCACCAGCGCGGCGCCATACCGGCGGGCCAGCGGGCAGACCCGCTTGAACTTCTCTTCGCCGTCCTCCAGATTGATCGAATTGACGATGCTCTTGCCCTGGCAGTAGGTGAGCGCCAGTTCCACCGCTTCCGGGTCGGTGGTGTCGATCATGATCGGCGCTTTGATCTTCTGGACCAGCTTCTCGAAGAACGGCGGGATGTCCTGGAATTCGTCGCGGTCCGCGCTCTGCAGGCAGACATCCACGATCTGCGCGCCGTTCTTCACCTGCCGGCGCGCGATCTCGGTGGCCTCTTCCCACTTCTCCTCCGCCACGAGGGACTTGAAGAGGCGCGACCCGATCACGTTGGTCCGCTCGCCCACGATCAGCGGCCGGCTGCTTTCCTCGGCTTCCACCAGTTCGATGCCGGAATAATAGGCGCGGTGGGACGCCACTGGCACACGCCGCGGCCGTTTGCCCTCGGTCATCTCGACGAGCGCGCGGATGTGATCCGGCGTGGTGCCGCAACAGCCTCCCAGAATGTTCACCCATCCCAGGTCGACAAACTTCTCGAGTTGCGCCGCGAGCGATTGCGGCGTCTCCGGAAACTTCCCTTCGGCGTCCGGCAGACCCGCGTTGGGATAACAGGAAACCGGAAACCGGCTGATCGCGGCCAGCGTGCGGATGTGGTCGGTCATCAGGTCCGGCCCGGTGGCGCAGTTCATCCCCACCGCCAGCAGATCCTGGTTCTCGATGGACGTGTAGAACGCGTCGATGGCCTGCCCGCCCAGCATGGTGCCGGTTCGTTCGATGGTGGCGGACGCGATCACCGGAATATCCATGCCGAGGTCATGCCGCAGTTGCCCGATCGCCAGCAGCGCGGCTTTGAGGCTGCCCGTATCGAATGCCGTTTCCACCAGCAGAAAGTCCGCCCCGCCTTCCATCAGCGCCTTGGCCTGCTTGTAGTAAGCGGCTTGTATGACGGGAAAGGTGACCGATCCGGTGATGTTGATGTCTTTGTTGGTCGGCCCCATCGAGCCGGCCACGAAGCGCGGCTTGTCGACCGAAAACTCGTCGGCAACTTCGCGGGCGATCTGGGCCGCGCGGAAGTTCAGCTCCTGCACCCGGTGCTGCAGGTGGTTATCGGCCAGCGCAATGCTGGTTCCCCCGAAGCTGTTGGTTTCCACCGCGTCCGCGCCCGCATCGAAGTAGAAGCGATGAATGTTCCCGATGACATCCGGCCGCGTGACGACAAGAATCTCCGGACAGTTCTCGTGCCCCTCGTAATCCGTCTTGATCGACAGCGGGACCTGGTGAATCATGGTCCCCATGGCCCCGTCGAGCACGAGGATCCGATCGTCCAGAATCTGCCGGAGCGCGCGCTGGCGCTCTTCCGGTAAGGTCATCGCTATCAGTTTAGCAAGCCCTACGGCAACCGAAGTTATTGTTGCCCTTTGGCTTAGATCGTCTCGCCCTTGTGGCCCAGGGCCCAGCCTTTGCGGAAGGTTGGGCGGAGATACTGATTGGCCTGCGGGTTGTTAGTGATGCGCATCTTCACCGGATCGTATTCGATCTTGCCTTCCACCCGCAGCGCGATCACTCCCAGCAGCATCCACTCGACAAACGGCGCAGCCACATTGAAGTTAGAGCAGGCCGGCTCTCCGCCTTTGCAGGCGCGGATCCAATCGTGGTAGTGACCCGGCGAGCGGGTCAACAGCTCCGGCGGGAACTTGTAATCGCGCATCTTTTCCATCGGGACCAGCCGGGTATCTTCGGCGTAAGTGCCGGTGGTGATGATGCCTTTGTCGCCTAGGAAGACGCTGCCGTTGGGCGTTTCCATCACCGCGTCCGGGTCGTTGCGCACTTGCTCGAACCGCTCCCAGTTGAAGACCGAGCCGGTGGTCTCCACCCGCAGCCGCGGCGGCGGCGGAGTCGTGGGACGGCGGTACGGCTTGAAAGGCAAGTCGCCCAACAGTTCGCCCTTCGGCACGCCGGGGATCTCCGGCGTCTCGGTGCAGCCATCATGCCAGAACAGTTTCACCGCCGGCATGTTGCCGCGCGCCGGAAAATCGTAGCGGATCACCGATTTCGTGGGGAACATGAAATCGCTGACGCCTTCCTTCTCGATGCACTCGACCGAAGATGGAATCCCCAGCCGCAGTGCCAGGTTGGGAGCGCCCAGAATATGGCACGCCATGTCGCCCAGCGCGCCGCAGCCGAAATCGTAAAAGCCGCGCCAATCGAACGGCTGATAGAAGTAGCCGCCATATCGGTTGGGATATCCCTTACCGCCGAGCGTGAAGGGGCGGGAGTTGGCGATGCCCAGCCAAAGGTCCCAATCGAGCGTGCCGGGCACCGGATCGGGCGGCGGAATCGCAGTCAGTCCCTGCGGCCAGATCGGCCGGTTGGTCCAGGCATGCACTTCGCTGACGTCGCCGATTTCGCCGGACCAGATCATCTCGGCGCATTGCCGGGTGCCCTCGTTCGAATAACCCTGGTTGCCCATCTGCGTCGAGACCTGGTACTTGTTGGCCATCTCGAGCAGCAGGCGCGCTTCCCAGACCGTTCGCACCAGCGGCTTCTGCACGTAGACGTGCTTGCCGCGCTCGATGGCCCACGCGGCGGCCGTGGCGTGCATGAAATCCGGGATGCTGACGATTACCGCGTCGATGCCCTTCTCCTGGTCGAGCATTCGGCGGAAGTCCTTGTACTTGGGAACCTTCTCGTACTCCTTGAATTTCTGCGCGGCCTGCCGGTCGTCCACGTCGCAGAGCGCCACGATATTCTCCCGGCTGCAACCGTCGATATCGTTATTGGCCTTGCCGCCCGCGCCGATGGAAGCGATGTTCAGCTTCTCGTTGGGCGACTTGTAGCCCAGCCTGCTGAGCGAAGCTGTGCCGCCGAATCCTCCCTGCGGGATCGCGCCCGCCAGAAGCGAGCCGAAGAAGAAATGCCGCCTGCCGAACTTGTGTGCCATAAGCCCTCTTGTACCCCCGCTATGCTACCGCGAAGCGCCGCCGCCCGACAAGATAGGACAGACCATCAGGTAGGACAGACCATCGCCTTTGGTGGTCTGTCGTGCCTTCGCCAAACCCGACGCCTCAATAGACGACGTCCCACGCGCACGCGCGGTAGCATAATCAAATGGACTGGCAACTGGATGCAGCCGAGGCGCGGGTGCTGGGCGCCCTGCTCGAAAAGGAAATCGCGACGCCCGAGTATTACCCGCTCTCGCTCAATGCGCTGCTCAACGCGTGCAACCAAAAAACCAATCGTGAGCCGGTGGTGGCTTACGACGAGTCCACCGTGGAGGGCGCCCTCGAAGGCCTGCGCGGCAAGGGCCTGGCCACCCGGCTCACCGGCCGCGATATCCGCGTGCCCAAACACGCCCAGCGTTTCACCGAGCAGTTCAACCTCGGCCGCCGCGAGGCCGCGCTGATGTGCCTGTTGCTGGTGCGCGGCCCGCAAACCGTCGGCGAGCTACGCGGCCGCTCCGATCGGCTCTTCCAGTTCGACGACCTGGAAGCGGTGGAGACCACGCTTCATCATTTGTCGGAGCTGGGCATGGTAGTCCGCCTGACCCGCTACGCCGGATCGCGCGAGGCGCGCTGGGCGCATCTGCTGGCGGGCCAGCCCGAAGCGGGCGTCGAAGAGGGCCAGCCTGCATCCGTTCCGGTGGCACAACCGCCGGCCGCGGACCGCATCGCCGCCCTTGAGCGCGAGGTCGCCGACCTGCGGCGGGAATTCGACGAATTCCGCCGGAGTTTCGACTAAACGTGGGATAGACGATCGGTTTTTGTCGTCTGTCAACGTGTCGCACCGCGGCGAAGCACGGCAGACCACGAAAGACGATGCTCTGTCCCCCTACTGAGTCTGATATTCGCGCACCAACACGTGTTCCGCGGTGTCCTGCGCCACGGTGAACCGGAACGGCGTGGTACAGTGCGGCGGCAATTCTCCGACCCGCGTGTTCACCGCGCCCAGACGGGACCAGCGTTCGTCGGTGAGATCGAACACCAGCGAGGCGGACGCAATCACGTGGTCGGTGTTGTTCTTGATCAGCCCCGCTATGTGGGTTGGCGATCCGTGCTCCACGTGAGCATCCTGCACGTCCAGGTCGTGATTGGTGGGCAACTGGATTTTCGTGTTGAAGTTGGGCAGAACGCGGGCGGCTCTTTCCGCCGCGGTCAGTTCTCTTGGTTTGGGCGCGTCCTTTCCCTTGAACACGTCGCTCCAGGCGACAGCCAGTACGCCCGCCACCAGCAGGAACGGCACCACCATGATCGCCACCACGCGGATTCGCTGCCAGATGGTGCGATTGCTGAGGTAGAGCGGGTCGGTGTTCGCCGGCCCGTTAATCAACTGTTCGAGGCGTTGGCGCCAGGCGCTCTTCGGCTTGGCCGGTTCGCTACCCCGCCCCTGCGGCTTCATGCCCGCGTAGGCCAGCGATTCGAAAAGCCTCCGAAGCTTTCCCATGACTAGAATTGTACTCCCCGGCTGTGGCCGGCGCCGTCTAACCCGTGCGCGGCAGGCTGTGTCCGGCCAGCAGCGTTTCGAGTGTCCGCAGGCTTTCCTGGCGGCCCATTACAATCAGGAAGTCTCCTCCGCGAATGGCCGTATCGGCCGACGGATTGAATAACATCTGGCCGTCGCGCTTGCGAATGGCCATCACAATAACCCCCAGGTCGCGGCCCAACTGCATGTCGCGGATGGTCTTGGAGACCATCTCGCTGTCGGCGGCGACGGAAACCTGTTCGATGGCGATGTCCTGTCCGATGTCCTGCGTAGTGAAGTCCAAAAACTGGACCACGTGCGGCCGCAGCAGAGCTTGCGCCAGGCGGTGCCCGGTGAGCGCGTAGGGAGCGAACACCGAATTGGCGCCGGCGCGCCGCATCTTCTCTTCGGCTCCTTCCTCGGCCGCGCGCACGGCCACGTAAACGCCCGGATTCAGGCCCTTGGCCGAGAGCAGCACGAACAGGTTGTCGGCGTCGGTGGCGAGCGCCGCCACCAGGCCGCGTGCGTGCTCGATGCCGGCCTGGCGCAGCGTATCGTCGCGCGTGGCGTCGGCCGCCACCGCCAGCATGCCTTCCAGCATGGCGCGCTCGGTACGCTCCGGGTTCTGATCCACCACCACAAAGGGCACCCCGGCGTGAAGCAGTTCGGCGGCCGCGCCGCGCCCCACGCGCCCGAATCCGCAGACGATGAAATGGTTCTTGAGCTTGTCAATCATGCGTTTGTTCCGCCGCTGGTGGAGACGATCGCCCAACTCGACTTCGATGATCGTCTGTGTCATGGCGCCGATCGCGATCAGAATCGTGGTGACGCCGAACATGATGAGAAACGAATTGAAAACGCGGCCCGCCCGCGAAAGCGGATGTAGTTCGCCGTAGCCCACCGTGGTCATGGTGGTGAGCGTCATGTAGAAGGCGTCGAAGGGCGGGTAATCGTCGATGATGGTGAAACCGGCGGTGCCGATCGCCAACGTGCCGGCGATGGCGAGGATGGTTAACAGAAATCGCCGCACTAACCGGTTCATCCGCATCGCAGACCCAAGTATAGCGGGCGGCGCGGCCAAGGTGAATCGGCGTCACGGCGGGTGCGTGGCGGCCCTTTCGGCGGACCGTATTGGCGTTAAGCTGGTCGGGACATGCGAGATACGGCGGTTCTGCTCATCGATTGTCCCGACCGCAAGGGGCTGGTGGCCGCGGTGGCCAGCGCGCTTTTCAGTCACGGCGCCAATATTACCCATGCCGACCAGCACCAGGATCACGAAGCGGGCCTGTTCTTCATGCGCGTGGAATGGGCGCTGGAGGGCTTCGCGCTCGACCGGTTCCGCGAAGAATTCGCGCCCATCGCCGACGGGCTAAGCATGCGCTGGCGGCTGGCGTTGATGGCGGAGCGGCCGCGGGTGGCGATTTTCGTTTCCCAATACCTGCATTGCCTGGTGGACCTGCTCCACCGCCAGCAGACCGGCGAACTGAACTGCGTAATTCCGCTGATCGTCAGCAACCATTCCGCGGCGGCCGCGCTGGCCCAGTTCTATGGCGCCCAGTTTCGTCACGTGCCGGTGAACGCCGAGGAGAAAGCCGCCGCCGAGGCCGAGCACCTCCGCCTGCTGCGCGAGGCCGAAATCGACCTGGTGGTGCTGGCGCGCTACATGCAGATCCTGCCGGCCGGGTTCGTCGAGCGGTACCCGCGGCGCATCATCAACGTGCATCATTCGTTTCTGCCGGCCTTCATGGGCGCCAAACCCTACCAGGCGGCGTTTGCGCGGGGCGTGAAACTGATCGGCGCCACCAGCCACTATGTCACCGAAGTGCTCGACGATGGCCCCATCATCGAGCAGGACGTGGTGCGGATCTCGCATCGCGACGAAGTGGCGGACCTGGTCGAAAAAGGCCGCGACCTGGAAAGAATGGTGCTCTCCCGCGCCGTCCGCTGGCACCTGGAACACCGCGTGCTCTGCTACGGCAACAAGACGGTAGTGTTCGATTAGGTTGGCGGGCGAAAGCGCCCGCCCCGCTTTTCCGCACGCCCTCGGCGAGCAGGGTGGGACAGACGCTTTCGTCTGTCAACCGACAGCCAGCGCGTCACTTCGCCCGCAACACGTAGTCGCCCGATTCAATTTCGAACAGCGCCGAATCGCCCTCGGTGCGCAGAAACTTCACGCCGCGTGCGCGCGCCGCGGGGTGGCCGGATTCAGTGACGGCCGCAGCATCCTTGGCCGGCATCCACACGGTGGCTGACGTGTTGGGCGGAATCGAAACCGCGAGCGTGAACCCGCCGCCATCCCGCTTCCACGAAGTCGAAACCTTGCCATACAGCGATTGGTGCGATGCTTTGACTTGCGTCAAATCGCCGGCGGGATACGGATGGATGAGTACGTGGCGGAAGCCGGGATTGGCCGGATCCGGGCGGATGCCGGCCAGGTATTCGTACATCCACACGGCCAGGTCGCCGATCTGCATCACGTGATTGCCGGAGTTCATGGCCGGGTCGGCGGTGTCGCCGTTCCACAATTCCCAAACCGTGGTGGCGCCCTTCGAAACCATGTAGCCCCAGCCGGGATAGGTGGGCTGGGTGGCGATTTCATAGGCCAGATCGGCGCGTCCGTTATCGGTGAGCGTGCGCATCAGGAACTGCGCCCCCACCAGGCCTGTGCCGACGTGCCCGTTGGTCACATGCTCGATATTATCGACCAGGCTGGCGAGCAGCGCGGCGCGGTTCTCGGCCGGCGCCAGGTCGAAGAACAGCGGCAGGATGCTCGAGGTCTGCGTGGCGTTGTCGTAGACGCCGGTGGCGGGCTTCAGGAAGCGCTTCTGGAAGGCCGCGTTCACCTGTTCGGCGAGCGCTTCATAGCCGGTCGCGTCGGCGGGCTGATCCAGCATGCGGGCATAGCGCGCCGCCAGCCGCAGCAGGTCATAGTAATACGCCGTCGCGATCAGCGTGCGATCGGTGACGCGCGCCGGGTCCTTGGAATGGATCAGCTTGGGATCTTCCGGCGGCACGCACCAATCGGCGTACATGTCTTTGGACATGAGTCCGTCATGCAGATAGCCGCGCTCGTGCTCGATCCACTTCCTGATGGCCGGATAGGCGCGCTCCAGCACGCGCCGGTCGCCGTACTGGTCGTACAGCATGCCGGGCACGAAGAGGAACGTGCTGGGCCAGGTGATGTCGTCGTTATAAAGCGGCCAGTAATTGGGCGCCACGTCGGGAATGCTGCCATTGTCGTGCTGCGCGTCGGCCAGATCCTGTTCCCATTTCGAGTAGAACGCGGCGATGTCGAACATGTAGGATTCGCTGCGGCTCACCTGCGAGCGGTCGCCGAGCCATCCCTGCCGCTCGTCGCGCTGCGGGCAATCGGTGGGAATGCTGCGGTAGTTGCCGCGGATGCCCCAAAACACATTATGGTGAATCTGGTTCAGCATGTCGCTCGAACTGGAGAAATCGGCGATAGGCTGCATGTCGTCGTGGACCACGCGGCCCTCGAGCGCGGCGGCGGTAGGCGCGCCATCGCCGGGCCAGCCGGTCAGCTCCACGTAGCGGAAACCGTGGTAGGTGAAGCGCGGCTCGTACACTTCGGCGCCTTCGCCCTTGAGCGTGTAGATATCGGTGGCGCGCGCCGTGCGCAGATTGGCGACGTAGAGCGAGCCATCGGGCGCCAGCGTTTCGGCATGACGCAACTGGACCTGCGCGCCCTTGGGGCCGGCGACGTGCAAGCGGCACCAGCCGACCATGTTCTGGCCCATATCGAAAACCCAGACACCGGGTTTCAGCGGCTTGACGCTCACAGGATGGAGCGTCTCCACCACGCGCAGCGGATTGGCCATCTGTGCGGCCAGCGCGCCGGCCGGCGCGGCGACAACCTGCGCGGCCGCCCACGCGGAATCGTCGAAGCCGGCACGATCCCAACCGGTGAGCTCGCGGCGGGCGTCGTACTCTTCGCCATCGTATTCGTTGTTGGCGAGAATCGGCCCGTGCGTCGAGAGCTTCCACTCCGGGCCGCTGATGACCGCGGCGCTCGATCCATCCTGGTATTCGATATCGAGCCGCAGAATCGCTTTGGGAAAACCGAAATTGCGCGTCCTTTCGGCGCGCGGCGCGTAGAACCGGCCGTTGCCGAGGATCAACCCGATCGCATTCTTCCCCCCGACGAGTTGACGGGTGACATCGAAGGTGACGTACAACCCGCGCTTATCGTAATCGGTGAGGCCCGGCGAAAGCACATGGTCGCCCACTTTGACGCCGTTCAGATAAAGCTCGGAAGTGCCCAGGCCGGAGTAGTAGACCATGGCGCGGCGGACCGCCTTGCCAACCGTGAACTCGGTGCGCAGATAGCGCGCCGGCAGGCGGCGATCGGGAGCCTGTGAGCCTTCGGGCTCGTCGCGGCCGATCCATGCAGCCTGCCAATCCGCAGGCCGCAACAGACCCATGCTCCACTCCGCCGGCTGGCTCCATTCACTGGCCTTCCCGCGCTGGTCCCACACCTGCACCTTCCAGAACGCCTCGGCGCGCGAGGCCAGCGGCTTGCCTAGGTAGACGATCTGCGCCGATTCGGCCGACGCCACGCGCCCCGAATCCCACAAGTCGCCCGAGCCGGCGCGGAGCGCGTTCTCGCTCGATGCCACCAGGATGCGGTAGGCGGTCTGGCGCAGGCCGCGGGCTTTTGTATTGGCAGACGTAACCAGCCAACTGAAGCGTGGCGCGGCCACATCGATGCCCAGCGGGCGCTCGCGATATTCCAGGCGCAGTTGCTGCGGGTGAATGTCGGCCGCCATCAGGGGTAGGCCGGCCAGAAGAAAGACGCTCACGGTCGCTCTCACGTCCACATAGTATAGGCCGATTACAAGCAGGACCTGCGGAACCCAATGCGTTTGCGGAGGAAATGCGTGCGCCGTTCCATCGGCAGCGCGAGCAACCGCCGGATCTGGTCGCGCAGTGCCGCGTCACTTTCCTTTTTGAGAGCGGCGAGGCGCGCCTTGCGGGTAATGCGACGTTTCGGCAAGCGTCTTCTCCAGCGCCGGCAGAGCCGCCAGGTCGCTGGGCCGGCCGGCCGCCTTCTTGCTTTTGATGATATCAGCCAGTTCCGCGACCTGCAGGCGGGCATTGCCGAACTCGACCGCGCGCGCCCGGCTGCGCAGTGCCTCGAACGAGCGGATGCCATCGATCACCGTCATGAAATCGAGCTGCAATCCATCGGCGTCGCGGCTGATGCGGTAGAGTCCGCTCACCGGGTAATAAGGAGTGAGGATGACGGCTTCCAGTTCCGTGGCGATGGCTTTCAGCTTGCGCAGATTGACCGGCGTTTTCCGGAAAAGGAAGTCGAAGTCGATGGTGGTGACAGGCGCGCCCGCCAGGGCCGCCGCGGCGTTGCCCACCAGGATGGCTTCGAGGGAGTGCCGCTCCAGCAGTCCGGCGATGCGCGCGAGCAGAGGCGAGGCGTCCATGGATTGTTCGATTGCAGTAACGATTATTCCACAGCGGCGAAGCGAAAGTTTAGAATTGAAAGCATGGTGAAAAAACGGTTGGGAACAAGCGATCTGGAGATCACGCCGGTGGGCGTGGGCGCGTGGGCGATGGGCGGCGGCGGATGGAAGTTCTCCTGGGGGCCGCAGGACGATGCCGAATCGATTGCCGCCATCCACGCCGCGCTCGACGCCGGCGTGAACTGGATTGACACCGCGGCGATCTACGGGCTCGGCCATTCCGAAGAGGTGGTGGCGCGCGCGCTCGAAGACCGCGCCGAAAAGCCGTACGTGTTCACCAAGTGCTCACGGGTGTGGAACGAGCGAAGGGAGATCTCCGGCAGCCTGAAGGCGGATTCGGTGAGGCGCGAGTGCGAAGCCAGCCTGCGGCGGCTCAAGGTGGACGCAATCGATCTGTATCAGATCCACCGGGGCGAGCCGGATGCGGATATCGAGGAAGCATGGACGGCGCTCGAGAAGCTGCGCCAGGAAGGCAAAGTGCGCTGGATCGGCGTCTCCAACTTCGACGCCGCGCAGATGGAGCGGTGCCGGCCGATCGCGCCGATCGCGTCGCTGCAGCCGCCTTACTCGGCGATTTCGCCGGAAATCGAAAGCGAACTACTGCCCTATTGCCAGCGGCACGACATCGGGGTGATTGCCTACTCGCCGATGAAATCGGGCCTGCTTACCGGCAAGATGACGCGCGAGCGTGTGGCTAACTTCTCGCCCGACGATTTCCGGCGCAACGCGCTGGCGTTTCAGGAGCCGCACTTGGGACGCAACCTCGAAATGGCGGAGCTGATGAAGCGCATCGGCGCGCGCCACGGGCGGCCGGCCGGCCAGGTGGCGATTGCGTGGACGCTGCGGCATCCGGCGATCACGGCGGCGATCGTCGGCATGCGCTCGGCCGCGCAGGCCCGCGAAGTGCTCGGCGCACTCGAGTTCCGGCTGGGCGCCGAAGAGATTGCCGAAATCGACGCATTCCGCGCCCAGTCGAAATAAGGTGGGGCATCCTTTAGGTTGCCGTTTGTTTTTAGGTTGCCCTTTGTTCCCCTCGAGCCACCCGTCCCGTCCGGCTCCCGGCCAAGCTGGTAAAATGTCGAGGATGAAACCACTGGGAATCATGAGTGTCTGCCTGTGCGTTGCCGCCGCGCCGTGGCTGCTGGCGGGAGCGGCGAACGGCGATCCGGCGAAGGGCAAAACGGTGTTTGAAAACTGCGCCGTATGCCACAACGCGGACTCGACCGAACAGAAGATGGGGCCGGGACTCAAGGGCCTGTTCAAGAGAGCCAAGCTGAAGAGCGGCCAGAAGGTCACCGAGGCCACCGTTCGCGCCCGTATCGACGAAGGCGGCGGCGGCATGCCGGGTTACAAGGACATGCTCACCGACGGCGAAAAGAACGACCTGATTGCCTACCTCAAGACGCTGTAGACCAGGCGCTCTCGCTGCGCGGCGCGCGGCGCGCATTCGCTACAATGGCAACTGTGGGGATCAAGACCAAGAGCGAGACGACCGAAAAACCCGATAAGGCCGTGACGGTGGATACGGCGGTGGCGGCCGATACGGCCGAAAAGCCGCGCAGCCTCTGGGACCGTTACCGCGCGCTGACACACGAGGTCCGCCGCGGCTTTGTCGCGGAGTGGACCGTCACCATCGTCCTGCTCCTGTTCGCCACCACCAGCCTGGTGCAGGCTTTCGTGATCCCCAGCGCCTCCATGGAGGGTTCGCTGCTGATTGGCGACCACGTGCTGGTGGACAAGCTGACTTTCGCCCCGTCGGGCGCCCTGTCAAGCCACCTGCTGCCGTACCGGGACGTGCGCCGCGGCGACATCATCGTCTTCCGCTACCCAATGGACATTAAGGAAGACTATGTGAAGCGGGCCATCGGCATTCCGGGCGACCATATCCGGCTGGTCAACAAGCAGCTCATCCTCAACGGACACGCCGTCAACGAGCCGTACGTCCAGCATATCTTCCCTTACATCGATCAGTATCGCGACAACTTCCCCACCGCGCCGCCGGAGCCGGGCGTGATGCAGCCGGCCATTTCCATGCTCACCGACAACGTGGTGAACGGCGAGCTGGTGGTGCCGCCCGATTGCGTTTTCGCCATGGGCGACAACCGCGACGATTCGCTCGACAGCCGCTACTGGGGCTTTGTGCCGCGGCGGAACATCGAGGGCACGCCGCTGATCATCTACTGGTCGTTTGAAGCGCCCACCGCCGATCTGACGAATGGGAACATCGGCGTCGACCACATCATGGACGTGCTGACCCACTTCTTCACCAAGACCCGCTGGTCGCGCACGCTCAAGCTGATCCACGGCTATCCGCTCAAGTGAAGCGCTCCGGGCGCCGTCCTCACACGGCCGGCGTCTATCGCACCGGTGAGTAGCCCGTTGCGCGATGCAGCGAAAGGTCGATCACGGCGGTGATCTGGCCATCGCGCTCCACCGACTCCTTGCGCACCTTGATCCATTCTTCGTCGGCGCCAAACGCGCTCCAGGCCTTTTCCCGCGCGGCCAGGTTGTCGAAGGGAATCAGGTACGTCAGATTGGGCCGGTTGGCGCCGAAAACAGTCGAGGTGTAGAACACCGGGTGGACGCCCGAGCGGTGGAAGATTTTGATTTCCGCGCCGCTGAATCGCGCGTCGAGCGCCTTGCGTTGCCGCGCCGTGGGTGAGTGATAAGTGCGCATCTCGAAAATGCGCGGCGTCTCGGGCGGCTTCTCCGGCGGCACGATCTCCGGCGAAAAAGCGGTGGCTTCGAGCAGCGTCGCGCTCGATGTGACATACGGCTCAAGGCCGGATTCCCACTGATCGAACCCGCGGCTGAACTCCTTATCGGCGAACAACTGTTGCGAGATCTCCCAGATCTGCCCTACCGATTCCACGCCGATAATCGCGCTCACCAGCGGCAGGTGCGGCGCAACGATGGCTTCGAGGAAAATCTTCGGCCCGGGATGAATCCGCTCGAGCGCCGGCAGCAGCGCTTTGGAAAAGAAATCGTGGATGCGGGAAGTCTGCGCTCCCTGCTCCAACTGGAATTGCTCCAGCACGTAAAAGCGCGTCTTGCGGTCGGCTTCCGCGCCCGAGACCGCACCCGGCGCCAGCAGCGCAGGCACGGCCGAAAGAAAACCACGGCGATCGAGGATCATGCGCCACATTGTATCGCGGGCACAGGACGCATTGTCGCGTTATGTCGCGCTAAGTGCTCAATTGTGGTTGCGAACGGGACAGCCCTTTGTCATCGCGTACAGTGGTCTTCGATCTGCGTAGAGCGGTTTGCCATCCGCTCCAGTTGCAACCTCGCACGTACAGCCAAGTGCTTTTGCTTCAGGCGTGCCGGGCAAAGGGTGCATATCTTTGAGGGCGGGTCGTTGCCGGTCCTCGCTGTTTTCGCTCATGAATGCGGCCTCCGGACCTACGATGGCCTACTTCGTTAGGTCCCAGTCCTCTGTAAAAATGTCGGTGAGTTGATGCCCGTTCCAGAACGTGACTGTCCTGAATCCGGCGGCCTGCATGTTGCTCACGAGTTTCGGCGAATGCATAAGCTGATACGCAAAGACGCGATTGACGGATTCGCCCGTCACATACAACGTAAGCTTTTCCTCGGACACGCCTGTCTTGATATCGTGGCCAGCTTTTAGCATGTCCCTCTCAATGATTTCGGCCAACATAAGGCGGCCGAGCGTTTGAGCCTCCACTTTCCTCTCAGCTTGCTCACGTGCGGCTTTGACTGCTTTCCCTTTTGGCGTCTTTTCAAATTCCCGTTGCTCGGCCTCGCGCTGCCTCTTAAGGGCCTCGAATTGCCCCTCCTGCTGGCGTTCCTGCTCCTGGACTGCTCGCCCACCAACGACGATAAGCCCGACAATCCCCCCGGTGATTCCCAACCCGACAACCCAAGGAATCCACCGGCGAGACCTCCTAGGCGGCATACCGACAGATTAGCAGGTAGGACAGACAGTGTTTCTGGTAGACTAGGATTGCCACGGATAGTTTCGTGGCCGGTCGCTGTCCCGCAGCAATGCGGATGTGTCCCGCTCATTTTGGTGCGAGGACCGACGGTTTCCCGCCTGAACAAGGAGGGCCGCTCCATGCCGCCCTTTCCGTTCGTGTTCCTCCTGACGGTTTTTGTCCTTGCCTGTTGTGCGCTGTTCACGGATCACAGCGTCAGAATCGGTTTCAAGGTGTTGGGAATTGCCTTCTCCTTCGAAGCCGAAGGCCGCAACGACACCTCCGCTCGCCTAAAGCCCCATAAGGCATCGGGCGACCGACGTCTAGAACGTCGGCGACATACCGCCGGGACTCGCCCCTCTCGATCGACTCGCGGGCGTGGTCCATTCGCTCGGTTGTAAGTGTCGGCTCTCGGCTAGACCCCACGGCCCGGTGCCGAGCGGCCCCCACCCGTGAACGGTAATCGCGTGGTCCCCAGGGCGCCACATTGTATAAGATCGGCGAGGGCGGTGGTGACGCGGGCCGTGGTTGACTGCGTCCGGGCGGTACGGTAAGTTAAGACAGCATGGAACTCACCGTTCAGATTCCGGACGACCTCGCCAGAAGCATGAGCGGTTCCGGTGAGGACCTGGCGCGGCGCGCCCTCGATGCACTGGCTCTCGAGGAATTCAAGAGCGGACGTCTCACGAAGCCTGAGCTGCGGCGGCTGCTGGGTTTCGGAACGCGGTACCGGCTCGACGGGTTCATCAAAGCCCATGACGTGTACGAGGACTACACGATGCAGGATCTGGAGCAAGAACTCGAAGGCTTAAGGCGTTTGGGGATTTAGTGCTGCTATTCTCGTTGCTGTGGAGGTCGGCCACGTGCGGCACTTGGCCGTATCACGTCCCACTCGGAAACTCCCCCTCACCGGAAATTGTGCACTTCGGCGGCGGCGCCCTCGGGTAGTGCGGCGACACGCGCGGCTTTCACCGAGACCACGTCATCCACGTTTTGCAGCGCGCCATCGATCAGCAGAAACCGCTCGCCCAGCACCACGAATTTGAAGCGATCGAAAGTTTTCGGATCGAGGATCACGTTGAAGACGCCGGTTTCGTCTTCCAGGCTGAGGAAGACGAAGCCCTTGGCCGTGCCGGGGCGCTGGCGCACGATCACACACCCGGCAATCCGCACCAGGCGGCCGTTGGGCAGGCGCGCGAGATCGGCGGCGCGGGTCACGCCGAGCGCGTTCATTTCGGCGCGGCGATGCGCCATGGGATGGCGGCCGATGGTCAGGCCGGTGCCGCGGTAATCGGCCCACAGGCGCTCCTCGGTGTCCATCGGCGCAAGCGGCGAGCCCTCGCCGAGTTCCTCCTGCGGCTCCAGCAACGGGCCCACCGGCAGCGTCGCCCGCTGCGCCTGCCAGAGCGCGTCGCGGCGATGGAAAGTGGGTTGACAGGCGGAAGCGCCTGTCCCACATGTGCGCAAAGTGGGACAGGCGCTTTCGCCTGTCAACCTTCCGCCTGTCAACCTCCGCGCTGTGTCGCCGATCGAGTTCAGCGCGCCGATTTCCGCCAGGCGGTTGATCTCGTCCTTACGCAGTTCGGGCACCCGCAGAGCCAGGTCGTCGATGCTCGAGAACGGCCGGGCGCGAACGATGGCGCGGCCGGCTTCTTCGCGCAGTCCTCTGGCGTAGCGCAAGCCGAGGCGCAGCGGCAGGCCGGCACTCGCCTCCACCGTGCAGTCCCAATCCGATTCCATCGCGTCCACCGGCAGCACCCGCAGGCCATGCCGCTGCGCGTCTTTGATCAGCACGGCGGGAGCGTAAAATCCCATCGGCTGGTTGTTCAGCATGGCGCAGGTGAACGCCGCCAGGTAATGGCACTTCAAATACGCGCTGGCATATGCCAGCAGGGCGAAGCTCGCGGCGTGCGATTCCGGAAAACCGTACAGCGCGAAAGCGGTGATGGATTGCACGATGGCATCCTGCACCGCGCCAGTGATGCCGTTCGCTTGCATGCCGGCGCGCAGCCGCCCTTCGAGATCCGCCATGCGTTTTTCCGAGCGTTTGAATCCCATCGCGCGGCGCAACTCCTCGGCTTCGCCTCCGCTGAATCCGGCGGCGATCATGGCCATCCGCAGCAACTGCTCCTGAAACAGCGGCACGCCCAGCGTGCGGCGCAGCACCGGTTCGAGCGATGGGTGCAGGCAATCGGCCGCTTCCCTGCCCTGCCGCCGGTTCAAATAAGGATGCACCATTTTGCCCACGATCGGCCCCGGCCGGATGATCGCCACCTGCACCACGATGTCGTAAAAACGGCGCGGCTTCATCCGCGGCAGGCAGGACATTTGCGCGCGGCTTTCCACCTGGAACATGCCGATGGTGTCGGCCCGCTGAAGCGCCGCATAAACCGCCGGATCGTCCTGCGGCAGGCGCGCCAGGTCCACCGGTTCGCCGTAAACCTCGGGAATCAGTTTCAAGCTGTCCTGGATCACCGCCATCATGCCCAGGCCGAGCAGGTCCACCTTGACGATCCCCATATCGGCGCAGTCTTCCTTGTCCCACTGCACCACCACGCGGCCGGGCATGCTGGCGGGTTCGAGCGGCACCACCGAATCCAGTTGCCCCTGGCAGATCACCATGCCGCCGGAATGCTGGCCGAGGTGCCGCGGCATGTCCTGCGCCATTTTGTAGAGCTCGCAAAACTTGCGCACGCGCGGATGATCGAGATCCAGGCCGGCCTCGCGAAACTGGCGGCCGGTCGTGTCCTGCGGATCGCGCCACTCCCACGTATGCGCCAGTTTGGAAAGTTTTTCGAGCGAGGCGATTTCGAAGCCCAGCGCCTTGCCCATTTCGCGCGCGGCGGAGCGGCCGCGGTAGGTGATGACGTTGGCGGTCATCGCCGCGCCCAGTTTTCCGAAGCGCTGGTACACATATTGGATGACCCGTTCGCGCTGTTCGCCGCTGGGCAAATCGATATCGATGTCGGGCCATTCGCCGCGCTCTTCGGAAAGAAAGCGCTCGAACAGCAGGTCCATGCCAACCGGGTCGACGGCGGTGATTTCGAGCGCATAGCAGACCGCGCTGTTGGCGGCCGAGCCGCGGCCCTGCGCCAGGATGCCGTTCTCTTTGGCGAAGCGCACGATGTCCCAGACGATCAGGAAATAGCCCGGCAGCTTGAGCTTTTCGATCATCGCCAGCTCCCGCTCGATCTGCCGCCGGGCGCGCTCGTGATACGGCTGATAGCGGCGGCGCGCGCCTTCGTCCACCCGCGCGCGCAAAAAGCCGGCCATGGTTTCGCCCTCGGGCACGGGATAGCGCGGAAATTCGTAGCCCAGATCGGCGAGCGTGAATTCCAGGCGCGAGGAGATTTCGAGCGTAGCGTCGATCGCCTCGGGCAGGTCGGCGAACAGGCGCGCCATTTCCGCCGGAGTCTTAATGTGGCGCTCGGCGTTGCGCTCGAGCAGCCGGCCGGCACGGCCGAGCGTCACATGCTTGCGGATGCAGGTGAACACATCCAGCAACTCGCGCTGGGCGGGCGTCGCGTAGGCGGCGCCGTTGGCGGCAACCAGCGGAATGTGCAAACGCCGCGCGCGTTCGACGATGGCCTGGTTGGCCGCTTCCTCTTCCCGACGGTGATGGCGCTGGATCTCGGCGTACACGTTCGTTCGGCCGAAGATATCGAGCAGCCGCCGCTCGGGATGGCGGGTGAGGCAGATCAGGCCGCGCGCGAATTCGGCCAGCTCATCGAGGGTAGCCGCGCCTTCGCCCTTTTTAGCGCGCAGCTTCATGCGGGTGATCAGCCGGCACAGGTTTTGATAGCCCTCGCGCGTGGCCGCCAGCAGCGGGTAGGTATTGCCGTTGGTGCAACCGATCTCAGAACCGATATGGGCGCGGATGCCGGCCTTTTTCGCCGCCATGTGAAAACGCGGCGCGCCGTAGACGCCGTTGCGGTCCACCAGCGCCATGGCGGGCGCACCCGATTGCGCGCAGGCCCCCGCCATCTCTTCCGGCACCGAAGCGCCTTCGAGAAAACTGAAACCCGAGCGTGCGTGCAGTTCCACGTAAGGCATGGTCACCTAACATGGCAAAGTGGGACAGGCGCTTTCGCCTGTCAAGTTCCCCCGAGAATATCTCACATCTGGCGCACTATCTGGGTGGGACAGGCGCTTTCGCCTGTCAACATGTTCTACCGCCGCAACTTGCCGCACTGGATCCCTGACCCCACCCTGACTACCTCTCTCTTTGTCACCTGGCGCCTGGCTGGTTCTCTCCCGCCTGCTGATCGGTTCCCGTGTGCAACGGGAACCAAAATCGCTGGCCAGGCTTTCGTCGCCGTGGACCGTCAAGTCGACAAGGCAGCTTTCGGCCCCGTCTGGCTGAAGGATGCCTGTGTTGCAAACGTGGTAGCTGACGCCCTCCGATATGGCGAAACGCAGCGGCAGTTCTATCTCTTGCGGGCCTGGGTGATCATGCCCAATCATGTGCACGCGGTCTTTGCACCGAGTGTGCATCTGCCTGTGATCACGCGCTGGTTGAAGGGTTCCACTGCGCGGAAAGCCAACCAGATCCTGTGTCGGACGGGTAAGCCCTTCTGGCAGGATGAATCTTTCGATCATCAAGTACGGAGCGAAGCGGAGCTGGAGAGGATTGTCCGCTATGTCGAGCAAAACCCCGTCAGTGCAGGCCTGGTGGCGCGTGCCGGCGACTGGCCGTGGTCGAGCGCACGGTTGACAGGCGCACGGTTGACAGGCGAAAGCGCCTGTCCCACTTTGCCTGGGGCGTGATGGCTTAGTCATAACTTCCTTCCACGAACCAGCCGCGAACCTCGCAATAGATGCGGTAGAGAGCGCCATCGGAAAGCGCGATGTCCCATTCGTCGCGCGACCAGGGGTCGGTAGTCCACCAGTCGCCGGAGGTTCGCCAGGGGCCGGCGCGTTTGAGAACGCGGCCGCGAATGCCTTCGGCGGCGAGGAAACTGGGCTGGCCGGAAGCCAGGGTGACGCGGGCCGCGCGGGGCGGGCGATACATGCGGAAGGCTAAAGGTGCGCCGGTCTCCACTGGCGCTTTGGGACAGTGTTGTCCGTCCCCCGGTCTCTGCATGCTAAACGCGTCGGGACGGTGAGTGTCGAGCAGCTCGGGGCAGCCCGCACGGCCTTCGCCGACAATCGCCTGGATGCGCGCGAGCGTCAGCTCCAGCTTCACGGGCTCCGGCGCGGCGAGTACGAAAAGGCCGCCCTGCGCGGCTTGCGGCTTCACCGGATTCACGCTCAGCTTGATCCGTTCGATGGGCGCCGCGGGCGGATGGCCGGCCAGGTCGAGCCGCAGTAATTTCAAAAACGATTTGCCATCGAGCGATGGCGCCGGCAGCCGCAACGTGCGTTCATGCGTGGCGCGGGTTTCCAGTTGCAGGTGCAGGCGCAGCTCATTAGTGGCCAGCCCGCGCGTGGCCAGCCGCGTGGTGAGGCCGTTGAGCAGGCGCGCCAGCAGGAACTCAAGCGGCTCCAGCAATTCCACCGGATATTCCAGCTCGAGCTCTTCTTCAAACCGCGCCGGCTCCTCGAGCGGCGTCAGCTTGCGCTCCGCTTCCCCGCGCGCCAGCTCGCGCAGTCGTAACCCTTCCTCGCCCAGCCGCTCGGCAATTCCCAGCGGCGGCAGCGCGGCCAGATCCTGAAAACGGCGAATCCCCCAACGCTCCAGGGTTTCCCGCAATTCGGCGGAAGGCCCCAGCAGCGCGACCGGCAGCCTGCCCAGAAACTTGGCTTCATCGCCCTGCGGAACGATGCTGACGCCGGCAAATCCGCGGGCGGCGCAGATGGCGGCATCGGGATTGGCGGCCAGGGCGATGGCTGCCTGCGCACCGGTTTCGGCGGCGCGGCGCGCCAGGGCCGCGGCCAGTTCCTGCGCCGCGCCGAAGAGGCGGTCCAGGCCGGCCACGTCGCAGGTGACGGTATCGGGCGCGGTCCGCTCCACCAGCGGCGAAAAATCGAACGCCACCGCCGCCAGGTTTCCCGTGCCATGCAAACAGGCGAACATATTACTCCAGCGCGCCGGTTTCCCAAGCGGCGGTAAGGGTCAGCCCAGGTTTGCGCCGCGCCACCGCCACGCGCATGCCGCCGAGCAGCCGCGCCGAATCGAGCGCTCCGCCCGACCAGCGCGCGCGCTCCCTCGACAATTCCAGCATCAGGCTGGCGCAGGTTTTGGCGTTCGATTGCCGCGCAACCGCAATCAGCACGGTGGGCGTGTGCTCCACGGCGCGGCGCAATCGGAACCAGGAAGTGAGCGAGATGCGGCGCGCGGCCGGCGCCGGAGTATCGCCCAGGTCCAGCGCCACCACGCCGAAGCCGCCGCCCTGCAGCAGCAGGTCTGCCGCACGAAGCGCGTGCTCGGCGTTGTGGCCGCAGCGGATCCATAACAGCCGCGGCAATTCCACGCCGGCCGCCGCGGCGGAAAGCGGATCGAACCCATCCTCGGCATCCACCAGGGCGCAGAATTCCTGGCGCGCGGTGGCTCCGGCCAGAATCGAAACCAGCAGGCTGGCGCGGCCGGAAGAAGGCGCGCCGAATATCTCCGTCAGACATCCGCGCGGCAGCCCGCCGGTCACCCGATCGATCTCCGGAACCCCGCTCGGCACCGTTTCGACAGCCGGTTTCGCCTGCCACCCGAGGTGACCGCCAAGCAGCGATTCGAACTGTTTCTGGAGCACCGCCGCGCTCATTGTTTCGCCTTTTATTCGCCTACTTGATTTTTACAGAAATTGCCGGCGGTGTCAATTGTGCAAGGCGCCGTGCTGTTTCAAGCGATCACTTGTGTTTTGCAAGTGCTTTGGATAATGTGTCTTAGGAGGGTGAGGGATGAGCAAAGCACGCGTATTGGTCGGCACGCGCAAGGGAGCGTTCGTGCTGACATCGGACGGCAAGCGCGAGAAATGGGATGTAAGTGGCCCGCACTTCGGAGGTTGGGAGATCTACCATGTGAAGGGCTCGCCGGTGAATCCAGACCGGCTGTATGCGTCGCAGTCGACCGGCTGGTACGGGCAGTTGATCCAGCGCTCGAATGACGGCGGCAAGACCTGGGAGCCGGTGGGAAACAAGTTCGTGTACGACGGCGTACCCGGCACTCACCAGTGGTATGACGGCACGGCGCATCCCTGGGAGTTCAAGCGGGTCTGGCATCTGGAACCGTCGCTGACCGATGCGGATACGGTCTACGCAGGCGTGGAAGACGCGGCCCTGTTCCGCTCCACCGACGCCGGGCAGACCTGGCAGGAACTTGCGGGGCTGCGGGGCCACGGCTCGGGGCCTCGCTGGCAGCCGGGCGCCGGCGGCATGTGCCTGCACACCATCCTGCAAGATCCGAGCGACCCGGCGCGGATCTTCATCGCTATTTCGGCGGCGGGCGCCTTCCGCAGCGAGGATGGCGGCTTGACGTGGAAGCCGATCAACCGCGGGCTGCGCTCGCAATACATCCCCGACCCGACTGCCGAAGTGGGCCACTGCGTTCACCGCATCGCGATGCACCGCTCGCGGCCGAATGTGCTGTTCATGCAGAAGCACTGGGACGTGATGCGCAGCGACGACGGCGGCGACTCGTGGAACGAGGTCAGCGGGAACCTGCCGACCGATTTCGGATTCGTCATCGACGTCCATGCGCACGAGCCGGAAACCATTTTCGTAGTCCCGATCAAGAGCGACTCGGAGCACTTTCCGCCCGAGGGCAAGCTGCGCGTGTACCGCAGCCGGACGGGCGGAAACGAATGGGAGCCGCTGACCAAAGGCCTGCCGCAGAGTGACTGCTACGTGAACGTTCTGCGCGATGCGATGGCGGTGGATTCGCTCGACCAGTGCGGTGTTTACTTCGGTACCACCGGCGGGCAGGTGTACGCGTCGGCCGATGCCGGAGACAGTTGGGCTCCGATTGTCCGCGATCTTCCGGCCGTGCTTTCCGTCGAGGTGCAGACACTGTCGTGATCCGGGTCGAGCTTCCGGCGCATCTGCGGATACTGGCGCGCGTCGCGGGCGAGGTGCAGCTTGAGGTGGAGGGCCAAGCCACACTGCGCTCGGTGCTCGACGCACTCGAGGCACGCTATCCGATGTTGCGCGGGACGCTTCGCGATCACGTAACCGAACAGCGACGGCCGTTCGTGAGGTTCTTCGCCAACGCGGAAGATTTGTCCCACGAATCGCCGGACGCGCCGCTGCCCGAAGCAGTCGCCAGCGGGGCGGAGCCATTGCTGATTATCGGGGCGATCGCGGGCGGGTAAGATCTTCGCCGTAGCGCCGGCGATCAGTAGCCGTGGTCAAGCGCGTACAAGACGCAAGACACCGGCGGCAAGACCGCCGGCGCTACAGAAGATTCAGAAACTCCAGGGGGGTTCTTGGGCGCACTGCGGCCGAGAGGTGTGGGTGGAAAAAGATGAGGGTGCGTTGCGGGTGGCCGGGCTGTCGGACTTATCGCCGTGCGTATCGGCCACCCGATGATTTAAGTAGGAACTTCGATGATCTAGGCCCGCTGTATGGCGGAC